>JAEEGH010003694.1_pt1 | contig 39890 bp, 33 predicted proteins | sample 9134181 | NCBI WGS metagenome assembly JAEEGH01 (sample SAMN16246544, study PRJNA631951) | gut metagenome | biome: gut microbiome; feature: rumen; material: DP-attached | host: Bos | place: Iran: Karaj | collected 2018-10 | reverse complement strand
CATCATGGACCGTATCTTCAGAAAGTTTGGTCTTTCTGGTAAGTCATTCATCCCAATGCTTATTGGTACAGGTTGTGGTATCCCAGGTATCATGGCTTCACGTACTATCGAGAATGATAGAGACCGCAAGATGACAATCATGACAACAACATTTATTCCATGTGGAGCTAAGCTTCCATTTATCGCAATGGTTGCTGGTGCTATCTTTGGCGGTGCTTCATGGGTTGCTCCATCAGCATACTTCCTTGGAATTTTTGCTATCATTACATCTGGTATCATGTTAAAGAAAACAAAGCTTTTTGCTGGTGACCCAGCACCATTCGTTATGGAGCTTCCTGCATACCACTGGCCAACAGTTGGTAACGTTCTTCGTAGCATGTGGGAGCGTGGATGGTCATTCATCAAAAAAGCTGGTACAATTATCTTACTTTCAACAATCGTAGTTTGGTTCTGTACATTCTTTGGATTTGTTGATGGAGCATTTACAATGCTCGAAGAGGATCAGATTGATCACTCAATCCTTGCTGCAATTGGTAAGGCCCTTGCTTGGATCTTTATTCCTCTTGGATTTGGTGATTGGGAGGCAACAGTTGCTTCAATCACAGGTCTTGTTGCAAAGGAAAATATCGTAGGTACTCTTGCTATTATCTACGGTGCAGCTGGTGATGTTTATGAGACAATGGCTAACGCATTTACATCAGCTTCAGGTTTTGCATTCTTAGCATTCAACCTTCTTTGCGCTCCTTGCTTCGCTGCTATGGGTGCAATCAAGCGTGAAATGAACAACACAAAGTGGTTCTGGACAGCAATCGGATACCAGTGTGGATTCGCATGGGTAATCGGACTTATCGTTTACCAGGTAGGTAAAGTATTCACAGGCGAAGGCTTCACAGTAGGTACAATCTTCGGAATCGCTGGAATCTGTGTACTTCTTTACGGATTATTCCGCAAGGATAAGTACAACAAATAATACATAAACGTGACGCTGGTTACGGTTACAAGCATTTAGTATTCTCCGCTCGACTAAAATATCTCGCTTGAGAATATAAATAGCTTGTTACCTACCAGCTATGATAAAAAAGATTGCTACAATTGTGGCACAATTAGGTGAGTCGGTAGTTATCAAGCTCTTAGGTTTCTGAATGAAGCATTTTAGCTGAATGAAGAAACACTAAGGCTTGAGAACGTAACCGACGGATAAGAGGTAAACATGGGAACATTTATAGTAGTACTTATATTGGTTGCAATCGTAGGCGGAATTATTCGTTCTATGGTGAAGGCGCATAAACGTGGTGAGCATCCTGCTTGCGGCGGTGACTGTGGCCATTGTGGCGGTAGCTGTGGATGTCACTAAAGGATAACTATATTACTGCCTAATATTCCCTTTTGGAATATCAATATGCTCTTTTAGAATACCTTATACCCCTTAATTTCTTGTAACAGGTTGGTTATGCTAATATAATTAACAAGTTAACATAGATTTAAGGGGTATTCTTATTTGAAATATATTATCAAACGAATTCTTCAATTAATTCCATTATTGTTTGCAATAACATTTTTCTCATTTGCCATGATGCGATTGGCAGGTTCAGATGTAGTTGAGCAGAAAATGTTAAATACAGGTCAAGTAGTTACAGAGGCTCAGCTGCAGGCGGCAAAGACAGAGTTAGGCTTAGATAAACCATTTCTGACCCAGTATGGCGTCTGGCTTTCTAATATGCTCCACGGTGACATGGGCGTGAGCTATGTATCAGGCAAGGAGGTTTTTTCAACCTTCACTTCTAAATTGCCGGCCACATTGTTTTTGACCTTTACTTCAATTGTTTTAACGGTGATTATTTCCATACCTCTTGGAATCATAGCTGCCGTTCAAAAAAATAGAATTTTAGATTACATAATCCGATTTCTAAGCTTTGTTGGAAACAGCTTGCCAAACTTTTTTGTAGCACTTGTTCTCATGTATGTTTTGGGAATAAAGCTTGGGGCATTTCCCATTATTTCAAGGGAAATGAGCTGGGAAAGTGTGGCAATGCCCACGTTGACCTTAGCTATAGCAATGAGCGCAAAATATTTACGTCAGGTTAGGGCAACAGTTTTAGAGGAACTAAATAAGGGCTACGTAATGGGTGCCAAAGCAAGAGGAATAAAATTCTCTGTAGTTCTTTGGAAAAGCGTTCTGCGAGAATCTCTTGTAACCATAATTACTTTGCTTGCATTATCAATTGGTAGCTTGCTTGGTGGAACAGCCATTGTAGAATCTATCTTTATGTGGGATGGAGTCGGAAAGCTCGCCGTAGATGCAATTAATATGAGAGATTATCCAATAATACAAGCCTATGTAATGTGGATGGCGATTATTTATGTTCTTGTAAATTTAATCACTGATTTGCTCTATAGAGTGCTTGATCCAAGAATTAGACTGGAGGGCTGTAGTAATGACTAGAAAGATTAAATCCCTTCAGAGAAAAAATAAAAACGCAAAGGTAAGGATTATCGTATATGCGATAGCAGTACTTGTCCTAGTATTAATTGCAATCTTTGCTGAGAGGCTATGTCCCTTTGACCCATATGAACAGGATTTGAGTATGGCCTATAAAGCACCAGACGCCCTTCATATTATGGGAACGGATGCCTACGGTAGAGATTTGTTCTCTAGAGTGCTAGTGGGGGCTAAATTAAGTATATTAACAACCTTGCTGCTAGTTATTACCATATCTGTTTTTGGAACCTTTGTAGGGGTAATTTGCGGCTATATGGGCGGATTAATAGATGGAATAGTTATGAGAATATCAGATTTCTTTTTGGCTTTTCCAGGATTGGTTTTTGCACTTGCTATTGCAGCATTGCTCGGTGGCGGTGTGGCCAATGCAGTAATCGCCTTGGCTGTAATTAGCTGGCCAAAGTATTCAAGAGTAGCTAGAAGCCAAACTCTTTCTGTAAAGAATTCTACCTTTATCCAAGCTGCAATATTGGCAGGAGACAAACCAGGACAAATAATGATTAGACATATATTGCCTAATATTTTTGGCCCAATTCTTGTTACCGCCATGCTTGATATTGGAACAATGATGATGGAGCTGGCAGGCCTTTCGTTTTTAGGCTTGGGCGCGCAGCCACCAATAGCAGAGTGGGGAAGCATGATATCAAATGGTAGAAGTATGCTTCAGACTTATCCTTGGGTGGTACTATCACCTGGCTTTGCAATATTTGTTTCAGTTGTTATTTTTAATTTATTTGGTGATTCGGTGAGAGACTATTTTGCCTCAAAGCACCATTTATCGTAATACATTTTTAAGGAGTATGAATAATATGAAATGTACTAAGAAATTTTTAGCATTGCTTATGTCAATGACCTTAGGAGCTACTGCATTTACAGGCTGTGGAGCTTCAAAGGATGCTGATAGTGCTTCAACTGGAGAGAAAACTCTAGTATTTGGAGACACTACCTTTAACGCAGAAAACGAAGAGGCTAACATTGATCCACATGACACATATTGTGGATGGCCATGTATACGCTATGGTGTTGGAGAAACACTATTTAAATTTAATGACAACATGGAATTAGAGCCATGGATTGCAGAAAGCTATGAGAATGTTGATGAACTCACATGGCAGGTTGTAATCAAGGATGGTGTTACATTCTCCAATGGTAAGGCTTGCGATGCAGCAGCAGTAAAGGCTTGCATAGAGGACTTGGTGGCTAAACATGAACGCGCAGCAGGAGATTTGGCTATTGATTCCATTGAGACAGATGGACAGACTCTTACAATTAAAACACAAACACCAAAGCCAACACTTATGAATTACCTTTGTGATCCATATGGCTGCATCATTGATGTAGAAGCAGGAAATTCCGATGGTATCGTTGTTGGTACTGGCCCATTTGTTTGCACTGAGTTGGTAACTGACGATCATTTGAATTTGGAAAAAAATGAAAATTACTGGGATGGAGATGTTAAGCTTGATGAGATAACAGTTCTCACAATCTCAGATGGAGATACACTTGCTCTAGCCCTTCAAAATGGCGATATTGATGCAGCATACGGAATGGCTTACGCTTCATATCCTCTTTTTGAAAATGATGCCTATACATTCTCAAGCACATCAACAAGTAGAGCTTTCTACTGTCAGATGAATTACCAGTCATCAGTAATGGCAGATGATGCTGTTAGAAAAGCATTTGCAATGGGAATCGATAAAGAAGGATTCGTAAATACGTTATTAAATGGCTACGGAACAGTAGGAATCGGAGCCTTCCCAGATAATTATTCCTTCGGTGGAGATGTTGTTAGTACAGAGAACTATGACCCAGAAGGCGCAAAGGTAGTCCTTGAAGAAGCAGGATGGGTTGATACTGATGGAGATGGAATCCGTGAAAAGGATGGTCAGACACTTACAATCAGATGGATTAGCTACCCTAGCCGTCAGGAGCTTCCTCTTTTAGCAGAGAGTGCTCAGTCTACACTTAAGGATATTGGATTCGATGTTCAGTTAAATATTACAGCTGACCATGGAACAATTGTTGCAGACCCTAGCGCCTGGGATGTATATGCAGCTGCATTTGTTACATGTGGTATTGGTGATCCAATGTATTTCTTTGCAACACATTGCTTGGATGATTCAACAAAGAATCGCGGCGGATACCACAGTGATGAAATACAGGCACTTGCTGATGAAATGAATAGTACTTTTGACATTGATGCCAGAAGCGATATAGCAATAAATATGCAGCAGCAGATTCTTGATGACAATGCATTTGTATTCTGTTCATTTCTTCGCATGAGTATGATTTCAAAGTCAAATGTTACAGGACTTGAAGCACATCCATGTGACTACTATGAATTTACAGCAGATTTGGATGTGCAGTAGGAGATAATTTAAAGTATGGCCAAAGAAATTCTTGCCTTTGATTCAGTTGATATATCATATGAAAATGGAGAAGTTCTCCATGACATAAGCTTTTCTCTAATGGAGGGAGAAATCCTTGGTCTCGTAGGAGAGTCTGGTAGCGGTAAAACTACCGCTATAAAATCTATCCTTGGTTTATTAAATGATGGTGTAGTATCAAAAGGCAGCATTAACTATAAGGGTGAAAATCTTTTGAGTCTTTCTGAGAGGGAAATGCGTCAAATTAGAGGCGCTGAGATTGGAATGATTTTTCAGGATTCCAAGAATTCCCTTTCTCCAATAAGAACTATCGGTTCCCAGATTTTGGAGAGCATGGCAGCTCATGCCAAAATCAACAAATCAGAGGCGAAAGCCAAGGGCCTAGATTTATTTAATAGACTTAATTTTCATGACCCTGAGAAAATATGGAACAGTTATCCATTTGAGCTTTCTGGGGGTATGAATCAGCGAATAGGGATTGCTATGTCAATGCTTACGGAGCCTTCTGTGTTATTGGCGGATGAGCCTACAAGCGCCTTGGATGTGGCAGTTCAAAAGCAGGTGGTTCAGGAGCTTTTAAGCTTACGTGAGATTTTTAATACTGCCATTATTATTGTTACTCACGATATAGGGGTAGTGTCTGCTATGGCTGACAAAATACTTGTTTTGAAGGACGGTTATTCTGTTGAATATGGCGTTGCCAGGGATGTTTTAAACAACCCTAAGCATGAATACACCAAATTGTTGTTATCGTGCGTTCCTAGATTGAATAAAAAGTAGGAGAAGCCTGTGAAAGAAATTATTAAAGTAAGCAATTTAAGTAAAACTTTTACAACTAGAAAAAACGACAAAACAGCAGCCATTAGGGATGTATCCTTTGTATTGAACCAGGGTGAAACCTTGGGGCTAGTTGGAGAGTCTGGTAGTGGAAAAAGCACTATTGCTAGATTGTTAACGGGACTTATCGCTCCAGATCATGGGGAGATTCGTATATACGATAATGATTTAAAGACCCTAAAAAAGAACCCCCTTGATTTATACAGCAAGATTCAGATGGTATTTCAAAACCCGGCCGAATCCTTTGATCCTAGAAAGACACTTGGTGATGGTATTGCAGAGCCTCTTAAAAACAGGGGCTATTCAAAACAGGAAATAGAAAAAAGAGTGGTTGAGCTTCTTGAAATGTGTGGACTGACAGCAGATTTTGCTGAAAAGACACCAGCCAGTGTAAGTGGCGGGCAGTGCCAGAGAGCAGCAATTGCAAGAGCCTTGGCGGTACAGCCTGAGATTCTAATCTGCGACGAAGCCACTAGCTCACTTGATGTTACTGTTCAAAGACAGATTATTGATTTGCTTGCAGAATTAAAAAGCAAACAAAATCTAAGCATAATATTTATTTCCCATAACCTTGCCTTGGTGCAAATGTTTTGTGATAGAGTGATTGTGTTATACAATGGTAAAATAGTTGAAGAAGGAGAGCCAGATTATATCATAAATAATCCTCAAGCTGATTATACTAAGCTCTTATTGGACTCAGTCCTTTAAGTGTGGTTGGTGAAACGCTGTATGTATGATATACTCTGCCCATGATTATGGTAAACACTGAAGACAATTACCAGTATTGGCAGAATAGAGCCTCTGGATATTCAGAGGTCAATAAGGAAGAACTAACAGGCGTCCAACGGGCAAATTGGACGTCCTTTTTAAGTAAAACAATAAATGATGCTTTTCCAGATAAAACACCATCAGAAATTAAAATATTAGATGTTGGTGCAGGGCCAGGATTTATTTCTATCATTATGGCAGAGGCCGGTTATCAGGTTACTGCCTATGATTTCTCGGAGTCGATGCTTTCAGAGGCTAGAAGTAATGCAGGAAGCCTTGCTGACAGTATAGCTTTCGTCCAAGGAGACGCACTGTCTCCAAGGTTTGAAAAGGAATCCTTTGATGTTGTATTTTCTCGTAATCTTACTTGGAATCTTTCTAAGCCCGACGAGGCATACAAAAAGTGGATATCTCTTTTGAAGCCCGGTGGAATGATGCTTGTATTTGACGCCAATTGGTATTCGTATTTAGTGGATGAAACAAAGCTAGAGGAGTACAATCAGGACAGACAAAACGTGGCAGATAAGGGCCTAGGTGACTACAATATAGGCAATGATTTCGATAGAATGGAAATGATTGCAAAAGAGCTCCCTATGACTGGAACTAATCGACCAGCGTGGGATGTTAAATTTTTAGAATCCCTTGATTTGGGAACAGCAAAAGCAATAGAGGATGTTGGGAGTATCCTTTATTCTGAAAAAGAAAAAATAAACTATAAATCAACGCCTATGTTTATGGTCAGATTTATAAAAAAACATTTAGACAGGAAATAATTAATAATGGGTAAATTGCACTATATAGCATTTGAAGACGAGGCTGACGACATAAAAGAAAAAGTTGAAAGCTACTGGACAAAACGCGCGGAAAGCTTTTTTGAGCTTAGACATGATGAAATCGAAAGTACAAAAGCTAATCGTTGGGTAAAGGAAATATCAAAGCTTTTACCAGAGGGCAAAGCTCTTAACATATTAGATGTAGGCTGCGGCACAGGTTATTTTGAGGTTATTATAGGCAGACTTGGTCACAAGATTACAGGAATAGATTTAACAGAGGAAATGGTTTCAAAAGCCAACGAAATGATTGGCATTTACGGTATAGATGACAATGCTAAGGCTCTAATTGGTGATGGAGAGAATCCTGGTTTTGAGCCTGAGTCATTTGATGTGATTATCAGTAGAAATCTTACCTGGACTCTGCCTCATCCAGTTGATGCCTACAAAAACTGGCATAGGCTCCTAAAAAAGGACGGTATACTAATTAATTTCGATGCGGAGTATGCCAAGGGTGCTCACAACCTCAAGAGCCCTGAGAATCTTGCTCACAGTCAAATCGATGATGCATTAAAGGATGAATGTCACGACATCTATCATATGCTGACAATCAGTATGCTTGATCGCCCAGATTGGGATGCTAAAATTTTAGACGAAATTGGTTTCAATAACGTAAATACGGACACAGATTTTGGCTCTAGAATATTCGTAGAACACGACAAATTTTACATTCCAGATAGAATGTTTTGTATTACTGCAACAAAATAAAAAAAGTGGAAATCAGAATACAAAAAAATACAAAAAAAATTGAAAAATGCTGTTGCGAAACCGTTTTCAAAATGATATATTTTAACACGTACTAGCGAAAAGCTAATACCAAATTTTTCATAACTCAGCGACCAAGGGCAACTTTGGTCGCACTCCCCGAACTTTCAGCCGATGCATTTTGCACCGGCTTTTTTTTTGATATATTTATAGGCAATATATTAATCTAGTATATAAATAAAGAAAAGGAATCGTACATATCTTCTCTGCAATATGGATATGGTTGCATATGAAGACGATAGATTAATTGGTGGCATTTTATAGCGAGTATAGATTATAATAAAATTGAGGATTATTGATGAGGTCGGCGGAGCATGTCGACGAATTATAGGAGTTATAAATAATGAGTGAAGTAAAAGTAATTGAGATAGGTGAGAGTGTATTTGCAGAAAATGAGGCTGCTGCCGCTGCCATCAGAGAGCAGATGAAAAAGCAGGGTACATTTTTTGTTAATGTAATGTCTGGTCCAGGTTCAGGAAAGACTACTACACTTTCTGCACTTATCAATAGAATGAAGGACAAATATAAGATTGGAGAGATGGACGTTGATATTGAGACTAGTATCGATGCCCAGAGAGTCGCTGATGCCACAGGCGTTGAGTCCATTCAGATTCATAATATGGGACTTTGCCATATTGATGCTGACATGACTAGTCGTGCATTGATTGAGTATGATACCACAGATTTGGATTTGCTTATCTTAGAGAATATTGGCAATCTTGTATGCCCAGCAGAGTTTGATGTTGGTGCCAATAAAAATCTTATGCTTTTGTCAGTTCCTGAGGGTGATGATAAACCACTTAAATATCCTTTGATGTTTGAAATCAGTGATGTTGTTTTGATTAACAAGATTGATACCTTGGAGTATTTTGATTTCAGCAAGGAAAAGGTTACAGAGCGTATTTTGAAGCTCAATCCAAATGCAAAGATTTTCTTTGTTAGTGGTAAAACAGGCGAGGGCTTGGATGAAGTTGTTGCTTGGTTCGAGGAGGAGATTGCAGCAGTTAAGCAGGCTTAAATATTTGGAGGAGCTATGAAAGAGAACAAGGGCGAATTGAACATGTCAGTTTCTGCCATTTGTCAAAACGATAAGGGTGACAAATATGCATTTGTCACCTTTACCGATGGAGTTCGAAGCGCTGAGGGGCGCATTCCGGAGTGTAAAATAATTAATAATAGCGGTTTTGCGGTTATTGAGGTTCAAGAGCTGGAAAAATATATGCAGGACCATCTTAAGGAGTTGAAAAAGATGGCGGCCGGCATAGATATTTTTTCGGCCTTTTTTACAATTTAGGAGATTTTCATGGTTTATCAACAGAAGAATATGACAAGAAGTGAATATGAGGAGTTTTTAAAGGTTACAGCCGGAGAGATTAAGGCTGAGCTCGTCCTTAAAAACGCCACATACCTTGATGTATTCACAAACCAGTTTAAGCAGGGCGATATTGCCATTTCCCATGGAAGCTTTGCTGGAATTGGAAAATATAAGGGTGAGAAGGAAATCGATATGAATGGCAAGACTATAGTGCCAGGTTTTATCGATGCTCACATTCACATTGAAAGTACTACGGTGACCCCAGAGATATTTGCCAAGGAAGCTTTAAAGCACGGTACAACAGCTATTCTTACAGACCCACACGAGATAGCTAATGTGATGGGCGTAGATGGCGTGAAATACATGCTAGAAGCCACTGAAGGACTTCCAATGGACATTTTCTTTATGATTCCTTCTTGCGTGCCTTCCTGTGAATTTGACGAGTCTGGAGCGGAAATCCTCGCAAGGGATATGGAGCAGTTCTTCGATGATAAACGTGTATATGGCATAGCTGAGCTGATGGATGTTAATGGCGTTGCAACCAGACGTACTGATGTGATAGAAAAGACCTTTTCTGCAATCCAAAATGACATGCTTATAGATGGACATGCGCCAATGATTAGCGGTCCTCAATTAATGAGCTACGTGGCAGCAGGTGTTTTATCCGACCATGAATGTTCAACTATGGATGAAGCTATAGAAAAGCTTGGTGTCGGTCTTTGGATTATGATTCGTGAGGGCACAGCAGGTCAAAACCTTGAGGCTTTGATTGACTTGTGCAAGGAGCCATATTGCTCACGAAGCATGTTCTGTACAGACGATAGACATATTACTGATATTATGAAAGAGGGCCATATAGATAATATTATTCGAAAGGCAATCAGGCTCGGGGCAGAACCAGCTGAAGCTTACAAGATGGCATCCTATACAGCAGGATGTTATTTTGGACTTCGAGATAGAGGTGCTATTTCACCTGGATTCTTGGCAGATTTTGTTGTTGTAAATGATGTTAATTCAGTAGAAATAGAAAAGGTATTTAAAGCTGGCGTAGAGCTTACAGATGAATATTTGGAAGCAAATTGCAAGGCGAAGCTGTCTGATGAATTGAAGGATAAGGCACATCATACAATGAATATGCCAGTTGTTTCACCTGAGATGTTAAAGTCAAAGGGCAAGCTTCCAGTTCTTGGACTTGTGGATGGACAGCTTTATACCACAAGAGAAGGCCTGGCATCAAAGATTGATTTGTCAGCAGATATTCTCAAGGCAGCTGTTTTTGAGCGCCATAAAAATACAGGACATATCGGAATGGGTTACATTACAGGCTACGGATTAAAGCAGGGAGCAATTGCTACCTCTGTTGCCCATGATGCTCACAATATTATCGCCATAGGAACCTCGGAAGAAGCAATGGCAAATGCCGTAAATGCCATTAGAGAAATGGGCGGCGGAATGCTTGTATACGATGGGCAGAATGTTATTGCATCCTATGCATTGCCAGTAGCTGGCCTAATGAGTGAAGAGGATGCCATGACGGCAAAACAAAAGCTAGAGGAGGTACATGAGGCAGCCTACAGCTTAGGCGTCAACAAAGGAATTGACCCATTCATGACTCTCAGCTTTACAGCTCTCCCAGTTATTCCAGAATTACGTATTACTACACACGGCGTGGTTGATGTTCCGGCCTGGACGCTTTATCACTAACTACATAATTAACAGAAAACAAAAAAGCCACTTAGTAGCTATCAATCTCTAAGGGTTACTCAAGCGAAGCTTTCATTAGCTGAGCGGAGTGACCCTTAGGATTGAGAGTGTAACTAAGTGGCTCTTATATTATCTAGATATTAAATTATCGTGGTGTAATAAGTGTATTTAAATCTACACCTGCAACGGCACTAGCCTGTGCAATTGTGTTTGGATTGTCTACACTCTGGTACCATGAGTATGCAAGCTTCTTTGAACCGTCTGCGTTACAAATACCGTATGCAAGACCCTGTGCTACCTCATCAGCGTGATCAGATTCTCTTGAAAGAATGAATCCGTCAACGTGGCTGTTGTTCATTGCAACCATGTATGCGTATACGATAGATGCAGCCTGGATTTCTTCGCCACCAAGGCTTGTGTAACCAAGCTCTGAAACCTTAACAGTTCTAACTGCACCTGATGGTGAAAGGAATTCAGAAGTTGAAAGTAGGTCTGTAAGAACATCTAAGTTGTACATTGTTACATATGCAGCACTCTGGCTGTGTGGAGCGTTAGCACCGTTCCAAGCGCATGGATCTGTAAGTGTAGCGCTGTATGGGTGAGCAGCAACTCTCCAGTCGATGTTACCCTCGCTTCTAATCTTTGAGTTGAATGATGTAAGGAATCCCTTACCGCTCATGTAGTAAGAAGCCTCAGCACGTGCCCACTGGTGATCGATACAAGTGTAAACATTAGCAGAAGCGTTTTCTGACTTAATACCATTGTACATTACACGGAATGCATTAGCGTACTCGTTAACGAATACTTCGTTTGAACCACAGTTCATGTAGTTCCACATCCAATAAGCATTAACCTCATTACCAATGATGAAGTTATCTACCTGACCGAAGCCACGGCCTGTCCAACGATTTGCAAGGAATGAAGCAGCAGCACCGAGCATTTCAACACCCTCAGTTGTTGTTGCATTTAATCCATAATAGTTGTGTGCGCCAAGTCCATCATATGAGTAAGGGCTGATGAAGTTGCCATCTGCACCCTGGTCAACTACGATGATTACTGAAACCTGGCAACCCTGAGCATTGTACTTTCTAAGAGAGAAATCGTATCCTGAAAGTCTAGCTGTCTCAAAGTTATAAGTTTTACCATTGTAGTTATAAGGAACACCAGAACCACCTGTAATCCATGAAAGTGGAAGAGTAAGTGTTACCTGTGAGCAGCCTAAATCTCTAGGCTGGTTCTTGCTAGCCATCCATGTCTCAAGAGCTGGGAGAACACCCTTCTTTGAGATGTCCATTCTATTAGCAGAAACAGTAGCACAAGCCTCTGGGTTTGTAATAAACATGCTGTTAGAAGCTGGCTTTAATGCGCCGCCTGACATTACACATACTGTAAACTTTTTGAAAAGCATTGAATCAGCTGCGCCCTTGTTAAGAGGAACAGTGAATGTTGCGCCTGCAGAAGCAGCAACCTGAGCAACATCAGTACCAGTTGGAGCTGTTTGATTTACATCAGAAGCAACAAGATGATATAAACCATCATCTGAAGAAGTAGAGCCTGCAGTAGCGATAACTACATCTGAACCCTGAATAAGAACACTGCCGATTGTAACTGCGCCAGCTGCCTCAGCATCAATGCTAGGAACTGCAGCGAAAGCACTAACAGCAAGTGTTAACGCAAGAGCTACGCTTGCGAGCTTGTGTAAAAATTTCATAATTACCATAGTCCTTTCAATTATTTAATTGTGTACGTCCATATATTTGACAAAACATACTATATCATGAAAATTACAAAAAATACAGATATTTCTGTATTTTTTCACAATATAACTTTATTCACGATTTAATTAATAATGGCTCGCATAGAATGTATGCGAGCCATTAAATGTACTTAGCAAATCATTATCTAGGAGTAATCAATGTTGTTAAATCAACACCTGCGTAGGCGCTTGCCTCAGCAATTGTAGCTGGATCAGCTGCATTCTGATAGAATGTGTATCCTAATTTTGGAGAACCATCCACATTACATAATCCGTATGATAATCCCTGTGCCAATTCTGCAGCATGCTCTAATTCTCTTGTTACGATAATGCCGTCGATATGGCTGTTATTTTCAGCTACAAGATATGCGTATACAAGTGATGCAGCCTGAAGCTGTTCACCCTCGTGGCTGATATATCCAACCTCGGAAACCTTAACAGTACGAACTGCTCCTGTAGGAGAAAGCATATCTGAGTTGCACATAAAGTCTGTTAAAACATCGATATTTGCCATTGTTACATATGGTGAACTCTGGCTGTGAGAAACATTAGATGATGTTTCCCATGCACGTGGAGCATAAAGAGGTGCATTGTATGGGTGAACTGCAACTCGCCAATCCACATTACCTTCGCTCTTAATATTATTGTTTAATTTTGTAAGGAACTCTTTTCCTGAAATATAGTATGAAGCCTCTGCGCGTGCCCACTGATGGTCGATACATGTGTAAACATTTGCAGTTGCATTCTGTGACTTAATTCCGTTATACATAATGCGGAAAGCATTGTAGTATTCTCTCATGAAAATATCATTAGAACCGCAGTTCATGTAGTTCCAAAGCCACCAAGCATTAACCTCATTACCAATAATAAAGTTATCAACCTGGCCGTAGCCCTGAGAGCCTGAATAGTGGCTTGCTAAGAATGAAGCAGCGTTTGCAAGTGTTTGGCAACCTTCTGCTGTCTTAGCATTAAGACCATAATAGTTATGAGCACCAAGGCCATCATAAGAATAAGGATTAAAGTATTCCTGTGGGCAGTTAATATCAGCAAGGATAATAACGTTAACCTGAATACCAAGTGAATTATATTTACGAACAGAATAGTCGTATCCTGAAAGTGAGCCAATCATTGAAAGTGGGATGTTAAGGTTAACCTGTTTTGCTCCAAGAGCTGCAGGCTGATTCTTGTCTGCAATATTCTTTTCAAGAGCTGGAAGGATACCTTTCTTTCCATAGTCCATACGTGCTGGTGCATATGTGGCACAAGCCTCTGGATTTGTAATGTACATGCTGTTTGAAACGGCCTTTAAGGCACCGCCTGACATTACACATACTGTAAACTTCTTATATAAAACAGAATCTGCACTACCTTTATTCAAAGGAACAGTAAAAGATGCATTAGCTGCAGCAGTAGCCTGGGCAATATCAGTACCTTCTGGCGCTGTTTGATATGGATCAGAAACAACTAGATGATATAAACCATCATCTGAGGAAGATGATCCTGCTGTAGCAACAACTACATCAGAACCTTGAATAAGTACGCCACCGATTGTGACACCGCTAGCAGCCTTAGCGCTAGAACCTGGCACCGCCAAAAGTGAGGCAATTACAAGTGTAAGGGCAAGTGTTACGCTTGCAAGATTCTTGAATAATTTCATATACCATAGCTCCTTTCAAAAGCTTCATTCACCTACGTCCACGCCGGTGGACATTCTCCACTATAGCCTCAAAATATAAAGGAAATGTGAACTGAAATAAGGAAACATCATATATACACAAATTGTTCATAAATGATATTTCACAAAAATTAAATTTTCGTAGATTTTCGTAAGCTCAAAGGGTAGTTATGGCCATTAGAATTTGGTATATTGATTTAGTCAAGGGGCAAAAATTTTAACATTATTTATGGAAGAATACTATTGTATAAGGAGAAGATTATGAGAAAATTCGAAGGATATCTTCATGGTGTAAACTTGGGTGGTTGGTTATCCCAGTGTGACCACACAAAGGAGCGCTATGATAATTTTATTCATGAAAAGGATATCGAGATAATAAAAAGCTGGGGAATGGACCACTTTAGAGTTCCAGTTGATTATGAATTAGTAGAAAGAGGCGCTGGAGACTACAAGGAAGAGGGCTTTAAGTACATTCAAAATGCAATTGATTGGGCAGGCAAGAATGGTCTTAATATGATTCTTGATTTGCACAAAACAGCAGGCTTTAGCTTTGACTTTGGAGAGGCTGAGTCAGGCTTTTTTGATAACGAAGAATATCAGGAGAGATTCTATCTTTTATGGGAAGAGTTCGCGAAGTGTTTCGGAAAGTATTCTGATAGACTTGCTTTTGAATTATTAAATGAGGTAACAGACAAAGCATATGGCCCAAAATGGAATGAGATTTCACGTAAATGCGTTGAGCGAATCAGAAAAATTGCTCCAGATGTTAAAATCCTCATTGGCGGCTACTATAACAATAGTGTAGAGGGAATGAAGGCTTTGGCGGAACCATATGATGAGAATATTGTTTATAATTTCCACTGCTATGAGCCACTTATTTTTACACATCAGGGTGCATATTGGATTGAGGCTATGGACAAAAGCTTTAGAATGCCATTTGATGTTACTTATGGTCAGTATGCTGAGAATACAGCCCGAAATCTTGAGGGTCACGTAGCAGACTATAGTAAATACAAGCAGGATGCAGTAATGGGCGTAGAGTTTTTCCGTGACCTTTTGGCTGAGGCAGTAAGCATCGCTGAGGAGAGAAATGTACCTGTTTATTGTGGCGAATTTGGTGTTATCAATCTTGCTACACCAGAGGATAGTTTAAAATGGTACAAAAATATTTGTCAGTGCTTTGATGAGTTCAATATTGGACGTGCTGCATGGAGCTATAAGGAAATGGATTTCGGTCTTGTAGATGATCATATGAAGCCAGTTATAAAAGAACTAATAAATATTATATAGAAAGAAAATAGCTCCAGAATTTGATTCTGGAGCTATTATTATCTACTTATTCATAAAATTAAGGATTGCATCTACCGTTTGAGTGGTTTGGTCTTGGACTGTAATAGTAGGTGTCCCATCCCCTGCTTGCATTCCGTAATCTCCGAAATATCCGTGGCAACCACCTTCTATTATAACTTCTGTATAATCAGTAGGAAGATTAGACAAATTCTTGTTATAGTTTTTTATATTTAAAACGCCGTCTTCAGAGCCTCTGATTGTAAGTACATCAACTGGCGCACCATCAGTCAAATCCACCATGGAATATGCTGCAAGCAAAATCAGACCTTCATATTCTTCCTTGTGCCTATCTGCATAAAGTGAAGCCATGGCACCGCCTAAGCTATGGCCACCGATGTACCAATCACTGATTTCTGGAAATTGTGCTTGGATTCCTCTGGCTGCATTTGCGTCAAAAAGAGCTAGGTAATAAGGCATTTCTACAAGTACACACATAATATTTTGCTGTGCTAGCTGCTCCATAAGAGGTGCATAGGCTTCTGTCTGCACCAGACCGCCTGGATAAAATATAAGTCCAGCTGTAGGATTCTCAGGCTTGAAAACTATGGCATTATCTAAATAATCTACCGTGATTCCTTCAGCAGGTGAACTAATGCATGCCAAAGCCTCTGAGGTTGCGTGATAGTAATTATGTAAATATGAAGATATTCTATTTGTTCCTAAGAAAAAAACCGAGATTATGATAATCCAGGTTACTATTCTACGTCTGTTAAATCGTTTACTCATGAGATAATTATATCATTAATTATCTAATTTAATATAAAGAATACTTGAAGTTAAAAACTAAATAGTTGTACAATAGTTTCCAAAAGATTTTGAAAGTTTTTGCGGAGGGTATTATGTTACAAGAAAGTATCAAGAAATTAGTTCAATACGGAATCGATACAGGAATTACACCAGAGTGTGAGAGAATTTATACAACTAACTTGCTTCTGGAATGTATGAATGAAGATGAATATACTGACCCAGAATGCGATTTGACTAATATCGTATTAGAGGATGTATTAAAGGATTTACTAGATGAAGCAGTAAAAAAGGGAATCATCGAAGATTCCGTTACCTACAGAGATTTGTTTGATACAAAGCTTATGAATTGCCTTTGCCCTAGACCATCTCAGGTAATTGATAAGTTTAATTCGATTTATGACACAAAGGGACCTGAGGCAGCTACAGATTATTTCTACAATTTTAGCCGCAACACAGATTATATTCGTACATATAGAGTGAAAAAGGATTTAAAGTGGACTACTGAGACAGACTACGGAACACTTGATATCACTATTAACCTTTCAAAGCCAGAGAAAGACCCTAAGGCCATCGCAGCAGCAAAAAATGCAAAGCAGTCTGCTTATCCAAAGTGTCAGCTTTGCATGGAAAACGAAGGCTATGCCGGAAGAACAAATCATCCAGCCCGGGAGAACCATAGAATTATTCCTATTACAATCAACGATAGCAGCTGGGGATTTCAGTACAGCCCATATGTCTACTACAATGAGCACTGTATCGTATTTAATGGACAGCACACACCAATGAAAATTGAGAAAGCTACATTCGTAAAGCTTTTTGATTTCGTAAAACTTTTCCCACATTATTTCTTGGGAAGTAATGCCGACCTTCCAATTGTTGGTGGTTCGATTCTTAGCCATGACCATTTCCAGGGTGGACACTATACCTTCGCAATGGAAAAGGCTCCTATCATAAAGGAGTTTTCTGTAAAGGGATTTGAGGACGTTCATGCAGGCATCGTTAAATGGCCACTTTCAGTTATTCGACTTCAGTGCAAGGACGAAAAAAGAATCATCGATTTAGCGGACCACATTTTAAATGCATGGCGTGGTTATACCGACGAAGCTGCATTTATTTTTGCTGAAACAAACGCAGAAAAGCATAACACAATAACACCAATTGCTAGAAAGCGTGGTGACTTATTTGAATTAGATTTAGCTCTTCGAAACAACATTACAACAGAGGAGCATCCACTTGGTGTATATCATCCACATGCGCACTTACACCACATCAAAAAGGAAAATATCGGCCTTATTGAGGTTATGGGACTTGCAGTATTGCCAAGCCGTCTCAAGCAAGAAATGGAACAGCTTGCAGACTACATTGTCAACAAAAAGGACCTTCGTACAAACGAAGCTCTTGCAAAGCATGCTGACTGGGTAGATTCCTTTAGCACAAAGTATGATGTGATTGATCAAAGCAACGTCAATGAAATTCTCCAGCAGGAGATTGGAAAGGTATTCTGCCAAGTCCTTGAATGTGCTGGTGTTTACAAGAACACACCAGAGGGAATGGATGCGTTCCTTCGCTTTGTAAATACTTTATAAACTGTGTGATACTTTTGTGATATTTCCTATCGTATACTTGGCTCAACAAATAACAAAAACGGTTGAGCGGGGACGCAGGAGGAAATGAAAATGATGATTATTATCGGTTACATGGTTTTTGCACTTGTTGGTTTAGCAATTATCGTCTACACATCAGACGAATACGAAGAGTTCTATTATGAGGAGCCAAAGGACAACGTTATTGGCGACGCATATTTATATAGATTTGTAGATTCTGATTATGACAGAGTCGAAAGAGAACTGATCAGATTTGCAGATGAACTTGCTCTACAGTAGCAAGGGGGGGGTTAAAAGGATGGCCTAGTGCCATCCTTTTTGTTAAATAAGGAAAAGGTTGACGGCAGGATATTTTTAAGGTATTATGGAGTTAGTTACTGGAAACGCTTCCGGTAGCGTTACCAATATGATGAATACAGTTTTTATGAGGCTTGTAGATGACTATAAAGGATATTGCAAAGTTGGCAGGGGTGAGTGTTAGCACAGTTTCTAGAGTGTTGAATAATCACCCTGACGTGAGTGAAACTGCAAAAGAGAAGGTTCAGGCTGTGGTTGCCGAGTATAACTATATTCCTAATACTAGCGCCAGAGATCTTGGAAAGACGACCTCAGATAATATTGGCGTAGTGGTTAGGGGTATTTCTAATCCTTTTTATACTTCTATTCTTTATGCTATTGGTAAAGAAATAGAGAGGGCAGGTTTTACCATGGTTATGCAGCAGATTGATGAGTCAGAGGATGAGATTCGGACAGCTGCAATGATGGAGAGGGAGAAGCGCTTGTTAGGTGTGATTCTTCTTGGTGGAAATTTTGGGTATACCAAGGAACAGATTTCATGCATTACGGTTCCATTTGTTTGCTGTACCTTTAAAAATGAATATGGAGATATTTCAGAGTTTGATTATTCTAGTGTTTGTATCGATGATGAACAGACTGCATACGATGCTGTGAAATGTCTGTTTGACCAGGGGCATAGGAATATTGCAGTGTTGTTGTCCGCAGAGGATGATGGAACTGTTAGTCAGCTAAGATTTGATGGCTATAAGAGAGCATTGGCTGATGCCAAACAGGAGATTGATAACAATTTAATTATTCCAATACACAGTTTTAACATTGCTGATGCTTACAATAATATGAGGGAATGGTTGAAAAAAGGGTATAAATTTGATGCACTGTTTGCTATCTCTGACAATATTGCTCTTGGCGCAATGAAGGCATTGCGTGATGCAGGTAAAAAGGTGCCCGAGGACGTTGCGCTTATTGCTATTGATGGTATTGAGGTATCAGAGTATAGCAATCCTGTGCTGACTACACTTTGCCAGCCTACCACAGAAATAGGTAATGAAACAGTAAACCTACTTGTGGATTTGATTGATAATAAGGGTAAAAATAAACATTTAACCATGCCTACTTATTTGAGAGAAGGCGAGACACTTAGAACATTTAGTAACTGATATATAGAAGGAGAGGGAAAATGAAAAGAAGTAGTGGAGTTTTAATGCCAATATCTTCATTGCCATCACCATATGGCATAGGTACATTTGGAAAAGCTGCTTATGAATTTGCTGATTTTTTAAAGGCTGCGGGACAAAAATATTGGCAGGTTCTGCCTTTAGGGCCAACTAGCTATGGAGATAGTCCTTATCAGAGCTTTTCTACATTTGCAGGAAACCCATATTTTATAGATTTAGAAATTCTGATTAAGGAAGGACTTCTTACTAAAAAGGAGGTCATGTCTGAAAACTGGGGAACAAATCCTAGGTATGTTGATTACGGCCAGATTTATATTAGTCGCTTCAAAGTTCTTAGAAAGGCTAAGGAAAGAGGCTACAAGGCTGCTGAAAAGGAAATTGCTAAATTTAAAAAGGCTAATCCTTGGGTAGAAAATTATGCATTGTTCATGTCCCTTAAAAAGCATTTTGATCAGATTAGCTGGCAGGAATGGCCAGAGGAAGATATCAGATTGCATGAGAAAAAGGCAGTTGCTAAATATACAAAAGAGCTTGCAGAGGATATTGAGTTCTTCATCTTTATTCAGTATTTATTCTTTAAACAGTGGACCGAATTAAAGAAATATATTAACAAGCTTGGCATTGAGGTAATTGGAGATCTTCCTATTTATGTAGCCCTAGATTCATGTGATGTATGGGCAGAGCCTGAATTCTTCTGTTTAGATGAAGAAAATTACCCGGTTGAGGTGGCAGGTGTTCCACCTGATTATTTCAGTGCAGACGGTCAGCTGTGGGGCAATCCTTGCTACGATTGGAAGGCCATGAAAGAGGATGGCTATCGCTGGTGGATTAGAAGAATCGGTGGCTGCGCAAAGCTTTATGATGTCCTTAGAATTGATCATTTCCGTGGCTTTGACGAATATTGGGCAGTGCCAGCAGGGGACAAAACTGCAAAGAATGGTAAATGGAAGAAGGGACCTGGAATGGAATTAGTTGGTCTTCTTTCAAAAGAATACCCTAATACAGAATTCATTGCAGAGGACTTAGGACAGCCTTCGCCAACAGTTGTTAAGCTTCTCAGGGACAGCAACTGGCCAGGTATGAAGGTTTTGGAGTTTGCCTTTGATTCAGGAGAACCAAACAACTATCAGCCACATACTTATGACAAAAACTGCATATGCTACACAGGAACACATGATAATGCAACCATTATGGAATGGTACAAAACCGCGAAAAAGGCTGATAAAGACTATGCTAAAAAATACCTTGGAATATCTCGCTCAGAAGGCTTTAACTGGGGCATGATTCGAGGTGGAATGAGCTCTGTTGCAATGTTATTTGTGGCTCAGATTCAGGATTATTTAGGCTTGGGAAAATACAATCGTATTAACGTGCCTGGTACCAAATCTGGCAACTGGCAGTGGCGTTTATTAGATGGAGAATTGACTCAGGAATTAGCTAAAAAGATGTATGACATGGCTTTGATGTATGACCGTGTTGAAAAAGAAATTCCAAAGAAAAAATCTTCAAAAAAGTAATATGAGTTTTGATATACCTGCAGGTACCGGAGCCGTACTTGCAGGTGTTTTTTTGATATGGTAAACTACAAAAAGACTTTTTCGGGAGGATTTTTCAATGAAGAAAAAAATACTTTCAGTACTCCTTGCAGGACTGGCAATGACTTCATTTAATGGATGCATTATTGAGGAAAATAAGACAGATTCAGCGCAAACTACCACTAGCGCTCAGATAGAATACAACGTTAATGATTACGTTACATTAGGAGAATACAAAAATCTCGAGGTTACTCTTAATGGGGACTATGAATACACAGATGAGGCTTTCGAAGAATATCTTGATAGCTGCATTTTAAATAGCAATTTATTCGTTCCTGACGATTCACAAACAGTAGTTGCTGAGGATTCAATCGTAAACGTTGATTACGTAGGCTCACAGGATGGAGTTGCATTCGAGGGCGGCTCTGCTGAAAATCAGAATCTTGATATCGCTAACAACTGTGGAGCAGGTACCGGTGGTGGATACATTAGCGGATTTACTTCAGGCCTTGTAGGATATTCTGTTGGAGATGAGGTTGCTTATGAGGTAACCTTCCCTGATTCTTATCCTAATAATGAGGATTTAGCAGGACAGACTGTAGTATTTACTTTCAATATTAATTACATAGCAAAACAGGTTGAAACTAGAGATGATTTAACAGATGAAATTGTTAGTGAGAATTTCGGCTATGATACTGTAGATGCTCTCGTAGAAGCCCTTCAAACAAGCTACAAATCGACTCTTGAGAGCAACTTGCAATCTGACAAAGAAACAGCTGTTTTAAACACTCTTATTAATGGCTGCACAGTATCAGAGGTACCTGAGGACTTATTACAGGCCAGAGTTGATGTGGAGCTCAATATTGACGAGAGACAATGTCAAAATCAGTTCAGCACTTCCTTCAAGGATTACCTTGAGTCAATGGGATACAATTATGATGATATCCTAGAGCAGATCAAATCAAGTGCCGAAGAGGATACAAAGACTAGACTTATTCTTCAGGCAATTGCTGAGGCTGAGGGAATAGAAGTTGACGAAGAAGGCTATAATGATTTTGTTAATGACTATTGTTCACAGTACAACTACACAGATTTAGAGACTCTCTATTCTGATTGTACAGTTACTGGTTATGACGGAGAGAGATATTTCAAATTTTACTACTTAACAGAAAAGGCTCTTGATTACTGTGTTGAGAATGCAGTGGTTAATATTGAGCCAGTTGAGGAAGCTACTGAGGCTGTTGAAGAATAGAAATACTTTATATTTTTCATAAGCTGTAGTATAATTTATGCTAACTTTTTGGGCCTTTGTCCAATTATAATATAAGGAGATTATTATGGAACACATTAAGACACTTAACACAAAGAGATTACAGAATACAGTAAAGGAAGGCGGATGTGGTGAATGCCAGACATCTTGCCAGTCAGCTTGCAAGACTTCTTGTACAGTTGGAAATCAGAGCTGTGAGCACAATAGATAATAGCAGCTTTATATTTAGTTTATTTTAACGCCCAGACCGGTCCTTATTGTTTAATATAAGGGACGGTCTATTGTGCGTTTATGAAAGGACATTTTTTTAGTGATACACCAGTTTAAAAACAACGGTTATAACGTTGTCATTGATGTTAACAGCGGCGCCATTCATGTAGTAGATGAAATCACATACGATTTTCTCGCTTTCTGGCAGGAGCTTGGAGAGGAAAAGGCAGTTGCTGAAATGAAGAAATCTCATCCGGAGGTTTCAGAGGAGGAGTTGGCAGAAATCCAGTCTGAGATTAATAATTTAATTGAGGATGGTTCACTTTTTACTGAGGACAATTACGAGCCTAAAATCGCAGACTTTACTGCGAGACCTACAGTGGTAAAGGCTCTTTGCTTACATATTACACACGATTGCAATTTGGCATGTAAATATTGCTTCGCCGAAGAAGGAGAGTACCACACAGGTAAGCGTGAGCTTATGACTTACGAGGTTGGTAAGCAGGCTCTTGATTTCTTGGTTGCTAATTCTGGTAGCCGTAGAAATCTCGAAGTTGATTTCTTTGGTGGAGAGCCACTTATGAACTGGCAGGTAGTAAAGGACTTAGTTGCCTACGGCCGTTCAATCGAAAAAGAGCACAATAAAAACTTCCGTTTTACACTTACAACAAACGGAGTATTGTTAAATGATGAGATTCAGGAATTTGCCAATAAAGAAATGGCAAATGTAGTTCTTAGCTGTGATGGGCGTCCAGAGATTCACAATCTCATGAGACCTTTCAAAAAGGGTGCACCTAGCTATGAGCTTGTAATGCCAAAGTTCAAAAAGCTTGCAGAATCAAGAAATCAGGATAAATACTACATTCGTGGTACTTTCACTAGAAACAACCTTGATTTTTCAAAGGATGTTATCCACTTGGCAAACGAAGGCTTCAAGCAAATCTCAGTTGAGCCAGTAGTTGCTCAGGAGACTGACGATTACGCCATCAGAGAAGAGGATTTACCACAGCTTTTCGCTGAATACGATGCACTTTGTGCTGAGATGATGCGTCGCAAGGGTACAGAAGAGGATTTCAATTTCTTCCACTTCATGATTGATTTAGAGGGTGGACCTTGCGTTTACAAACGACTTTCTGGTTGTGGTTCAGGTACAGAGTATATGGCTGTTACACCTACAGGTGAGTTATATCCATGTCATCAGTTTGTAGGAAATACAGATTTCTGCCTTGGCGATGTTTGGAACGGTGTTCAGAAAAAGGACATTGTTAATGAGTTCAAGCACTGCAACGTTTATGCAAAACCAGAATGTAGCAAATGCTTTGCAAGATTCTACTGCAGCGGCGGTTGCGCAGCTAATGCATACAATTTCACAGGAAGCATTCTTGGAAATTATCATGTAGGCTGCGAGCTTCAAAAGAAGCGTGTTGAGTGTGCGATTGCACTCAAAGTTAGAGAATCAGAAATAAAGGGAGAATAAATAACCCTTTGGTCGGCTTTGCCGGCAAATAAAAGGAAATAGGAGAATAACAATGAAACGATTGAAAATGGGACAGGGGATTGCCTGGCTTATTGCATTTGTGTTATGCCTAGGACTTCTTGGCTATTACGCAATGACAGTAATTCAAGGCACAATTAAAGCTAATGACTCGAGCCTTCAGTTAGGCGAGGATGCCACAGATGAGCAGAAGGCTCAGATGGCAAAATACGAAGCTGATAGTCTAAAGTTGGGGCTTGATTTAGATGGTGGTGTTAGTATTACATACGAGGCAGTAGGTGACACTCCTACAGATGAGCAGATGAATGATACAATTCTCAAGCTCCAGCAGCGTATCGAAAACGACCTTGGTGAAGAGAGCTCTACTACAGAGGCTAGCGTTTACCGTGTGGGTGAAAAGCGTATCACAGTTGAAATCCCAGGTGTTACAGATGCTAACGCATTATTAGAGGAGCTTGGTACTCCAGGTACACTTTACTTCATCACTCAGTATGATTCTGAGGGAAATGCAAACTACACAATTAATGGTTATGATGCAGACGGAAACATTGACGGAACACTTAACTACGATATTCAGGACTTAATTGACAATGGTTCTGTTATTGCTACAGGAACTAACGTTAGAAGTGCACAGGCTGCTACACAGTCAAATCAGACAACAAACGCTACAGAGTATGTTGTAGAACTTAAATTCGATGACGAAGGAACTACAGCATTCAAATCAGCTACTACAGCAGCAGCGCTTACAGGTGATTCAATTGCAATTTATTACGATGGACAGTTCGTTTCAGTTCCTACAGTAAAGAATGCAATCACAGATGGTAACTGCGTAGTAGAAGGTATGGAAAACTACGAAAAAGCTGAGAAGCTTGCTTCTTACATTCGTATCGGTGGACTTGATATCGAGCTTAAGGAGATGGAGTCACAGGTAGTTGGTGCACAGCTTGGTGCTGACGCTCTTAAAACTTCATTAATTGCAGCTGGTATTGGTCTTGTCGTTGTAATGATTTTCTTAATCATCATGTACCTTGTACCTGGTGTTGTTGCATCATTTGCACTTGCTTTATATACAGTACTTCTTATTAGCATTTTAAAGGCATTTGATATTACACTTACACTTCCTGGTATTGCCGGTATGATTCTTTCAATCGGTATGGCAGTTGATGCTAATGTTATTTGCTTCGCTCGTATTAGAGAAGAGATTAAATCAGGACGTCCTGTAATCTCTGCAATTGAGACTGGTTTCTCAAAGGCGCTTTCAGCTATTCTTGATGGAAATATTACAACACTTATTGCAGCAGCAGTTCTTGGAGTTCTTGGTTCAGGTTCTGTAAAGGGCTTTGCAGTTACTCTTGCACTTGGTGTTGTTTTATCAATGTTTACAGCTCTTGTTATTACAAGAATTCTTATCAATGCTGTTTATGCACTTGGTATCAAAGATGCTAAATTATATGGTAAGGCTAAGGAGCCTACAAAGTTTGATTTCGTTGGTAGAAAAGTAATCTTCATTAGCATTTCTATTTTAATTATTGCAGTAGGCTTCATTTCAATGGGAGTTCACAAGGTAACTGATGGACAGGGACTTAACTTCTCACTTGAATTTATGGGTGGTACATCTACTACTGTTGATTTTGTTGAGCTTCAGTCAGATGATACTATTAACAATCAGATCATTCCTGATATCCAAACAGTTATCGGAGATGCTTCTGTTCAGAAGAGTACAGTTGATGGTACAAATCAGGTAATCTTCAAGACTCGTACACTTTCACTTGATGAGAGAACAGCTCTTAACGAAATGTTTGAATCAAACTATGGTGTTGCTGAATCATCAATTACATCACAGAGTATTGGTTCTACAATTTCTGGAGAAATGCGTTCACAGTCTACAATCGCCGTACTTGTTGCTGTATTATTCATGCTTATTTACATTTGGTTTAGATTCAAGGACATCAGATTTGCTTCAGCAGCAATCATCGCCCTTGTTCATGATGTACTTATCGTATTAGCACTTTATGCAATCGTTCGTATTTCAGTTGGTGCAGCATTTATTGCATGTATGCTTACAGTTATTGGTTACTCTGTCAACGATACAATCGTTGTATTCGACCGTATTCGTGAGAATCACAAGGCTGTTAGAACAGAGACACCAGAAACACTTAAAGATCTTGCTAATTCTTCATTAGCACAGACTCTTTCACGTAGTATTTCAACATCAATTACTACTGCAATCATGGTACTCATGCTTCTCATTTTAGGTGTATCTACTATTAGAGAGTTTGCTTTACCACTCCTTGCTGGTGTAATTGCTGGTACATATTCATCAATCTTTATTGCTACACAGCTTTGGTACATCTTTAAAATTAAATTTAGCAAGAAAAACTAATGTATTAGATTAGGAGAAAGAAAATGATAGACATTAAGTTCTTACGCGAGAATCCAGACGCAGTAAAAGAGAATATCAAAAAGAAATTTCAGGAGCACAAGCTCGGCCTCGTTGATGAGGTCATCGAGCTTGATGACAAGAGACGTGCTACTCAGCAGCAGGCTGATGACATGAGAGCAAAAATGAATCAGGCTTCAAAGCAGATTGGTGCTCTTATGGGACAGGGCAAAAAGGAAGAGGCTGAGGCAGTTAAGGCTGAGGTTGCTGAACTTAAACAGCAAATCAAGGATCTCGAGCCAGTTGAAAAGGAGCTTGCTGATAAGGTAGAGGAAATCATGATGAAGATTCCTAACATTATCGATCCAACAGTTCCAATTGGTCCAGATGATTCTTGCAACGTAGAAATCGAAAAGTTCGGTGAGCCAGTAGTTCCTGATTTTGAGATTCCATATCACACAGATATCATGGAGAGATTCAATGGTATAGATATGGATGCAGCTGGAAAGGTTGCAGGTAATGGTTTCTATTACTTAATGGGAGACATTGCTCGTCTTCACTCAGCAGTTATCTCTTATGCTCGTGATTTCATGATTGATAGAGGATTTACATATTGTATTCCACCTTTCATGATTCGTTCAAACGTAGTTACTGGTGTTATGTCATTCGAAGAAATGGATGCTATGATGTACAAAATCGAAGGTGAAGACCTTTACCTCATCGGTACATCAGAGCACTCTATGATTGGTAAGTTCATCGATACACTTAATGATGAGGCTAACTTACCTTATACACTTACAAGCTACAGCCCATGCTTCCGTAAGGAGAAGGGTGCTCATGGTATTGAAGAGCGTGGTGTTTACAGAATTCACCAGTTCGAAAAGCAGGAGATGATTGTAGTATGTAAGCCAGAGGATTCAAAGAAATACTATGATGTCCTTTGGAAGAATACAGTTGATTTATTCCGTAGCTTAGACATTCCTGTACGTACATTAGAGTGCTGTTCAGGAGACCTTGCAGATCTCAAGGTTAAGTCTTGTGATGTAGAGGCATGGTCACCACGTCAGAAGAAGTACTTTGAGGTTGGTTCTTGCTCAAATCTTGGTGATGCTCAGGCACGTCGTCTTAAGATTCGTGTTAAGGGCGAGGATGGCAGCAAGTACTTTGCTCACACACTTAACAACACAGTTGTTGCTCCACCACGTATGCTTATCGCATTCTTAGAGAACAACCTTCGCGAAGACGGTTCTGTTGCTATCCCAGAAGCACTTCGTCCATACATGGGTGGCAAGGAAGTCCTTGTACCAATTAAATAAAATGCCTTAATAGAGGCGAAACGGTTTTGGCTAGCCGGTAGGAGACAAGCATTATATTAGTTTTGAGGAGTATAGCGAAAGCGATCTCAAAACTAATATTAAGGCTGGTCGAACTACTCGGCTAGATTATAGGGGTTTTTACAATGTAGTTTATTGTAAGAATTTAGAAAGAGAAATTTATGGGAATTCAGAGTAGAGAAGATATTAGAAACATTGCAATTATCGCACACGTAGATCATGGTAAAACTACACTTGTTGATGAGCTTTTAAAGCAGTCAGGTGTATTTAGAGAGAACCAGGAAGTTGCAGAACGTGTCATGGACTCAAATGATATTGAGCGTGAGCGTGGTATTACAATTCTTTCAAAGAACACAGCAGTATATTATAAGGATACAAAGATTAACATTATCGATACTCCAGGTCATGCTGATTTCGGTGGTGAAGTAGAGCGTGTTCTTAAGATGGTAAACGGTGTTGTACTTGTAGTTGATGCTTTCGAAGGTGCAATGCCACAGACCAAGTTCGTTCTTATGAAGGCACTTGATCTTGATTTACCTGTAATTGTTTGTATTAACAAAATTGATAGACCAGAAGCGAGACCTGATGAGGTTATCGATGAGGTTCTTGAGTTGTTTATGGATCTTGATGCTTCTGATGAGCAGCTCGATTGTCCATTTATTTATGCTAGTGCAAAGGAAGGCTTTGCAATTAGAAGCCTTGATGAAGAGCACAAAGATATGACAGCTCTTTTCGAGACAATCGTTGATTACATTCCAGCTCCAAAGGGAGACCCAGATGCTCCTACTCAGGTACTTATTTCTACAATCGATTACAACGAATACGTTGGACGTATCGGTATTGGAAAGGTAGAGAACGGTTCTATCAAGGTTAACCAGGATGCAATCGTAGTAAATGCACATGATCCTGAGAAAAATAATAAGGTTCGTATTTCAAAATTATTTGAGTACGATGGACTTGAAAAGGTAGATGTGAACGAAGCAAATATCGGTTCTATCGTAGCTATTTCAGGTATTGCTGATATTCACATTGGAGATACAATTTGTGCAGTAGACGCACCAAATCCAATTCCTTTCCAGAAGATTTCTGAGCCTACTATTTCAATGAACTTCATTGTAAATGATAGCCCACTTGCTGGTCAGGAAGGAAAGTATGTAACATCTCGTCACATTAGAGAGCGTCTTATGAGAGAACTTAACACAGACGTATCACTTCGTGTTGAAGATACAGATTCTCCTGATTCACTTAAAGTTTCAGGACGTGGTGAGCTTCACCTTTCAGTTCTTATTGAGAACATGCGTCGTGAAGGATACGAATTTGCAGTATCAAAGGCAGAGGTTCTTTACAAGACAGATGAAAAGGGACACAAGCTCGAGCCAATGGAGCGTGCTTATGTAGATGTTCCTGATGAGTTTACAGGCGCAGTTATTGAGAAGCTTTCTCAGAGAAAGGGCGAGCTTCAGAATATGACTCCTATCGCAGGAGGATACACACGTATCGAGTTCAAGATTCCTTCACGTGGACTTATTGGATATCGTGGAGATTTCATGACAGATACAAAGGGAAATGGTATAATCAATACAATTTTCGATGGTTATGAGATTTATAAGGGAGACATTGCTTATCGTAAGCAGGGCTCACTTATTGCATTTGAAACAGGAGAGTCAGTAACATACGGATTGTTCTCAGCACAGGACCGTGGTACATTATTCATTGGACCAGGTGAGAAGGTTTATTCAGGAATGGTTATTGGACAAAGCTCTCGTGCAGAGGATATCGAGCTTAACGTTTGTAAGAAAAAGCATCTTACAAATACTCGTTCATCATCAGCAGATGAGGCTCTTACACTTGTTCCACCTAGAGTCCTCAGCCTTGAGCAAGCATTAGACTTCATAGATGTAGATGAGCTCTTAGAGGTAACTCCAGAGTCACTTCGTATCAGAAAGAGAATTTTGGATCCACTCATGAGAAAGAGATCTAGCATCAGAAAGTAGGATATATGGAAAAGGGAACTATTCAGATATACCATGGAATAGGACAGGGTAAATCTGCAGCTGCACTTGGAAACGCAATTCGATTTGCAGCTGAAGGCAAAACAGCTATTATTATTCAGTTTCTCAAGTCAGAGGTTAATACAGAATATTTTGAAAAGCTTGAGCCAGAAATAAAGATATTTAGATTTGAACGTACCAAAGAAGGATTTGATGATCTTAGCGAAGAACAAAAGCAAGAAGAGATTATCAACATCAAAAATGGACTTAATTATGCAAAAAAGGTTCTTGGAACAGGAGAATGCGATTTACTTATTTTAGATGAATTCCTTGGAGTTTTAGATGAGGGAATCGTTTCTGAGCAGGATATTATTGAGGCTCTAGAAGGACGTTCGATTACAACTAATGTTATTATTACAGGTTTGAATATCACGCCAGGTATAGCAGGTGTTGCGGATAGTGTTTTAAATATTACACCTGAGAAATAGGTTTATTAGAGGGATTATGTTATGAATAATGTATTGGCGATTGATGGGGGCACTTACCTTGGATTTGTAGTTTGCGTAGCCATGTTACTGTTTATCATGGCTATGCGAGCTTTTGACACAAAAATGCGCAATAGCTTTATTAATCTAGTACTTGCTATGCTTCTTGCATTTTTGGCAGCAGTGGCAGACATGAAGCTTGCCACTTTTGCGTATCCAATGAACCTTAGGTATGCAGCCAAAATCATCAAATACATAAGTCAAGGTATCATGGAATACTTTGTACTTGTTATTGTGGTTAGGGAATTTTCTGAGAATACCAAAAAGTGGCTTATTGTGCCATTTTTTGTGATGGTTGCTATAGTATTATCAGCACCAGTTAATCCTCAGGTATTCTATTTTACAGCGGATAATCATTTCGTTAGAGGACCTCTAGGTAATATCGTATTCATTCAAGCTGCTATTTATGTAATTATTGCCATGCTGACATGTATACATAAATGGTTTGATGGATATCAGAAGGACGCAACCGTCATTCTGTTTATTCTATTCATGGTATGCGTGGGAGTTGTCCTAGAGGAAAATCATATTTTCCCAAATTGCGCATTAGAATCTAGTGCATTAGGAACCTTGTTCCTTTATATTTATACATATGCTGAGCGATATAATGTTGACTCAGTATCCCGCTGCTACAAGCGCAGATGCTTTTATGCAGACGGCAAAAAATACAGTCGTTCTGAGATGATGATTATTTCGATGGATTTAAATGATCTTAAATACATTAACGATAATTATGGTCACAAGGCTGGTGATATAGCTCTTCTTACTTTTGCAGAGGTGGTTCGCAGTGTCAAAACAAATAAATATATTCTCTATCGTACTGGTGGAGATGAGTTTATGATTCTTGGCATTAAGGCTACTATGGATGAGGCAAAGGAGCTAGTAGAATTAATAAAAGAAAAACTATCAGAGACACCATACGCCTGCTCATTTGGAATCTACGGTTACAAACCGGGAGATGATTTTGATGCAGCTGTGGTAAAAGCTGATAAAGCTATGTATGATGACAAGAGCACATACAAGGCAAGCAAAAATTTAAGAAGTCACGCTAGAAACGATTATTACGATAGCAGACTAGAAATTGAGACATTTACTAACAATATAAGTTTTTTGGGTTGAGGTGTTTAAATGACAAAAGTAGTTATGCATGGCTGTAATGGCCATATGGGACGAGTTATTACTGATTTGTGTGCAGCTGATGCGGACATCACTATTGTTGCTGGCGTTGATAAATTCAAGGGTATCGCTAATGAATATCCTGTATACGATAGCTTATCAGAGGTAAAAGAAGAATATGATGCAGTAATAGATTTTTCTAATGCTGCTGCCGTTGATGGCTTATTAGATTGCTGTGTAGCAAATTCAAAGCCTGTAATTCTTTGCACAACAGGTCTTTCAGATGAAATGCTCAAGCATGTAGATGAGGCTTGTAAGAAGATTCCTGTATTGCGTTCTGCTAACATGTCACTTGGTATCAATACATTATTTGACCTTTGCAAAAAAGCAACTCAGGTATTTGCTGATGCAGGTTATGATATCGAGATAGTAGAAAAGCATCACAATCAGAAATTAGATGCACCTAGTGGAACAGCCCTTGCTCTTGCAGATGCTTGTAATGAGGCTCTTGATGAGAAATACGAGTATTGCTACGGTAGAGCAGACAGAAGAGAAAAACGTCCAAAGAACGAAATCGGTATTTCTGCAGTTAGAGGTGGCAATATTGTTGGTGAGCACGAGGTCATCTTTGCAGGTTTAGACGAAGTTATTACAATCAAACATACAGCATATTCAAAGAGTGTGTTTGCAAAGGGCGCTGTTGAGGCTGCTAAATTTATCGTTGGCAAATCAGCAGGTTTATACGATATGAAACAAGTTATTGCTTCAAAATAGGGGAAGAATTATGTACATTCAGCTCAATTCACAGATAATATGCTATGAAAAGACCGGCGAGGGTTCGCCGGTTATTCTTATACATGGAAATAAAGGAGATCATCATACCTTTGATGCCTTAGTAGCTACCATGAATAGGAATCATACTGTCTATGCAATGGATTCTAGAGGCTACGGAGAGAGCGCTACACCAAAGGAATACCACTACAAGGACATGGCAGAAGATGTTATTAATTTGATTAAGGCATTAGATATTGAAAAGCCTTATTTAATTGGATTTTCTGATGGTGGAATTATAGCTCTTCTTGTTGCTATAAAGGCCAGCAATTTATTGTCTGGTATTGTTTGCTGTGGAGCTAATCTTACACCTGACGGTATTCATAGACGTGACCTTAAGGAAATGAAAAAGGAATACAAAAAAACAGGTGATCCAAAGACTCTTATGATGTTAGTGGAGCCAAATATTAGTGAATCAGAGCTGAGAGCTATTAAAGTGCCTGCAATGATTATTGCAGGAGAAAATGACTGTATCAAAGAAAAAGAGAGCCAGAGAATAGCTGCAGCCATTCCTCATGCTCAATTACAGATATTACCAGATGAGAATCATTTTAGTTACATTGTTGGGACTGACAAGCTATACAGAAATATTTGTAACTTTATAAGGTGAGCACCTATTGCCAAAAGCACTATACCGTGTTACAATTGAAGAAATTTGTTACAAAATTGTGAACGCTATTATTTTGCACGATTTTAGTAACACGGGTGGAGCTTGAGGGTGATTGGTAAGATGCGCTGCAATAAAAAGAATATATTACAACATCTAAATATAGTGATAATCATTGCAGCTTTTGCAATGATAGTTTTCTGTCGCTTTTCTACCCAGCATAAATTTATTGATAATACAATTACAAAACAAATCAAACCATACGCTGTTGCCAATCTCGAAGATGGATCAAAGGAATATTTCTTTGATTTGAGAAATTATGGCCCAGAGTATTCTTGTATTCTAGTTTATACATCCCATGATATTATTTCAGCTTATAGTGTTGGTCGAGAGATTTATTCCTTTACCCAGACTGGTGGTATTTGGGGATCCACTACAGGCTCTAAATACAATTTCATAGAAATTAATGAGAAAATGGCTAATACAGTTGTACATGTTACTCCATGCTATGACGTTGTGGCTGATCAGGAATTGACCTTTTATATAGGTTCTACATACAAGATGTACAATGAGATTATGACTGCATCTATGCCTAGATATATTGCTAGTTTGTCATTGCTTAGCCTTAGTATCTTGCTCATTATTTATTACTCTGTAATGAAAGAAAAGCAGGGGCTACGTATAGATTTGATTTATTTAGCCTTCTTCACTTTATTCTGTGGACTATGGTCTCTTGTAGAGACAGATGTATCTTCTCTTACAGTACATAACAAAATTGCAGAGACCTTGATTCCATACGTTTGTTTAATGTTTGTAATTCCACCATTTATTTTATTCTTTGACGAATACCTTAAATTAAAAAGTAAATGGTTCAAAACCATCATTATCACATATTCTATGGTGCAAGCTGGAGTTCTTTTCATTCTTCACTTTACAAAAATAGCTGAGTTTAGAGAAACACTTCCTGCTATGCAAATTTTGCTTCTTATTACAACACTGTACTCAGTAATAAGAGTTGTAATCAAAATCATTAATAGAAACTTTTCTAGACAGGTATACATTTGTGCTATTGGACTTACATTATTTGCCATAGCTATGATTGTAGACGTTACTGCATACTACAATTCTCTTGGTGATGCAGATATCATGGGTAGATATACCTTCTTGATTTTTGTATTGTTGTTAACTTGGGACCTTCTTAGAGGTACATACGAAGTTATTGCTAAGGGACGTAGAGCAAAACAGCTCGAGGTATTTGCTCTTACTGACAGTATGACTGGATTGCTTAATAGAAATGCCTACGAGAGTCAGGCAAGCAGCGAGAACAATCTTAACGGACTTGTTGCTGTTGTAGCAGATGCAAATGGACTTAAAAAATGTAATGACACCCTTGGACATGAAGCAGGTGACAAATACATTTCAGTTGTTGCAGATATATTTAATAGTGTATTTGGAAAATATGGCAACTGCTATCGTACTGGTGGTGATGAGTTCTGTTGTATCATTACCCAAGGAAAGCATCTTAATATGGAACGTCTCAAGAAGCTATTCATTACAAAGGTTTATACAGAAAACCTAGAGGGTGGTTACGAGTTTGATTTAGGCGTTGCCATTGGATATGCGAGCTATGACGCATCAATTGATGAAGGATTCAAATCCGTAGTCAAGAGAGCAGATACTCACATGTACGAAGACAAGAGATCTAGCAAACAGCTAGGTTAGATTTCTAAGTTATTCATCCAGTCCACTAGTTCTTGAAGACCTTCCTCGGTGAATTCAGCAGTATTGATTTGTTTTTTTTCATCAGGAGTATTTTCAGAACTAAATGGGCCAGGCCATATTGTAGCCTGAAACATATCAGTGTCAGTATCCTCAGGATGAATCTTTTCTATTTTATAACATTTGTTTTTATCGCTCCCTGTAAAAGAGGGAGCTTTTTTATAATATCCTAATGATAATAGTCTTTTTCTTTCAATCATAATGTAAACCTCTTAACTAATTGTCTACTCGATTATAAACAAACATCAAGACTTTGTCATCAAAGAATGGTAGAATAAAAATATATAAGAGAAGAGGGGTAAGGCTTATGGAGAAGGGCAGAATCTTTAGAATTATCTGTGGATTCATGATTGGAGTAATAGTTATTATCCTGATAGAAATGTTTGTCAGTGATGATGACAATACTTTAAGCGTGGATATCGATATGACGGTCCCATATTCAGACAGCGCTAGCTGGATGGGTTACTTGTCGGATGAGACATATCTTTCGGAATTGTCTATTCCTGGTACCAATAATAGCTGCTCCAGATATGTATTTTGGGGATTTGGAAATCGTTGTCAAGATACTGATGTGAGCCAACAGCTTAAAGACGGATTTAGATATCTTGATTTAGATGTTGCACTTGATAGTTCATCTGAGGGTGACACAGTCAAGATGGTAAATGGGTCTGTAGATTGTCACACTGATGGTAATCTGTTCTCTGATAGTTTACACTTAACTGATGTGACTGCAGATATGTACAAATTCCTTCAAGAACATCCTGAGGAGACAGTCATTGTAAATTTGAGCATCGAGGATGAGGCTAATGCTAGCAAGGTTCAGGACTTAATTGATAATGAAATCAAATCCAACAAAGATTATTGGTATACAGGTCAGGAAATTCCTACACTAGGAGAGGTCAGAGGCAAAATTGTTCTTGCAAGAGGCTATAAAGCTAATGGGTCTCTAGAGGGACTTGAAATGATCTGGGATAAACAGGACAATACAGCACCTGTGGATATTCCTTATGATTTATATGTAAATGATGAATTTAGATTGTGGGTACAGGATAGGTACAATTATTCAGTAGAGGACAAGTACGAAGCGCTAGTGGATGGATTTGAGAATTGTGAGGCTGATGAGAATACATTCTTTATTAACTTCGCCAGCACGACAGGCAATGGCGTGTTTGCTCATCCTAGAGGCTATGCAAACAACATAAACGAATTATTATTAGAATACAAATTCAAAGCTGGTACTAGCTATGGCATAATAAATGTAGATTTTGGTGATGAGAATATTGCTAGAAAAATCTATTATTCGAATTCATTCTAATATTTATATAAAGGAGGATACAAAATGGCTAATATGGAAGAGGAGCAGGTAAATCCTATACTTTTAGAATTCTTAGATACTGATTCATTTGAAGAAAAATATAAGATTTTGGTGGCAACACCTACAATGGATTTTGATAATCTTCTAATTGACAACATGGCATCATCAATTGATGTAGTAATTGATGATGGAGATATCGAATCTAGATTACAGGACTTAAAGGTCTGTGTTAGAACTAGAGCTAAATACGAAACAATGCGATTTAGAAGATAAAATTAGGTTAACTTGTAAGATTAGTCTCGCCGGTATAGAAGATAATTGTTAATAACAATTATTATTCTATACCGGCGATATTTTGTTTAAGCTTATTTGATTTCAAAAAGTTTAGAGGTACAAAAAAACACAAATAAGTAATTAGAATCTGTATAAACCTTCTAAAAAAATTTAAAAATTTAAGAAGAATTCGTGAAAAACAAAAATAAAACACGAATTGATTGTAGAATAATAGACAGCGGGACATATTTGTTCTATTTTTTTAGGAGGCGAAGTCATGGCGAAAACCAAAAAGTACAGAAAAATCAAGAATAAGCTATTGCTTCTTATTCTACCGGTTGTAATTATATTGGTACTACTCTTGGTATTGATATCTAGCCAAGTGGCAAAAAAGAGTATGACGGCAATGGCAAAGAACCAGCTAAGTTCGTCTATTTCTAATCAGGGAGACAATATTGAATCCTGGCTGCAAAAGAATCTAGAGAATTTTTCTTCTTTTAAGCAGGTTATCGAATATACTCATCCTGATGAAGCAGGTTTACAGGCTATACTTGATTCAAGTTGTAGCTTTAATACAAACTGCCCTAACGGATTATATGTTGCCTTTCCAGATGGTCGAGTATTCAAAGCTGCAGACTCAGCTCAGACATTTGCCAATCCAAAGGATTCTACTTGGTACAAACAGGGTATTACAAGTTTAAATATGAGTTATGGAACCTCATATACTAATGATAATGGGGATTCTGTTATTAGTGCCACAGGTATCATTAATGATGGTTCTGGAGAAATAAAAGTAATTGGTGCAGATTTGAGCCTTGACCAAATCAGTATCATTGTAAACTCTGGGGTAAAAATGGATGAGGCTGCATCATTCCTTATCGATAGATCTGATTACACAATTTTAGCTCACAGAGATTCTGATAGAATTTCATCTACTCTTACTACATCAGACAGCAATAAGCTTATGGCTGCAATTGCTGGCAAATTGGAGGAGAGAGATTATGCCACAACTGGAATGAAGGGATATCAGGTGGCATTTAGAGAAATCCAAGGAACAGATTGGGTATTAGTATCATACGTTGATGATGATGTAATCTTAAAAGATGTAAATAACTTAATTAAGATATTGGTATGTGTTGGTTGTGCTGCAATCATCTTGATTATTGTGCTTATAAATATTGTTGTATCTAGAGTTATCTCTCCATTGGGACATATCACAAAGCATATTACAGAAATGTCCGAGGGTGATTTCACAATTGAGATTCAACAGGAAAGTAATGATGAAATTGGTTTCATGGGTTCAAAGGTTAGCGATTTCATCAGTTCGATGCGTAAAATGTTGGCTTCAATTAATGAGGAATCTGAGAGACTTAAGGAACAATCGGATAATTCGGACAGAGTTTCTAAGGATATGTACGATGCCTCACAATCACAGGCTAATGCAATGCAGAATCTGAATTCTACAGTAGACCAGTTGGCAGTGGCTGTAAATGAGATTGCTGAAAATGCAACAACACTTGCTATGGTTGTATCAGATACACGTGAGAATTCAAATCAGGCTAATGCCAGCATGAAGGAAACTGTTGAAATTAGTAAGAAGGGCCGAGAGGATATGGAACATCTATCTACGGCTATGGAAGGCATAAAGGCAAGCAATGATGAGCTTGTTAATAAGATAAATGATGTAGGAAAGGCATCTGAGGAAATCACAAAGATTGTTAGCTTGATTGCGGAGATTGCTGATGAGACAAACCTTCTTTCACTTAATGCTTCTATAGAGGCCGCAAGAGCAGGAGAGGCAGGAAAAGGCTTCGCTGTTGTTGCCAGTGAAATCGGAAAATTGGCGCAGAATTCAGCTGCCAGTGCAGAAAATATTTCTCGTCTGATTGATGATGTTCAAAAGGCAATCAATTCAGTAGTCGATCAGGCAGAGCAAAGTGCAGAGAATATTGATGCAAATAGCCAGTTGATTTCTACAGCCCTTGATACATTTGACCAGATTTATCAGAACATTGAAAAGTCAAATTCTTTGCTGGATGAGATGATAGCAGATGTTGAAAAGGTTGACGAGGTTGCAGGAAATGTGGCTGCTATATCTGAAGAGCAGGCAGCCAGCGCAGACGAAATTCTTGAAACAAGTCACCATATGGTTGAGCAGGCAAATAGCATTACTCAAAGCAGTCAGGATGTTGCTGATAATTCACACGAGCTTGCAAGTACATCTCAAAAGCTTACAGGTTATGTTCAGCAATTCAAGATTGATAGTGAGGAGGTGGGCAGTGATGAAGAATAGTAAAAAACTCAGAAATTTAATGGCAATTCTTCTAATGGTCATACTTTCGACAGGATTGATTTTGACGGGCTGTGGTAGCTCAGGTGGTGGTTCTACGGGAAGTGGAAGTGGAATAAAGGCTTTATATACAGGCCCAAGCTCAGATACATTTAAACAATTGTTGATGGATTCATTGGCAGAGGCGGCAGCATCTGAGGGAATGACACTTGATTTTGGTGAAGCATGCTTAACAATTAATGATCAGGTAGAGCAGATTCGACAGGCTGTTAGTGATGGTTATGATGCAATTATCTGCTTACCAGTAGATAGGGCAACAGCTCTACAGCTACAAACTGCAGCAGGTGATATTCCAATTGTTTATGTAAATGCTTGCCCTGATGAGCAGTATTTAAAGGCAGGTCAGTTTATTGCTGTAAGTAGCTACGAGAAGGATGCTGGTGAGTACCAGGCAGAATACGTTTATGAAAAGCTTGGAAAGCCAAGCAGCTTGAATATAGTTATATTAAGAGGCGAGCTAACTCATAATGCTTCCATTGCACGTTCAGTTTCCGTTAAGCATTGGTATCAGGACAATGGCATTGAGGCTAATGTGGTTTTTGATGATACTGCAAATTGGAGTACTGATGAAGCAGTAGATGTAATAAATCTATTCCTTCAAACAAATCAAAGCTTTGATGCAGTATTCTGCAATAATGATGATATGGCATTGGGTGCATGTAAAGCACTTAAAGCAGCTGGCTATGATTTATCAAAAGTACCAGTGGTTGGTGTAGATGCTACAGCTGCCGGTTGCCAATCCATCTTTGATGGTGATATGCAATTTACAGTATATCAATCAGCAACTGGACAGGCTTCAAAAGCAATAGAAGCTGTAAAGGGTTTGGTTAACAATGGAAGTATATCCGGTATCGAAGGTGCATCAGAAGATGAAATCTATATTTGGGTTCCATTTGAAAAAGTAGATGCTTCGAATGTAAAGGACTACATGTAATGATTCCTATAAAATTGGAACCATTACAGTAGCTACAAAATAACTGCTTTCCATTGAGGTGTCGAAGATGCCATTGGCATTTCGAACGGCGCGTTTAATAATTTTCATACCTAGACCGTGAGAACGAGGGTCTTCCTTTGATGTTTTGAGAGTCGGATTAGTCTCTAAAACATCGAAGGAGACCTTATTTTAGCGGATTTCCGAAGATCATGTTG
>JAEEGH010003693.1_pt1 | contig 39896 bp, 33 predicted proteins | sample 9134181 | NCBI WGS metagenome assembly JAEEGH01 (sample SAMN16246544, study PRJNA631951) | gut metagenome | biome: gut microbiome; feature: rumen; material: DP-attached | host: Bos | place: Iran: Karaj | collected 2018-10 | reverse complement strand
GTTTGAGGTGCTCAGGTTTGAGCGCCTTGCCGGGAGCCAACTTGATTTCGGTATAGGGAATCTGGTGCAGTTGGAGGAGTTCGACAAAACGATGACCGAAACTACCGCCGTTCACCACGATGGCTTTGTCCTTGGAAGTGAGGCAGTTCATGATGGCTGTCTCCATGCCGCCCGAACCAGAACAGGTCATGAAAACGACACGTGAACCTTCGGGGGCTTTGGCGAACTTCTTGATAAGTTTTTCGTTCTCGAACATAGTGGCCGAAAACTCGGCTGTGCGGAAATAAGGAACGTTTTCTGCTCCAATGGCTCGTACGGCATCACAGGACTGTACGGGGCCAACTGTGAAATTGATCATATCTTTTTCTCTTTTTTTTACTTCCAGTAAAACTGTATATAATATTGTTTGGGCACTCGGTCCTCCACCGGGGGCAACTGCATGTAGTCGCCGTAACTCTTGGACAGGACGAGGTCGTAGTCCTTGAGTGCCATCAACTTCGTATTTTCAAAATCTACTTCGATGTACTCGTTCATTACCTCGAATGGCATATATTCCTTGGTGCCGTTGTCTGGACTGCTCAATTGCGAACAATGGCCGGTTGAACCATAAGGATAGGTGAGCAGGGTGTCAATATGTTGTTGGTTGACCTTCCGGATAGAGGAGGAACCTGGCATGTGGAACGTGAGGTAGTGCCACTTGTGGCGGAGGGGAAGCGACCAGAAGGAGGCTTTGACCTTGCGGCGTCTCAGCATCTTGCGGTACAGGCGGTCGCAGGTGTGTTGCATCTCGGCAAAGGCGCTCTCTTCGTCCGGCACATTGTCGATGGGGAAGATGTCTATCCATAGGCCGGAATCCCCTTTGACCCAAGGTACGCGCGACTTGGCTACGGTTTTCTTCGTCTCACACAGACGACCGAAGGAGAGGTAGCAGTCGTTGGGACAAATCGCTTTGAACTTGCCGTCGCGAGGATACAATGCAAAGAACTTTTCAAAGTCTGGACGTGGCATGATGACGTCAATATCGTCGTCCCAAGGAATGAATCCTTTGTGCCGAATGGCACCTAACAGCGTGCCATAGGCCAGCGAGTAATGCAAATCGTGCGAAATACAGAAGTCGTGGAACTCTCTCAAGATTGTGAACGATACTTGCTGTATCTCCTGCAATGTCATCGGTTTCATTTTGCTTTTGTTTGTTCAATATTTATAGAAATAATGTGTATGTTTTCTTCAATAGGATTACCCAGGGGGCAAGTCTCGCAGGGTAATAATAATTGTCCTCGGATAGGACGGAATCCATTAACAGGATGACTGACTTCGTTCGACTTTGATACCTTGATAACGCAACCTACAATCTTATTTCTTCCAATAGAATTGTATATAACGCAACTGGTCGGGCACCTGTTTCTCTTTGGGCGGCAACTGCATGTAGTTGCCATAGAACCGGCTCAGCACGGTGTCGTAGTCTTTGACCGCTTTTACCTTTATGTCCTCGAAGTCAATGTCGGTAAACGAGGTGAGGGTCTCTTTGGTGAAATATTCCTTGACGGCATTCCAAGGACGTCCCAACAGGGAGCAGTGGGTGGCCGTCTCCAGCGGGTACTTCTGTATCAAGGCGATGTGCTTGCTGAGTACCGACTTCAACGACTCCGACAGACCGATACTGTTGACAAACTTCTGCCAACGTTTCTTGAGCGACAGTTCGGAGTAGGGCAGCAGCAGTTTGCGACGTCGTAACTGCTTGCGGAAGAAGACGTTGAGGTCTGCCACAAAGGCTTTGTGCTCCTCCAGGTCGCTGGGGGCTCCGTCGATAGGGAAGACGTCAATCCATACGCCACACTCTCCTTCAATCCAAGGGATATCGGTGTGGATGGTGGTTCGCTCGGTGTCATAGACTCGTCCGATGGCCATGAAATCTTCGCCTGGTGCAGCGGCTTTGTATTTTCCCTCCTTGTGATAGAGTTGGAAGAACTTATCGAAATCGGCTCTGGGCATCATGATGTCAATGTCATCGTCCCAAGGGATAAAGCCGTGATGACGTATGCCACCCAACAGGGTGCCATAGGCGAGTGAATAATTAATCTCGTGCTCCACACAAAAGGCATGAACATCTTTGAGTATATCCAACGATACTCCCTGGATGTCATGTAAAGTCATTTCTTGCATAACGTGATATATAAGGGTTAACATACATTAGGTAATAGAGCCGATAATAACCCTCGGAGAAATGGCTTGTCTTGGCGGACAATTTTCACCTTTCACGTATCCTTTCCTGACTTTCAATTATCAGTATTTCAGTCTTGAATTTTCAATTTTCACCTTTCAATTCAAATCGTTTCCACTCCTCGGCGTTCGGCGAAAGCCTGCATGATTTCGGCCATGCAGATACTCTCGCGGCGACGGAGGCGGGCTGACGAGAAGCGATGGTTGATGATGCAACTGATAAACTCCTGAATCTCGTAGCGAAGGCCGAAGCCGTCCCACTTGTAGAAGAACTTCTTGTTGTCGTTCTGGTTTTCGTAGCGGAGTTCGAAGTAGTCGGTCTTCCACCAAGGGGCAGGGACATGGGCATAACCCTTGGTGCCCGAGATGATGAGACAACCCTCTGTCTTGACACCCAGTCCCACCTTGAAATTGCAAGTGGCTGAGGGATAACGCAAAAAACCTTTAGTGAAGATATCTACGCCGCCCTCTATCTTGGAGTAGAAGTGCAGTTCTTTGTAGTTGATACCCATCAGTTTCAAGATGGGCAAGAGCGGATACGAACCCTCTTCGAACAGGGCGCCGCCTGCCTGTCGGGTGTCGAACTCGCGACCGTTGCGGTCAAGTAACTGTGACAGAGAGGCTTCGATGTCCACAACGTCACCTATCAATCCCGATTTGATGAGGACAATAAGGTGGTTGAAGGCGGGACAATGAGCGGTCTTGTTGGCCTCCATCAAGATGCAATCCTGCTCTTCGGCCAACTGGTAGAGTTCCTTGGCGGCAGCGCCATCAAGCACCATCGGCGTCTCGCACAGGACATGGTGTTTGGCCAACAGTCCCTGCTTAATGTATTCATAATGAGAGAGGTGCGGAGTGGCAATATAGATAGCATCCGTCTTGCCAAGCAGTTCCTCGAACGAAGCACATACTTCTACGTTCGGAAAGGCTTCGGCATACCTTCGGGCGGCTTCGGGGTCGATGTCATAGCAAGCGGAGACCGTCACACCACTCACCACGTCACTTTCCGAAGGAAAACGTTGTGCCACACGACCACAACCTACGATGCCCACACGTACCGTCTTCTGACTGTTGTCACGCAACATGGTCGAGGAAATTCCTTCAGTGCGAGGCAGATAGACCACCTGACAGAACTCGTTGAGGTAGTCGAACTTACCCTCCCAATCGGATCCGATGGCGAAGATGTCCACATCATATTTCTGTATGTCGTCAATCTTTTGTCCGATGTAGTCTTCGATGATGATCTGGTCGGCCAATCCTGTCGCCTTCACGGCCTCCACGCGTTCCAGTACGTTGTTGCGTACGTTGAGTTTGCCGCGGTCACGGTCGAAGCTGTCGTTGGTGACACCCACGATGAGGTAGTCGCCCAATGCCTTGGCACGGCGCAACAGGTTGATATGACCTTGGTGCAGCAGGTCGTAAGTTCCGTAGGTTATTACTTTCTTCATGCTTGAGGAATAGTTCGATGTTTATCTTTTCACGTTGCCGAACGTCTTGATACTGGTGTATTTGCGCCAGAGGTTCAACTTACGTTTCTCCGGTACGCCATGCCGTTGGATATAGTCTTCGGCCTCGGCAATCATTCGTTCGCAACAGTGTCCATCCAGGTGCGGGTCATAGTTGTCGACCACCCACTTGCGCTTGTCGATGCTCGATGGGTCATGGAGGGCTCGGTCGAAAGCGGGGAGCAGGTCAGAGGCCTGTTGAATGTTCTCCCAATAGATGTCTTTGGCTATGGTGTTGAGGGTGATGACCGGTCGGTTGAGTAATAGGAACTCATAGACGGCCGACGAAGTGTCGCTGATCATCACGTCACTCATCATCTGGTAACGGGTCACGTTCTCCGACGCCTCGATATAGAGAGCATTTTCTTGCGACTTGGCCCATTCGCGATATTCGTCGCACCACTCCTGGCGGGTCAGTGGATGGAACTTCATCAAGAGCAGGATGTCCTTCTCTTTCAGCAGTTTGGCCAACTCCTCTTTCATATAGGGCAGGGAGGTCAACTTCGGCGAGAAGGTCGGAGCATAGAGCACAATCTGTTTCTTGCCGTATTGGTTCAACAACGCCTGCTTCTCCTCGTCGTAGTCATGCAGATGTTGGAAAATCCAGTCCTGTTTGGTCCACCCCGTCTCGCGCACCTCGAAGTCCTTGTATTTCTTGGCCGATGCCTCGAAGTGAGAGGTGAAATAAGGTCCCTGCGTAAAGTAAGTATCGAAATAACGGCGAATGATCCAGTGGTCTTTTTTCTCGGCAGCATAACCGTGGAAGACCTGAATCTTCACGCCTGACAGATAGTAGGGCACGATATTTCCTGGCACGAAGATAGCTTCGGGCTTGAAGTCATAGACCTCCTGCATGACGTTGGTTTCCTTGGCACCATCGGGCAAGGTGTAGTTCTTTATCTTAGGCGTATGGATGTACCACAAGACCGAATGACGGCCTTGGCGCAATGCCTCCTGATAAATAGGTTGCAGGATATCAATGGCATATCTGTTTTCGCAGAATAGGACGATACGCATAGTGTAGTTCTGATTATTATGGGCAATCGGCGTGCTCGGAGTTTTCCGATTACTCCGATTACTCAGAGTATTCCGACAATTCTCCTCCCCTTCGGGGAGGTCGGGAGGGGGTCACATCTTCTTAATAGTCTCCTTGAGCCACGAAGAGGATACTCCTTCGGTGCGAGGCAGGACGACCACCTCTTTGCCATTCTCCTCACACCAGCGGACGGCTTTCTGGAAACCCTCGTGTACTTGGTCGGGACCCTTGACAAAGACGTCAAAATCAACCTCTTTGACAATGTCGCTCACGTCACGATACACCACTACGTTGTCCACATAACGGATGGACTTCACCATATAGCAGCGCTCCTCGGTGGTATAGACCATTTTCGCCTCGGGTTTGTACTTCAAGATGACCTCCGAGTCCTGCACAGCAACGGTGAGATAGTCACCATATTGCTTGGCTCGACGGAAAACCTCGACATGGCCGATGTGGAGCAAGTCGTACACTCCAACAGTGAGAATCTTCTTCATTATATAGTGTTTGTCTTTTTCTTCAATGCTTCAAAATCCACGGTCCGATAGGGGGTATTGAAGTCGCAATAGTTGTGGAAGTGCGACGTGCGCCGTTCCACCGGTGGTAACTGCATGTGGTCGGGACCATACATGACCGTGAGGAAAGTGTCGATGTCCGACGGCGCCATGACGGTGCGACCCTCGAACTGAATCGCTTTCGGTTGACCCAAACAGGCTGTCGGATAGGCCTTTAGCTTGTCGTCGTGCGTCATCACATAGTGGCAGTTCGGGTGACCATTGTACTCTCGAAGCACCTTCTGCATCTTGTTGTAGATGCCTTCGCGTGAGAACATTTTCCTTGCCAACAACGGCAACCAACTGCTGGGTCCATGACCATGTTTGTAGGGGTCGCGGAACTGGAAATATTGTATCTTGCGCAGCAAGTTGAACTTATAGTAATGGATGGCGCGCAACCACTTGTTGTCGGGTACATCGTCCAACGGGAAAATGTCCAGGTAGATGCCACCGGCGTAACCCAGATAGAAGTTCTCGACCAACGTTGTCGAGGTGTCCTCCAACTTGGCAAAGTACTTGGGATAGTGCGGCGTATTCTCGTGAGTGACAATGAAAAACGGTCCTGGCAACCACTCGTCGGCATGTTCCAACAGCAAGTCATAGTCCTTGCGCATCAGTCCGATGTCCATGTCGTCGTCCCAAGGGATGAATCCGCCATGTCGTTTGGCCCCCAGCAAGGTGCCGGCAATGACATAGTAGTTCAGGTGATGCTCCTTGCACACTTGGTCGATAGCATCTATCAATACCAAACTGCGCAACTGGAACTCACGGATGTCGTAGTGATATTTTTTGTTTCTGGACATGCTTTACCCTTTACTCATTACTCTTTACTCTCTACTCTTTAACCCTTAACCGTTCTTCGGCGGCGTGCATGGCGCGATGGGTGAAATAACCCGTTCCGATTTTCTCCGACATCAGTTCTGCGTTGTGGCGCATCTCGTTATATTCCTCCGTCGAGAGGTTCTCCAAGATGCGGTTGAGGTCGCGGAGTGAGTCGATGCAGATGCCGACATGATTCTCCTCGATGAAAGGAGCCAACGCTGCCTTCTTCCAGATGATGACGGGCAGACCCATGCGGAGCGTGAAAGAGGCCTTATGTGGGTTATTGATAAGCAGATACTCACCCCAGTTGCCACTGCACTGGTCCAGACTGTCGCCGTCCCACACCAGACCGAAGTCGCCTTCCACCTCGTTGATAAGCTGTTCGGGCGTGAAGAGTCCGTTGTAGTGGATATTTTTCCAGCCGTTGGCGCGTTCCTGATCGAAATGTTTGCCATACAGTTGCAATTCCCAGTTCTCGATGCAGTCGTCCATGTGATAGATGAAAGGGCTGCGTTTGTAACCCAGACCGCCGGCAAAGGTGACTTGCCACGGAGTGTGACGTTCCTTGCTTCGGGGTATAGGACTGGCTGCCAGATAGTCGAAGATGTGCAACGTGTCGATAGGTTTCGTGAAACCGTGCTCCACCAGGAACTTCTGCATCTGTTCGTTGTGGCAGATCAGGTAGTCGGTGTGCATCAACATCCAGTTCTCCTTCTTCGGGGTCAGTTTCTTCCGACGGAACGACCCCAGGTCATGAATCAAAGTGATGACTTTTGCCCCTTTCCAATGAGCCACGTTGCAGGTCAGCGTGTAGAATTTCTTGTAGGGATATTGGATGAGGAGCAGGTCTCCTTTGTGCAACCGCTTCAGGATGTAGAACAACATGAGTGTCTTGATCAGAAAGTGGGCAACGCCACCGCGCCTCTTGATGTCGGGCATCACGGGGGCATAACCAATGCTCTCTACAAAGCGGTTGATGTCCTCTTTGGGTTTGACGGAATATATCTTGACGTAATAGTTCATAGTTAAATCTTTTTTGGGCAAGTGGGCAATAGGGGAGAAGAGGTGAATGGGCAATTTGGGGTGAATGGGTATGTCGGATAACCGATTCTAACTACTTTACTCTTTACTCATTACTCTCTACTCTCTCAATAATGCCTGTTCTTGATGGGATGCGTGATGCGTTTGCGCATTCTCCATATCTTGTCGTGCTTCAGTTTGCGTGCAACGGCCTGACGCTCAAACTCTTCGACGGGCAGTCCGTACGCCTCGGCATAGTGTCTTGCCACCAGTCGGAAGACCTCCAACTTACCCGTGAAGCGAGTCAGGTTCTCCAGTCGTTGACTCAGCGAGAATTCGTCTTGCTTCTCGTCGTGGAGGAAACTCATGCGGTTGATGTCAATGAGTTGGAACCACTTTGCCGGGTCGGTTTCTTGGAAATCCTTGGGGTCGAACAAGACGTTGGTCGAATTGAGGTCCACCATCATCACCCCTTTTTTGTGCAACTCAGCAGCATAGAAAGCAAAGCGGCGAGCCACTTCGGGGTCGGGCGTCTCGGGGTCGTTCAATGTCTTGGCCAGATCGAGCGGCGCGGTGCACTCGCCACAGAGGTAATAACACTCGCCCAACCGCAAGCCGCCTTGACTCCATACCTCGACCGCAGCGTAGGGACAGGGCGTTCGGAACCCTCTCCTAATCAGTTCCAACCCGTTGCGCAAAGCCTTGTGTGCCTTGCTGTTACGCTGCATGCCATAACCGATGCCCGACAGTAGGTTCGGCCGTTTGTACCGTTTCACGATGAGGGGTGTGCCCTCCAGTTCGTAGCGACGGATGGTGTTGCGGCTGTCAAACAGGACCGTGCCCGACTGGTCGAATTGCTGGTGCAACTCTTGGCAGAACTGCAACAGGGTGGGCCATTGGGCGCGTATGGTTTCGGGGTCGGGATATATCTTTAGCACGGCGGTGGGTTGAAAATGAGTGGGTGACGTTACAGCGTCACGCGGATGGGGGAGAGGGTCTCCAATGCCTTGAACTTCATCTTGTAATAAGTGCGTCCAAAGGTGTATTGCCAAAGGTTGTGCCAGTCGGAGGCCGAGTGACAGGCCTTCAGCGTGACTTGTTCCTTCGGAGCGTTGGGGTCCAAGGTGTCACACAGGGCAGCGATGTAGTCGAACATGTTGTACTTGTCCAACACCAGTCGGCGGGCATCGGCCAATGCCGGCAACGCCTTCTCGTAGGTATCCTCCTGAATGGCACGGTCGATGGTGGCAATGATCTGTTCCACAGGCATTTCCATGCTCAACGGGATATAGGCCTCCTTGGCAAAGAACTGGTCGATGTTGGTGCAACCCATATAGAAAGGGAAAGTGCCAGTCAGGTAGCAGTCCGACAGTTTCTCCGTCCAATAATAGCTGTGTTGACCATTCTCGATGACCAGATGGTACTTGTAGGGCGCCAGGGTCTCCCACTTGTCGTTAAAGTCGTGAATACCACGGCCGAAGACATCCAACTGGTCGCCATAATGTTGCTTCAGGCGCTTCACCAGACGGATGCGGTCAATGTGACCTTGCGTCATGGCCTTGTCACTCGTGATGACCGACAGCAGTTTCGTCTTGGGCTCGGGTGGCATGGGTTGACGGTTGGCCACGTCATAATCCAACCACGCCTGTATCGTGCCGTCGGGCATATCCTTGTAGCCCACGAACCAAGGCAGGATGGCAGGTCCCAGATGCAAGTTGCGGTGACGCGTCTCCTCCTGGCACGAACAGACCAGTCCGAACTGATCCAGATAGGCCTGTGGATAGACCAGTATCGTCTTAGGTTCGGTGGTGAGCAACAATGTGTTTTGCGGTGCCACCCGACAGGTCTGGTCGGTGTGTGTGCCTTTACCTTGCACCACCCAAAAGTCGGCTTCCTCAATCTCGTCGCCCCCCATCAGAAACTTGTATCGGCCGTCCCTCGACACCAATTGATGCCCCGGCGTCTGTCGGTGCATGATGGTGGCCAATCCTGGTCTATATGGAGTGATGCGAACAGTAAACATTTTTTCTTAAAGGCTATTAAGAGGAGTGACAAGGAAGTGACAGGGAAGTGAAAACGTCGCGGCAAAACCGCGACTTACGGAGAAGAGTAATGAACCAATCTACTCGCCACTGTTTTTGCCCACCTCTTCATTCTATTCTCCCCTCCATTATGGAAGGGGTTGGGGGAGGGTCTTTACTTTATCTTATCAAATCCTTCGCCAAAGACGCCGTGGCAGAAAGACTGGCTGACCATGGCGTCAGGATCGATGGCCTTGATGAGGTTGAAGAGGTATTGACTCTCGTACTTGCGGCACAGCACCATGACCACCTCGACATCGCTCTTCGAGTACCAACCCTGTCCATGCAGGATGGTGACACCGCGGCCCATGTTCTGGTTGATGGAGTCGGCCATGGTCTTGTAGCGCTTGCTGATGATCATGAACTGAACGGTCTGTCGCGTACCGTTCACCACATAATCGACCATGATGCTCGATATGACAATGAAGACCACGCCATAGACAATCAGTTCGGCCGAGTGGAACAGGATGTAGCTGGAACAGATAATCGAGATATCGACAAACTGCATCACGCGACCCAGACTCAGACGGGAATAACGGTTCACCAATGCCACGATGATGTCGGTGCCACCCGTCGAACCGTTGTGGGCAAAGACCAGACCCAGACCGGAACCACCCAGCAGGGCACCAATCACGATGTGCATGAAACGGTCTTCGCCTGGCGTGATGAGTGGGAACTTCTCGAAGACCACCTTCATCAACGCGACCATGAGCGAGAGGATGGTGACGCCCACGATGGTGCGGATGGTGAACTGACGGCTCAATCCCTTGAACGAGATCAACAGGAGAAGGCCGTTCAATCCCCAGATCATGACAGCCGGATTCCACTGGAAAGCATAGTACAGGAGGGAGGATATACCGGTGACGCCACCACTGACCAGTTGCTCTGGAAGTACGAATGCGGTATAGCCGATGGCGTAGAGGGCGATACCCAATGTGATGAAGAAATAGTCTTGAATGGACTGAGCTCTGGTTCGTTTGCCTACCAGACGTAGGAGGTTGGTCATTGTCCTTGGAAAGTTATTTCGTTTTGCTTGGGAAGTAGGGGGCGCAACGATGCGTCTCTTTTATTTCCGCGCGGCAAATTTACTGCATTTTTTCTCAACCACCAAATCTTTTCAAAAGAATTTATATTGTAGGCCTATGCCCAAACATAATATGTCACCTAAGGTTAACTTTTCGTTGGGCACAGCCGAGATAATGGCCAGGTCGTAGGTCGACAGTTCATAGTAGAACGAGATGCGGTCAAAGTGCCTCCGCTGGCGGTTCGGGATGTTCAGACTTAACCGACTGCCCACCCCCAGGTGGAGGCGCACCTTGGAGGAGAAACGGTAGTAGTCGCCACCGTTGTATTTCTCGGGTTCCTTGACCCAGAACTGGTTGTTGAAGATGGTGCTCAGACTGGAGGTGAAGACCGCCGGTTCGAACGACGCAAACGCCCTTCGGTTCCACGGCAAAGGACGACTGCTGCCGGTGAAGGTGGCATCGTGCGGTTGTGCCCAACGACGGGTGCCGAGGCCAATACTCCAGGGGACGAGGTTCTGCCGCAAGGTGAAGGTGACGTTGCCCCGATCGGTGTGATACTTAGGCACATAGCCTAACAGGACGAGGGTCTCCCAGCGGTCGTTCTTGCCGTAGTCCCACCCCAGGCCGACCGATGCCAAGCCGATGTTGCCGGCATACTGCACCGACCCGATGTTGGGGAGGAGCGCCAACCAGCGGCGTTGCCATTGCGCCACGTTCCGTTCGTGCCGGGTGGCGGACTGCTCGATGGAGCGTTCCAGCGCCTCCGCCATCTTCGTCTCGGTGCGGGCCAGGAGCGGTGCCGATGATGTCACCAACCCCATGCCTATCAGCAGCTTAGAAAGTAATCTTCTCCACGTCATAGGTGTTGTCGGAATGGATGGTGAATACGTAATAACCTCGGTCCTTGATGGCCCCCACGCCATAGAAATAGATGCCGTCGCCGTAGGGTTCGAGGCACTCGAAACGGTGATTGTGCCCGTTCAGGCAGAGGGGGGAGGGGAAGAGTTGCAAGTAGCGGTCGAAGGGCAACAGCACATTGTTGTTGAACTGCTCGTCGCCAGGCCGCGAGTGCATCACAAAGAGGGTGCGGGTCAGGCTGTCGGGGTGCAACTGGTTGACCTCGTTGATGTAACGGATCTCCTCCTCCATGAACGAGAAGTCGGGCACCGGCGTGCTGTAGTCCAACTCCAGCGCCACCGTATTGAGCATCTCAAATCGGACATGCCCCACCGTAAAGGCGTAGTTGAGAGCGCCGTACATCTCCTGATAGATGAACTCCCCGTTGCCCAGAAAGTCGTGATTGCCAATCACCGTGAGGTAGGGCACACGCAGTGCCGACAGACAGTCGCGCATCCAGACGAACTCCTCGGTGACACCGAAGTCGGTCAGGTCGCCGCCATGCAGCACGAAGTCTATCTCGGGGTGCGCACCGATGCTCTCCACCGCATCATCCGTGTCGTCGTACCGACGTTGGGTGTCGCTGATGAAGGCAAAGCGGAACTCGGGACCTAACTCCAAGTCGTTCAGCCGCTTGATGTTCTTCTGCGTGAGGTGACGCTCGCCGTCGAAGTCGCCCACATAGGGGTGATACTTCATCAGGTCGCACCCCTCCAGTAGGAGCAGGGCAAGAAGCGAGGGAAAAATCATCTTTTTCATTGCCACAAAGATACAGCTTTTTCTGCAAATAGAAAAGGAATAGAGCGTTAAAAATGCCAAAACGGACGTTCCCCCTCCTTTTCATCCCCTTACGACCTACCGTTCATCCACTATTCAGGAAGGCATGAGGTTACCCTAAGGGACGCCTCAGGTACCCCGCAGCTCCCTAAAACTGGGGGACCTGAACGATACCTGAACGATACCTGAACGATACCTGATGCCGTGCTCATGCCCTGCTGAGTATAGGGGGAACGGTAGGTGAGTAGGGGATGGAAGGTGGGTGAGAAGGGGATGCCGATAAGAAGGGAGGAACGGGAAAGTCGGGTGTGGAAGGTCCTCCTTGTTGCACATTTAGGTGCGCAAATGGCCAACTTGCCTTGCTAACTGAGGCATAATAGCGGTTTTGTGCAAAAAACTTGCCGCGTTTTCTTGGATTTTGTACAAAATATATATATATTTGCGGCGTAAACATGAAAGACATAGCATCATTGAAAAAAGATGTCCTGTCGAGCGCGTCGAACAAGACCTCTTTTTTTTGAAACCTTTTGTGAACAACGAACTGATTACAATCTCAAGTCTCGCAAGTGTTGCAACTTGCTTGCTTGGAGGAAGTAAAAGAAGATAAAGAAGTACAAGAAGTTAAAGACGATGCGTTTTGTTGGGACGAAAAGAGTGTTGGATATAGATGTTTCAAATGTCTTTATCTTCTTTATCTCCCTTAACTTCTTTATCTCCTACAGGATAACTCCCAGGACTTGAGTTACTATTAATTATGAAGGATATGAAAAAGTTTTTTCTCCTCTTAGCTGTCCTCCTTTGTGGTACAGCGATTGCACAAGAACCCCAGAATAGTCAGCAAGCTTCTGACCCAGCTTCGGACGAGGCTGCCCAGGCCGACGCAGAGGCCAATCCAGAAGATACAATACAGTATGCCGGTATCCTGAACGTCATCGGTGACTCGTATGTGCGAAACCACAAGTGTCCTATCGAGGAGACTTGGCACTACAAGATGGCGAAGGAATTGAACTTGAAGTACAATAACTATGGCAGAAACGGTTCGTGCATCGCCTGGGACCGTACCAACGATGGCAAGCATAATTTCGGTCCCGCCATCGTTGACCGCGCTTGGGATATGGAACCGGATGCCGACTATGTGTTGGTCATTGCCGGTCACAACGACGCCTGCAAGATTGGCGACAGTAAGGACTCGGCCGAGATGTTCCGCGACTCGATGGAGGTGCTCATTGCCAACATCCGCACGCAGTGTCCCAATGCCAAGATCGGTTTCGTCACGCCTTGGTATGTGCCGCGCCTCGGCTTCGACCTGACTTGCAAGGTGATGAAGCAGGTGTGCGACAAGCACTATGTGCCCGTGCTCTGGAACCACTCCAAGAACAATGTTATCCAGGTACGCGATGCCTCTTTCCGTAGTCAGTATTTCCAGGATCCAAAGGACTTTGCCCACCTCAATGCCAAGGGGCATGACCTCTATCTGCCTACCGCCACGGCGTGGTTCAAGAAATATATGATGAACAATAAAAGAAAGATGAAGTAAGACAAGTTGCGCAAGTGCGTTAAGGGAGTTAATTTCATGTAGTTAACTGTAGATAACGGGTCCTCGCAGCGACTGGAACGATTGATAATCGTTCAGCGAGAAGACGAAGCTTCAGCTGAGGGAAACAGACGAATGTTTTAGGCTATCGACACTCTTTCCTTTTCGCAAGAGAAACGTAATTTGTAATCAGTAATTTGTAATTGATTCAATCGTCCGTTAACTCCATGAGCGAAGCGATAACTCCTGATAACTCCCATTAACTCCTTTCTATTGAAAATTGTTTATCTCCCAATAACGTTTTAACGATTTTGTCATTCATTGCCCGCTATGCCAGTGAATGGCAAAATTGTTTTCATGTATATGCACTATGAATAAAGAAGAATGGTCCCGACTCTCCCAGTTGTTTGATGATGTGTTGCCTTACTATTCGCGCATCGCAGTGACGGTGCCCGACAAGGAGTTTGTCCAGTTGCATCACGATGCCTGCGTGCGTATGGCATTGGCGGGCAAACAAGTCATTTTGGCGCAACCCGATGTCAAGCCCGAAGATGCTATCTTCTCCGACCCGCAGTTCGCGCAATGCATCGAGTATGCTTGGAAGAACATCTTCGCCGACGAGGACAAGCAGTTCCTCAACGACAACCTCCAGAAGGCTGCCGAATGCTTCCGCGTCGGGTTTATGCTTGCCGACTTGCCCGACTGAAGAATTGCTCAAGAAAGAGGAGTTCTCAAGAAAAAAGGGTTCTCAAGAATTAGAGAATTTTCTTTTGCAAGCAATGGAATGTAGATATTTGTATTGAATTGGTGAGAATTAGAGAATTCGAATGTAGGAGTTCTCAAGAAATAAAGGGTTCTCAAGAATTAGAGAATTAGAGAATTTTCTTTTGCAAGCAGTGGAATGTAGATATCTGTATTGAATTGGTGAGAATTAGAGAAATCGAATGTTGAAGAGGTTAATAGGGCGAACGAGATACACTTATTCTTGTTTCGTCCTTTTCTTTTGTATATACTCCTCTCCTTTGTGGAGGGGACGGGGGAGGTTCTAATAAAAAAAGGAAGGCGAATGGCCTTCCTTTTTTAATCTTGTTTAGCAAGATGTTTGTGCTTTTCAATTGTTGGTTAGAAATAAGGTTTCTTGCGTTATTAAGGTATTGTGTTATGGTTATGTCTTTAAGGTGCTGCAAAGGTAGGGCAAAAAACGGGATGCTCCAAATTTTTTGATATGTTCTATAACACAACAACCGATTGCGCGTACTAAAAAGTGCGATTTTTTGTGGTTTTGCGTGCGTTTTTAGGTGCAATCGGGGTGGAAATTTGTCCAACTTGCAGCAGTTGCACAACTTTTCGGTACTTTTCGTCGAGATTGTATGGGTGGAAAGTCTGTCGGAGGGGGAAAGATGGTGATTTCGGGAAATTTGTGCAAAAAATGATAGCATTTTTGCAGGAATTGTAGCGTGTTTTGTATAATTATGGTACTTTTTGGAAAAAAAGTTGTTGATTTTCTTGCAATTCCCTATAAAATACTTTATATTTGCAGCAAGATACGGATAGCGAGTTTTTTACCCCTCCGTGTATGCTAATGTCCATTATTATGTGAACGCGCATTTTATTTTACCTCGTAGCAAAGATGAATACAGCCATATTAAGCCCAGACAAGGATCCCATGGGAGCGGCTTTGCTTGAATACCATCAGACACGAAAAGCTCCAGCCATCAGAGTCTTCTCGTCGATGTTCGACGAAGACCAACTTGATGTCCCCTACCTGTTTCGCTCGTACGAAGAGATGCCAGCCATCGAGCAGAAGGCTCTGCAAATGGCTCACGAACATGGTGGACACGTCTTGGACGTGGGGGCAGGAGCCGGATCGCATTCTCTCTACCTGCAAGACAAGGTGTCCGTGACGGCCATCGACATTTCACCTCTCGGACAGAAGGTGATGGTGGAAAGAGGCGTGCGTGATGCACGCTGTATCAATGTCTATGATTTCAGGTTGGAGGGCTCTTTCGATACCATTCTTTTACTCATGAACGGCACCGGTATCATCGGAAACATGATGAACATTTCCTATTTCTTCTCACGGATGCGGACGCTCCTGGCTCATGGAGGTCAGATTCTGGTGGATTCCAGCGACTTGAAGTACCTCTACGACGGTGACGAGTCGGAGTGGAACTTCGAAGAACGGAATACCTATTACGGACAATTGGACTATCAGTTGCAATACAAGGAGGTGAAGGGCGACCGCTTCGACTGGCTCTTCCTGGACTTCAATACGTTGCGGCTGGTGGCTGCTGCCAATGGTTTCAAGTGTGAGAAGATTATGGATGGCCCTCACTATGACTATTTGGCCCGATTGGCGTTGAAATAAGAAACTTTCCCCGCTTGCAAAGAGGGATAGGAAGTGACAAAGTAGTGACAGAGAAGTGACAAGGAAGTGACAGGGACAATAGTTTTGGAGGCTAAAAGGCTCTGCGAGCCGCTAAAAGTGCTTCGCACGCTAATAGCCTTTGGCACTAAGGAGCTCGAAAAGTTCGGTTTTTCAATTTTCACTTTTCAATTTTAATTTTTCATTTTCTCTTTCATTCGTCCGTTAACTTCTAAGCGAAGCGATAACTCCTTATAACTCCTTTAACTCCCCCCAAAGTGAGCAAGTTGCAATACTTGCGAAACTTCAGAATTTAATATTTTCTTTAGATTGCCCCGACAGATTTAAAGTTGAACTTTTTAATTGTCGGGTATTATTGTGCCCTGTTTTGCCAAAAAATGGTTATTTGAGAGGGGTTGAAATAATCGTTTGGAGGGTTGTTGGACAGAAAGAAGATAAAAGATTTGTTCCAGAATTTTGAGCAGGTTGAGCTTGAGATTCTGGAATTGTCGTATGTCAAAACAAGTTAAAACGTTACACAGAATGTAAAATTATGTGCAGAAGTTTGGTTATCTCATATAAAATAAGTATATTTGCGCGCAAAAAATTAAGCAATAACAAAATCAAACAAGGGATATGAATATTTCTTACAAGTGGCTGAAGGATTATCTGAAGTTCGACCTCACCCCCGAGGAGACTTCGGCAGCCCTTACCTCTATTGGCCTTGAGACAGAAGGCGTCGAAGAAATTGAAACCATCAAAGGCGGTCTGAAGGGATTGGTCGTTGGTCATGTGTTGACCTGTGAACCACATCCAGACAGCGACCACATGCACATCACGACGGTCGATCTCGGTGATGCCCAGTGGGTAAAGGATGCCTACGGACAGAATTGCGAGATCAACGAGCAGGGACATGTCATTGCCCAGATCGTGTGTGGCGCTCCTAACGTAGATGCCAACCAGAAGGTCATCGTAGCCACTTTGGGTACCGTGCTCTATGACGGCGACCAGACTTTCACTATCAAGAAAGCCAAACTCCGAGGCGTGAACTCCAACGGCATGATCTGTGCCGAGGACGAGATTGGTGTCGGCACCGATCACAACGGCATCATCGTCCTCCCTGCCGAGACTCCTGTCGGTATGTTGGCCAGCGAGTACTATCACGTGGAGAGCGACTATCAGATAGCCGTGGATATCACTCCAAACCGCATTGACGCTGCCAGCCACTATGGTGTGGCACGCGACCTGAACGCTTACCTCGGTGCACACGACATGAAGCACGAGTTGATCAAGCCATCGGTAGCCGACTTCGATGCGGCTTTGGCCGCTGACCACCAGGCACAGACCCATATCCAGCCTATCCAGATCAAGGTAGAGAACGCCGAGGCATGTCCACGTTATTCGGGCATCACCATTGAGGGTGTGACCGTCAAGGAGAGTCCGGAATGGCTCAAGACCCGCTTGCAGGCCATCGGCCTTCGCCCCATCAACAACATCGTCGATATCACCAACTTCATCTTGCACGAGACCGCGGTGCCTATGCACACCTTCGACTACGACAAGATCAAAGGTGGTCAGATCATCGTCAAGACTTGTGCCGAGGGTACGAAGTTCGTCACCCTGGACGGCAACGAGCACAAACTCAATGAGCGTGACCTCATGATCTGCAACAGCAGCGAACCTATGTGCATCGCTGGTGTGTTCGGTGGCTTGGAGAGCGGCACCACGACCGAGACCAAGAACGTCTTCTTGGAGTGCGCTTATTTCCACCCAACCTGGGTGCGCAAGACCGCCCGTCGTCAGCAACTCTCGACCGACGCCTCTTTCCGCTACGAGCGTGGTGTGGATATCAACAACATCCCATACGCTCTGCGTCGTGCCGCCTTGTTGGTCAAGGAGTTGGCAGGTGGTACCATCGTCGGCGACATCGTCGAGGAGTATCCTGCACCCTTTAAGCCTTTCGAGGTAGAGTTGACCTACAAGCGTGTCAACACCTTGACGGGCATTGATATCCCCCAGGAGACCGTGAAGAAGATTTGCGGTCTGTTGGAGATGGAGATTGTCAAGGAAACCGCTGAGGGTCTGACTCTCCATGTACCCAACTACCGCGTGGACGTTACCCGTGACTGTGATGTCATCGAGGATATCCTCCGCATCTATGGTTACGACCGTGTCGAGTTGCCAGGCAGCGTACGTACTTGTGCAGTGACCAAGACGCAGACCGACATCAACAACCACATCCAGCAGATTATCAGCGAGCAGTTGACCGGTGCCGGTTATAGCGAGATCCTTTGTAACTCGTTGACCGCCGAGGCCTTCTACAAGAACCTCGAGACCTATCCTGCCGAGAAGTTGGTACATGTGATGAACCCGCTTTCGGGCGACTTGAACGTGATGCGTCAGACCCTCCTCTTCGGTGGTCTGCAGAGCATCATCCGCAACATCAACTTCAAGAACGTCAACTGCCGTTTCTACGAGTTCGGCAACACCCAGTTCTATAATGCCGAGAAGCAGGAGGCTGTGAACCAGCAGGTTGCATCGGGCGAGAAGACCGCTCTCCAGGTACAGCAGGAGGGTCGTGGCATTGCCGGCTACAGCGAGGAGAGTCACCTGGGCCTCTGGTTGACCGGTAACCGCGCTACCGGTTCGTGGGCACGTGCCGACCAGAAAACTTCGGTCTTCGAACTCAAGGCTGCCGTACTCAATGTCCTGCGTCGTCTCGGACTGGCCGACAATCTGCGTCAGCGCCAGTTCAGCAGTGACATCTATGCCGCTGGATTGGAGTTGACCTCCGTTTCGGGCAAGGTATTGGCTACCCTCGGTATAGTATCGAACAAGGTGTTGAAGATGTTCGACATCGAGCAGGAGGTCTTCTATGCCGACATGAACTGGAACGTCCTGATGAAGGAGGCCGCCAAGATTCATGTACAGCAGGAGAGCATCTCGAAGTTCCCACCTGTGAAGCGCGACCTCGCTCTCTTGGTCGATAATTCCGTCCACTTCTCTGACATCGAGAAGGTGGCCTACGAGACCGAGCGCAAGCTGCTGAAGAGCGTCACCTTGTTTGACGTCTATGAGGGCAAGAACTTGCCTGCCGGCAAGAAGTCGTATGCTATCTCCCTCGTCCTCCAGGATGTGGAGAAGACGTTGGTTGATAAGCAGATTGACAATCTGATGCAGAAATTCATCAAATCATTTGAAACCAAGCTCGGAGCAACTTTGCGATGATTCGCAAAGTGCTTCCTCGTTGTTTCAAACGATTTGATGAATAAATATTAAATACTAAATATTAAATATTAGTTCCCTATGACAGACGAAAACCTTATCAATGAGAAGGCACTGTCATTTGCTTTGAGAATATATAAATTGAGTAATTATCTCAAGGAAAAGAAAGAGTATTCTCTGGCAGATCAAGTCTTGCGATCGGGAACTTCTATCGGGGCAAATCTTGCCGAATGCCTTTCTGCAGAGTCAACGGATGATTATATTCATAAGTTGGCTATCGCAAGAAAAGAGGGTAGTGAAACTGCTTTTTGGTTAAAATTGCAGAATAAGGCAGGACTGGTAGATGATGCCTTATATGCTTCTTTGAAAAATGATTGTGATGAGTTGCTGCGAATGATGTCAGCCACTATGACAACGTTAAGGAAAAAGCAGGTGAAATAATCTTTAATATTTAGAATTTAGTATTTAATATTTAATTCATTCGCATCGCAAATAATATTTAGAATTTAATATTTAATATTTTTTATTGCAAATAAATTATGGGAAGAGCATTTGAATATCGTAAGGCGCGTATTATGGCGCGTAACAGTAAGAACAGTAAGGCATTTTCTAAGTTCAGCAAGGAAATCACTATGTGCGCTAAGGCCAGTGGTTCCGATCCAGACAACAACAGCCGTCTGCGTGTGCTGATCGCTTCTGCCAAGTCGGCAGGTATGCCAAAGGATACTATCGACCGCGCCATCAAGAAAGCAACTGACAAGGACACCAGCGATTACAAGGAGGTAACCTTCGAGGGTTACGGTCCTTTCGGTGTAGCTATTGTCGTTGAGACCGCTACCGATAACAATACCCGTACCGTTGCCAACGTACGTTCCTACTTCACCAAGTTCGGTGGTAGCCTCGGTACCTCTGGTTGCTTGAGCTTCCTCTTCACCCGCAAGGCTGTCTTCACCGTCAAGGCGAAGGAGGGCGTTGATATGGACGAACTCGAGTTGGAACTCATCGACTTCGGTGTAGATGAACTCTACAAGGACGACGAGGAGAACACCATCACCGCTTATGGCGAGCCTGATTGCTATGCCCAGATGCAGCAGTACTTCGAGGAGAACGGCTTCGAGATTGTAAGTGCTGAGTTCACACGTATTCCTAACGACACCAAGGAGGTTACTGCTGAGCAGCGCGAGACCCTCGACAAGTTGCTCGATAAGTTCGACGAGGACGACGACGTAACCAACGTATATCACAACATCAAGGAGGACGAGGAGTAAGGACTCTCCCCGACTTTGCCCCTCGCCTATAGGCTCGTCTTCTCGCTGAAGGTTATCAACCTTCAGCTGCGAGGACCCTACAAGGGAGGGAGAAAGATAAATAGAGTAGAGTGTAAAGGGTAAAGAGTAATGTAGTGTGCTTCGGCAGCTGGTGGTATCGTCCTTTTCTCTCCCTTTTCACTTCACGTTCCCTCCCCCTAAATACTTTTAAATAAAATATAATGTCTATTCAATTACAAAAAATACAGGAACTCATCAAGAATCGCGAGACTGCACGCCTGGGTGGTGGACAGAAGCGTATTGATGCTCAGCACGAAAAGGGTAAGATGACCGCTCGCGAGCGTATCGAGATGCTGGTTGACCCAGGTTCGTTTGAGGAGTATGACATGTTCCTGATTCATCGTTGTACCAACTTCGGTACAGACAAGAATCACCCTTTCGGTGATGGCGTGGTAACTGGTTCCGCAACTATCGGTGGCCGTCTCGTTTTCCTTTTTGCTCAGGACTTTACGGTGTCTGGCGGTTCGCTCAGTGTCACTATGGCCGAGAAGATCTGCAAGATCATGGACATGGCCATGAAGGTGGGTGCACCTGTCATCGGTCTGAACGACTCGGGTGGTGCCCGTATTCAGGAGGGTATCGCTTCGATGGCCGGTTTCGGCGAGATCTTCGAGCGTAACATCTTGGCCAGTGGTGTCATTCCTCAGATCAGCTGCATCATGGGTCCATGTGCCGGCGGTTCGGTTTATAGCCCTGCCTTGACCGACTTCGTCATGATGGTCAAGAACACTTCGTACATGTTCCTCACCGGTCCAAAGGTGGTGAAGGAGGTATTGGGCGAGGTCGTTGACCAAGAGTCATTGGGTGGCGCTATGGTTCACAGCAGCAAGTCGGGCGTGGCTCATTTCGCTGCCGAGAACGAGGAGGAGGCCATCGCCATGATCCGCACCCTGCTCAGCTACTTGCCACAGAACAATATGGAGGAGGCTCCACGTGTGGAGTGCACCGATCCTATCGACCGCAAGGAAGATTTGCTCAACGAACTCATTCCAGAGAGCGCCAACCAGCCATACGACATGTATCAGGCTATTGCCGCCATCGTCGATAACGGCGAACTCTTTGAGGTTCATGCCAACTGGGCCAAGAACATCATCGTGGGTTTTGCCCGCATGAACGGTCAGGCAGTTGGCGTTGTCGCCAACCAGCCAAAGGTCATGGCAGGTTGCTTGGACAGCAATGCTTCGCGTAAGGCAGCTCGTTTCGTCCGTTTCTGTGATGCATTCAATATTCCTTTGGTAACTTTGGTCGATGTACCAGGCTTCCTGCCAGGTACCGGTCAGGAGTACAACGGTGTGATTGACCATGGTGCCAAGTTGCTCTATGCTTACGGCGAGAGCACCGTACCGAAGGTGACTGTCACCCTGCGTAAGAGCTATGGTGGTAGCCACATCGTGATGAGCTGCAAGCAGTTGCGTGGCGATGTGAACTATGCTTGGCCATCGGCCGAGATTGCCGTGATGGGTTCAGGCGGTGCCGTCGAGGTGCTCTATGGCAAGGAACTCAAGGCAGCCGAGACTCCAGAGGCCAAGGCCGCTGTCGTGGCAGAGAAGAAGAAGGAGTACGAAGACCTCTTCTGCAACCCATACGATGCTGCACACAAGGGTTATATCGACGATGTCATCGAACCTCGCAACACCCGTTTCCGAGTCATCCGCGCCTTGGAGAAACTCCGCAACAAGCGTTTGGAGAATCCAGCCAAGAAGCACGATAACCTGCCTTTATAATTATATATTGAGGCAATATTTGTAGTGAATCTAATGAAGAAATTCGTAATCATAATGTCATTGTTGGGCAGTGCAGTCTCTCCTGCATTGGCCAACAATGCCGATAATTTCCTGGCGCACGACCCCATTGGTTGGATGATGGCCGTCATCTCCATGGGTGTGGTATTCGTGGCTTTGCTGATTTTGTTCCTCTGTTTCAAGTATGTATATAACGGAGTTGCTTATTGCATCGTTCGCATCACGAAGCTCTTCCACCGCAAGAAACAGTTCGAAGCCATCAGCGAGAAACGCAGCAGCCGAGGCGGTTCGACCAAGATGACTGTCAAGGATGCAGCTGGTGCTGTGGTGAATGATGAGGAACTGGCAGCCGCCATCGGCGTTGCCCTCTTCCTGCATGAGGACGGTATGCACGATGCCGAAAGTGATGTCTTGACCTTGATGCCAGCTGCTTCGGCCTGGACGGGTGCAGGACAGAACTTAAAGAAGTCACCGATAAGAAAATTCTAACTCTAAGAGGTATTTATGAATTCCTATAAAATGAAGATTAACGGCAACGACTATGAGGTTGCCGTCAAGGATGTAAACGGTCAGAACGTAGAGGTTGAGGTGAATGGTAAAGCCTATACCGTAGAGCTGGCAGAGGCACCTAAGGCCGAAAAGCCAAAACCCGTTGTGGCTCGTCCTGCTACTGCTTCGTCTGCCCCGGCTGCAGCTCCTGCCGCTCGTCCTGCTGCCGGTGCCGCTGGTGCGACCAAGTCGCCACTGCCAGGTACCGTATTGTCGGTCAATGTCACTGTCGGTCAGTCGGTTAAGGCTGGTGACGTGGCAATCGTCCTGGAGGCCATGAAGATGGAGAACAACATCAACTGTGGCAAGGATGGTGTCGTCAAGGCTGTCTATGTACAGAAGGGCGACAACGTGCTGGAAGGTGCCGACCTGTTGTTGGTAGAATGAATTTAGGTTATAAGGTTTTTAGGTTATAAGGTCGCTTCGCTGGTAAGGTCGTTTTGCTGGAAAGGTCCGCTTCGCTGGAAAGGTAATTTAGGCCTTTGGGTTATATGATTGCTTCACTTGTAAGGTCTTTGTCTGAATCACTTGCAAATGTATAGTAACTTAACCTTACAACCTCATAACCTTATAACCTCACAACCTCACTAAACATTTCGATGTTTCGGATAAAGCGCATACACACCTACATGCTGCAGACTTTTCTGCCGCTGTTTTGCATGACGTTTGCAATCTGCTTGTTCATCTTCATAATGCAGTTCCTGTGGCGTTATGTGGATGAGCTTGTAGGCAAAGGTCTCAGCTTGGGTGTGCTTGTCGAACTCTTTGCCTATGCCTCGTTGACCATGTTCCCGATGGCCTTGCCTTTGGCCATTTTGCTGGCGTCCTTGATGACGTTCGGCAACCTGGGAGACAAGTTGGAACTGTTGGCTATGAAGGCATCGGGCATCTCTTTGTTCCGCATCATGCGTCCGTTGTCCATCTTCATCGTTCTGTTGGGCATCGGAGCTTTCTTCTTCCAGAACGACGTCTTGCCGTGGGCAAACACCAAGATGTACAGTCTGCTGATTGGCATTAAGAACAAGTCGCCCGAGATGGAGATACCGAAAGGCGTGTTCTACAAGATGGAGACCAAGACGGGAGATACCTATAATCTGTATGTCCGCGACAAGAATGTCAAGACGGGCAAACTCTATGACGTGACCATCTATATCTTCTCGGGGTCGAACATCGAAGATGCCACGGTGACTGTGTCCGATTCGGCTTTCCTGCAAAGTACAGCCGAGGGCGAACATCTGAAACTCACCCTGTGGAGTGGAGAACAGGTGGGTACATTCAAGTCCAACAAACGCCAGCGAAAAGATACCCGACATCCGCAGTATCGACGCGAGAGTTTCAAGGAAAAGGTGGTTTATATCCCTTACAGCAATAACCTGGAACGTACCGACGAGTCTTTTCTCTCGTCCAAACATGTGGGAAAGAACCTCTCGCAGTTGATGGAGTCGGTCGATAGTATGGATTGCCGCATTGACAGTATCAACCTGGTGTATGGAGCCCAGTTGCATCACTCTTATTTCAAGAACGTGAGTGAGGCGCAACGTAATGATACCGTCTTCTTCGAGAAGATTGCGGCGCACCAGAAAGAACCCATCAACTTGGATTCGGTCTATGCCTCCTTGCAACCCCGACAAATGGTGCGAGTCACCGAAGAGGCGCAGAACCGTAGCAAGGCGGTGGTGCGTTCTTTCGATATCCGTAAGGAGATGCAGGCCAAGGAGTATAAGGACCGAGCTCTGCACGAGATTGAGATCCACAGAAAGTTCACTTTGTCGATAGCCTGTCTGCTGTTTTTCCTGATAGGTGCTCCGTTAGGGGCAATCATCCGAAAGGGCGGTTTGGGAGTGCCGGTCATCGTCAGCGTGGTCTTCTTTATCATCTATTTTATCATAGACACTTTTGGATATGAACGCGCCCGCGCACACGAGTGGTCTCCGTGGTTCGGCATCTGGTTCTCCAGCATGGTGTTAGCTCCCATCGGCGCCTTCCTGACCTGGCGCGCCATCAACGACTCGACCCTTTTTGACTGGGATGCCTACAAGATAGGCTTTATCCGCATAACGCGTCGAGTCACCACGTTCCTGAAAAACAGGGGCATCATCAATCGCTCGACATTGATAAAACTGCGTTATGCTATATCGCACAAACGCGAAGAGACACCCAATGATAACTAATCCTGACCAGGCGACCCGCTACTGAAAGGTGGAACAACGCCTGCCAACATGCACTTTCTTAACAATTTATATTTATAGTCTTTTAAGGTAAAATTAAAATGGAACAATTATCAGCTCGCCTTTTGGCACTTTCTCCATCAGCCACTTTGGCTATGTCTCAGAAGAGCCAGGAACTCAAGGCTCAAGGTCTTGACATCATCAACCTCAGTGTGGGTGAACCGGATTTCAACACTCCCGACCACATCAAAGAGGCTGCCAAGCAGGCTGTCGATAACAACTTCTCGTTCTATACGCCCGTGCCTGGATACATGTCCTTGCGTCAGGCTATCAGCGACAAGCTGAAACGCGAGAACGGTGTCGAATTTAGCCCTGCACAGATCGTAGTTGGTAATGGTGCCAAACAGGAGATCTGCAACGTCATCCTCTCGATTGTCGAGAAGGGCGATGAGGTCATCATCCCCACCCCGGCTTGGGTCTCTTACTTCGAGATGGTGAAGTTGGCCGAAGGTACCAATGTTCCGTTCCTTTGTGGTCAGGAGCAGGATTTCAAGATCACTCCAGCACAGTTGGAGAGTCTGATTACCGACAAGACGAAAGTGCTTTTGCTCTGTTCTCCATCGAACCCTACCGGTGCTATCTACAGCAAGGAGGAGTTGGCCGCTTTGGCAAAAGTGTTGGCTAAGTATCCTCGCATCATCGTCATTGCCGACGAGATCTACGAGCACATCTCTTATTGCGGCCAATTGACCAGCATCGCCTCGTTCCCTGAGTTGAAGGACCGCGTGGTCATCATCAATGGCGTTTCCAAAGCCTACGCTATGACCGGTTGGCGTATCGGTTTCTGTGCTGCACCACTCTGGATTGCCAAGGCAGTCACCAAGTTACAAGGTCAATATACCAGCGGTTGTTCCAGCATCGCCCAGAAAGCAGCCGAGGCCGCTTACGTCGGTTCACAGGAGTGCGTCGAAGTGATGCGTCAGGCCTTCGAGCGTCGTCGTGACCTCATCTTCGGCTTGGTACAGGAGATTCCTGGTTTCAAGTTGACCAAGAAACCACAAGGCGCTTTCTATGTCTTCCCCGAGGTGAACACCTTGTTCGGCAAGAAGACTCCAGCAGGCAAGGTCATTGCCGATGCCAACGATTTGGCCATGTATATCCTCGAAGAGGGTCACGTAGCAGGTGTTTCGGGTGACGCATTCGGTGCGCCAGACTGCATCCGTTTCAGCTATGCTACCTCGGAAGAGAAGATTACCGAAGCCATGCGTCGCGTCAAGGAGTGTATTGCCGCTTTAGCATAAGCTACTCATAACCAATCACGTCTATGTCTATGAAAAAGATCATTATCATCCTTTGGCTTCTCTTTCTGCTGGGTTGCGGAGGTGTCTATCTGATTTTCTCTGGCATTGCCAGTGGAAAGATTGGATATATGCCCCCCATCGAAGAGTTGGAGAACCCCAAGAACAAGTTCGCTACCATCATTTATTCCTGCGATTCAGTCGAGTTGGGCCGTTTCAGTCAGGCCAAGGAGAACCGTGTCTATGTGGACTATAATTCTCTCTCTCCCTATCTGATTCAGGCGTTGGTGGCAACCGAGGATGAGCGATTTGTCGAACATTCAGGCATAGACGTGCCATCTATCTATCGTGCTCTGTTCAAGACTGTTCTGTTGCGACAGCGGTCGGCTGGTGGCGGTTCGACCATTACGCAGCAGTTGGCCAAGCAGCTCTATACGGAGGACCCCGAGGCCGGTTTCATTGCCCGTGTGATGCAGAAACCGGTGGAGTGGGTCATCGCCGTTAAGTTGGAGACGCTTTATACGAAGGAGGAGATTTTGAACATGTATCTCAACAAGTTCGACTTCTGCTATAACGCTGTCGGCATCCGTTCTGCTGCCCATATCTACTTCGATAAGTTTCCGAAAGACCTTGATATTCAGGAGGCTGCCATGTTGGTCGGCATGTTGCAGAACCCAGCTATGTACAACCCCGTGCGTCGCACCGAGAAAACTTTCACCCGTCGTTCGGTGGTGCTGAAGCAAATGGAGAAAGCCGGTTTCATCACCGAGCAGGAATATGATTCGCTCAAGAATCTGCCTCTCTTGCCCAAGCGCGACATCCATGGTCACTATAAGTTGGCCAATTCGGCCGACCACAAAGCTGGCTTGGCACCCTACTTCCGTGAGTATCTCCGAAAAGTGTTGCGTGCCCGTAAACCCGATCCCAAACGATATGCCTCTTGGCAAGCGCAACAGTATCTTGAGGACAGTATCGCTTGGGAGACTAATCCGCTGTATGGTTGGTGCAACAAGAACCACAAGTACGATGGTTCGACCTACAACCTCACGACTGATGGTCTGCGCATCTACACTTCCATCGACAGTCGCATGCAGCAATATGCCGAACAGGCGGTGGTAGAGCAGTTGCGCGACTACTTGCAACCCGAGTTCAACAACGAGAAGAAGGGGCAACCTAATGCCCCTTACAACAAGAAACTCACCGAAGAAGAGGTCACCCAGGCACTGCGCCGCGCCATGCGTCAGAGTGCTCGTTACAATACAATGTTGTCGGGTGGCTACACGCGTGAGCAGATTGAGGAAGCCTTTGTCACGCCTGTCGATATGAAAGTCTTCTCTTGGCAGGGTGAGATTGATACCGTCATGACCCCGTTGGACTCCATCCGTTGGCAGAAACAGTTCCTGCGTGCCGGATTCATGTGCATGGACACCTGCGGTTATGTCAAAGCGTATGTGGGAGGTCCCGATTTCGCTGCTTTCCAATACGATATGGTCACCTCGGGTCGTCGTCAGGTGGGTTCGACTATCAAGCCGTTGCTCTACACGATGGCGATGGAGGAGGGGCGTACCCCTTGTGACGAGGAGTTGAACTCACAACCTGTTCTGTATGATGCCAATGGCCGACCTTGGACCCCCCGCGATGGCGGCAAGGAGTGTATTGGCGAGATGGTGACCCTCCAGTGGGGATTGATGAACTCCAACAACTGGATTTCGGCGCGTGTCATGTCTAAGTTGTCGCCCGAAGCCTTTGTCCGACTCTTGCACTCCATGGGTATTCGCAATCACTTGGAACCCGTGTTGTCGCTCTGTCTCGGTGTATGCGATGTTTCTGTTGAAGAGATGGTTACGGCCTATAGCGCCTTCCCAGGTCGTGGACAGTGTGTCTCGCCCATTTATGTGCAGAGCATCTGTGACAATAATGGCATCGAGGTGGCACGTTTCACCCCCAAACGCAAGGAGGTCTTCTCTTTCGATGCCTACTTGAAGATGTTACCCATCCTTCGGGATGTCATCGACAACGGTACGGGACAGCGTATCCGTTACCGTTACAAGATTGAGGCTCCGATGGGCGGTAAGACAGGTACCACCAACGACAACTCCGATGGTTGGTTCATGGCCTTCACGCCAAGTCTGGTGGCAGGTACTTGGGTAGGTGGCGACGAACGCAGTATCTCGTTCGACCTGATGAAGTATGGTCAGGGTGCCTCTATGGCGCTCCCAATCTTTGCCAACTTCATCAAGAAAGTCTATGAAGATGAACGCCTTCCCTACAATGAAGATGAACAATTCATCTATCCCGAGGACTTCGACCCTTGCGCCAATGCTGCCAAGGTTCAAGTGCAGGAGACCGAGAGTGGATTCTTTGATTGACCCTCTCCCGACCTCCCCGAGGGGAGGAGATTGTCCAGCATAAAAAGAAAAAGTCTCATTATAATGATCCGGGAGTTTGTAGATTCGATTTCAATCTACATTACTCTTTACACTTTACCCATTACTCTTTTTATTCATGCTTATTGCTCTACAAAAGAAACATGATAATATTGCCGAGTACTTGCTGTACATGTGGCAACTGGAAGACCTCTTGAGGGGTTGCGACTGCGATCCTGACAAGATTGCCCCTTTGGCCGACCGTTTTCGTGGCATTGAGGGTATGGACGAGGTCAAGATAGAGGCTATCCGTCAGTGGTACTTCGACTTAGCTCAGATGTTGCTTACCGAGGGCAAGCGCAAGTCGGGTCATTTGCAGATCAACATCAACACCCTGATGGATATGACCGACCTGCACTTGATGTTGCTCAAGAGTGAAAAGGATGCCATCTATACGGCGGCATTCTACAACACCTTGCCTTTCATTGTCGAACTCCGTAGCAAGGAGGGTAACGACCCTGTCGGCGAGATAGAGACTTGTTTTACAGCACTATACGGAGTTCTTTTGCTCCGTCTCCAAAAGAAGGAAATCAGTAAGGAGACCGAGGTGGCTGTCCAACAAATCAGTAAGTTCCTGGGTCTGCTCAGTGAGAAGTACAAACAGTGGAAGTCGGGCGAACTGAAGTTCGATGAGGAGGAAGAAGAATCACTCTGAAGACCCTCTCTGCCCTAAAGGGCATCTCCCCCTTAATGGGGAGAATTGGTTTGCTATTATTTATCATTAACGTTTTAATTTATATACTTTAACCTCTCTATGCATATAATCTCCCTCCCAATAAAGGGGAGGGACGGGGAGAGGGTCAAAATCGTCAATATATTATATGTCGCAGCTGACAGAAGAAATCAATAAACGTCGTACATTCGCCGTCATCGCACATCCGGATGCCGGTAAGACCTCTTTGACCGAGAAATTACTCCTTTTTGGTGGTGCCATCCATGTGGCTGGTGCCGTCAAGAGCAATAAGATCAAGAAGACTGCCGCCTCCGACTTCATGGAGATTGAGCGCCAACGTGGTATCTCGGTAGCTACTTCCGTCCTTTCTTTCGACTATGCCATTGAGGGAAAGGAATATAAGATCAATATCCTCGATACGCCAGGTCACCAGGATTTCCAGGAAGATACCTTCCGCACGCTGACTGCCGTCGATTCGGTCATCATCGTCATCGACTGCGCCAAGGGTGTCGAGAGTCAGACCTACAAGTTGATGGAGGTGTGCCGTATGCGCAATACGCCTGTCATCGTTTTTGTCAACAAGATGGACCGTGAGGGTAAGAACCCCTTCGACCTCATGGACGAGTTGGAGAAGGAGCTCAAAATCTCTTGTCGCCCAATGACTTGGCCAATCAACATCGGCGAGCGTTTCAAGGGTGTCTATAACCTCTACGAGAAGAGCCTCAACCTCTATACCCCCAGCAAACAGACCATCTCCGAGAGTGTGGCTATCAACGGTCTCGACGACCCCGAACTGGATGCCCGTGTCGGCGAACAGGATGCCAACCAGTTGCGCGAGGACGTAGAACTCCTTTCTGGCGTCTATCCCGACTTCGACCATCAGGCTTATCTGGATGGTCATTTGGCTCCCGTCTTCTTCGGTTCGGCGCTCAATAACTTCGGTATCAAGGAGTTGCTCGATTGTTTCTGTAAGATTGCCCCATCGCCACGTCCTACCACTACAGTCGAGCGCGTGGTCAAGCCCGAGGAAGAATCCTTCTCTGGTTTTGTCTTCAAGATTCATGCCAACATGGATCCTAACCACCGCTCCTGCATCGCTTTCGTCAAGATCTGTTCCGGCAAGTTCGAGCGTGGCACCTATTATAAACATGTGCGCCTCGACCAGAAGATGCGTTTCTCGGCTCCAACCTGTTTCATGGCAGCCAAGAAAGAGATTGTCGATGAGTGCTGGCCAGGCGACATTGTCGGTTTGCCCGATAGTGGCGGTACCTTCAAGATTGGCGACACCATTACCAGCGGCGAGAACCTCCACTTCCGTGGCATCCCATCCTTCTCACCCGAACTCTTCAAGTATGTCGAGAATGCCGACCCAATGAAAGCCAAGCAGTTGGCCAAGGGCATCGACCAACTCATGGACGAAGGTGTGGCACAGGTCTTCACCAACCAGTTCAATGGTCGCAAGGTCATCGGTACGGTAGGTCAGTTGCAGTTCGAAGTCATCCAGTTCCGTCTGGAGCACGAATACAATGCCAAGTGCCGTTGGGAACCTATCAAACTCTACAAGGCGTGCTGGATGGAGAGCGACGACGAGGCCGAACTCAAAGACTTCAAACGTCGCAAGATGCAGTTCATGGCGCTCGACAAAGAGGGTCGTGACGTCTTCCTTGCCGAATCCTCGTATGTACTCCAGATGGCGCAGCAGGACTTCCCGCACATCAAGTTCCACTTCACCAGCGAGTTCTGAAACGGTGATTCAGCCTATATTGTAGATTATATGCGACGTATTTCTTTTCTCACTTTGCCTTTGGCCCTTCTGTTGGTTGCGTGCACCGGTTCCAACCAAGGAGGACAACATCCGACCGACAAGAATGTGGCGACCGATTCCCTTTCAATCGATACTTTGGCTGCCAATCATCCAGAGTATTTGCCTGAGATTCAGCTTGATACCCTTGCGCCCGACTTTGCCGCACCCGACACCTTGGGACAGGTTGTTCGTTTGAGTGACTATCGTGGCAAGTATGTCATTGTCGATTTTTGGGCCTCTTGGTGTGGCGACTGCCGTCGCGAAATTCCTTTGCTCAAACAGTATTACGAGGAGATGACGAATACTTCCATTCAAGGAGCTCCGGTGCAGTTCCTCAGCCTCTCGTTCGATTCCAAGGCAGAGCAATGGAAACAGTACCTCGCCAAGGTGCAACTCCCTTGGCCACAGATCAGTACCCTCGAACCCAAGTGGCATGACAATCCAGTCACCCAAGCCTACCGTCTCCATTGGATTCCCGCTTTTCTGGTTATCGACCCCGAGGGAAAAGTCGTGGGCAAGGCCATTACGGTACAGGGCTTACGTCTCGAAGTCCAAAAACTTAGCAAATAATCGTTTTTATTGTTCGATATGTGTCGCGTACAGAGGTTTGTCCTGTGCGCGACACTTGTTTTCATCAATTCGTGGCCGAAAGTTTGCTTAACCCAACAGAAATACGTATCTTTGCAGCGAAGAAACTTTAGATGTTATTGCCATGACTACGCTGAATCTTATCACCTTTGCCTCCGTCTTTCAGGAGAAGACGCAAGAGGCTATCCGTCAGGCGCATAGCGAGTTGTTCGATGCGCTCAGTGCTCATTATGACGTCAAGGTCATCTTCGAGGAGGAGTTGCCGACCTTCCGTCCCCAGTCCCGGGAGATGACATTGCTCTTCATCGCAACGGGTGGTACCGAGGGCATGGTGGTGCGCCGTTACAAGGAGTTGGCACATCCGCTCATTTTCCTGACCGATGGCAAGGCCAATTCGTTGGCAGCCTCGATGGAACTGAGTTGTTGGGTACGCCAGCAGGGAGAGACATGTGCCATCTTGCATGGTTCGATGGAGGTCATCCTTGCCAAGCTGAGGGTGCTGGAGGAGCGCAAGAAGTTGTCGGGACTGCGTATCGGCCTGATTGGCGAACCCTCCGACTGGTTGGTTTCCAGCGGAGTAAGTTATGCCCGAGCTCGCGAGGTGTGGGGCGTGGAGTATGTCAACCTCGACCTCCAGCAGGTGGTGCAATATTTCGAAGAAGAGACCGTTACCGATGACCTCTTGGCCGCCGTCGATGCTTTCTTGCAACGGGCGCAGTCGTGCCGCGAACCCCACCGAGAGGATGTCATCAAGGCCATGCGACTGTATCGCGCCTTGAAGAGAGTGGTCCAGCAACGACATCTGGATGCCCTTACTGTTCAATGTTTTGCACTCATTCCTGCCACCCATACGACAGGTTGTCTGGCCTTGGCCTTGCTCAACGACGAGGGCATTGTGGCAGGGTGCGAGGGCGACCTCCAATCCATCTTCACCATGCTGCTCTGCAAGCGTCTCACGGGTCAAGATACCTTCATGGCCAATCCCGCCTTCCTCGACACAGAACGCGACGAAGTGCTCTTTGCCCATTGCACCATCGGCCTCAACCAATGTCGTAACTATGTGGTACGCAGTCACTTCGAGAGTCAGAGTGGTGTCGCCATCCAGGGCATCCTCCCCACCGGCGCTGTCACCGTTGTCAAGTTTGGCGGTCGTGCTTTGGACGAGGTGTTCCTATGCGACGGTGAATTGCTCGACAATCAGGACGACGAGCGCAAATGCCGCACGCAGATACGTATCCGCTTGAACCGCAAGGGGGTATGCGAACAATATTTCCTCTCCAACAATATCGGTAATCACCACATCATCCTCTTCGGTCATCATGCTCAAAAACTTCAGGAACTCTGTCAGTCCATGGGTGTCCGCGTGAGGGAGTAATAAAGTAATACAAGAAATGCTATGAAAAGACTGTTCCTTTTATTGTTGGTTTGTTTGCCACTGATGAATCTTGCTGCCAAGCCTTATAGCCCAACCTCTCTTGATAAGGCTAAGGAGTGGGAGCAATTCATGACTGATTACAATTCTTATAGAAATGCTCCTACGAATTCCTTGTATACAAAGTTGAAGACGATGGATTGGAATAAGCCAATGCCTGGTTCGGTATATGCTTTCCTTTTCGCTTGTCTTTATCGGATAGATGGAGAGTTCGCTGATAGTTATGCTGATTGGGTCTATCACTATTTCAAAAAGCATCCCGAGGAATATTCAGTTGCTGCTTCGAGGCTGACATCGTTCTCCGACAAAGACCAGGAAGATATCCGAGTCAAATTGTTTTATTTGTTGTATTATACGTACAATGAGAAAGAAGAATCTAAGACTGATAAAGGGTATTTTTTCAAGTCTTTCCCAAATGCCAGAGAGCTGTTTCCTGGTTTTGTTATCGACGGCAAGATTTCTCATGACTTTGCAACGAGTAAAAACTTTATAGTCCCAGTATTGGTTTGTGACCGCAAAGATGATACTGCCAATGTCCGTGATTCTCCAGGAGGCAAGGTTGTGGCTCGCCTCAGTAATGAGTTCCCATTAGACATCGACTCTATTCAAGGGAAATGGTGCAGGATTGCTCAAGGCGAATATAGTGATGATGAAAGTTCGGAGAAAATAGAAGTCAAAGACCGCGAATACTGGATTCATATTTCTTGTATCACGACTGACTTCGTGGGTGGTGGAGACCGCACCTTCTATCTTCATACCGAACCCTCGGCCGAGTCGAAGTCTTTTCCTATTCAGACAGAGAAGGATGGCGATATAGATTTTATCTTGGATAAAAAGAATGAATGGGTCAAAGTACAACTGAGTGGAGGTAAAATCGGTTGGGTTCACATTGCAGAAATCTGCGGCAATCCATATACAATATGTAGCTGACAGTTATTTTTAGCGGACACCATTATCCTAAAATGTTACGAATTTTCTTTCCTTTCTTTTGGTCGGCCCTGTTCTTGTTGGTAGCTTGCGGATGTCCGAATAGTGGTGTACCCAATCCGATACCCTCTGTGTATTACTGGAAGTCAGATTTTCGTCTCTCGATGGCCGAAAAGCAATTCTTGCATGACCATCGAATAGGAAAACTCTATTTGCATCTTTTTGATGTTGTGCGAGAGGGCACAACCCTTCATCCCAGTTCAACGGTGAGGTTTACAGATAGTCTTCCTGCTGACATTCAGGTCATTCCAGTCGTTTTCCTGAACTTCGATATCCTCAATGACACAACGGGAACAGCAGATTTGCCACAGCTTCTGGCAAGGCGTGTCCGTCGTATGATGGAATTGAACGGAGGGTGCTTACCTCAGGAGTTGCAAATTGATTTCGATTGGACAGCACGCAACGAAGCCCTTTATTTTCATCTACTTGCTCAATTGCGGGATGCCTTACAAAAGGAGGGTATTCCTCGACTTTCTGCCACCATCCGTCTTCACCAATTGGCGCGACCAATACCCCCTGTCGATTATGGCGCGTTGATGGTCTATAATGTAGGAAATTACGCCAATCCGCGAGAGCGTTGTTCCATCTTGACACCTCAGTTGGTGCGTCCTTATCTACCGTATTTGTCGAGCTATCGCTTGCCCCTTTGTTCTGCCTTGCCAGTCTATCAATGGAACTTGCTCTATCATCGGGATCACTTCGAGTGCATTCTTCGTGGAGTTAACCTGCTGGATACCACCAAGTTCGAACGTATCGACGATATTCATTATCGCAGCCTCTCGTATCAAGCCATCCCTATAGGAACTATCTCTATGCAGGGTGACGGCAGAATTTTACCTGGCGACGTAGTCCGCCATGAGAGGGTCTCTGCCGCTATGCTCGACAGAGTACGGTTTATGCTCAATGAAGTTTCTCCCGCCTGTTGTCAGCAGGTCATTCTATATCATTTAGACGAACAACAATTATCCTCCTATACGTATGAAGAGTTGGAAAGTATTTATATGGGGCGTTAACCTCTTCTTGTCCGTGCCTGTAACTGGTTGGGCCTGTGGCTATTGGGACAACCATGCCAACTATAACATTTTTCGGTGCGTCGAACCTCTGCCTGATGCCAAAGCCGCACAATTTAACGAGACCTTGCAGTTCTGGGCCAAGTACACGGGGCTGGAAGTTGACCAAGTCAGTCCCGATATTCGATGGCTTGATATGATGACGTTCGACCAATTGAACGAGAAGAACCAGCTCATTGTCAATCCCAACGAGAACCAATTGCTCAAGACATTGAGTGAGAGGAAGGATGTCCGTGCCATTGAGTTTCTTCGTCTCAATACCAGGTTGGAGGAGTACCGGAATAATTCTAACAAATGGAAATACGAGGAAGTGACGGAGCAGGATTTCCAGAAATTGCTCCAACAGATTGAGTCTCTGGAAGTTCCCGAGACTTTGTCTCAGCGCAAGACTTTTTTGCGAATGCGTTGTCTCTACCACATGAAACGTTATGACGACTGTCTCAACCTGTGGGAGGGGGAAGTCTCTCAGTGGGCCGATAGTCCTTTGCGCATGCGCGTAGAGGGCTATGTGGCAGGCATTTACTTTGCCCGAGGTGAGTTCGCCAAGGCGAGCGACATTTATTTCCGATTGGGTGACGATGAAAGTATCATCATGTGTGTCAATAGGTTGCTGAATGCCTCCGACGCTGAGGGTGAGTATCAGCGCGACCCGAACAGCCGTTTGCTGGGTTACCTTCTTGAAGATTATGCCAACTATTATTACCATGCCATCGCACATGATATTGCACATTTGCCTGCCGAGGAACACCCTATCTGGAGTACCGTCTGGGGCGAGAGTAGCAAGATGGAGCAGTTTGCTCTTCGCGTCGTGAAAGAGGGCAAGGCGCAAGATTTGCAGATGTGGCAGACTTTTGCAGGTTTCATTCAGTTGGTTCGAGGTGAATCGCGCAAGGCCTACAACTCTTTTTGTGCGGCCGAAACGCTGGAAGGTAACTCGATATCACCGACCCAGATTAGTTATTACAAGTTGATGGCACAGCTCGACTACCAGCAACCGAATGCCGAGCTTGATGAGCACCTCGGCGAAGCGTTGGTATCTTTCAGTCAAGGACATTTTAGTAGTGCCTATGAGGTAAGAAATATTCGCGAACTCTTTGATTATGAGCTTTCTACTCGTATAGAAAAATATCTCAAGCGGAAGAAAGCACCTCATTTGCCCCTCTTCTTTGCCCAAAGTATTTATGCCGGTTGGGGGGACAATGGCACCTTGGAAATGTCCGATCATCTCACAGTCGCGCAGGTGCGTCAGATATTGGATGTGGTTAGGACGGAAAGTTGTTCCGACGCCCTTGTTGCCAAGCTGTTGCCTGTGGTGAAATTTTCGGAGCGTAGCATTTTGGAGGTCTTGGGCACGAAATTGTTGCGAGAGGGGCAATTTGCCGAAGCCGCCGCCTGCTTGAAGAAAGTGCCCATGTCGTATCTGAAAACCCTTGGCATAGCTCCTTATCTGGCTTCCCGTGTTCCCTCGCAAGTGCCGTTCACGCGCCAGGACTATCAGTATCCCTCCGAGTCGGCCTTGTCCCGAAATGTCAAGTTGGAGTATTGCCGCCAAGTGCTTGATTTACAGCGACAGATAGCAACTTGTTCCGACGTTGCTCAACGGCATTCTCTGCAATACCGTTTGGCCGACCTCTATTTCCAAGCCTCGCCCGCTGGTGACCTTTGGGCTATCAGCGAATATGGACAAAGCGAGACTACAGATTCTCTTTGCAACGGTTTGAACCTGTTGGCCGATTCCTTGATTCACAAGATTCTTGCTGAAACCACCGACAAGTCGATGCAGATTTTCTGTTATTATGCTTTGGCCGCCAATCCCGTCAATGGTGTGGTTCCCTCTCTTGTCTATGAATATAGTCCCAAGACCATCCAGTTGTCGGCCTCCAAAGGTCAGTCTTATCAAGCCTACCAATGGTTGCAACAAAACCGTACGCCAACTCATCCCGTGTTTGCCTCGTGCGACTGGCTGAAACTCTATGTCATCGAACGGCCCGACGATAGTCCGTCCTACGCGTCGGTAGTATATAATTGGTTATTTGAAAGTCCTTCACAGAACGTTGCAGAAGAGGTGGCTTCCTGTGCCATCGGTTTGTATTCTCTTACTTCAAAGGTCAGTGTCCTGTGTCTGCCGTGCCCGCTTTTGAATGTGGCAACTTTTGCCACACTTTTCTGTGGCAAATAGGTCCTGTTCGGTCGGAAAGTGCGTTCAATTCGAACAAGCTCGTCATTCTCATTGTTCCCAGAAAGGACAATAATATCTCGAATCCTGTTTTCCATTCCGTAATCTTCTGATTCCTGCTATATCCGACTTTAACTGAAAACTGCTCAAACGGGGTCAAGAAAGGCGCATTTGAGCAACTTTCAATATCGAAAACTGCTCAAACGGCCAAAATTTCTGGCGTTTGAGCAGTTTTCAGTTTGTTTCAGTGGGGTAAGTTTCTAAGCCCGAATTTGTAAAATAGTGCAGTCTGGGACTCAAAAATATGTAAAATAGTGCAGTGAAAGGGTGAGAAATTTGTAAAATAGTGCAGTCTGGAACTCAAAAAAGTGTAAAATAGTGCAGTGAAAGAGTGAATTAACTGAAAACTGCTCAAACGACCAAAATTTTCGGCGTTTGAGCAGTTTTCAGTTTGTTTTGAGGGGCGAGAGGAAGGGTTATTTTGGTTTCTCGGGTTTGAATACAGGACGGATGACGCGGTTCCAACGACGCATGTCGTCAATTTCGCTGATATCGACCTTCTCGCTGATGAGTTTGGCGCGGAGGGCACTGACACTGTATTTCACTCCGAGGGCTTTCTGTTTCTCTGCCCAGGCACGATATTGTTCGTCTGTCCAATGGTAGATAGGGATATCCTTGATAATCTCATAGTTCTTGATGCCCAGTTCCTGGAGGAAACTTACCGCTCGGTCAATCCCCTGTTGGGTGACGTCGGTGCTGGCTTGGATATAGACCTTGAGGTCGGGCTTCTTCTTTGAGAAGTAGAAGTAATCGTATATATTATCTATTGTCCCTTTGAGCCAAGAGTTGTGTGGGCGATAGGACCAATCCCCCTCTTGCCATTTTCCCTCCACTACATAGCGCCATTTATCGTTGTGCAGAACTATGGTCTGCACGCGTGGCACATTGTCTTTGACGGTGTCGGGAATAATCACGTCTTTGGTTACAATATTGATTGTCTTTGGCGGTCTGTCATACTCGATTTTCTTAATCTCAGAATAATGCCGTTTGGGCAAGTTGTCTTTATCATAGACTACACCGTCAATCTTGATGATGGTAGAGTCAGCGAAGATAGTTGGAGAGAAATCCATATCGAAGTTTATTCCGACTTCGTCAATGTAACTTTCTTTCTTATAGCGGTTTTCAATCCATGTTCCTCTAGGTATTCGAATGCAGTATACGGCAGCCTTGCGTTTGCCGATGCTTTCCAGTTTCCATTCGATCATTAGTTCTTTTTTGTTGATACTGTCAGTGGCAAGTTTTTCTGCCGATGAAGTTTCTTGTTCCGCCAACTGATTGACTGTGCTCTCGATAGGTTCAATGATACTTGGCGTGGCGAAAACGCTCAGGGCCAACATGGATAAGGGGATGACGTACAGCATCTTGCTGCGCATCCAGGCTTTGGGTTGGGGTAATGACATCATCTTGATTCTGTTTTTGATTAGACTATGGTTGAAACTGCTGGCCAGGGGGAAAGTTGCATCGTGGACAACCGACTGGAGCAGGAGTAACTGGTAGGCCTGAGGGTCGATGTCGTGCCGGAGCACATAGTCATCGGCCTCATATTCATGCACATCGCGCAGGTGGCGAGCCAGGAGGAAGACAAAGGGGTTCCACCATTGCAACATCTGCACCAGGGTGAGCAGGACAATGTCCAACGAGTGGCAGTGACGGATGTGCCCTTCTTCGTGCAGGATGATTTCGCGGCCATTGCGGTCATAATCCTTGTCGCCGATGACGATGTTGTTCAACCAACTGAACGGAGTCACTTGTTCAGAATGGCAGAAGATGTTGATGCCGTCCACTTTTTCCTGCCACAGACTGCCTCGACGGATGACAACGCCCATGCGACAGAATTGCGCCAGACGCACTCCCAGCACCAAGGTCATGCCGATGGCGAAGAGGATGCTCACTATCTGGAACCAGTCGTGCGAGGTGGGTTCTTCGGTCGCGTCGGCGATAGGCACAACGGGTGTGCCTTCCGTCCCGATGGGGTTCGGAGTTGCCAACAGTTGGGTCGCGCTCAATTCCGGTTCTGATTGAGACTCAACGACTTCGACCTCGTCCTGAGCCGTGTGGATAGGGATGCCTGCTTCCAGCATCTGCACTTGCGCCCGATGCACCAGGGGTTGGTTGTCCATCGACCAACTGGATATATTGCACAGAGGCAACAACAGAGAGAGGCCCAGTATGGCGAGCAACGTCAGTCGGTTGCGGCGCAGACATTTCTCGTGGTGCAGCAACAGGGCGTAGGGGGCATAGAGCAACACGAGGGCAAAGGCCGACTTGATTGAATATAGAAAGAGTTCGGTCATCATGGCTGTTTCCGGTTTATCTCGTTCAACATTTCCTGAATGTCGTCCGCCGATAGTTTCTCCTCCTGGACGAAAAAGCTGAACATGGACTTCAGGCTGCCGTCGAAGAAGTTACGTTTCACCTCCTGCATGGTCTGGCGGGTGTAGTCCTGGCGGGAGAGGGTGGCCTTGTACCACTGCGTCTTGCCTTCGCCCTCGCGTTTGGTGTACTCGACAAATCCCTTTTCAAAGAGTATGCGC
>JAEEGH010003688.1_pt1 | contig 39905 bp, 35 predicted proteins | sample 9134181 | NCBI WGS metagenome assembly JAEEGH01 (sample SAMN16246544, study PRJNA631951) | gut metagenome | biome: gut microbiome; feature: rumen; material: DP-attached | host: Bos | place: Iran: Karaj | collected 2018-10 | reverse complement strand
CACAGAAGACCGACGAGCAGCTGGCTGAGAAGCCCGACGCCATGCAGTTTGCAGTAGGTGCGGTGAAGATGATCATGCAGGCTACGGGCGAGACTACGATTGCCAATATGAACGACGAGGCGCAGCTGCAGTTCACGTCGAAGACCAAGGCGCTGATCAAGCAGTTGACGGGTAATGCGCCCAGTGACGATGATAGTGGCGATGGAGGTAACGGCGGTGAAAGCGGCAACAACGGTGGCAACAGTCAGCAGACTAGTGGACATGCCCTGACAATTACCAAGAACGGTAGCGGTACGGCCGTGGTGAGCTGTGGCGGTCAGAATGTCGTCAGTGGAGCGTTGCTTGAGGAGGATGCCGAGTGCGAATTGAGCGTGACGCCGGCTGAGGGTATGACGCCTAATGCAACGCTCGACGGCAGCGAGATCGAACTGACAGAGGACGGCAGCGTGTGGACGGGTAACTTCGCAATGCCGGGACAAGCTTCAAGTCTCGTGATCAACACGGGAACCGCAGAAGGCGGGGATAACGGCGACGGAATTGACAAGGATTAGGCCCGTCTAAGCGACACACGTGGGGACAGGAACCAGTGTGACATCGAAGATATCACACATGGTTCGCAGTCCACAGTGTGACGCTGGAACGCCATAAGAAGAACAACGTAAAAAGATAGATGAGTATGAAGAAGAGGATTATTGAGGTGGCGGTGAAGGTGGTAGTAGCCGCGCTCACGGCATTTCTGACGGCAATCACGACCACGAGCTGTATGGGACACGGACCGATAACGTTCTGACCACGAGTTGTATGGGACTGGGGCCCTTCGGGCAGTGAATAGTGCGCTCGAACTCTGCTCGCTTGCTACCGAAGAGACGCAAGAATAGTGAAAATGAGGATGTGTCATCATACAAGATTTATTTAAAAACAACGGATTTCACGGATTTTACGGATTTAAGCCAACTGATATTCAGTAACTTATACAATCCGTTTAATCCGTGAAATCCGTTGTGGTTAATTTTGACACGTATGGTTTCTATCGCCGTCAGCGCTGGAGGAAGGCAGCGACCTTTTGAGCCGTCTGCTTGCCGCTGGCCATCGCACGGACGACGAGTGAGGCGCCGTTGGCGGAGTCGCCGCAAACGAAGACGTTGGCGGGGTATTCAGGATGCTCGGGCTTGAGGAATCCCATGGCGAGAAGCACGAGTTCGGCCTTGATGATCTCAGGCTCTCCGGCCTCGACCATAATGGGACGTCCACCCTCGGGATTGGGTTTCCAGTCGATGGGCTGAATACGGACGCCGGTGAGGTGGCCGTTCTCGCCAAGGAACTCAAGCGTATTGATGTTCCAGCGGCGGGTGCAGCCCTCTTCGTGACTCGAAGTAGTCTTGAGGGTGCGGGGCCACTCGGGCCAAGGATTCTGAGGATCCTCAGGGCCTTCGACGGGCTTGGGCATGATCTCGATCTGCGTGACGCTCTTGCAGCCCTGACGATGAGCGGTGCCGATGCAGTCGGAGCCGGTATCACCGCCGCCGATCACCAATACATCTTTTCCTTTGGCGGTGATGCGCTCATCCTTCGAGAATTCCATGCCGGCGAGGACACGGTTCTGCTGAGAGAGCAGCTCGAGGGCGAAATGCACGCCCTTGAGTTCGCGGCCAGGAGCCTTGAGGTCGCGGGCGGTGGGAGTGCCTGTGGCGATGACAATCGCATCATAATCGGAGTACTCAGAGTAATCAGAGTACTCAGAATTATACCTAAACTCTATGCCCTCGGCCTCCATCAGCTTGATGCGGCGGTCGATGATGGTTTTGTTGAGTTTAAAGTTGGGGATGCCGTAGCGCAGCAGTCCGCCAGCGGCTTCGTTCTTCTCGAAGACAGTGACCTGACAGCCCATCAGGTTCAGGTCGTTGGCGGCGGCGAGGCCGGCAGGACCTGCACCAATGACTGCGACCTTCTTACCATTGCGTACGATGTCTGTTCTTGGCTGGATGTAGCCCTCGCGGAATGCGGCCTCGATGATGGCGGCCTCGTCCTCGCGATTGGTGGTTGGCTCGTGGTTGAAGCGGTTCAGCACGCAGGCCTTCTCGCAGAGCGCCGGGCAGATGCGGCCGGTGAACTCGGGGAAGGGATTCGTGCTCGACAGCAGGCGGAAGGCCAGTTCCCAGTCGCCTTTATACAGTGCATCGTTCCATTCGGGAGCCTTGTTGCCTAACGGACAAGCCCAGTGGCAGAAAGGCACGCCGCAGTCCATGCAACGCGAGGCCTGCAACTTGCGTTCGCGGGTGCTGAGCGTCTGCTCCACCTCGCCAAAATCGTGGATTCTATCGTGAATCGGACGGTAACACGCCTCCTGGCGGTGTATCTCTAAAAATGCTTTCGGATTTCCCATTGTCTTTATTTTTTGGAAACGAATTAGAATAATTGGAACGAATTATAACGAATTATTATTTATTCTCATTCGTGAATTAATTATTCTCATTATTCCAATTCGTTTCAGTTTATTTAATAGTCTCTTTGGATGTCGGCGATTTTCTCGTGAAGTTTTTTCATCTTCTCCTCCTCGAGCACGCGTTTGTACTCGATGGGAACGACTTGGATGAAGTCCTCGATGTAGCGGTGCCAGTCGTCGAGCATACGACCTGCGAGGGCAGAGCCCGTGTGCAGATAATGCTGACGGATGAGTTCGAGCAGTTCTTTACGGCTGACGCTGTCCTCGACGAGCGAGAGCTCCACCATGTCCATGTTGCAGAAGTAGTCGAACGTGTGGTCGGGGTCATAGACGTAAGCGACACCTCCCGACATACCTGCGGCGAAGTTACGGCCCGTCTTACCGAGCACGACAACGCGTCCGCCTGTCATGTATTCACAACAATGGTCGCCAGCGCCCTCGATAACGGCAATGGCGCCAGAGTTACGCACGCCGAAACGTTCGCCAACCTTACCATTGATATAGAGCTCGCCGCTTGTGGCACCGTAGAGGCCCGTGTTACCGGCGATGATGTTCTCCTCGGCCTTGAAGGTTTCGCTACGACGAGCAGGTGGCAAAATCGAGATGCGACCACCAGAGAGCCCCTTGCCGAAGTAGTCATTAGCCTCGCCCTCGAGACGAATGTCAAGACCCTTCACGGCGAAGGCACCAAACGACTGACCAGCCGAGCCTTTGAACTTAATCTTGATGGTGCTATCGGGCAAACCAGCCTCGCCGTATTTCTTGGCAATGACGCCTGAAAGCATCGTGCCCACGGCGCGGTCGGTATTTCGGATGCCGTAGTCGAGTGTGACTTCCTCGCCATTGTCGATTGCCTTCTGTGCGGCCTTGATGATTTCCAGGTCAGTTACATCAGCCACCTTCGTAAACTCGCCACGATCCCAATAGAGGGGTTTGTCTGTTTCCGGCTTATGCAGCAGACGGGCGAAGTCTATGGTCTTCTGCTTGTCTGTGGCGTTCTGAGTGTTTACTTCGATGAGCTCAGTATGACCGATGATCTCCTTCAGACTATGCACGCCAATCTCTGCGAGATATTCGCGCACCTGCTCAGCAAGGAAAGTGAAGAAGTTCACCACGTACTCAGCGCGACCCTCGAAATGCTTGCGCAACTCAGGATTCTGCGTGGCGACGCCCATCGGACAAGTGTTCGTATTACATTTACGCATCATCACACAGCCGAGAACAATCAGCGGCAGCGTACCAAACGAGAATTCGTCAGCACCCAGCATCGCCATGATAATCACATCCTTAGCCGTCTTCAACTGACCGTCGGTTTGCAAGCGCACCTGGTTTCTCAGTCCATTGCGAACGAGCGTCTGCTGTGTCTCGGCAAGACCTATCTCAGGCGAGATACCTGCAAAACGCATGCTTGAAGCAGGCGAAGCACCCGTACCGCCCTCGGAGCCGCTGATCACGATGAGGTCAGCCTTGGCCTTTGCCACACCTGCAGCGATGGTTCCTACCCCACTCTCTGCTACAAGCTTCACGCTGACGGCAGCCGTCGGGTTGATGTTCTTGAGGTCGAAAATCAACTGTGCCAGGTCCTCAATCGAATAGATATCATGATGAGGTGGCGGTGAAATCAGTGAGATGCCAGGAATGGCATTACGCGTCTTGGCGATGATCTCGTTAACCTTGAATCCAGGCAGCTGTCCGCCCTCACCAGGCTTCGCACCTTGCGCCACCTTGATCTGTATTTCTTCTGCGTTCACCAGGTATTCGGCTGTCACGCCAAATCGACCTGATGCTATCTGCTTGGTCTTGCTGCTGAGCGACACGCCATCGACGTCAGAATGATAGCGGGCGTTATCCTCGCCGCCCTCACCAGTATTCGAGCGTGTGCCGAGTTTGTTCATTGCCAAAGCCAAAGCCTCGTGGGCCTCGATACTCAGGGCACCAAACGACATCGCACCTGTGACGAAATGCTTCACGATGCTCTCCACACTCTCCACCACGTCGATAGGTGTAGGCTTAGCGGCCTTTTTCCAGCCGAAGAAATCACGGATAAAGATCGGACTCTCCTTTTCATCTACAATCTTTGCCCAATCCTTGAATTTAGTGTAGTTGCCCTGACGGGTCGCCAGTTGCAGTTTGGCGATGGTCTCTGGGTTCCAGGCGTGCTTGATGCCGTCCTTGCGCCATGCAAACTGTCCCTGATTTTTCAGCATCGTATGCTCTTGGGCCGCCGCATGCAAGCGGATGGCATCACGGGCAATCTCCTTGAGGCCGATACCACCGATAGTGCTCGACTCTGTGCCGAAGTAGCGACGAAGCAAGTCCTCACTCAGACCGATGCTCTCGAAAATCTTCGCACCACGATACGAGCGGATGGTAGAGATACCCATCTTCGACATGATCTTCTTCAAACCTTTGTCTACTGCCTTGATGTAATTCTTCTCAGCCGTCGCATATTCCTCCTGGATCTTGCCTTTCTTCACCAGGTCATCAAGCACGGCGAACGTCATATACGGACACAGTGCGCTGGCTCCGTAGCCCAGCAGGAGGGCCGCATGCATCACCTCGCGAATCTCACCACTCTCCACAATCAGCGCCGTCTGCACGCGCTTACCCACGCTGATCAGATAGTGATGCACAGCCGAGACAGCCAGCAGACTTGGAATCGCAGCGTGCGTCTCGTCGATGTCACGATCGGTGAGGATGATGTAGTTCACACCTTCATCCACACTTGACTCAGCCTGATGGCAGAGGTCATCGAGTGACTGACGCAAACCTTCCTCGCCCTTTTCAATATCAAAGAGCATGGGGAGTTTCTTGGTGTTGAAGCCCTTGTAGCGGATGTTACATAATATATCAAGTTGTGTGTTGGTCAATACGGGTTGCGGCAGGCGCACCATCTTACAGTTCGAGGCATCGGGCGTCAGGATGTTCGTTCCCACAGCACCGATGTACTCCGTCAGCGACATCACCAATTCCTCACGGATGGGGTCGATGGCGGGGTTCGTCACCTGGGCAAACTGCTGACGGAAGTAGTTAAAGAACACCTGCGGACGGTCGCTGATCACAGCCAGTGGTGTGTCATTACCCATTGCGGCCACAGGTTCCTGACCGGCAGTCGCCATCGGCACAATCGTCTTATCGATATCTTCCTGACCGAAGCCGAAGTTCACGAGTTTCTGGTCAAGGTCACTCACGCCATTTTCCACATGACGGCCACTCTTCAGTTTTTCCAACTGCACGCGGTTCTCGCTGAGCCACTCGCGATATGGATGAGCCTTAGCGAGTTTTTCCTTGATCTCGCCGTCGTAATAAATCTTACCTTCCTGCGTATCAATCAGCAGGATCTTACCTGGCTGCAGACGACCTTTCGAAACCACATCACCCGGCTCGAAGTCCATCACGCCCACTTCCGATGCCACAACCATCATACCCTGTTTCGTAATCGTATAGCGGCTGGGGCGCAGACCGTTTCTGTCGAGCATTCCGCCTGCATAGCGACCATCGCTGAACAGCAGCGCGGCAGGACCGTCCCACGGCTCCATCAAAATGGAGTGATACTCGTAGAAAGCTTTCAGATCCTCACTGATCGGGTTCTTGTCGTTGAAACTCTCAGGCACCAGAATCGCCATCGCCTGCGGCAAAGAAAGCCCACTCATCATCAGGAATTCAAACACGTTGTCGAGGCTGGCAGAATCACTCATGCCCTCCTGTACGATTGGACGCAAATCCTTAATATCGCCAAGGGCCTCGCTCGAAAGCACACTCTCTCGTGCCTTCATCCAACCGCGATTGCCTCGAATGGTATTGATTTCGCCATTGTGCGCTAACAAGCGGAAGGGCTGGGCCAACGACCATGTAGGGAATGTGTTTGTGCTGAAACGAGAGTGCACCAGCGCCAGTCCGCTTGTGAAATAGGGATTCGACAAATCAGGGAAATACCTGCGCAGCTGTCCGCTCGTGAGCATACCTTTATAGATGATGTTCTTGCTCGACAGCGAACAGATGTAGAAGTCCTTGTCGTCGATGCGATTTTCGATGCGCTTGCGTACCTTATATAATATACGGTCAAGCATCTCAGCCCTTGCCTCGCTCACGCCCGTTACGAAAATCTGCACGATATCCGGCTCCACGTCTCTTGCAGCAGCCCCCAGCACCTCCGGGCATGTTGGCACCGTGCGGACATGCATCAACTGCAGATCCTCGCGCTCGATCTCTTCGATCATAACGCTCAGAATCTGCTCATGCGCTTTTTTGTCCTTGGGCAGGAACACCAGACCCGTGCCGTATTTTCCTTTCTCAGGCACGGGAATGCCCTGTAACAGGATAAACTCATGGGGAATCTGTACCATGATACCCGCGCCGTCGCCCGTCTTATCGCGTGTCTCAGCGCCACGGTGCTCCATATTCTCCAGCACCTTCAGGGCGTTATCCACTAAGTCATGACTCTTGCCGCCGTGGATGTTCACTACCATACCCACGCCACAAGCATCGTGCTCGTACTCGCTTCGGTATAGTCCTTTTTGTTGCGTTTGAAGTTTGCAATGTGTCATATTATCCTTACTATTTGTGTCAATCTGTATGATTTCGGGTGCAAAGGTATATCATTTTGTAATTGTAGCCAAGGTTTTACTTACTTTTCTCACGTTAAAATTTAACTCATCTGACACTTTGATCGATTTTTACTTATTTTTCTTACATTTTGAAATATTTCATTCTCTCTTCCTCCCCTATTCCTTACACATTGTCATTTTGCAAAAAATCAAGGCCGCTGTGTTCGAACACAACGGCCTTAATACAATATATTACTATTATTTAAATCAGACTATCAGCCAACTGCTCCAACAAGGGCTCGTCAGTTGACTTCATGCGCGAACGGATGGTGACCATCGGTTCCACGATCTCGCAGTCCTTCATGGCCTCGATCATTGCGCGCATGACCTTGCCTGCCGTAGGCGCCCAACTACCGTTCTCGATGATACCAAACTTGCGCTTCTGATAGTTCTTAATTTGCAGGTGATACAGGAAATCATGCATTACTGGGAACACGCCGGCATCGTAGCTCGATGCAGCCACCACGACCGTTGGATAGCGGAAAGCATCCTCGATGACCTCGGCCATATCCTCGCGGCTCAAATCACTCACGACAACCTTCTTGGCACCTTTCTGACGAAGTATCTCGCCCAGTCGCTCCGCAGCAGCAGCCGTACCGCCATGAATGCTGGCGTAGGCAATCAGTATACCCTCACTCTCAGGCTCGTACTTGCTCCAAGTATCATAGAGCCGCACAGCCTCAGCCAGCGCATCAGCCTTGAGCACGGGACCATGCAACGGACAGATGGTCTGAACGTCGATAGCAGCAGCCTTTTTGAGGACGCTCTGCACCTGCGTGCCATATTTGCCACAGATATTAAAGTAATAGCGACGTGCCTCGCAAGCCCAGTCGTCCGTCTCGTTCACCAGCGCGCCAAACTTGCCGAAGCCGTCGGCCGAGAACAGCACCTTGTCTTTGCTGTCATAGGTCATGATCACTTCTGGCCAGTGTATCATCGCAGCCCCAATAAACTGCAGCGTATGCTGACCCAGTTCGAGCTTATCGCCTTCCTTCACCGTCATCACGCGACCTTCGAAGTTGAATCCCTCAAAGAAATTCGGCAGCATCTTCACGGCCTGAGCACTGCAAACCAACTGCAAGCCAGAATACTCTTCCAGCATCCAGGCGATAAGTGCCGAGTGGTCAGGTTCCATGTGATGAACCACCAGATAATCCGGCTGGCGATTGCCTAATGCTGCCTTCAAGTTTTGTTTCCACTCCTCGCCTTTTCTGCGATCGGCGGTATCCATGATGGCAATCTTCTCATCGTCAATCAGATACGAGTTATAACTCATGCCCTCAGGCACTACATACTGACTCTCAAAGAGATCGATGTCGAGGTCATCCACACCGATATACTTAATCGTATCGCTAATCATATTCATAATTGTCATGTATTTACAATTTGCCTGCAAAGATAGTCAAAAAAAACATATTACCCAAAATTATACCATTTTTTTTGAATATCGGATCAAGTTCATTAAAGCACAGGCAGGATATTGCTCCAGACCAGATTGAGTTCGCCTTGGAGATCCTCGACGTCAGAGGTGATGGCGATGACTGCATTCTTGTCGGGCACAACGATGATGTATTGCCCGCGGGCACCATCGGCACGGAAGCAACCCGGACGGCAGCGCCACATCTGATAGCCATAGCCCTGCATCCAGTCGCTCGTTTCCTTGGTCAGGCCGCGCTCCTCGGCCTGTTCGATGCGCGTTCCGGGATTGATGCTTTCCACCTGCTTTTTCGACATTTCACTCACCCACTCTTCCGGAATAAGCTGCTGACCGTTCCACTGACCTTTCTGCAAAAGCAGTTGACCCATCTTCGCCAGATCCTCAGTTTTAAGATACAAGCCCCAACCACCGCAGTTAATGCCCTGCGGACTCTCTTCCCACTTGGGTTTGGCGATATGGAGCGGCTCAAACAGACGCGTGTTCAGATAGTCGACCACTTTTTCGCCCGTTACCTGCTGTACGATAGCAGAGAGTACATACGTGCCCAGGCTGTTGTAGAGATAGAAGGTTCCTGGCTCGTGTTCTACGGGTTGTGCCAGGAAAGCCTGTACCCAGTCAACATCCTGATTACCGTGAAAGCCGGAAGGTTCTACATCGTGGCCGCAGGTCATCGTCAGCAGATCGCGAACAGTCATTGCTTTGAGATTCTCACTCACCTCAGCAGGCAGTTTGTCGGGGAAGAAACTGATCACTTTATCTGTCAATGCCATTTTTCCATCAGCGATGGCCAGTCCCACAGCCGTTGACGTGAATGTCTTGCTCACTGAATGGAGCACGTGGGGCACACTGTCGGCGCCCTCACTCTGCCAACGACTATAAATGACGTTGCCATCCTTGACGATCATCACGCTGTGAACGTCCATCGAGTCGTTAGCTGCCTCCTGGAAGAAATTGTCCATAGCCGCAGCCACACTGTCGGGGGTTTCTGCGCGTGGCAGATCAATAATCTCCGCCGTTGCATCTGTACTGTTCTTGCAGGCTGTCAACGCCATCAGCATCGCAGCCGCAAACAAAAAGGTTTTCTTACTCATCGTCCATTTTTATTTAGATGTTACTTAATCGAGGCCGAAGAGCACTTTCAGTCCACCGTCAACACCCGAGAAACCCATAAAGGCTAGGGAGAGCAGTCCGGCGGAAAGCATCACGATAGCCATTCCCTGCATGCCCTTGGGAATCTTTACAAGTTCGAGCTGCTCGCGCATACCAGCGAAGACAGTCAGTGCCAGTCCGAAACCGATAGCTGTGGAGAAGGCATAGACAACGCTCTGTAACAGATTATAATCCTTCTGGATACAAAGGATGGCCACACCCAGCACAGCACAGTTGGTGGTGATCAGCGGCAGGAAGATACCCAGCGCCTGATAGAGGGCGGGCGACACCTTCTTCAGCACAATCTCAACCATCTGCACCAGCGATGCGATGACGAGGATGAAGGCGATGGTCTGCAGATACTGCAAACCGAAAGCGTCGAGCACATATTTCTGCACCAGCCAGGTGACGATGGTGGCGAGCGTCAACACGAAGGCGACGGCTGCCGACATGCCCAGCGAGGTGTCAATCTTCTTGGATACGCCAAGGAACGGACAGATGCCGAGGAACTGTGACAACACGATGTTGTTCACGAAAATGGCGCTAATGAAAATCAATATATATTCCATAATTCGTTATTTTTTCTAGGTGATCCTAGGATGTCCTAGGTAATCCTAGGCATTCCTAAGTTTATTGACAATCGCGATGAGGAAGCCGAGGGTGATAAAGGCACCCGGAGGCAGCACAAAGAGCAGGATGTTGTAGGTCTCGGGCAGGAGGGTCAGGCCGAAGATCGAGCCATTGCCCAGAAACTCACGGCAGATGCCGAGGAGCGTCAGTCCCAAAGTGAAACCAAGACCGATACCGATGCCATCGAAGAGCGAGGCCACAGGCGACTGCTTGGCAGCGAAAGCCTCCGCACGACCGAGGATGATACAGTTGACCACGATCAGCGGAATGAAAAGTCCGAGGGCTGCGTCGATATCAGGCAGGAAGGCCTTAATGACCAGTTGCAGCATCGTCACAAAGGCGGCAATCACCACGATGAACACGGGGATGCGCACCTTATCAGGTGTGATAGACTTCATACACGAGATCACGACATTGGTGCAGATGAGCACCGCCATCGTGGCCAGCCCCATCGACATTCCGTTGATGGCAGAAGTGGTGGTGGCCAATGTAGGACACATACCGAGCATCAGGACGAACGTGGGATTCTCCTTGACGATGCCATTCTTGATAATCTGTATTGCGTTCATATCTTAGTCCTCCTTTTCTTGTTTCGTGGCACCTGTCTGGGCATCGACAGGTGTATTCATATAAGCACTATAAGCATTATTGACAGCAAGCAGAAAGGCACGGCTGGTGATGGTAGAGGCCGTGATGGCATCCACCTGTCCGCCGTCCTTCGATACAGTGAGAGGGTCTGCCGGCGACTTGCCGATGATGTCGCCTTTCTCTCCCTGCTGAAACCACTTGTCGGCTTTCGCACCGAGTCCCGGAGTCTCTGCATGTTCGAGAAGCGTATAGCCGAGGATCTTGCCTTCTGGGTCGAAGCCCACAAGCACTTTCAGATCGCCTCCGAAGCCACCAGTGGTACTCTCGACAGCTGCACCGAGGTCATTACCCTGTGCATCCTGTGTCTGATAGATGATGTAGGTCATCTCCTTACCCTTGGCATCGTTCTGGCGGACGGTGTCGGTCTTGGCGACCTTGATGTCGCTGACACACATCACGCTCTTGATACCGTCGGCAAGGGCTTTGGCCTTCTGTTCATTGATAGGTCCTTCGGTCAGGTGGTTCACGTATGACAGGATACCACCCATGATGACTGCTACTCCCGTGAGCACCAGCACCATATTCGTCAATGTAGATTCAAGTTTCTTAGCCATGATGATTATGATTTAGCAGGCACCTCACCGAAGCGCTTGGGTTTCACATAATTATTGATGAGCGGTGTGAACGCATTCATGATAAGAATGGCGAACGACATACCCTCGGGATAAGCACCCCAGTTGCGGATGATCACCGTCAACAGACCGATGGCGACACCATAGATAATCTGTCCTTTCGGCGTCATCGGGCTCGTCACATAATCCGTTGCCATAAAGATTGCACCCATCATCATACCTCCGGAGAGAATCACCGAAATGGGATCAGCATAGATAGGATCAGCCATATAGAGCAGACCAGAGAAGACGAACGCTGTACCGATGATTGAGACGGGGATGTGCCAGGTGATGATTCTGTTCCATAACATAAAGGCAAGACCGAGGAGAAGAGCCAGCGCACAGATCTCACCCATGGCACCTGCTCCACCGGGATGCGTGCCGAGGAAGAGGTCTAATGATGAGGGGAACTGTTCGAGCATAGAAGGATCGCCAGTCTTGATGGCTTCACTCATGATGGTCAGCGGTGTAGCGCCTGTCTCCGCATCGAGATATTTGTCCCACTGACCGATCTTCGGCCATGTGGTCATCTGTGCGGGGAAGGCCACCAACAGGGCAGCACGACCCACGAGCGCCGGGTTGAAGATGTTGTTGCCGAGACCTCCAAAGGTCATCTTAGCCACACCGATAGCAAACAACGCACCGATAAGGATAATCCAGATGGGGAGGTTCGACGGAAGATTGAAGGCAAGAAGCAGACCGGTAATCACAGCCGAGCCGTCGAGCACGGAGTTCTGCTTCTGCTTGAGGATATATTTGCTGATAGCCCACTCAAAGAAAACGCAGGCAACCACACTCGTTGTCGTCACGATGACGGAACCCAGGCCAAAGAAATAGAACGATACGCACAAGGCGGGCATCAGGGCGATGATCACACCGTACATGTTGCGCTCTATGCTGTCGGAGCTATGGGCGTGTGGCGATAATGAAACAATTAATTTACTCATATTATAATATTTGAAGTTAAAGGGAAGTTAAAGAGAAGTTAAAGGGGAGTTATAGGGGAGTTATAGGGACAATACTTTTGTCTCTTAAAGGAGTAGCAAGACATTTGTCCCTTTAACTCCTGAGCGAAGCGGTAACTTCCCTTTAACTTCCTTTCCATTCCTTATTATTTAGCAGTTCTTGATCTGATAATGCCCATAACTGTGCTCTTGCCCTGGCGGATGTTGTCGAGCAGCGGACGGTGGGCAGGACAGGTGTACTGACACGAGCCGCACTCGATGCAGCTGACGATATCCTCGCTCTCAGCACGCTCCCAGTTCTTCACCTCGGAGAGTTTGGCGAGCAGATAAGGCTCCAATCCCATCGGGCAGACACCAACACACTTCGCACAACGGATACAAGGCTGCACCTCTTTGCGACGGGCTTCACCGTCAGAGAGGATCGTCACGGAGTTAGTGCCCTTGCAGACAGGCACTTCGGTAGAGGTGAGTGCCTTACCCATCATCGGGCCACCAGCCAACAGTTTGTTGTCGCCCTCGGGCATACCGCCACAGGCATCGATGAGCTGCTGCATCGGGGTTCCCATACGAACGAGGAAGTTACCGGGATTCTGGAGTTTCTTTCCCGTCACGGTGGTATAGCGCTCGAAGAGAGGCTTATGCTTCATCACCGCCTGATAGACGGCGAAGGCCGTTCCTACGTTCTGCACGATGGCACCGACGTTCACAGGGATGGCAGGCGGTGCCGGTACCTGACGATGAATTACGGCATCGACGAGCTGTTTCTCACCGCCTTGCGGATAGCGCTGCTTCAGGGGGACAACCTCGACATTGTACTTCGAACCACCGAATTTCTCAGCACACTTCCGGGTGAGCAGTTCGATGGCAGGCATCTTGTTGGTCTCAATACCGATATAGCCTGTGGTGACCTTCGCACCCATCATCAGCAGTTCAAGACCCACGAGGATCTCGTCGGCATGCTCCATCATCAGACGGAAGTCGGCGGTGATATAGGGCTCGCACTCTACGGCATTGATAATCACACACTCAGCCTTGGCTGTCGGCGGAGGCGTGAGCTTGATGAAGGTGGGGAAACAAGCACCGCCCATACCCACAACACCAGCGTCTTTGATACGCGTAACGATCTCTTCGGGCGTGAGTTCAGGATGTGCCTCGACGGTCTCCAGCTTATCTGAGCGGTCGATTCTCTCTTCCCACTCGTCGCCCTCGACATTGATAATGATCACGGGCTTGCGATAGCCGGTGGCATCAATGGCGGTATCAATCTTGAAGACCGTACCACTGACGGATGAGAAAATCGGGGCAGAGACGAATCCGCCTGCCTCGGCAATCATCGTACCTACCTTCACCTTGTCGCCCTTTTGGACGACAGGCTTGGCAGGGGCACCGATATGCTGGCTCAACGGGAAGATGGCCTGCTTGGGCAGCGCAGCCACCTGGGTGACAGCCTCGTGAGTGAGCTTATTCTCCTTGGGGTGGATACCACCGATACTGAATGTCTTGATCTTCATACAGCTTCCTCCTTTCTTTCTTCTTCGGGTTTTGGCTTGGGTGCCGGGAAATTCACGGCGACGATGGCGTGCTTCGGACAGACCTTCTCGCACTTCCGACACAGACGACACTTCGTGAAGTCGATGTAAGCCAGATTGTTCTCAACGGTGATGGCACCGAAGGCACACTCCTTCTCACACTTGCCACAACCGATACAGCTGACGGCACAGGCCTTCATCGCTGCCGGACCTTTGTCCTTGTTGACACAAGAGACAAACACTCTCCTACCCTTCGGACCCTTCTTGCGGAGTTCGATGATGTTGCGCGGACAAGCCTTCACACACGCACCGCAGGAGGTGCATTTCTCCTCGTCGACATCAGGGATACCCGTCTCAGGGTTGACCTTAATGGCATCGAACTGACAGGCTGCCTCGCAGTCGCCACAGCCTAAACAGCCGAAGCCGCAGGCCGTCTCGCCAGCGCCACAGGCATGCATGGCAGCACAACTGCGCAGACCAGCATACTCGGCAATCTTCGCACGATGCTCACAAGTGCCGTTACATCTCACAACGGCCACCATCGGCTCGGAATTGGCAATCGCCATTCCCAACAGATCGGCCACCTTTCCCATCGTCTCGGCACCGCCGACGGGACAAAGGAGTCCGTCGAGGCTTCCGGCATCGGCCCCTTTAACGAGGGCATCGGCCATTCCGCTACATCCTGGGAATCCACATCCACCGCAGTTGGCACCAGGCAGCAGTTCGCCCACCTGTGCTATACGGGGATCCTCATAGACAGCAAACTTCTTGGAAGCGGCAAACAGCACAACGGCTGCTATCAGGCCGATGGCTCCCAAGACAATCACTGCAATCAAGATGAAATTCATAAATACTTATTTTATTTAGTTATGTTATTCTATCTGAAAAGAGATACCGCGCTGGATACGGTCACGAAGCAACCACAGCACAAAGTAGTAAGGCACCAGCGAACCCAAGGCCAAGAGCGCAGCAAGACCCTCATCAGCCGTCAGCCGCAATGCAATCAGCAGCACGCAGACCAACAGCAGGAAAGGCACGCCGAAGCCTAAGAGCAAAGCCCTATTCGCCACATCCCGCGAAGCCCACACCGTCACTGTCTGCCCCGTCGAGTAATTGGCTGTATTACAGCCAAATACATCCACAATCTTCACCTTCGATTCAGCGGCATTACAATGGCTGGCCACCTTACAGGCCGCACACGCCGACGTCTGGACGATACGCACCTTGATGCAATCACCCTCTATACGTTCTATGACGCCTGAATGCGAGATCTTCTGACTCATGGATTTGCAATGTAGACTTTACATTTGGCAAAGGTACTACTTATTTATCAAACAAACAAGCGAAAACAAAGTTTTTTTCTGAAAAAAGGCCGTAATCGTTTGCGATTTCAAACTTTTTTATTACTTTTGCGGTGAGAAAGCAGAAATAAGATGAAAGCGACAGAACAGACATTACAGCAAATCGAGCGTGCTATCCGCAAAACAGCGGATAAATTCCCCGCTGATCCGGACACTTCGATCATGACCGACATCCACGTGAGAGTGATTCAGGATTCGGGCGAGCTGATTACCTTCGACGACAATGAGGAGGAGATCACACGCGGTATCGTGGAACAATGGATCGGCAACACCGACGATGACTTCTACACAGCCATCCCTCCCATCATCCGCAAGTGTATCGAGCGTCAGAAGGCACTAGTGGATAACATGGGTATCATGAAGCCCTACACGTTTGTATTGGAGGACGACGAGAAGGAACCAGTGGAAGAACTCTATATCGTGGACGATGACCTGGTAATCATCGACAGCGACATGATGCAGGATCTGGACAAGGACCTCGACGAATTCCTCGACAATCTGCTGAAAGACGCCTAAGCCCCCTATCCCCTATTCGACGATATCGTCGGAACCGTTCTGCTCGTAATCGATTTCCTGATCTTCCGAGAACTTACGTGACATATCCACGTGGTACACTTTCTGTACCTCGGCCTTGAACTTACCCGAATAGTCGGTAAGCCGGATTTCATAATCACTGGTAATGACAAAGTCCTGAATGAGCTTATCCTCAGGATCGGCCAGTTCATTCTCTTTCTGTTCCTCCTTGCTAATGGCATAGAGACAGAGCTTGTCGACGGGCATATAGTCATCGTCGAGCGAATAGAGCCAGAGGGAGTAGAGACCGTCGCCCTCGTCGGCAGCGAGAATCATCAACCGGGCACCGGTGCTCTCAGGCAGCGCGATAGCTTTGGGATCGGTGCGACCTTCGAAATTCATGAACTTAACCAGCTCGTAAGGCACCGACGTATAGTTGGGCAGATATTTCACATACTCATCCGAATAGCGCACGGGCAATGGCTGGAGGTTCAGACTGTCGAAGAAAAGTTGGATGGGACTGACATCCTTGCCGATATGAATGCCCTGCATTTCCAGTTGCTCGATGGTTTCGAGTCTGGCGATGCTGTCGAGTTTCTGCTGCATATCACCAGGCGACATCCTCTTGTTGCCACAGGCAGCAAGCATCACGACACCCAACAGCGGAAGAATATACAATCTTAACTGTTTCATAGTTTCACCTTCTTTTTCACGATCTTACTCTCGTTCTGCAAACGGTTGAGGGCCGTTACCACATAAGTAAATTTCTGACGGCCGTCCTGATAAGGCAGCTTGTAGAAGGGCTGCGTGGTGACTGCAACCATCTTCGAGGCATCATTGACGTTAATCTTCTCACCTTTGGCGAAACGATATACCACATATTTCGTAGCGGTATCGCGCCAGTCCTTACCCTTGGGTTCGGTCCAGAAGAGAATATAGCCATCCTCTGTCCAGACGGGCTTCACCTTGCGCACCTTTCCCGGTGTCTTGCTGTCGATAAACGACATATCGGGCTGCAAGGCAGGATTGCGCCAATAGACATTACGGAGGGCGGTTCCATAATTACCCACATTATCGACGGCTGCCTTCGCATACCAAAGAACGGTACCTTTCACGCCAGGCAACTGCTGGTGGAGGCGCATCTTGGCAGCCAGCTGGTGACTATTGGGATTCTGGGGATCTTTATTCTTCACCGTACGTTCCACATCCTCGCCGATGACCAAAGGACGACCGGAAGCGTGCTGGTTCCACCAACGGATAAGGGTATCATAGTCAGCAGCTTTATTGCCAATCTCCCAATAGATCTGGGGGACGTTGTAATCGAGCCAGCCGTTGTTCACCCACAGCAGGATATCGGCGTAGAGGTCATCGTAGTTCTGCAAACCGTTGGTATTGCTACCAATAGCCGAACTACGCTTGTTGCGATAGATACCGAAGGGCGAGATGCCAACCTTCACCCAGGGCTTCGCCTCATGGACGGTTTTATAGAACTGCTCGATGAAGAGGTTCACATTATAGCGGCGCCAGTCGTTGATATCCCTGATACCATTGCCATACTGGCGGAACTGCTCAGCATCGGGGATATTCTCGCCCTGTACGGGATAGGGATAGAAATAGTCGTCCATATGGATACCATCGACATCGTAACGGGTGACGATATCCTTGGCCACCTCGCAGATATAGTCGCGGTTCTCGGGTAAGCCAGGATTCAAAATAAACATATCATCGTAGGCAAAGCAGCTCATAGGCTTCCGAACAGCAATATGATTGGAGGCCAATTGTTTTGTTGTCTTCGTCTTGGCACGATAGGGATTAATCCAGGCGTGCAACTCCATCCCGCGCCTGTGACACTCGTTGATCATCCATTGCAAGGGATCCCAATATGGCTGTGGAGCCTTACCCTGCTGACCTGTGAGGAAACGGCTCCACGGTTCGAGCTTGCTCTCATAGAGGGCATCGCACTCCGGACGCACCTGGAAGATAATTACATTCACGCCGTCCTTCTGCAACTCATCGAGCTGGTAAGTCAGCGTCTGCTGCATCTTCTGGGTGCCCATCCCTTGGAACTGTCCGTTGACACACTGGATCCACGCACCGCGCATCTCTCGCTTTTGAGCGAGAGAAGAGAAAGGTAAAAGGATAAAAAGGTAAAAAGGTAAAAACCATTTTGCCAACCCTATTACTCCACTCCATGATTGTCTTTTATTCATATCTATCGTTTTTTTTACTTTTTTACCTTTTTACTTTTTTACCTTTAAAACAGGTTTAGCTTCTGTTTTCTGGCTTCTTCAAGGCTCTGGAGGGAATCCTGTTCCTGATGGTATTCCTCACGCAGATGCTCATATTTCTCCGAAAGTTCCTGTTCCACCTGCTGTTCCTCGCTCAGAAGACGGGCAGCCACGAGGGCGTTCTGCGAGGCATCCTTCAACCAGACGACCGCTCCTTCATAGACAGGGGCTATCTTCAAGGCCACATGCAGTTCGCTGGTGGTAGCCCCACCAATCATAATAGGAATGTTCAGATGCGCCCGCTGTAACTCACGGGCCACATTCACCATTTCCTCCAGACTGGGTGTTATCAGTCCGCTCAGACCGATGATGTCCACCTTCTCTTCCTGCGCCTTTCGCACAATCTGCTCGGCGGGGACCATCACACCCATATCGATGATTTCGTAGCCGTTACAGGCCATAACCACTCCCACGATATTCTTGCCGATATCATGCACATCCCCCTTCACCGTGGCCAACAGCACTTTTCCCGCACTCTTGCCGCCTTCGGCCTTCTCCGCTTCGATATAGGGCTGCAGGATACTCACGGCCTGCTTCATCGTACGGGCGGTCTTTACCACCTGAGGCAGGAACATCTTACCCTCACCAAACAACTGTCCGACGGTATTCATGCCCTTCATCAGCGGGCCTTCAATGATATCCACCGCATGGGGATATTTCTCCAGCGCCTCCTTCAAATCTTCCTCCAGATGGTCACCGATACCTTTCACCAACGCCTGCGCCAACCGTTCCTCCAATGTCACATTGGGGTCAGGATACTTTGTGACATTATTTGCATCAGGAGATGTCACAAAGTATCCTGACCCCAATGTGACATTCTCTGCTGCGAGCTGATTCGCCAGCTCTATCAATCGCTCTGAGGCATCGGAACGACGATTCAGAATGACATCTTCGATTATATCAAGTTGTGCTTGAGGAATATCGGCATATGTTACTTTCGTTGAAGGATTTACAATTCCAAAATCCATCCCTTTCTGGATGGCATGATAAAGGAATACAGCGTGCATCGCCTCACGAATATAGTTGTTACCTCGAAACGAGAAACTCAGGTTACTCACGCCACCACTCACATGCGATCCTGTCAGATTTTCCTTGATCCAACCGGTTGCTCTAATGAAGTCTGCCGCATAACTGTCGTGTTCCTCCATACCCGTCGCCACTGCCAGCACATTGGGGTCGAAGATGATATCCAACGGATTCATACCCACCTCGTCGACAAGCAGTCGATAGGCTCTTTCAGCAATTTCTATCCTACGCTCATAGCTCGTGGCCTGTCCCTGCTCGTCGAAGCACATCACAACCACCGCAGCACCATAGCGCATCACATCGCGGGCATGTTCCAGGAACTTCGCCTCACCCTCCTTTAACGAAATGGAGTTGACAATACTCTTACCCTGCACACACTTCAATCCCGCCTTGATTACCTCCCAATCGGAAGAGTCGATCATCACAGGCACACGGGCGATATCGGGCTCCGCAGCGATACGGTTCAGGAAGTTCACCATCTCTGTCTTCGCATCAAGTAGACCATCGTCCATATTGATATCGATGACGAGCGCACCATCAGCCACCTGTTTACGAGCGATACCAAGCGCCTCGTCATAGTTTTTATCCTTTATCAGTCGCAAGAACTTGCGAGAACCCGCCACATTACAGCGTTCACCCACATTCACAAACTGTACTTCAGGTGTGAGGTCTAGCCTCTCCAAACCGCTGAGCCACATCGTCTGGGGCATTGCTACTGGCACGTGGGGCTTTTTGCCAGCTACCAGTTCACCATAGCACGCGATGAATGTCTCATCAGTACCACAGCAGCCACCAATGATATTCACCAGTCCTTCGTCCACCAGCTCCCCCATCTTGGGTGCCATTGTCTCAGCCGTCTCGTCATAGAGCCCCATCGAATTAGGGAGTCCCGCATTCGGATAGGCGCTAATATAATAAGGTGCTACATGGGCCAACTGTCTGAGGAAAGGCTTCATCTGCGTGGCACCGAACGAGCAGTTCAGTCCTATGGAAAAGATGGGATAAGTGCTGACGCTGGCGAGGAAAGCCTCGAGCGTCTGACCGCTCAGTGTGCGCCCTGCCAGATCGCTGACAGTCACAGAAAGCATAATGGGCAGCTCGCAATGACGACGTTCCATCACCCGCATAGCAGCATCGATAGCCGCCTTGGCATTCAGGCTGTCGAAGATGGTCTCAATCAGCAGGGCATCCACCCCACCCTCTATGAGCGCATCCATCTGTTCGTCATAGGCAACCAACAGCGTGTCGTAGTCGAGATCTCTGGCAGCAGGGTCGCTCACATCAGGCGACATCGAGCATGTCTTATTGGTAGGACCGACAGAACCAGCCACAAAACGAGGTTTCTCCTCGGTTGAGAACTCATCTGCTACACGTCGCGCTATACGTGCACTCTCGAGAGCCATCTCATAGGCAAGATTCTCTAGATGATAATCGGCTTGGGAAATACGTTGGGAACTGAATGTGTTGGTAGTAATGATATCGGCACCTACAGCGAGATAGGCCCGATGAATATCGGCAATGACATCGGGACGGGTGATTGAAAGCACATCGTTGTTGCCCTTCAGCTGAATCTGAGGACTCAGAGTCTTCAGAATATTCGGAATAATCTGAGTAATCGGATTACTCAGATTCCTCTCTCCTCGGAAATCCGCCTCCCCGAGACCGTAGGACTGTATCTTCGTTCCCATCGCTCCATCGAGGATGAGCACACGTTCCTTGATAATATCGTTAAGTCTACTATTCACTTTTCACCTCTTACTTCTTACCTCATACCTCTCACCTCTATTTATACACCTTCATGGCCCGGTCCATCTCACGCCGATCTTCCTTCTCCTTCAGCGTCTGACGTTTGTCATACTCCTTCTTACCCTTACACAGTGCGATATCCATCTTGGCGCGACCCTTGTCGTCGATAAACACCAGCAACGGCACAATCGTGTAACCCGTCTGTCTCGTGGCACTCTCCAGCTCCCTGATCTCACGTTTCGTAAGCAGCAACTTACGGTCGCGCTTCTGGTCGTGGTTATTGTAGGAGCCGTAGAAATACGGGCTGATGCTCATCTGCTTCACCCACAGTTCACCGTTGATCACGGTGCAATAGGTATCCACCAGACTCGCCTTACCGAGACGGATGCTCTTGATCTCCGTTCCCGTCAGCACGATACCAGCGGTATAGGTCTCAATGAAGAAATACTCAAATGAGGCCTTCTTATTCTTAATCTGTACTGGGCTTTTCTTCCGCAGTTGTTCTTGTTCCTTATTCACTTTGAGAATTTCTTTTAGTCGCTACGCTTTGTAAAAGCGCTAAAGCGAGTCCAATTTGACAATTTACAATTTACCATTTATTGAGCAATTGTATTATTTGACAATTGCGAAGCGCTCGAGGTGATCGTCAATGTAGTGGGCAATGTCGTCCATCCATTCCTCTTCGCTCTCCACGAACTGGTCGTCGAGGTTGTCAAACTCAGGGAACTTCTCAAACAACGCCATAAACTCCTCTTCAGTGCAGTCTTTCTCTATCTCTTCGCGATGTTTGAGCCAAAGGGTATGACCTTCGTAGATCAGTTTCGACAGGTCTCGCAAGCCCCATAGTTTCACGGCCTTGGCAAAGGGATTCTTGAAGATAAACTCACCCAGGCCGTTGTGGATCAGCTGTACAAAACCGCCGTCCATCACCTCCTCATGCAACATGTCCCACGCCAACAGCGTGATCTGCTCGCTGTTCAGTTCGCCCATCGTCTCGGCAGTCAGTTCTCCACCTATCGCTTCACGGATGGCATCGGTGAACACTTTCACAAAAGCGTCCATCCCTTCCATCGCTGCCTGCTGCAGCCTTTCGTCCTTAACAATCACTTCTTTCATAACTGTGTGCGAATCTGCGTGCAAAGGTACAAAATTAATTCATAATTCATTATGCATAACGCATAATTTATACGAGCGGCAGCAATTTTTTCACTTTTCACTCTTCACTTTTCACTTTATTTCGTACCTTTGCACCCCGAAAACCAATATAATAAGGTAAATGAATAAAAGTATAACAGCCCTTGTCCTGTGCTGCTGCTTCACCTCATGCATCAAGGACGAAGCCCCCAACAACGAGTGCGACATCGAGAGCGCCTGGATAGAAGGCGAGGCATTTGAAAAGAACTTCTACCAGACCACCGAGATGCGCAAAGACAATATCAGTTCCACAGAGACGAACATCACATTCATGGTGCGACCGTTGTTCATCGTCCCGCTGCCCACACAGGTTCCCGTGCATTTCAAGCTCACCCCAGGCGCTACCATCCAGCCCGCCAGCGGCTCGCTGCAAGATTTCACCAATGGTCCCGTTGTTTATAAAGTCATTTCTGAGGACGGACAGTGGAAACGCACCTACAACGTGAACTTCCAGGAAGCGCCACTAGCCGTTCAGAAGTTCAGTTTCGAGAATGTAGAAACGCAGGAGGTGGGTGCCAGAAACCAGATTCACATCTTTTATGAGATGGCGCCAGCCGCTGAGAGCGGATCGGAGTCGGCTCAGCGCAAATACTGTTGGGCATCGGGCAATGCCGGCGCTGCCATCCTCAGAAGCGATTCCAAGCCTGAGGATCTTCCTACCTATCAGTCGCCCGACGGCAAAGAGGGTAAATGCGTCTGTCTGAACACCCAGTCAACAGGTTTCTTTGGAGAAATTTCCAAGAAGCCCATCGCTGCAGGAAACCTATTTCTGGGTGAATTTGTCATCGAACATGTATTGGGTGATGCCCTGAAAGCCACCCAGTTCGGCGTGCCCAATCCCAAGGAACCCGTACGTATCACCGGCTGGTATAAGTACAAGCCCGGCGAGAAGTTCACCGACAAGGAACTGAAAATATATACCGACCGCATCGACGAAGCAAGCATCTATGCCGTCTACTATCGCAACCAGGATGCCGATGGTAACAAATACGTGCTCGATGGTCATGCGGTGGCCGACCTCGACAAGCTGATGGACAACCCTCTGGTGTATAAGGTGGCCCGTGTGGCTTCGCTGCCCGCAACCGACACATGGACACGGTGGGAGATGCTCTTCGATGGCAAGGACGTTCCAGACGACCTCGTGCAGGCACAGGGTTTCAACCTGGCACTCGTGTTCTCATCAAGTAAGGACGGCGCACAGTTCGAAGGCGCCATCGGGAGCACACTCTATATTGACGAGGTTGAAGTGTCGTATGAGAAATAAGAAGGAAGAAGGAAGAGATATGAAGAAGATAAATATTTTCGCAATAGGAATGATGGTGTTGGCGTTTGGAATGGCCGGCACCGCGAAGGCTGGCATCCTTGAAGAACTGCAGTTAAGAGCCCGTGCGGGCTATAACATCGGTGGCACAACACCCATCCCGCTGCCAGAGACCATCCGCAGCATCGACAGCTACAGTCTCACGCCATCGTTTATGGTGGGAATCGACGCCCAATTGCCACTCAATCAACAATGGGGTATCATGACAGGTCTGCACTTCGAGAACAAAGGCATGCAGGGCGATGTCACCACCAAGGCCTACTATATGGAAATGGTGAAAGGCGACCAGAAATTATCCGGTCTCTTTACTGGTCATGTCGAGCAGACCGTCAAGCAATGGATGCTCACCGTGCCCGTACAAGCCACCTTCCAGGTCAGCCGGAAACTGATGCTCAAGGGCGGACCCTACCTATCAATACTCTTAAGCCATGAGTTCAACGGCATCGCCTCTGAAGGCTATCTACGCGAAGGTAATCCAACTGGCGCCAAGATTCTTATGGGCAACAAAGAAGGTGAATGGGCCACCTACGACTTCAACGACGATATGCGCACCCTCCAGTTCGGTATCGGTGTTGGTGCCGACTGGCAGGTTTATAAAGGTCTTGGTCTCTCCGCCGACTTGAACTGGGGCCTCACGGGTATCTTCCCTTCTGACTTCAAGACCATCGAGCAGGCCCTTTACCCCATCTACGGCACAATCAGTGTATTCTACAGACTGAAGTAATTGATTTTAATTACCGACTATATTTACTCCGGACAACTCCTTTATTGATATCGAAGTAGTTGGCGGGGTTGCGTGTCTTGCCGTTGATGCGGACCTCGAAATGGAGATGGGGCGTGGTAGCGCGACCCGTCTGACCGACGAGGGCAATTACCTGTCCGGCTTTGACATGATCGCCCTTCTTGACCAGGTTCTTTGAGTTGTGCGAATAGCAGGTTTCAAGACCGTTGGGATGCTTGATGCGGATGTAGTTGCCGTAACCGTGATAGACATCAGAGAAGATGACCTCGCCCTCAAACGCGGCATAGATATTGTCATTGGGTTTGGTCTTCAGGTCGACACCCGAGTGCGTGCGTCCTCCACGTTTGCCGTATGGACTGATGACTTTTGCCCCCGGCAAAGGGAAATGCCAGCTGACGGAGTCCGAGGGTTCTACAGCATAGTTGTGGCTGGAGCAACACACAAGCATCATCGCCAAAAGCAACAGTGACAGTAGTCTGTGATATATCATCTTCTTAGTCATTTCTATCGATTCCTTTTTATGAAACAAAAAACCATCGGGTTCTCCGATGGCTTTGCGGTGCGTACGAGATTCGAACTCGTGACCTCCTGCGTGACAGGCAGGCATTCTAACCTACTGAACTAACGCACCAAGGTGCAAAGCGGAAAAAAGAGGCGGTGCGTACGAGATTCGAACTCGTGACCTCCTGCGTGACAGGCAGGCATTCTAACCTACTGAACTAACGCACCAAGTGGCCTTTTTTTCTTTTGCGGGTGCAAAGGTAGGAATAATTTCCGAAATAGCAAAACTTTTTCGGGCTTTTTTTAAAAAAAAGTTTGCATTACGATGGCATCGCGGTATTCACGGCCGTCGAAGAGCCAGTCCTTCAGCCGTGATGACTCATAATAGCCCAGCTGCCGGAACAGTTGCAGACAGGTCTCATTGCGCACGTCTATGATGGCATAGAGCTGATGCAGATGCAGCACGTCGAGGGCATATCGCTCGAGTTCCTTCATGGCACTGAGGCCGTAACCTTGTCCGCGAAACGGCTGCTCGATGACCAGTCCGATCTCCGCCCGACGGTTGCTGGCGTCGAAATCAACGATGTCGGCAATACCCACCACCTGCTGCTCCGCATTCTCGACGATCAACCGCACCTGATGGTCGGTATAGATATCGCCCGAGGCATTGGCCACATAGTCGTGAAGGGCATAACGGCTATAAGGCACATTCGTAATGCCGACATTCCAGAGCTTCACATCGTTCTCGATGCGATAGAGCATATCGAGATCTTCAGGCTCGATGGCCCGCAAATGGACACCTGGGAGTTTAGAGTTCATAGTTTATAGTTTAAAGATGGAGTTTTTGACGTATGATATCAATCAGCGCAAAGGCTGCACGGAAATAGATGGCCAACTTGACGGGTACAGTGAAAAAAATGCTCTGGTGGCCATAATGCTTGCGGAAGAAGATGAGCATAGCCTGATAGAAGACATGTACATAACGGAACGTAGACTTCTGGGTGGACTCGCCCTTGAAATGGACGATGTCTGAAGGCTGGTACCAGTTCTCCCAACCGCCCTTCAGCAGACGGTAGGACAGATCGATATCCTCGCCATACATAAAGAAGTCCTCGTCAAGGAATCCCACCTGGTCGAGGGCTTTGCGGCGGAGCATGAAGAAGGCCCCGCTGATGACCTCGATGCGACTAGGCTCGTCCCACGACAAATGACTCATGTAATAACGCTTGGTGAAGCCCAGCATCTTCAGGCATGACACCCAGGGCGAGGGAATAGCCCGTCGCGACTCCGGGGCCAGCGTACCATCGGCATTGTGCATTCTCACGCCCAAGCCGCCCGCCTGCGGATGGACATCCATAAAGCCGACGCACTCGCAGAGTGTAGGCTCTGCCACGATGGTATCGGGATTGAGCAACAGGACATATTCACCCTCAGCCTGACGGATGGCGATGTTATTGGCACGGGAAAAGCCCAAATTGTCATCGTTGACAATCAACTTCACCCAAGGGTAATGAGTACCGATATAGTCGACCGTATCATCCGAAGAAGCATTGTCGACGACAAACACCTCGACGCCCTCGATGCCTTCGGAGGCTTTCTGCACGCTGTCGAGGCACTGGGCCACGAACGACCGCACATTATAGCTGACTATGACAATGGAGAGTTTCATTCTTCACTCGTCTCATCGATGCAACGACTCTCGGTCGGCATCACAAACGGCAGTGTCAACAGCAGGATGATAGCCAGATAGCCGAACGTGGGGTTCATATACATATAATATAAATAGGTGTTGACCACCATCGGCACTTCGAGTATCAACAGTCGCAACAAGCCCCATTTCAACATGGCGGACTCCTTGAGGCAGACCAGCTCATCGTGAATCATATGGAACTTGAACAGGCGAAGACCCAGGAAGGCCGCAGCCAGCGAGGTCAGTTCCATCACCGTCAGCGCCACAAATTCCGTCTGCTTGCTGTCAGCCAATACGCCCGACTCCAATACACCGAATTCATAGAATGCCACGATGGCCAGCGCGATGGCTACCAAAAGGACATAAACGAATGTCAGTTGTTTGCTAATTTTCTTCATATCTCTGATGTATTTATTTTCCTTCAAATAATGTACGGTTCTGAATGGATCGGCCCAGTGTTACCTCGTCGGTATATTCCAGTTCGTCGCCTACGGAGATGCCGCGGGCGATGATGCTCACCTTCACGTCGGTAAAGGGTGCCAGCTTGCGATAGATGTAGAAGTTGGTGGTATCGCCCTCCATCGTAGAACTCAATGCGAGGATTACTTCACTGACACTCCCCTCGCCCACTCGCTTTACCAGCGAGTCGATTTCAATATCGGCAGGACCGATGCCGTCCATCGGTGAGATGATGCCGCCCAGCACATGATAGAGACCGTGATACTGCTGGGTATTCTCGATGGCCATCACGTCCTGGATATTCTCGACCACACAGACCAGCGAGTTGTCGCGACGAGGGTCTGCACAGATGGGACAGATGTCGGTATCGCTGATGTTATGGCATTTCTGACAGTATTTCACCTCGTATTTCATCTGGGCAATGGTCTCTGCAAAGCGCTCCACGTCTTCGGTATCCTGACGCAGCAGATGAAGTGCCAAGCGGAGGGCCGTCTTACGACCGATGCCCGGCAGTCGCGAGAGTTCCGAGACCGCCTTTTCCAGAAGTTGTGAGGGATATTGCTGATGTATCATTAATTATCAATTGTCAATTATCAATTTTCAATTTCTGAAAGTTCCAGCCATCGGAGTGATTTCTCGTCGAGCTCATCTTTCAACAAGGGCAGACGTTTGCTCTTCTCCGTGAGTTCATCGATTGAGAGGGTTCCGCTGCAGAGGGCTTCTTCCAATTGTTTCTGTTCGGCCTCGAGGGCGGCAATCTCCTTCTCCAAGCGCTCAAACTCGGTCTTCTCCTTGTAGGTCATCTTGCGCTTAGAGGTGGGAGAGTTAGAGGAAAGAGGAGAGTGGAAAGAGGAAAGAGATATGTCTGCAGCGGAATTTGAGGCTCCATTTGGAGCCTTGCTTTCGCCCTTCGATGGTATTTTCTTTCCATTTTCCTCTTTCCACTTTCCACTAAATTCTCGATACTGCGTATAGTTACCGGGGAAGTCCTTGATCTCACCGTCACCCTTAAACACCAGCAGATGGTCGACCACCTTATCCATAAAGTAACGGTCGTGACTAACCACGATCACACAACCCGGGAAATCCTGCAGATATTCCTCGAGAATCTGCAGGGTCACGATGTCGAGGTCGTTGGTGGGCTCGTCAAGCACGAGGAAGTTGGGGTTCTTCATCAGCACCGTACAGAGGTAGAGTTTGCGACGCTCACCACCGGAGAGCTTATACACATAGTTGTGCTGCTGTTCGGGCGTGAAGAGAAAATACTGCAGGAACTGCGAGGCAGAGAAATGCTTGCCGCCACCCATGTCGATATATTCGGCGATATCGCGAACCACGTCGATGACTTTCTGTTGTTCATTAAACTGCAATCCCTCCTGCGAGAAATAGCCGAAGCGCACGGTGTCGCCAATGTCAAAGCGGCCTTCATCGGGGGGAATCTGTCCTAAGAGGAGTTTCAGGAAAGTGGACTTGCCTGTGCCGTTGTTGCCCACGATACCCATCTTCTCGAAACGGGAGAAGTTATAGTAGAAGTCTTTCAGGATAATGAGGTCATCGAAGCGTTTCGACACATACTGACACTCAAAGATCTTCGAGCCAATATAGACGTTACGCGACTTCAACCGGATCTGTCTTTCTTCGATGCGCTGCTTGGCCACACGTTCCAGTTCGTAGAAGGCCTCCTCACGATAGCGGGCCTTGTGACCGCGCGCCTGAGGCATACGCCGCATCCATTCGAGTTCAGTGCGATAAAGGTTGTTGGCACGGGCTATCTCCGCCCGTTTGTTGTCAAGACGTTCCTGACGTTTCTCCAGATAGTAGGAGTAATTGCCACGATAGGTATAGATGGTGCGATCGTCGAGTTCGAGTATCACCGAACAGACGCGGTCCAGAAAGAAGCGGTCGTGGGTGACCATCAGCAGCGTGCGCCGTCCGCGGGCCAGATAACCCTCGAGCCATTCAATCATCTCGAGGTCGAGGTGGTTGGTGGGCTCATCGAGAATCAGGAGGTCGGGCTCAGTCAACAGCACATTGGCCAAAGCCACACGTTTCTGCTGACCGCCAGAGAGCTGTCCCATTGGCTGCTGCAGGTCACGAATCTTCAATTGCGTCAATACCTGTTTGGCTTTCAGCACTTTTTCTGGATTGCCCTGGTGATTGAAGCAGGCATCGAGCACACTCTCCTCGGGATCGAACACAGGCGACTGCTCCAGCATACCAACCTTCAGATCGCGGCGGAAGATGATGCTGCCTGAGTCGTAGCCTTCCTTGCCCGAGAGCACGGAGAGCAGCGTCGACTTACCCATACCGTTCTTGGCAATCAAGCCCACCTTCTGGCCTTCTGCGATTGAGAAGCTGATGTCCTCGAAGAGCACCAACGAGCCAAACGACTTCGTCAGATTCTGTACATCTAAGTATGGTATTTCCTTAGCCATTTTTCAGTTCTTGATTGATGCTGTCGATATAGTCGAGCACCTCGTCCCTACCCTGTTTCTTTTCCGACGAGGTGACGAAGATGGGCGGCAGTTCCTCCCAGGTCTCCGACAAAACTTTCTTATAGGCCTCGATGTTCTGGCGGACCTTGTTGGGTGTCAGCTTGTCGGCTTTGGTAAAGACGATGGCGAAGGGCACACTCGACTGTCCGAGCCACTCGATGAACTCCAGGTCGATCTTCTGGGCCTCCAGACGGACATCGATCAGCAAGAACACATTCACCAACTGCTCACGCTGCAGGATATAACCCTGTATCATCTGGTCGAGCCTGGCAATTTCCTTCTTCGAGCGCTTGGCGAATCCGTAGCCAGGCAGGTCGACAAGATACCACTCATTATTAATAATAAAGTGGTTGATGAGCAGCGTCTTTCCAGGCGTCGCCGAAGTCTTGGCCAGCTTCTTGTTGTTGGTCAGCATATTGATGAGACTCGACTTGCCCACATTCGACCGTCCGATGAACGCATATTCGGGCTTAGTATCCTGAGGACACATCGACACCATCGGAGCACTGAGCGTGAATTCTGCTTTCTTAATTTCCATATCTGTTCTATTTTGGGTGCAAAGATACGAAAAAAAACAAAAAAATTTGGAAGTTATGAAAATAATATGTATCTTTGCACTCGATTTTCAAAAACACGCTTCCGTTCGGGAAGCATTTTTCACTCATTTTTCAAACTTATCGCAGTTATCAAGACTGCTTTGCGTGTATGTATACAAAAGAAGAATTAGAATCAATGGCAGTACCCGAGTTGATGGGTATCGCAAACGAATTGGGCATTAAAGTGAAGCAGGACGACTCACTCGAAACCGTCGTCTATGCCATTCTCGATAAGGCAGCTGAAAACAGTGCCGCAGGTGGTGAAGCCCCAAAGAAGAAGAGAACACGTATTCAGAAAAAAGATACGAGCCGCGTCTACACCGTCTCCGGAAAGGATGGCGAGAACCTTGACAATGTCAAGAAGCGGAAAACGGTGGAGCCCCCTTCACTCTTCAATGATCTGCCAGTTCCCGCTGCCGAAGAGGCTCCCGCTGCTGAGGAGGCTCCCGTCGAGAAGCCCAAGCGTCGTGGTCGTAAGTCTAAGGCTGAATTGGCTGCTGAAGCTGCAGCCGCAGAGGCCGCTCAAAAAGAGACAGAGGAATCACAACAGGCCGAAATGCCTGCTGAGGAAGAGAATGTTGCACCCGTTGAGGAGTCTGTTACCGATTTCATCCCCGAAGAGGCCTATTTTGCAGGCGACACCGAGGAGGCTGGCGAAGAGCAGATGAAGATGATGGAGCAGCTGAAGCAGAAATTGGAGCGTACCAATGAATTCCGTCCAAATGATGTAAGCTTTACTGATGATAATGGTGTGTGGGAAGGCGATCCCGGCGACGGCACCGACTTCATCACAGTACTTGACATCCCCGTTGAGGATCAGGCAGCTATCCCTACACTCGACATATTCGACCGTCCGATGACCTCGCAGATTCCTGAGAGAAATCAGCCACAGACATCAGCTACTCCTAAATACGAGTTCAACGATGTTATCTCCGCCAACGGTGTACTTGAGATCCTGACCGATGGTTACGGTTTCATCCGTTCCAGCGACTACAACTATCTCTCCTCACCCGACGACATCTACGTGTCAGCCGCCCAGATCAAAGCCAATGGTCTGAAGACAGGTGATGTGGTAGACTGCACTGTCCGCCCACCGTTCGACAACGAGAAATATTTTGCCCTGTGCAACGTGAAGACCATCAACGGCCGTAACCCGTCGGAGGTCCGCAACCGTGTGGCCTTTGAGCATCTTACGCCACTCTTCCCTGAGGAGAAGTTCACACTCTGTGGCGACAAAGCCACGACGAACCCCAGTGTGCGTATTGTCGACCTCTTCTCCCCCATCGGTAAAGGTCAGCGTGCGCTCATCGTGGCTCAGCCAAAGACCGGTAAGACCATCCTGATGAAGGATATCGCCAATGCCATCGCTGCCAACCATCCTGAGGCTTATATCATGATGCTCCTCATCGACGAGCGTCCTGAGGAGGTGACCGATATGGCCCGTACCGTTGATGCCGAGGTAATCGCCTCTACGTTTGACGAGCCTGCCGACCGTCACGTGAAGATTGCGGGTATCGTGCTTGAAAAGGCCAAACGTATGGTGGAGTGCGGTCACGATGTCGTCATCTTCCTCGACTCCATCACCCGTCTGGCACGAGCTTACAACACTGCTCAGCCAGCCTCTGGTAAGGTGCTCACCGGTGGTGTCGACGCCAATGCCCTGCAGAAGCCGAAACGTTTCTTCGGAGCAGCCCGTAATATCGAGGGCGGCGGATCGCTTACGATTATTGCTACCGCATTGGTTGATACAGGTTCGAAGATGGACGAAGTGATCTTCGAGGAGTTCAAGGGTACCGGTAACTCTGAAATCCAACTCAACCGTATGCTGTCGAACAAGCGTATCTTCCCAGCTATCGACCTGGTGCAGTCGTCAACACGTCGCGACGACCTGCTGCATGACGAGACCACACTCAACCGCATGTGGATCATGCGTAAGTACATTGCTGAGATGAACCCCATCGAGGCCATGAACACCATTCGCGACCGACTTGTAGCAACCCACGACAACGAGGAATTCCTCCTGTCGATGAATGGATAAACAAACGATCCCCGCTCAGCCGAGCGGGGATCATTATTATAACTCATTACACATCAAACTCTTTCTTAAGCCATTCAAAACGTTCATTCAACCAGTTCTTCATATATTGCACTTCATTCAGGTAGTTACCCCAGATGTCATAATTCGGCCAGGTGTAATTATAGAATGTTCCCCATTTGTTATTGTTTTCCTCAACAGAATACCTCAGATACTGAGCGTTTTCGTTGATTTCCCGCATAATGTCGTCTTTGTGGCTATAAAAGAAACTGAAACGTTCCTTTACCTTTGCAACGAAGGCGGGGTCTTGGAACAAACGTGAATACCATGAGGCGCGTCTTATTAAAAAGCCTTTGGGATCATGACTTTCACTATAATCAATGTTACCAAATGCTATATCGAAGTCCCACAAAGGTCCCATTTTCAATTTTCCACCACGCTTCAGATTCATATAGCAACTTGAAACAAACTCTGCATCACAATTCTTTGCGATTTCGTTGATGAGATACCAGTCAACAAAAGAGTCCATATCTAAATATTTCTGCCAGCCATCAGCCTCGTCAGTGAAGTTTTCAGCATATAAGGCGTTTTCTGCTTTTATTAGATAACTCTTGATATAGTTATAGTTCTCATCTTCAACAGCCACCATAGGGTCTTTAATATTGACAGGTTGGTCTAAATGCTCTGTCCTAAACGTAATCTCGTCGTCTGCTGGTTTCGCATCAATCTCCAACAGAAATCCGTCATCACCAACGTTCACTCTGTCTTTACCAATCTTCAGTTTCTCACCGAGCTGATAAGTTCCCATGTACGTTCCGTTCAACATAAGATCTACGAAATGATATCTTGGCGTATAATCAAGCGAGCTGATACGACCCATATAAAAAGCTGTTTGAACTCTCAGCGAAGTCTTATCTGCATAGTTGGCCAGGAGTACCCACGACTTATCTTTGGGTTCACCAAGAAGAGAGACTGTATTATCAAACTTCAAGCTATAAGGCTTCTTCGGCATTCTCCAGGTGGTATTCCCACGGCCTTTGATGTTAACACTATCCACGAAAACATCGCCGATTCCACGAGTCCTTACATTCTCCGCCAGCCTGAAAGAAGCCCTCAGATAGTCATCCTTCGAAAGTATTTCCTGCCTATCTTTTGTTTCAATCCACACCACAGGAAGTCCCGTAAACGTACTAACATAGACAGTATAGTTTTTCTTTAAGGTGTCGTTAGCGACTGTCATGATCACAGGCTTTTTGAAGTCCAATCTTGTCGTATCGCTTTTTACAGGTTGTCCATCAACCAAAATGCTGTCACCAACGAATTCAAGATGGGGAACAAGCATTTTATCAGTCAGGATATGGTTTATCCTGCATTCCACAATGCTGTCACCTATGATGCCACACTCCACATCCTCAATCAGTTGATTGGGATTGGCAGCCGCTCTAAAAACAATGGCAGTAAGAAAAGGCTGACTTAACTCTTTCTTATGCGTTTCCTCTAATTGGTTTACCCGCGATTCTATTTCATCAAGGTCTGTGCATGCTAAAAAAGAGATGCTACATAGAAGAACCAATAAATAAGAAAGTTTACTTCGAGTTTTAATGTTGTATATTTTTCTCATTTCTTTTTGTTACGTTGCAAATTTGCGGGTGCAAAGATACAGTATTAATCGCAAACAACAAAACTATTTGAAGCATTTTTCAGCCCATCTTTCGCTTCGCGTCCCGTAATACCAATCATCAAATCAAAATCCTCAATATTTTATCAACTTCTCTATCTGCTTGTCCGTAGCCTCTGGCAATAGTTGGCGAAGGTGTGCCTTCATGCGTTCGAACGACTCTTGCGGCGTGCGCTGACATCTACACAGATTGCGGCCCAAGAGCAACTCTGGCGTAGTGAGCAACGACCAGCCCCAGCCGTATTCGCGCCCGTGCTTGTCAGTAGGATACACAAAGTCCTCAGTCACGACGCGACAGGCCATCTGCAGACGTGTCACGTAGCCATCGAACTTACTCCGCATCTTAGGTCCATCGAAACCGCAGGCCGCACGCAGTTCGCGCGTTATCAGACTGCCGTGCTCAGCCAGTGTCAGCAGGATAGCCTCCTCGATGCTGCCCTCAGCAGGCACAGGTCTCAAACTACGGCGATAATTGCACAGATCCGGCCACCACTCCTTGCTTACAAACCCTGCCTTGCCGGCAAAGAACTTGCCATAAACGCAGCGTCCCTCCGTGACGATGGGACCCTTCCACTTCCACAGCGGCCAGTCCCATCCGCCATCGTCCATCACCACATACCGGCAGTCCTCATCAACGACATCCTCAGCCGAATAGCCCCTGATGCCACTATCCAGCAGCGGCAGGAACCCCACCTCCTGAATGTAGTCCATCAACTCCGGACAATTATGTATCTCCACGTTCTGCATTGCAAAAGGGATTTTCTTCATAATGCATCAGTTTATGCCGCAAAGATACAAATACTTTCTGATATTTCCAAACAAAGTGGCAGAAATGTTAAAAAAGCCTTTCAAACACAAGAATTTCATGAAATAATTTGGTTTATAACGCAAACTTGTTTACCTTTGCAGCGCAATCCGGATGAAACGTGCCTTGTCCGACCTTTCTGCAGGAGGAAGGACGGGGCACAAAAGAGAGTTAAACAACATTTCTTTAATCATCAAAACGTAAACAGCAATGGAAGAGAACATGAATTTGACTGCCGAGCGCAGTCTAGAAATTATCACAGAGCAGATAAAGCGTAGTCGTAAAGCTGTGTCACAGGAAGTAGGGCAGTCTCTTTATATTTCAGGACTCTGCATCATGGGTATGGCCATTCTTATTACCACCTGTGTCCTACTCACTGGTAATACGATATTTTACTTGCTATATGGTTTGATACCTGTTTTAGTAATAGGTATTGATCGTTATATCAAAAGAGATAAGCCAAAGGCTCCTGTTAGCCTTGTTGGTTCAATGGTGGATAAGACATGGCAGACATTCGGCATCTTTACCATTTCTTTTTGTGTATTTGCCATCCTTTTCGACTTTTTGATGGGACGAACGGAAAGTCCTGAAGTATACGTTCGTATTGCCATCCATCCTTTCCGCATCATTCTACTGATGATGGGTATGGCGATAACCATTACAGGCTATATACTTAAAAGCCGCTGGTTGGTATGGTGCGGCATCATAGGCGGCATCGGCGGCTTCATCTGGGAGTCGTTCGGTGTTGCAGATTTCTTTCTGAGCCGTTTATTCGATTTGACCAGTTTCTATCGTTATTCTCACATTCCACCATGTATTATGGTGTTAGTATTCTCTTTTGTCGGTCTGACGCTCCCAGGCTGGATACTCAAAAAACAGAAGTAGCCCATGCCATTCCTACCATTAGACCCACTTCTGCACGCCGAGCTGCGACTGGCCGTGATGTCGCTGCTTATCAGTGTCGACGAAGCCGAGTTCCCCTACATTAAGGAGCAGACGGGAGCTACGGCTGGCAACCTGAGCGTGCAGATCGATAAGCTATCAGCAGCAGGGTATATCGAGGTGGAGAAAACCTTTAAGGGCAAGCGTCCCTGCACCATCTGCCGTATCACAGACAAGGGGCGGCAGGCGTTCGAGGCATACGTCAAAGCGTTAAAGAGTTACCTGCAAGTCGAAAACAAATAAGCTATTATGAGAGATTCGCGATCGACTCACGAATCTCTCATCATGATTAAAACTGTGAAGTTTTGATTCGACTTCCTACTTTAAAGTAGGGAAAAAAGGGAAATGTTACATCTCTTAATGTTTTTTTCTGAAAATCTTTGGTCTTTTCGGATATTTGCAGTATCTTTGCGGCTGGAAGAAGAATAAAGAAGAATAAAAGAGAATAAAGAAGAATAAAAGAAAGTAAAGCAAGATGAAGAAGACTGAAAAAGGTACGCATCATGTTGTGTTTCAGCCCACTTTCGGCAATCGTCCTGACCAGTATATTGGTCGTGACGGGGTGATTGAGCAGTTTATGGCGGGTTTGCAGGAGCCTGTGGGGAGCCGCAACCGTTGCACGTTGTTTCTCGGACAACGAGGAATGGGTAAGACTGCCCTGTTGCTCGAATTGAGCGATCGTGCGGTGAAGACTGGCTATGTGGTGGCTCGAGTGACGGCTCACGAGGGAATGGCACAGGCCATCATTGAGCAATTCCAACTGAATGGTTCGACCTTCTTCAAGGATGACAAGCGTAAACTGACAGGCGTAACTGCTGGCGCGCTTGGTTTCACCATCGGTCTTACATTCTCTGAGACTGCTGAGCGACAGTACGGTTTCCGCTCGAAAATGTCGCTACTGTGCGACAAGTTGGCTGAGAAGGACAAGGGTGCGTTGATATTGATTGATGAGGTGCGTACTTCTGCTGCGATGCGAGAAGTGGCATCGGCTTATCAAGAATTGGTGGGGGACGGGAAAAACATTGCCATCGCGATGGCTGGGCTTCCACATGCTGTATCAGGGGTATTGAACGATCAGGTGCTTACGTTCTTGAATCGTGCTAGCAGAGTAGAACTGGGATTGATCTCTACGAATTTGATCAGAGCTTACTACGAGCGGGCATTCAAGGGGATGGGTATCACAATATCGGATGAATTCCTTGATAGAGCTGCGCTGGCTACTCGCGGTTTCCCGTACTTGATGCAATTGATAGGTTACTATGTGATTCAATATACTTCGGATGGTGGGACTGTTGACGCTGCAATTATGGATAAGGCGGAGAAATCGGCTATGGGAGATATGGAAAACAACGTGTTCAAACCGATTTTGAATCCGCTGTCGGACAACGACAAGATATTCCTGAAGGCGATGGCCCGACTGGGAGAAACAGTTTCGACAGCTAAGCTACAGTCGGCATTGGGCAAGAAAGGTCCTGCCATACAACCGTACCGCAAGAGACTGCTGGAAAGCGGTGTAATTGAAGCGCCAAGGCGAGGCGAATTAGTATTTGCAGTACCGTATCTTGCGGAGTACTTGTTGAATGAAATGAAAGAATAAGATGATAAAAGGAACTGATATAATATGTTTGGAAAGCATTTTGAAAGCTACACCCGATGCTTTGCAATACATTGCCGACAACAAATCTGTTGCACAGAATTTGCGTGATGCTTTCCCGCATCCTTATACATTGGACGATGCAGTGACATTTCTTGACAATGTTAGGCAAGGGAAAATGGGAATCGTTTATGGAATGTTCCTTAATACTGGCGAGTTGGTCGGCGTCATCAGTCTGACACCTGGTCGTGATGTCAATCGCTTTTCTGCTGAAGTTGGTTTTTTCGTTGGTGAGCAATATTGGAACAGAGGTTATGCAACTGAGGCATTAAGGCTGGTCGGGAACTTTGCTCAATTCAGGCATGGATTAAAACGTCTTTATGCTACGGTATTCGATTATAATCATGCCTCCATGCGTGTTCTCGAAAAAGCAGGATTCAAAAAAGAGGGAATAATGAAGTCCTCGGCCGTCAAAGACGATAAAATCCTTGATGAGCATTTGTATGGCCTTGTATTGGGGAATAGCAATATTGAAATTATTGGGCGTTGCAAGTTTTAGCTAATTGTTTTACTTGATTTGAAATGTCTGGTGTTTTCAAAGTTGAGGGAGAGGACAGCCTCGGCATCGCTTTGAATGGCACGAAGTAGTTCGTGGTTATCCAGAAAGGCTGTATTTGATTTTGCGATTGTTTCGATGCCTTTGGTCAGTTGCTCCATCAGTAGAGCGGTGATATAGATGACCAGACCATAATCATGAGCCTCGACCATTTCTGAGACTTTGTGGAGTTCTTTATCTGCGAAAGTGATTGGGCGCAGATGCCCGTCATCTCCCATCGTGTAGGCAGTTATTTCCTTGCCGCTGGCTTTCTGTAGTATATCAATGATAGAAACGCGTGAATTGGCCTCAATGGCATTGATGAGAGGATATAAATCAGTAGGTTTAGTATCCTGAACGATGTCGACGCAATCGTGATAGAGATCTGAGAATACCGTGTGATATTTAAGTTGTTCACGAGTAATGTCTGTCGTTTTGATGCTGCCATTAGCGTTGTAATCATCGTCATCGCCTTCAAACTCATTGAGGAAATCTAGGCGTTTAGAGAGGGCGTAATACTCCCAACTACCATTGAACTCATCGAAATATTCATCGATGGTTGTCGTCCATTTTTGTAGACGTTGCACAACCTCATGCATCCATTTCTCCCAGAGGAGAATCTGGTAGTAAGTGATCATCTTAAAGGCTGCTTCTTCGCCTTTTGTGTCATCGAATATTCGTGGACGGGTCATAATCCAGAGGGTGTTGATCTTCGAGATGACCTTGTTAAAGACAATAACTAGAGGCTGCTCACCTTCAATGTGTTGTAACATGTGCTCCATATCGTTCTTTATAATCGTATCACAGTGATTGGTTTCTGATGTTCATTCCTCTGGCTGGGGAAGAGCAGTTGTTTCAGTTGCTCACTGAAATCCCTGTCATTGTAAAGTATCCGTACGATGCGGTTCTGAATGATGTACGTCATAAGCGTTCTGTTTTGTTTGTGACGATCCCTTCAGGATTCTTTTATAATTCTTTTTGCCATAATTGTGTTTATTCTTATAATTGTCCACGATAGAGTGAGGGATTGTTCTTTTTGCGAAGCAGGAGACAGAGATGGGCACTGTCTTCGTAATAATCATACATTAGGAAATAACCATCGCTGTTAGGAGCAGTTGCGATGGTACCACGAGAGGTTGACGTTTCTCGAGTGAGAGCATTCGAACGGGTGGTGATGGATGTGATATAGACAGAATCGAACTTTTCCTCCAGCAGGTCTTCGTTGGTTTTCTTCTTGTTGGTCTTCTGGGGTTTGTGGAGCCACTCGCTGATGGTTGAGGCATCGCTATCTTTCATTTGTCTGTTGATGAAGGCTTTGACCTCTTTGTAACGGTCGAGTTCTGTAATGCTATAGAATTCCAGAATCTCGAAAGCGTGCTTGGCTGTTGGGATGTTTAGACACATATTTTCGGGCAATTGTCCGTGGATGTTCACCTCATCGACCAGTGCTTTGAGAATGTCGATAGTGGAGATTTCCAGGAGATCGACCTGATTGAGGATACTCCTGCGCTGGTCGGCAAATTGGGGCAGGAGATTATCGTCAAGATAGTCGTTGATGGCCTTGGGGAGTAAGTTGCTGAACTCGAAACGATAGCGGATGCGGCCAGGACGTCCCAACAGATTGTCGTTGAGTGTCAACTGGTTGGTTGTCAGGATGTAAAGCTTGCGTGTTTGGTTATAGACGCCGTCAATTAGGCGTAGGAGTACATCATCATCCTCGCCTTTCTTGAAAGTCTTTTCAGCCTCGTCGATGAATACGATGCATTCGAAACAAAGCGACTGGAGGAAGTTGACCAGACCTTCATACGGATATTGCACGATGACCACGGGCAGGTCGAGTGCATTACAGAGGAGTTTTGCTGATAGCGTTTTACCGGTACCTTTGAGGCCATTGAAGATAACGCCCAGATTCTTCTCTCCCTTGACGAACACATCCGATTCCCATGTCTTTTTGATAGTCTTCAACATCTCGTCGCAGCCAAGTTCGTAAATCTTGAAGTTGAACTCGAATATGTCGCCTATACGTTGGAGTCCCAATCGCGCATCCATTGGATTGGGCGATTTCACCACGTTAAAGATACCGTTTCCAGGTGTTCTTAGCAGCACCGTGTCGCCACTGATTGGAAAGTAGACTCCTCCTTCATTCACCCATTTCTGGCGGGTGAGTTCCATGTCATTGTTGTTTGTTCTTTGATTCATAATCTATTTGAGTTTATAATCGAATTACAGTTATGAGTTTCTGTTGCTCTTTCTACCCTTTAAGTAGGGAAGAAGTGGAAATGTTACACCTTGGTGACTTAAAAA
>JAEEGH010003686.1_pt1 | contig 39940 bp, 36 predicted proteins | sample 9134181 | NCBI WGS metagenome assembly JAEEGH01 (sample SAMN16246544, study PRJNA631951) | gut metagenome | biome: gut microbiome; feature: rumen; material: DP-attached | host: Bos | place: Iran: Karaj | collected 2018-10 | reverse complement strand
CTCATGAAAAATGCGCTAAAAAAGTGGAAAGTATGGTTGTTCACAATCATTATGTCGGTAGCAGGAGTGGGTATTCCATTCGCTGTTTTCTTCATCACTTCCGCTATCCCAAAATGCCCTGCAGTTGAATACCCAATTTTGTTAGGATTGTTCGCAGCAATCTATCTTTTAGTGGGATTCGTTTGGGGAGATTTATATGTCGCGAACTGGCGCAGAAAGAATAAAAATTGGGATGACAAATTACCTGACGAAATCAGAGAAAAAGCTTGGACAAGACACTGGCCATTCTATCTCGCAGCGGCGACTGTATTTTTAGTCTTTATTTCTTTTGAAATAGTTTATTGGGTAAGTGGTGGCTATCCACTCATTTCATAATCAAAAATATGTAATTAGAATGCGTCCGGAAACGGGCGCTTATTTATTATATGCGTGCAAAAAAATGTTTTGCTTTTTTGCGTGTATGAGCGTATAGTGGAAAACAATCATTATTAAAACTCGAAGAAAGGATGGAAAAAACAACTATGAAAATCAAAGCTAGTAAACTAATGATGATAGCATTGTGTGCAGTTTTGACTGCTTGTGGTAATAGTCAATATTTCAAGACTTCCGGCTCACCATATTCGTTGTTAAATGGTAGAACTGCAAAAAAGAAATATGAAAGTCTTAGTTCCGTCGGTATCGGCGAACTCAACTATATGAAGACTTCCGCAGCTCAAAACGCTCAACACTTTGCAAACTTTGTCGATGGTCTTTTAACACATAATGACTTCGGCACACTTGAACTTAACCTTGCTAAATCCGCAAGACAAGAACAAGACTTCAAAGAATTCATCTTCGAAATTAGAGACGATGAAAACCTCGTTTGGGTTACAAGCGAAGGCAAACCTTACAAATATGGTGGTAAAGTACAAAAGGTTACCGCTGAAGACTTCGTTACAGGTGCAAAATTAATCAACACCTTCGCAGTCGGTTCAGATACCGGTTACTTAATGCGTGACTTTATTAAAGGCGCCGCTGAGTACTACCTCTATACAGAAATTCTTGATGGTATCGCAAATGGATCCGCAAAATTCACAAAGATGGATACAAACGCCAAAAAGGCAAAATTCATCAACGATACACTCAAATCCGATTTCCCAGCAGCCTACAAAGCTCAATATGATCCAGCCTATGGCGGAACACCTGTTACTGCTGACGACATCAACAACATCGAAAACGGTTCACGTTTAGGTGTCAAAGTGGAAAATGGCAACAGTGTTAGATACTCATTGCTCGACTCTGCAATGTACTTCCCAACACTCCTTACATACTCCACATACTTACCAGTTAACCAACACTTCTATGATGAAAAGAAAGCTGGTTTCGGTACTGGTAAACCAGAATCAATTCTTTACTGCGGACCATACATCTTAACAGAGTCCAATGAAACAAGCATTGAATACACAAAGAACAAATATTACGCAAAACGTAAAGACGTTCAAGAAAACCGCTATAAACAAGCATTTGTTGAAAAAATCCACTTCACAATCAAGAGTGATATCGAAAGTGGTGACGCCAGAATCGCATTCGAATCCGGCAACATCGATGGCTTCTCATTATCACCAAACGACAAGATCGGTTGGGATAAATACGTTATCGGTCCAGATGCTTCTAACCCAGGCAAGATTGAAGAACCATATTCAGGCTTAGTCAACAGCCGTTGGTTAGATACAATCGGTTCTTGCTATGGTTCTAACATTGTCTTAGACCGTACAAAGAACAATAAATCTAAAGTTTCTTATTACAGCAAAGGTAATGCTGCATCTGTCGAAAATACTGAAAGAGCATTAAGACTCCAAGAAGTTAGACAAATGTTAATGAGCATTATCGACTACAGAACATACTACGAACGTTATGCAAACGGTGATATGGATGACATCTTAGCAGTCCAAAGACTCGTCTCCACATACGTTCCAAGAAAATTCGTTATGGATAACAACGGTAACGAATACGTCGAAAGCTATTATGCACAAGCCTTATCCGATTACAGCGGTAAGTCTTTAACAGAAGCTCAAGAATACATTGCCCCAGGTCAATACGAAACACGTCAATTAGACTGGTCCGATGTCGTTGAAGACTACAATGGCAATGAACACGAAGTTGGTAGCGAAAGAGCACAAATTAACGCTTTAGTTAATAATGCTGTTGCCGCAATCAACGAATACAACGAATCTTCATTAGCTGCTGAATTCGGTACAATCTCATTCCCAGTCAACATTGAATACTACTCAATGTGGGATGCTGATCAAGAATCCAAGACATACGATAACGAATTCATCAACGCTATGAACAGAAGACTCAACAACTGGGAAGACAGCCACCAACCAAAAGCTGACTATTCCGACTGTACAGTCTTCAAGATGGTTCCAACCGATAAAGTCACAAAGACCAACTATGAAAACGTCTCTGGTAGTACAGGTGGCGAATATGCCGCATATGACTTCTCAGTCGTCCAATGGGGTTGGGGTGCTGACTACGGTGATCCATTAACATACATGAACACCTACACCTATGGTGGTGACTGGTCTAGCGTCTTTGCTTACGTCGGCTTAGCCGGTGATGAAGCAACACAAAACATCAGACACAATCCAGATACAAATGCTTTAGAAGCAGTCGACTTACTCGGTGAATACACTGACTTAGTCAATGAAGGTAAGGCTGAAACACTCAACCTCACCAACCGTTTCCAAGCATTCGCTGAAGCAGAAGTTAAGCTCATTGAAGAATTAGCTATCTACAAACCACAAGTTAACTATGGTCAAGGTTGGTCCTTATCCATCTCTAACTCTGCCGGTTACGAAATGCCAACTTCTAACTATGGCTTATCTAATGACAGAATGACTGGTATGTACGTCCTTAAAGACGTCTTAACCGCTGAAGAACGTAAAGCAATTCGTGAAGAACAAGAAGCTGCTAAAGAAGCTTGGACTTCTAGCCACGATGCTTACAACATTTACGGTTAATCAATAGATATTAATCTACATAAACTTATTAGGGCTCCGGGGGGTAAGCTCTCCCGTCCCTAATTTACTATCTTAAAAGGAGGAAAAATATGGCTACATTTATTGTTGGATATGCACTTATTGTTTTAGTAGTAGCATTCATCATTTTTTCCATATTGGTCAAAAAGAAAGTACTCTTTGGCCATACAATTGCCATGCAAAGAATCTTTGCCAATCCTCTTTTGCACTATTCTATTAGAAGAGTTTTGTCATCATTAATATCTATTGCATTAGCAATGTTGGTGACATTCTTCTTGATCCGTATCGCTAAATCCCCAGAACAAATGTGTTCAAGATTCAATGACATTAAGAAACCAGCAGAAGTCATTGCGCTTCAATGTGAATCATTCAAGCAATCAATGGGCTTATCTGGCTCAATGCTAGAACAATTAGCTAGATTCTTCTATTCAGTCATTCCATTCCCAAAACTCATTTGTCAAACATCATTCGACCTTACCACAATCAATGGTGTAACCACATATAAAGGTTTCATCACCGATTGTAGAACTATCGTATTCGACTTAGGTCGTATCTATGATTTAAACGGTGTTGATGATGGTACTTTAGTTACAGATTACATGCTTTCTAGAATGGGCATTTCATTTAAAATTGGCATCTTTGCAGTTATCTTAGAACTCGCTTTAGGTTATCCATTTGGTATCTTAATGGCCAAATACCAAAACGGTGTCTTTGATAAGATTGGCAAAGGCTACATTATGATTATTGATGCTATTCCAGGTGTTGCTTATTACTACATTTGGATGGCGTTGTTATGCAATTTAATTAAATTACCATATACGTATGACGCAGATAATGTCCTATCGTACTTACCTGCAATTATAACGATGGGTGTTACCGGTGCTTCTGGTATCGGTTTATGGGTCCGTCGTTATATGGTCGACGAGTTTAACGCCGACTACGTGAAATTTGCTCGTAGTAAAGGTTTAAGTGAAAACCGTATTATGACAGTTCACATTTTAAGGAACGCAGTCGTTCCATTAGTAAGAACATTCCCAAGTGCTGTTATTGGCGCTTTGATGGGTTCTTACTACTTAGAAAATATGTATGCAATTAATGGTATTGGTCGTGCACTTATCATCGCCAATGATTCAAACAATGTTTGGTTAATCCAAGGCTTAATTTTGTTCACCGCCTTCTTATCCGTTATTTCATATTTACTCGGTGATATAGTCACCGCGCTAGTTGATCCTCGTATCAGCTTCACGAACTAGAAAGGAGAATTATCATGAAAAAGAATAATAAAGTTAATGATGAAAAATTATTCCAAGTAATCGATGACGATCCTCGTTTAGCGGATGCTGTGGGGGTCGAAAAAACCATCGACACTGATATTGAAAAATTATTCACTGTCGTCGGTACATCTGATGAAAAGATCGAAAAATTAGATGCCACACCATATTCATATTGGTCAATGACATTTAAATACTTATTCAAAAATCCACTCGTTATTGTGTGCTTAGTCATTTTAGGACTTTTGATTTTCTTCACAATCTTTGGCCCATTAATGAGAAATTATCCACTCTTGCAACTTAATGGTGCGGCTTATGGCAACACAAAATACAACTGGAAAGAAATTATTCTTCCAAACTGGGAACACTGGTTCGGCGTTTTCTATCCAAGTGATGATAAATACTTTGCTGGTGGTGACTTATGGTGGCTCGTTTGGAAGGGCAGCCAACTCTCCTTAATCTTAGGTGTTGTTGTCGCTTTAATTGATACCATCCTCGGCATCGTTATTGGTAGTTTATGGGGTTACTTCAAATGGTTAGATCCTATCCTTATTGAATTCCGTAACTTTGTTAACAACTTACCAACATTATTACTTGATATCTTATTGATGCAAATCTTAAAACCGTATATGAAGCAATTCTCTTTCGTGATTATTGTCTTCTTATTGACCGCGTTAGGTTGGGTTGGTTTAGCCGGATTTATCCGTAACCAGATCATCATCATCCGTAACCGTGAATATAATATTGCATCACAAACACTTGGTAGTTCATCTAAAGCAATGATTACCCACAACTTATTACCATATCTTGTGTCAGTCATTATCACAGTTGTTTCTACCGCTATTCCTGAAGCTATCTCTGCTGAAGTCGGCCTAGCTTACTTCGGTTTGTCATTTGATGTTTCATACAATCAAATCACATTAGGTCAAATCTTAACCGCAGTTGTTAAGAATACTTACTGGATGCAATATCCACATCTCTTGATAGCTCCAATGATGGTCATGGCACCGTTAACGATTACGTTCTTCTATTTAGGACTTGCGTTAGCCGATGCTACCGACCCAAAAACACATCGATAGGAGGTTTAAGGTATGTCTAAAGAAAAAGAAATCTTAAAAGAAACACCTGAGACCAAAGAACCAGAAGTGGTTGTCGATGTTCAAAACTTAAGCGTTGGTTTTACCGTTCGTGGTAAGAAGATCAATGTTATTCGTAACATCTCCTTCAAAGTCTATAAAGGTGAAACACTCGCTATCGTTGGTGAATCAGGTTCAGGTAAATCAGTTACCACAAAAACATTTACAGGTATGCTTGAAAAGAATGGTTTTGTCACAAGCGGTTCCATTCTCTTTGATGGCATGAACTTAGCCAAATTCAAAACCGATGAAGATTGGAGACCAATCCGCGGTAAGAGAATTGCGACTATTTTCCAAGACCCAATGACTTCTTTAAATCCATTGTTAACAATCGGATTCCAAATTAGCGAAGTTTTAAGACTCCATCACGGACTCAGCAAACAAGAAGCTAAAGAAGAGGCCATTAAATTACTTAAAAAGGTTCGTATTCCTAACGCAGAAGCGCGTTATGATGACTACCCATTCCAATATTCCGGTGGTATGAGACAAAGAGTTGTTATCGCTATCGCATTAGCGTGCCGTCCAGAAATCTTAATCTGTGACGAACCAACAACCGCTTTGGACGTTACTGTTCAAGCACAAATCATCGCTCTTATTAAAGAGTTACAAGAAGAATACCATTGGACAACCATCTTCATTACACACGACTTAGGTGTTGTTGCTAATGTTGCTAATAGAATCGCCGTTATGTATGGTGGACAAATTGTCGAATACGGCACAGTTGAAGACGTCTTTTACAATCCTGCACACCCATACACATGGGCATTATTAGCCTCCTTACCACAATTAGGTAGTAAGGATGAAGCATTAAGCTACATCAAAGGTAATCCACCTTCATTCTCTAGTGAGATTATCGGCGATGCCTTTGCTCCACGTAATGAATATGCAATGAATATTGACTTTGTTAAGGAACCTCCGATGTTCCAAATTTCTCCAACTCACTGCGCTAAGACATGGTTACTTGATCCTCGCGCACCAAAAGTGGAGAAACCAAAAGTCATCCAAGAGTTACACGCAAGAATGAAACGTGCAGCTGAAGAATTAAAGAGACAGGAGGGTGTTGAAGATGAGTAAAGAAGAAAAGAAAATCTTAGAGCAAGCTCCAGTCGAAGAAAAAGAACTCGATATTTTTGAACAAGGTAGAAAGGACCATCCAGAAGACGATGATACAATCGTCAAAATGAGAGACGTCCGTGTTGCCTTTAAAATCGGTTCTATTGAAAGAGTTATTATCAATCACCTTAACTTAGATATTAAACGTGGTGAAGTTTTAGGTTTAGTTGGTGAATCCGGTTCCGGTAAAACCACAATTGGCCGTGCTTTAATCCGTATTAACAAAGTTAGCGGTGGTGAAGTCTTATTTAATAACGTGAAGATATCTGGCAAGATTCCAAAGAAAACTGAACGTTTATTAAAGACAAAGATGCAAATGATCTTCCAAGACCCAGGCGATTCATTAAACGACAGAGCCAATATTGACTACATCGTTTCTGAAGGCTTAAGAGCGTTCAAACTCTACAAAGACGAAGAAGATCGTTTACAAAAAGTACAACAAATGATGCAAAGAGTCGGTTTACGTCCAGAATACTTAAACCGTTACCCACACGAATTCTCCGGTGGTCAAAGACAACGTATCGGTATCGCGAGATGTATGATTATGAATCCTGAGTTTGTCATCGCTGACGAACCAATTTCCGCATTAGACGTCTCCATCCGTGCTCAAGTCTTAAACCTCATTAGAGAATTCCAACAAGAAAGAAAGATGACTGTTTTATTCATCGCTCACGACTTGTCTGTCGTTAGATATATTTCTGATAGAATCGCAGTTATCTATGCTGGTCATATCGTGGAAATCGCAGAAGCCAATCGTTTATTCGAAGCTCCTCTCCACCCATATACCAAGTCCTTGTTATCTGCTGTTCCAATTCCTGACCCAAAAGTCGAAAGAAAGAAGAAGATTATTACTTATAATCCAGCAGAACTCCATCATTATGTATTAAGTGATGCTCCAAAACTCGTGGAAATTGAACCAGGGCATTTTGTCCGTTGCAATACTCCTGAGTTAGAAGCATACAAAGCAGAATTAGAAAGATTAGGAGGTAAGAAATAATGGCACGTGATATTTCCGAATTAGGTGCGGATGTATTTGACGATACTCCCAAACCAAAAAACAAAATTTCACCAAAGAAAAGAAACTACATTATTGGTTTGTCCATTAGTGGTTTCTTACTTGTTGGCGTTGTTGCCGCAACAGTAGTCTTATGTAATACCGCCTTATCTGACTATTCTAACGTTGAGAATGTTATGTATTACTTCACGCCAAAACAATTGGCGGCAGAAGGCGAACAACCAACCGCAGTTTTATATAGACTTCCATCTGATAAAAAATTCCCATCAACATTTAGAATCCCAACTCAAGTTTTAGGATATAAGGTTGTTGGTGTTGCGGATTATGCATTCTCCACACACGAAGAAATTAAGAAAGTTATTATGCCAAACACCATTGAATGGATTGGCGAAAATGCTTTCCTTGATTGTAAAAATTTAAGTTCCTTCACATGGAGCAAAAAAATAAAGGATATTGGTGTTGATGCATTCGCTGGCACCAAATTCTATGAAAACTTATTAAAGGATGATACAGGATTATATGACATCCCAAGTGGCATTCTTATCTATGTTGGTACAAATTATTTTAGTGATAATACCGCGATTATTTCCGATTCATTAACTGAAGCACAAATTGCCGCTATTAAATCAAACTACTCAGTTAATAATGTTAAGAAATTCTCTGAATTAAATGTTAAGGGTATTTGTTCAGGTGCATTTAGAAATAATCAAAAGATTACTTATATTGATTTACCTGAAACTCTTGATGAAATTTCCGCCTCAACATTCGAAGGTTGTTCTAAACTCCAAGCCATCGATGGATCACACGCTAAGATTACATCAATTGGTAAAAGAGCATTCGCTAACTGTGATGATTTAGCATCAGTTAACATCCCAACATCTTTAAAGACATTAGGCGATGAAGCTTTCGCAAATACTGATATCAATACAATTCCTGATTTGAACAATCTTGAATCAATTGGTAAAGGTGTCTTCATGGGTTGTGAAAACTTAACATCCGTGAACTACACATTAGATAAAGTTTATGACAACATGTTTAACGGTTGCTCTTCGTTAAGTTCAATTACTTGGGGCGAAGGCAATAGCAATAGAGATAATGTTTCATTCATTGGTGAAGGTGCATTTGCAGGTACTGCATTTACTGAATTCTATTATCCAAAGAATGTTTATAACATTAATGACTATGCTTTCCAAAACTGTTCTTCTTTAGAAACTTTATATCTTTATGGAAACTTTGAAGATGAACTTCTTCCAGTTGAAGAAGATGAAGAAGATGATACAGAAGCACGTAGAGATGGCGAACCAGGCGAAGGCGAGGGAGAAGGCGAAGAAGAACCTGTATACCCATGTGTTGATCATGAAGGCAATGGTTGCAATGAACTTAAAGGTGTTCAAGTTATCAAAGAAGCAGCCTTCCAAGGTTGCTCCTCACTTAGCACAATTAAGTTATATGATGACAACTACACAGTAGATCCAGATCCAACCGTTTCTGGTTATGATAACGTCTTCACATTCCCATATTCCGTTATGAGATGTGATGGTTCCACAAGACAAAATTCTAACCATTACACATTCGCAGGAACTGCACCTACAAAAGTCTTGTTCTCGCCAAATATGATGCACATTGGTGCTAATGCATTCCAAGGTGTTACATCTTTAACAGAAGTTAAAGTTGAACAATTTGATAAGAGTAAGATGCTAACCATTAAGGCTAGTGCATTCCAAGGTTGTACAAACTTAGAATCAATTGATTTACCACATTCCATTATGAGAATTGATAACTCCGCATTCTATGGTTGCGAAAATCTCAATAACATTCAAATTGATGAACTTGGAATCGTCGCTATCAATGGTGGTGTCTTCTATAATTGCCAAAACCTTGAAAGCGTCAAACTTCCAGAAACAGTTTCTTCTATTAAGACCGATGCGTTCTATAGAACATACAAATTAGAACATGTTGTTCTTCCAGTAGCAGTTACTGAAGTTCTTACAAAAGCATTTGTTGAGTGCCGCGCAAACGCTGGAGAAAAGATGAACGTCTATATCTCCCGTACATATGCCGCTGCTCATACAGGTGGTAAGAAGATTAACTTTGGAAGAAACTGGCACGATGGCACAGTCGAAGAATACTATCTCTTAGGAGATGGCGAAGAAAGAGTCGATGGTCGTCATTATTGGGCACCAGATGCTAGTGGTAATCCACAAGAAATCTAAACAAAACTAAGACCGTTAGAAATAGCGGTCTTTTTTAATGAATAAAAAACGGACGGTTAATTGCTCGTCCGTTTTACTTTCTTTTCTTAAATCGCCTATTTTATAGGTTTTCCTCAACCTTTTCTTTCTTTCTAAGGAAGGATGAAACAAGATTTTCTTTTGTAACACCTAAGAACACTAAGTAGACAATTGCATCGATAACTACGATTGATACCATCTGTAAGATAGCACTTACTGTATCTGATAGATTCATATGCGCCCATAAGTTAGACAGTGGGATGTTAAGCAATAATGAAATACCTAAGATGATAAGGTTGGCCACTAAGAGTTTGAGTGTATTCATATTGAAGATAGCTTCTTTGACCCATTTCCAAGTGAGAGACACTAAGAAGATGATCATTAATAAGTCTGTTGCCGCGGTACCGATAGCGACGCCCATTGCAGGAGACATCCAACTGACTTTCTCGGCAACAAATTTACCTAAGAGGATTGATAATCCAACGTTAAGCAATGTTCCAGTTAACATAGCGATGAGATAGTATTTCTCTTTCTTCATAGGAAGTAAGATTTGGCCGTATATGATATCGCCTAAAGAATAGGTGAGCATCATAGAACATAAGATAACTAATACCCATGGTGCATTAACATATTCTGCGGTTGGAGAAGAATAATCAAAGTTACCAGAGATTAAAGAACAGATTGGCTTTGCTAAAACCGCCATAGTGACAATTGCGGGCATAACAATAAAGAAACAAATATTCATAGAATACTTGGTTAAGTTCTTAAAGAATCTCTTATCTTCCTTGCCATAGTAGTACGCACTTCTTGGAATAAAGACTGTTGATAATCCAGCAATAATACCGATGATGATATCAATACCTTTAATACCTACGGAGTAACTAGCAACTTCGTTTTTACCATCATCAATGAAACCTAAGATAAAGGTATCGGTTTGGTTATATAAGGAAATCACTAATGAAAGTGTGCATAAAATACAAAGTGGTTTTACATACTCCTTAAAGGAATATGGCATTGTCTTTTTAAATGAAACAAACTTACGAACATAGAATAAGTTTGCGATAGTGGTAATCACTGTCACACTAACAGCGATTAATGAATAGATATAAATATCACTTGGGTTAGTAACTAAAGCGATAACTAAGATTGCACATAATGTTAAAGCAACGATGGATCTAACGGACATATAGAATTGTTTTTCTAATGCAATGAAGACCCATTCAAATGAGAAAGCACCAACGATGAAGTTAATGGATAAGATAAAGATAATCGCACTGGAATCTCTTAATGCTGGTACGGAGAAAACAACCATACACATTAAGCCAAATGAAAGCATTGTGGCGATTAATTGGAGTAAGAAGAATCCTTGAACTTTATTAGATAACTTTTCTTTATCGTCTCTCACCTTAACACATTCTCTAACCGCTAAATTTGGAATACCAATCTTGGCGAGAATTAAGAAATATGCCACAAAAGTGTTAGCCCATGTATAGGCGCCAACCATTGAATCACCTAGATAACGGCAGATCCATGGGAAGGTAATGAAAGATAATAAGGTCAAAACAAGTGTCCTTATTATATTGACGATAACGTTAATTCTGGTGTTCTCTTTCATGTAAATATAATCATATACATTTTTTGGTCCCGATTAAATTATTATTTAAAAAATGCTAAAAGGACAAAAATGAATAAATGCTCTTTTATTAGTGGAAAATCCCACTCTCACTCTATAAAATAGAGAGCATGAAGATATTAGCGGTCTGTCAGTATTATTACCCAGAAAATATTGTTTTCACTAACGTCTGTGAAGAGCTCGTTAAACTCGGACATGATGTCACAGTTTTAACAGGCAAACCAAACTACGGTTATGGTCAAATCATCCCAGAATATAGGAAAGTGAAATTCGAAATTATCAACGGTGTTAAAGTCCATCGTGTTAATTTAATTGCTCGTAAAAAGTCTCGTTTATCTATTATCAAAAATTATCTTTCATTTTGGGCCAATTCTAAGAAATGGGTCAGGAATTGCAAAGAAAAATTCGATATTGTTTATTCTATGTCCTTGTCTCCTGTGACAATTTTATCCGCAGGAAACTTATACAAAAAGAAACATCATGTTAAGCATGTTGTTCACTGTGTTGACTTATGGCCAGAAAGTGTTTTGGTCACTCATGCCGTGAGAGAAAAATCATTAATGTACAAAGTTCTTTATAAGTGGTCTAGAGGATTATATGACAAAGTTGATCACGTCATTTTTGGTTCCCCATCTTATAACGAATATTTCCAAAAAGTTTTAAAGTTAGACAAGAAAACCTCATTCGCCGCTTTACCATCTCTTGTGGAAAAATGTGAAGCTGAACCAGTGAAGTTAGATGGCAAAACAAATATTCTCTACTGTGGTAACTTAGGCACTATTCAATTAATCAATCTCATTCCTGAAGCCATGGCGTTAGTGGAAGATAAAGATATTAAATTCCATGTCATCGGTATGGGCCCAAAAACCGAAGAACTTCAATTTTTAATCAAACAATATGGTTTAGAAGACAGAGTCATTTATCATGGACCAATTCCCGCACAAAGAGCAGCAGCGTATTTTGAAGCAGCGGATGTTTTATATGTCTCATTAAAAGGTGATGGCTATGTTGGTAAAACAATTCCAAATAAATTAGCGATGTCTATGGCGTTTGGAAAACCAATCATCGGTGTCCTTGAAGGCGATGGTAGAGATGTCCTTAATGCTTCTAAAGGTGGATTCGTTGCTCAAGCAGATAAAACCGCGATTAGCGTGGCTATTGATAAGATGGCAAAACTATCCGATGAAGAAAGAAAAAGACTCGGAGATCTTAACCGAGCCTATTATAAGGACCATTTCTCAATCGAGAAGACTGGTCAATTAGTCAGTGAAGTTTTACTTCAAGAAGTTAAGTAAGAAACTTTGAATATTCATTCCAACTGATTTTATTGAATAGAGTGCAAGCACTCTATTTTTTGCTTCTTCACCAAAGTTTTCTCTTTCAACTTCGGTCATATCAAGAACCTTTTGAAGGCCCTCTTTAATATCCTTTACGGATGAGGAAGGAATCCAGATAACTTCTTTAGGGAATTTATTCATTAAGATAGTGTTTCTCACAGAAATAACTGGTCTACCCATCGCCATATATTCTAGTGATTTACTTGGAATAGAGAATCTATCTAAATCTTCAGAGAATGGTCGTGGATTAACTAAACACAAAGCAGATTGTTCATATTCCATAACTTTGCTGACAGGTAATAAACCTAAGAGTTTAATATTTTTATTACCACCAACTGCTTCAGTTAGCTTATGAATATTGCCATGGTGGCCACAAATCCAGAGTTCTAAATCTTTTTGATTTAATTCTTTATAGGCTTCAATGAGATTATAGATGCCATATTTTTCCATTAAGGCTCCGCCGAAGAAGATATATGGTTTCTTAGCTTCTTCTTTTGGAAGCATCTTGTCTTCGACAACACCTTCAAAGATATAACTTAGTTTTCCTTCTGGATTGAATAAGACATTAAGACTATCGGTTAATGCTAAATAGCCATCATAATCTTTTGTGTGTTTCAAAAGGAATAAAGTATAGGAACGTGTTGTTCCAGAAATATTGCTTGGTGAATCAGTACAAACACCTAATACTGGGCGTTTATATTTCTTTTTTATTTTATAAACAGCTTCCACTAAAGCACGATTGATTGTATCGGTAATGAAAATAGAATCAGTAGTGTCTATTGTTCTTAAAGTCGCCATGATTTGGGAAGTAGTAACAAAGGCACGATAAAACTTATTGCCACTTCTTTTCACATAGTGCCAAGTGATCTTGCCTTCAGTTTTAACTGCTTTATCAAGTTTCTTCACCTTCATATTGCTTCTAGAAAATGGACGCACAGAAATAACGTGAACTTCGTTATTAACCGCTAAAGCACGGATTAACTTATTGTGGAAGTTCTGATTACTTGGGTTTAATGAAATTTTCCAATCATTAATAAATGAACGGAAATCATCTTCTTGTTGAGCAGTAGTGAAATAGACTATCTTCATATTCTATCCTCTAAGTAAATCATGAAGTCTTTTAGCGGAACATTCAATAGTGTTCTTTTTCGCAGTCTTAATGGCTTTTAAAGGATTAAGAGTATTTGCTTTATCTAGTGCTTCTTTAATTTGTTTTTCGTTATCAATATCCACAAGGAAACCATTCTCACCATTAACAATAACTTCTTTAGAAGCGACTACTTTATCTGATGAGATAACTGGTAAGCCATTCGCCATTGCTTCTAATGTGGTGTGACCGAAAATATCTTCTTTAGAAAGGGTGATGAAATAATCACCAGATCTTAAGACTTCGAATAAGTCGGCTTTCTTGAGATAATCCATTAAGATAATATTTTTAATATTATTCTTCTTAATATATTCAATGTATTTATTCTTTTCTTCACCAGAACCGATAAGTACTAATGTTTCTTTTCTATCCTTGAACATAGACATGAGTTGGATATTGTTCTTTCTCTTGATGAATTGTGCTGCACTAATAAATAGTGGACCATCAGGGAGATTATATTTCTTTCTAATCTTAGCTTTAGTTTCTGGGCTATATGGTTTAGAAACCATTTCTTTATCGAAATAGTTGCCATATGGATAATCAAAAATCATCTTCTTATTTGCACCATAATGAACTAAATATTCATCCGCTTCCTTACATGGTGAGAACCATTTATAAGCATTAGAAATGAAATAGGTCTTTAGTTGTTTCTTGAAAGCACTATCTTTTTTAATAATTCCACCATTAATTTGTAGGACATATGGAATATGATGCTTGATCATATATCTAATCGCTTTCATTTCAGCGATTGTACTATAACCATTCATAACGATGACGTCATATAAATGACGATGTTTCTTAATGTAATTCTTTAATTCACTGGTCGCGGTATTTTCTTTGCCGAAACCTTTACTTTTTAAAAAGATGACTGGGAAATTGTATTCATTGTCCGCATAAAAAGAATCTGGTCTATCCTTGGCTTTCTTTCTTTCGAAGATGACTCGGATATCGGTTAATTTTGCTAGTTCATTGAATACATGAACCTTATATGGTGCCGGATGGTTAAATACAAATAGGGTCTTCATTTTTTATCATTATATATCATTTATTCCCAGTAATAAAAATGTTATCATTTTTGCATGAAACCAATAGCGAAAACATGGACTGAGTTTTTTCAAAGTATTCAAGACAAGGAATACTGTATCAATTTACACAAGTTTCTCGATAAGGAATATGAGAACAATATCTGCTATCCTCCGAGAAAACTTTTATTCAATGCTTTTAAGTTAACTCCACTTAATAAAGTTAAAGTGGTTATCATTGGACAAGATCCATATCATGAACCAGGACAAGCAATGGGTTTATCTTTTTCTGTTCCTGAAACAGTTAAGGTACCTCCATCATTAATCAATATTTATAAAGAAATCGCTGATGAGTATGACACCAAAGTTGATATGAGTAGTGGTGACTTAACATATCTTGCTAAACAAGGTGTTCTTCTTTTAAACTCTATTCTCAGCGTTCGTGCTCATCAACCAATGAGTCACAATATCAAAGAATACGAAATGTTCTTCAATGATGTTCTTGAAGTGCTTGATAAACAAAACCATCCAATCGTTTTTATGCTCTGGGGAAGCAGTGCGAGAAAGTTAAAAAAACTCCTCCACAATCCATCTCATCTAATTCTTGAATCCGTACATCCATCTCCACTTGCTGCAAACCATGGTGGATGGTTCAAAAATAATCATTTCCGTTTAGCAAATGAGTATCTTAAAAATAATAAAATTAAGCCTATTGATTGGTTAAGATAATAAGTCTAAAATAATCTTCGGGAGCTGAGCGATAACTCGGCTGAGAGGAACATTAATTCATGTTCGACCTTGTACCTGATCCTGATAATGCAGGCGTAGGAGAGATTTTTAGTTTTTATCCCTCTAGGTGCAATCTTGGAGGGTTTTATTTATGAAATTTAAAAAGTTCTTAAAAAACAACATTGCCTACTTGATTGCGTTTGTGATGAATGTCGCAATTGTAGGTTTTCTTTTTGGTCCATTACTTACTTATGAAACTAAGTATTATGTGGGCGAAACAAAAATCAAAGAATACTATTCCGCAAATATCATCAAATTACTCAATGGTTCAATTACTCCTTCATGGATTTACATTGTTCTATTAGCATTTGTTGGTATTGCAATTATTGCGCTAATTGTCGCATTATTTGTGAAAAATCATAAGAAAGTGAATGATGGTTTTGTTGCTGTCGTTTTAATTGATTTAGCCTTATTAGTGGCTTACGCAATTTTAGCAAAAGAGATCTTCTCCTATTTTGCTGGCGATATGGGCATGATTGCCAACTTTAATGGCGCGCAAGTAGGTTGGTGTTCTGGTGTCATTATTTTCCTAGCAACAATTGAGTTTTTTGCAGTAATTTCCGTTTCCAGTTATTCCAAACAATCTGTTCAAGGATTAGCGGAAGACGCCATGCTAATTGCTGCCGCATTCATTCTTAACTTTATTAAAATTCCATTAGGCGCAACTGGTGGTTCTATTAACTTCCAAATGCTCCCACTTATGCTCATCGCTTTAAGACGTGGACCAGTTACTGGTTTCATTTGTGGTGGCTTTATCTATGGTTTGATTACTTGCTTAACCGATGGATATGGTTTTGCTACATACCCATTCGATTATTTAATTGGTTTTGGTTCAGTTGCCGTGATGGGTTTCTTCAGCAAATTCATCTTACCAACCGAAGAAAACAAATACCCATTATGGTTATCTGAAATCTTAATCTTTGTGGCTGGCTTAGTTTCAACATTTATCAGATTCGTTGGTGGAACAACTTCCAGTATGGTTATCTATGGTTATCAATTCGTTCCAGCACTCTCATACAATGCTTTATATATTCCACTTTCAGGTGCCGCTGCGGTTGCGCTTTTGATGATTGTTCTTCCAGTTTTGCAAAAACTAAATCGAAAATATCCAACAAAATAAAGTATATTTCATCTAAAAATGTGTCTCTTAATGAGGCACTTTTTTATTATTGAGGCATAATATAACATTTTCTAATTTAGTATGTTATACTATTAGAAATTGAGGAAATTAGTATGTTAGAAGACGATATCAAACAAGAACAAAGCAAATCTTTAGAACCAGTTGAGGAAAAAGAAATGGTGGAACAAACACCAGAAGAAGATATCAATAGCATTTTCCCGGGTGCTACTCCAATTGAAAAACCAAGTAAAGATGATCCTGCGTATGATGATGTTATTGAACAAGCTCGCTTATCTTTTAGCAAAGTTATTAAAAAGAATAGAATCGGTAGTTATATAGCAATGGGTGTTGTTTTAGCCCTTGCTGTTGGTGCCGTCATTCTTATTGGTATGGCCCAAATGGCTTTAAAGATTGTTGGTTGGTCCATGGTAGGCGTCGCAGTTGTAGGCATGCTCGTGTTTTATATTGTGTCACGCAATATCGTGCCTAACGCGACAAAAGAATATATCGCTGTTGTTAATAAACAAATGAATATGAGAAACTTCATGGATGGTCAATTCACTGAAGTGAGCACAGATAAAAATGAAAAGATGGAATTAGCGGATCCTATTAGCGATGCTATTTATAGCAATATCTCTAACATCGCTTCTAGAAACGTTATTAATGGTAAGTTCGTTGGCCGTTCATTTAAGGTCGCGGACATGGGCTTATATAGTGGCGCAGGCAAACAACGCGCATCCGCATTCGTAGGCAAATATATGTCCTTCCCAAATGACTTACATTTTGAAGGTAGATACATCCTTGTCTTTAAGGGACAAGTTCCAACTGATTTACCAACCGATATCACTGACTTAGTGGTCTTACACGAAGGTGATGATATGCTCGTCTATGGTAAAGAAGGCAATAAATACGAACAAGATTTAGGCAAAGAGTTCTTAAAAGAAATCAAAAAGATTTCCGTTGAAAAACATCTTTTAAATCTTAATGTTGTTATCTGGAGTGGTCATAGTGCAGCTTATGCATCTTATGATGATCAAATCATGACACTCCCATATCAAGAGAATTACAACAAAGAATCTAACGAACAATACGCTGATAACTTGTTAGATATCTTCAATAGTCTCAAACTCTTATTAAATAAGGAGAAATAGAATGGCACTAATCGGTCGTTGGTTAGGAATACAATGCTTTAAGCATAACGGTAGTTTGCATCGTTGTTGGGACCGTGCTTTGGTCTTAGAAAACAATGCTGATTTTATCGTGACCGCGACAAAGTGTGCCAAAGTCGTGGAGAGCAATGGTAGAAGATGGTTTACTAAAGAACCAGCAGTCACTATTTTCTCAAAGAAAGAATGGTGGAATGCCATCTGTATGATTAAACATGATGGTATTTGCTATTACTGCAATATCGCTTCACCAAGTATTGTCGGTAAGGATTGCATTAAATATATCGACTATGACTTAGATGCTAAACTCTTCACCAATGGTGAAATTAGAGTGCTTGATGAGAAAGAATATGCTCACCATAAAGCGACATATAAATATGGCGATGACTTAGATACAGTCCTTAGATATACCACTAAGCTAATCGTTGAAAGAATGAAGAACCATGAGTTCCCATTTGATGAAGACACAATTAGAGGATATTACGAAGACTTCCTCAAAATCACTGCAAACAAATAAACAATATGGAAGAAATTATTAAACTAACACATTCAAAAGAAGAAACTATGCAATTAGCCAAAAGCATAGCAGATAAATTACCTAACGGAATCACTCTCACATTCAGTGGTGATTTAGGTGCGGGTAAAACTACTTTTGTTCGTGGCTTAGCGGAAGGTCTTGGTATTACAGAAGTGGTCCAATCACCAACCTTTAATATCATGAAAATCTATCTCAAAGGTAAAAGACCATTAATCCATATTGATGCTTATCGTCTCGCTGATATTGATACTGATATTGGCTTAGATGAATATATTGGATATGAAACAGGTATTACTGTTATTGAGTGGCCAATGTATATCGAAAAGTTAATTCCTGACTTCTCCATTGAAGTGGTAATTTCAAACCTTGGAGACGATAATAGACAACTCAAATTCAAGTTAAAAGACCAATCTCTTTTGGAGATTTTTAAATAATGTTTTCTATACTTTTAGATTCATCAAATACTTCTTTAACTGTGGGCATTGCTAAGAATGATGTTTTACTCGAAAGCATCTCATATGAAGCATGGCAAACTCAGTCCGAACATATGATTCCTGAACTCGATAAATTACTCGATAAATATAACGTCGAAAGAAATCAAATTAGTGATGTCGTTGTCGCTATCGGACCTGGTTCATATACAGGTGTAAGAATCGCAATTACAATCGCGAAAACCATCGCTGCTGTTTTACCAGTTAAAGTATATGCAATTAGTTCATTAAGATGCCAAAAAGACGGCAAAAACCCATCAATTTGCGTAATTAATGCAAGAAGTGGACGTTCATATTTTGGTGTTTATGAAGATGATAAGGTCTTAGTGGAAGACCAAATTTTAACCAATGATAAAGTGCAAGAATATATTGCTGAACATAAAGATTTTGTGGTGTGCGGAAATGCCTCTTATTTAGGTATTGAAGGCAAACAACCTGACATCGCAAAAGAACTTCTCGCACTTAAAAAAGTTGTCTCTCCAGTCGCTGATCCATTAGCGGTCAAACCGGTTTATATGAAGGATTAATTATGGACTATTTGTACGTCACTGTGAGAGAAGCAACTGATGAAGATATCCCAGCCATTTTGGAGTTAGAACAACTCTGCTTCAAAGCGCCTTGGAATAAACAAAATGTCATGTACGAAATGCATGAAAACCCAGTCGCAAATGTGTGGGTCATCGAACTAGAAGAAAAGAGTCAAAACCTCAAGTCAGTCGTTGGGTTCTGTGACTACTGGCACACATTTGATTCTGCGACAATCGCCCAAATCGCTGTCCATCCAAGTCTACATAGAAAACAACTTGGTAGTGCGATGATGGATGAAATTATTAACGACTGTTACGCCAAGAAAGTTAGGACTCTTACTCTTGAAGTTAGAGCGGATAACGAGAAGGCGATTAATTTCTATCTTAAACACGGATTTAAGAAGGAATTAGTAAAACCACATTATTACTCTAATGGTGATGATGCGATTTATATGACAAGAAAGGTGGAAGATTTATAGTATGGCTTTAATTCTTGCAATTGAATCCAGTTGTGATGAAACTTCTGTTGCTATCACTAAAGATGGCAAGTTACTTTCTAATGTCGTGAGCACGCAAATAGAGGTGCACCGCAAGTACGGAGGCGTTATGCCTGAAATCGCATCACGCTTACACGCAGAGAACATCGGTGTGGTTCTTAAAGAAGCAGTTGAACAAGCTAACATTAAGCTAGAAGATGTCGATGCTTTCGCAGTCACACGTGGGCCAGGACTTATTGGCGCATTACACGTGGGCTTACAAGCCGCGAAGACACTCGCAATGTTATATAAGAAACCTTTAATCCCAGTTCATCACTTAACTGGTCACATATACGCGAACGAATATATTGAACCATTACAATTCCCACTTCTCGCGGTTGTTGTTTCTGGTGGCAATAGTGAACTCGTTATTATGGAAGACCATATGAAATTTAAAGTAATTGGTGAAACTCGTGATGACGCGATTGGTGAATGCTATGACAAAGTCGCACGTGTACTAGGACTTCCTTATCCAGGAGGTCTTCCAATTGACCAATTAGCTAAAGAAGGAAATCATACATACAATCTCCCAGTTCCTTTAAAGGGAGAACATACATATGATTTATCATATTCAGGTTTAAAAACTAATATTATTAACCTTGTTCATAACTTAGAACAAAAAGGTGAAAAGGTTAATGTTCCTGATATGTGCCGTTCCTTCCAAGATGTCGCAGTTGGATTAGTGTTAGACCGCACTATTAGAGCGGTTAACGAATACAAAGTCAAACAAGTTATTCTTGCTGGCGGCGTATCCGCAAACTCTTATCTAAGAGGCGAAATGAAGAAGGAAATGGAAAAACGCAATATCAAAATCATCATTCCACCAATGTGGTGCTGCACAGACCAGGCAGCGATGATTGCTAAAGTTGCGGAACACTTATATGAAATGAAAGTATTTGCTCCACTTGATTTAGGTGTTGATCCAAACTGGTTTATTGAAGATTATCAAAAATTCTAACAATAAATTTATTAATTGTTATAATTGTTAAGCGAGGAATATATTATGGAAGCTATCAAAACAACAAACTTCGAACTATTTGACATCATCGTCAATGGTGAGAAGGAAGAAAAAGAAAAAGTAAAATTAGTTGAACTCGAAGGTTGGGTGAAAACCAATCGTGATAATGGTTCTATCGGATTTATTGAATTCAATGATGGAACATGCTTTAAGAATGTTCAATTAGTCTATAACAAAGAAGCCAAAGGTTATGAAGTGCTTACCGCTTTAAGAACTGGCGCAGCGATTAAAGTTATCGGTGAAGTCGTCTTAACTCCTGAAATGAAACAACCATTTGAAATTCATGTTAAGGAATGTGAACTTGAAGGTGATGTCGCTGATGACTATCCACTTCAAAAGAAAAGACACTCATTTGAATTTTTACGTGAAATCGCTCACGTCCGTCCAAGAGCTAATACATTCCAAGCCGTTTATAGAGTCCGCTCTGTCTTATCAATGGCAATTCATGAATTCTTCCAAGAAAGAGGATTCATTTATGTCCATACACCATTAATTACCACAAACGATGGTGAAGGTGCAGGTAACGTTTTTGATGTCACAACACACGATACAAAAGATCCGAATTACTTCTATGGTAGAAAGGTCAACTTAACCGTTACAGGTCAATTACACGTTGAACCATTTGCTCTTGCTTTCCGTGATGTTTATACATTCGGTCCTGCCTTTAGAGCGGAACATTCTAACACCGCTAGACATGCTTCCGAATTCTGGATGGTAGAACCAGAAATCGCATTCGCAGATTTATCCGATAACATGGATTTAATCGAGGATTGCATTAAATATTGCATTAATTACGTCATTAAATCTTGCCCAGATGAAATGAATTTCTTTAACACAATGATTGATAACACACTTTTAGAAAGACTCAATCATGTCTTAAATAGTGAATTCAAACGTATGCCTTACACAGAAGGTATCGAAATCTTAAAAGAAGCCGTTAAGAATGGCCATAAATTCGATTACAACAAGATCGAATGGGGTATGGATTTACAATCCGAACACGAAAGATATTTAACTGAACAAGTCGTTAAAGGACCATTATTCTTAACTGACTATCCAAAAGAAATCAAAGCGTTCTATATGCGTTTAAACGATGATGGAAAAACCGTCGCTGCATGCGACTTATTGGTTCCAATGATTGGCGAACTCGTTGGTGGTTCACAAAGAGAAGAGCGTTACGATCTCCTCAAGAAGAAAATGGAAGAACTCGGTAACGATAAAGAACTCGAATGGTATTTAGACACCCGTAGATATGGTGGCTGCAGACATTCAGGTTTCGGTATTGGATTTGACCGCTTATTAATGTATATTACAGGTATGCAGAACATCCGTGATACTCAACCATATCCAAGAACATCCGGATCTATCAAATACTAATAATTATGGCACCAGAAAAGAAGAAAGAATTAACTCCAGAAGAAGTCGAAAGAAAAGACAGAGTTCGTCTCCGTCTATTCATTCTTTTGATTTGTTTAGATATTCTCTTAGCGGGTTATCTAGTCTTCGAAATGATAATCATCATTACAAACTCGATGCCAAAATAAATAAAATGAAAACCCCATAAGGGGTTTTTCTTTTACACATTTGTATTGTTATTGTTGCTATTATCAGGAACAGGACTTGGTTGTGGTGTCTCTTGATATCTTGCCGCGGCGATTGTTGCCGCTTGTTGGTTTTGATTAAATCCTTCAAGTGTTTTTTCAAACGCTGAAGTTGATAATTGATACATTCTAATTGTTCTAGAGATAAGTGCTTGTAAGGCGATGAGATACCAGATACCACCGATGATTAAGCATGTGACAAAGATATAGCTTGCCCAGGCTTGTGCTTCCAAGTGTGGTGTATTGATTAGTTGAGGCCAATTTAAGACTAAGCCCATACCTTCTGGACGAGTGATACATTTTGAGAAATCCCAAATGAATAAGATGGTGCCAAAACCTGTTTGCTTATATTCGAATACATTGTAGGCCCAGTCACGTGTGAAGATGTCTCTAAATAATAAGACTAATCCACCCACTAATAAAATGATGACTGCGATATAGGATTGCTTAACAAATAATCTCCAGTTTTTCTTTCTTGCGTAACGCTTGAAATGTTTCTTATCGGTGATGACTCTAGTGACAACTGGATCGGCAACAATGTGGTCAAGTTTTCTTCCTTGCCACTTCATCACACGAGTGATTAAGAAGCCGATATAACCGATTAAAACAAACACTAAGATAAAGACCAAAAGAAGAGCAAATATGAGTCGTTTATCGTTTTCTGAAAGTGATATCAAAAAGTTCATACTAACCCTCCTCCCTAATCAAAATCTATGTTAACGCCGGATGATTCGTCGTCATCATCTTCGTCGTCTTTAATCTCTAAAATATTGGATTTTTGCTCAGTTTTTTCTAAAACTATCTCATCTTCTTCAATATCTTCGACATCTGGTTCTTCAATATAATTTGGTTTAACAACCATCTCTTGTTCTTGAACTGGAGCTTCTTCAATTACTGGTTCTGGATCAGGTTCATAAGCAGGTTCTGATTCCTCGATAACTGGTTCTTCTTGAACAGGTTCTTCAACTTCTTCTGACTCAGATTTTAAGTATTCTGGCACATAGAAAGGATCAGCAGTATTGACTGGTTGATTTTGTTCAGAACCGATATTTAAAGCAGCAGAAACATCTTCATTTGTTACTGCAGTTTGAGGTGCTGCTTGAGGTGGAGCAAGTCTCTTTTTGGCTTCAATATCTTCTGGTAAATCTTCGTATAAAGAACGACCTGTGAAGAATAAAATAATGCCTTTGATGGATAAGAAAATGAATACAAAAAATGCGACCACAGCGTAAAGCGCCATACCTACTAAAAGGAATGGGAGAACTAATACGTACAATACGCCTTTTCCGAAATTTTTAAAGAAACTTATCATGTGCTATTTTATTGTATCTTCCTTCACTGGTTTTAACAAATAATTATTGATTAAAACAATAATTGCGACGATAAAAAAGAATATATTAACTAATACGAGACCTTTAGGCTCATCAACTAACTTATAAAGAAGTGCAAATGTGAACATTGAAACTATAAATGATGCTACTAAAAGAATATAGACAAGTGTCTTTCTTTCGAGGACTAAATATATGATTGCATAGCAAGTGAATAACAATGAAATCAAACTCATTAAATATGCAATAGGCCCACAATATGGAATGAATGTGAATGCAAACGCTAAGGTAGATGAACCTCCAATAGCCATTGCTAATGAGAAAGGAAGCTCTTTTGGATCGCTTAGAACATAACCAAACTTTGGAAGTTCTTCTTTGATAACCATATAAGCGATAATCTGTTGTGCTAAGGAAATAAAGAAGATAAAGCAAGGAACAACATAGTTGAGGTATTTAAAATCACCTAAACCAAATACTGTCGCGAATGAGACAACGACATCTTTTCCACTAATGAGATTCAATAATGGAAGTGTGGCATATGAAATAGCGATTTGCACTAATGTAGTAATTGTTAAAATCCAGAATGAAGGAACTTTCTTTTCTGCCAAGAAACCAAATAGGAATCCTGAGATGATTGATGGAATGACATAGAAGATAGTGTCTCCAATTTGCCACATCGTACAAATCATACATAAGCCAATCGTAGCTACTGCGTAGATAGGGAAATAAATCTTCTTACAATGAATCGTAACTATGGCTGATGTTAGCGGGAGTACAAATACAATTAAGAAAAATAAAAATGGCACAAGAACGGATATCAAAACGAAGACCACGTTAATAGCCGCCATGATGGCCATGTAAGTAATATTTTGTACTAAGGTTTCCTTCTTTTTACGAGGTTCCATATAAAAAAGTTTATCATTTATATACTTTTTTTGCGAAAAAAATGTAAAAAGTCGCCTATGTATTTAATAGGAGGACCTTATGAATAAACTTTTGATATTACCTTTAATGACCATTTTGTTAACTTGCTGTTCTAGTAATAAAGAAGTGGTTGCTAAGGAATATGATTATGACGATATCGTTGATCTGAAACTATGCTGGAATGATATTCTAACGGTTCAATCCGATAACTATTATGCATACATCTATTCCGAAACTTGTGGCCATTGTAATGAAATTAAGCAAGAAGTTATCTCCTATGCATTATCAAACTTTGGGCAATTGTATTTCATCCCGTTTAATAAAGAGATTCCAATTATTACAGATCGAAATAGTGTCTTAGAAAAGGACGATGCTAACGATTTAGGGATAGTGGGAACACCAACAATGTTTCTGATTATTAATCATGTAGTTAAAGAGAACTATGTAGGCAAAAAAGAGATAGTTAAGACATTGACAAAGTCTTAGCAATAATAAATTGAGTGATTTTTCTCACTATGGTATTATATTGCTAAGCAATATATGAATTTCGAAAAAGAACTTAACGAAAAGCAATATGAAGCGGTTACAACTGCTTTTAGAAACGTGAGAATTATCGCTGGCGCAGGTAGTGGTAAGACTCGTGTTTTGACATACCGTATCGCTTACTTAATTTCTGAAGTGAAAGTTTTGCCATGGAAAATCTTAGCCATTACTTTTACTAATAAAGTCGCTAATGAGATGAAAAATCGTGTTATTAAAATGATCCCTGAAGCAGAGAAAGATTTAACGATTAAAACCTTCCACTCATTTGCCGCAATGTTCTTAAGAAAAGAAATTCCATTAATCGGTTTCCCATCAAGTTTCACAATTCTTGATGAAGAAGACCAAACTAAATTAATTAAAGACATCATTGCTGAAATGGGATTCAGACGTGGTGATAAGATTGCTGGTAAAGCTTTAAGTTATATCGGTGCTCAAAAGCTCCATGAAAGATATCCTGACGATATCACGATAACCAAAGAATCATTTGAAGATGAAAAACTTTGCTTAGAGATTTATGAAAGATATGAAGAAGAGAAAAACAAACAATTATCTCTCGACTTTGATGACTTGTTGCTTAAGACAATTTACATTTTAGAGAACTATCCTACAACAAGGCAGAAGTGGCAAGACAGAATTGACCACATTTTAGTGGATGAATTCCAAGACACAAATGACGTTGAATATAAGTTAATTAAGTTATTATCCAAGACATCTACATGCCACTATGTCGTGGGTGATCCAGACCAAACAATTTATACCTGGCGTGGTGCGAACCAAGACATTATCTTAAATCTCCAAAAAGATTATTTAGATATGGAAACAATCATTCTCAATAGAAACTATAGAAGCACCACAAAAATCTTAAATAGTGCGAATAAACTTATCGCGTATAACAAGATGCGTGTTAAAAAGGATTTATATACAGAGAATGAAGAAGGAAAACCAATCATCACTCGTCGTTGCAATACTTCAAGAGACGAAGCTGAATTTGTTGCTAGAGAAATCAAACGTTTAGTCCAAGTCGATGGTTATTCTTATAAGGATATAGCGTTACTCTATCGTTCCAGCTACATCACAATGGATTTCGAATCTGCATTCTCTAAATATCAAATCCCTTACAAGATTTATGGCGGTCTTAAATTCTATCAAAGAAAAGAAATTAAAGACGTTTTAGCGTATTTCCATTTAATTACTAATGTTAAAGACGATATTTCTTTCGAAAGAATTATGAATGTCCCAAGAAGAGGCATCGGTGATACATCAGTAAACGCTATTAAAGAAGAAGCTCATAACTTAAATATGAGCATGTATGAATATGTCCGCGACTTTGATTTTGAAATTCAAACATCAGAGGCACCAAGAAAATCTATTAATGCCTTAAAGATAATGATTACTGTTATCGACAAAACACGTGTTGACATCAATAAAAACGAAGAAGTTTTCTCTAAAACTCTTGAAGAAATGATACTTTCGTTTGGATATTACGACTATTTAGGCAAAGAAGAGGATGGAGATGAACGTATCGAAAACGTTAAAGCTTTATTTGAAGATATCCGTCACTTCTTACATACAAACCCAGAATCTACATTCGATGAATATCTCCAAAACATTTCATTATTGTCCGCACAAGATGAAGTTGCAGATGGTGATTTCGTCACATTAATGACTGTTCACACCGCAAAAGGATTAGAATATCCAGTAGTGTTTGTTGTTCGATTAAATGCAGGTGTCTTCCCACATATCAGATCTTTCGCTGAAAACGGTTATAAAGGTCTTGAAGAAGAAAGACGCTTAGCTTATGTCGCTATGACAAGAGCGAAAAAACTACTTTATTTGACTTTTGCAGGGGATTATTCCTATGTTTTGCAGGGAAATTTACTACCATCTCAGTTCTTAAAAGAGTCAGGTAATGAAGTAGTTGTTAATCACGATTACAATCCATTTAAATCAAATAAACCACGTCCAACATATCATTTTGATGATGGACCTAATGATTCTTTCCAAATGGATGAACCAAGTCGTCCAGTTATATCTCAAGTTGATAATGGTATTAGCGAGTGGAATATTGGAGACATTGTTATTCATAAGACATTTGGCGAAGGCACAGTCGTCGCTTTAGATGGAGACGGAATAATCAAAGTAAATTTCAAAGAACATGGCACAAAAACTTTAATGGGTAATCACCCATCCTTATCAAAAGGAGTAAAATAGAGTTATGGATCCTAAACAAAGAGTAAAAGAACTAACTGAAACATTAGAGAAATATAACTACGAATATTATGTCTTGGATAATCCATCCGTTTCTGATGCAGAATACGATAGATTAATGCAAGAATTAATCGCTATTGAGAAGGAACACCCTGAACTAATCTCTCCTTTATCTCCAACTCAACGTGTTGGCGGTCAAGTTCAAGATGAATTCAAAAAAGTTACGCACCAACGCATGATGCTTTCTTTAGCTAATGCCTTTAACGAAGATGATTTATATGATTTCGATCGTAAAGTCAGAGAAGTTATTGGTGGAGATAAAGTTACATACATGGCAGAAATGAAAATTGATGGCCTTGGTATGTCTCTCGTATATAACAAAAACTTACAATATGCCGCAACTAGAGGTGATGGCACAGTTGGTGAAGATGTTACTTCTAACGTTATTACCATTAAATCAATTCCATCGCATATTGATGTTGAAGGCGATTTAGAAATCCGTGGCGAAGTCTTCATGCCTAAGAAATCTTTGAATAAATTAAATGAAGAAAGAGCAAAGACTGGTGAACCTTTATTCGCAAATGCTAGAAACGCTGCGGCAGGTAGTATTAGACAACTCGACAGTGCGATTGCCGCAAGCCGTGGACTTGATGCTTTCTGGTACTATTTTGTTAACGCTCGTGATTTCGGAATTAGATATCACAGTGAATCCTTAGACTTTGCTGATAAGCTAGGATTTAAGACAAATAAAGAACGTCGTTTATGTCATGGTATTGACGAAGTTATTGTATATATTAAAGAATACACAATTAAGAGACCTGATTTACCCTACGATATTGATGGTGTAGTTATCAAAGTTGATGACATGAACCTCTATGATAAGTTAGGCTATACCGCTAAAACTCCTCGTTGGGCAATCGCTTATAAATTCCCACCTGAAGAAGTTATCACAAAGCTTACAGATATTATCTTTACAGTTGGTAGAACAGGTAAGATCACTCCAAACGCAGTCCTAGAACCAGTTCGTGTCGCAGGCTCAACCGTGCAACGCGCAACCTTACATAATGAAGACTTTATTAAAGAAAAAGGATTAATGGTGGGCGACTATGTTGTCTTAAGAAAAGCCGGCGATGTCATTCCTGAAGTCGTTAGACCTGTAGAAAATAGAAGAGATGGCACACAAGTAGCCTTTGAAATGATTACAAATTGTCCAGAATGTGGCATGCCTTTAGTTAAGAAAGATGCAATGCACTTCTGTGTGAATCCAGAATGTCCTGCAAAGCAGATTGAATCAATTATTCACTTTGCTAGCAAGGATGCGATGGATATTGAAGGCATGGGTGAAAAGGTTGTCGAACAATTTTTCAACCAAGGATTCTTCACTAATATCGCTGAAATCTATAAGTTAATGGATCATAGAGATGATGTTATTGCTCTTGATGGATGGCAATCTAAATCAATTGATAACTTAATCGATGCAATTGACAAGAGTAAGGCCAATTCCGTTGAAAAACTATTATTTGGTCTAGGTATCAAAGAAGTGGGTGCCAAAATGGCTAAAACATTGTCTAGAATCTTTGGCAATCTTGATGCTTTAGCATCAGCAACCGAAGAAGACCTCTTAGAAATCCCAGATGTTGGTCCGGTAGTGGCTCGTTCAATCGTCAATTGGTTCGCTAGTGAACATAATAAAGAACTCATTGAACAATTAAGAGCAGAAGGACTTAACTTCAACTTCTTAGGTTCGATCTCAAAAGCCGCTAACTCATACTTCTCAGGAAAAACAGTTGTCCTTACTGGAACACTTGATTCAATGGGAAGAAAAGAAGCGACTGATATATTAGAAAACTTAGGTGCTAAAGTTACTGGTTCTGTTTCTAAAGCTACTGATGCAGTAGTGGCAGGACATGATGCTGGTAGCAAATTAGATAAAGCACAAGCACTTGGAATTACAGTTTTATCCGAAAGCGAATTCCTTGAACTCATAAAATAAAAGAAGCCAAGCCGGCTTCTTTTTTTACCACTTCATGACGTTCTTACCAATCGTGGTTTTATTTTCTATATCTTTCTTATATGCGTCGTAGATATCGTTCACAGAATTGATTTGAACTTCCGATAAAATCATAGGACGAATTTTATCTTGAACTTCTTTTTCTTCAAGTAGTTTTGCGACATGTTCGAAGTCCTTATTATCGCTTCTTGTTACACCTTTGAGTGATAGGCCTTTTTCTAAGACTAATCTTGTGTTTAGTGGGACCTTTTCTTCGGACACTCCCATGAGGATTAAGTCCGCTCCAACAGTGGCCATATCAATCATCTTGTTGATGGCATCAGCGGAGTACTTGCCACCGACAATTTCAATCATCGTATCGTACTTCTCACCGTTATATTCTTCATATGTTTTTGTTTCACATTCTTTAAACATTGAAAGCTTGTTTTTATCGATACCATAAACAGTTAATTTGGTATCCGGATGATCGTGCCTAAATACTATATAAGTGATGTATGCAAGTATGCCATCTCCGAAAATAGCGACATGGTTTGTTTCACTAAAAATAATTCTTCTTAATCCAGCAACTGCAACACTAAGCAATTCACTGAAAACTGCTATATTTGCAGGGATTTTGCTGTCATATTTAACTAAAAGTTCAGGTTCTGCGACGTAAAATTGTTTCAAGAAACCATCGGTCGAAGAGCTTCGGAAAGTGGAGTGAATAGCGTAGTTATTACCTAAATCTGTTCTCGCACATCTTTGATTTTCAAATTCGTTTAAATACTTCTCTTCAACAGAGTTTGGAATAAGAATGACCTTGTCTCCAATTTGATATTTTCCGGTGTCATCTTTAACGACGTGACCGACTGCTTCATGGATTGGAGCGAGTGGATATTTTTGATTCAAAATTGCAGGATCACGCAACCCTAAAAAGTAACGGATGTCCGCTTTACAAATAGCCATATAATCGACTTTAACTAATACCTTATTTGACTCTAAATCAACGGTATCAATAAACTCTTCAATGACTCCTGGAGATGTTACTTTATAGAGAAGTTGGAACATTATAGAACCTCTGCTTTTCCAATCTTTAATAATGCCTTGAGCATCATCAAATCATCGAAGGTTGTAATCTTAAAATTGAGCTTATCACCTTCGACTAAATGGACCTTGTGTCCGAGTAATAAAACTAATTTTGTATCATCAGTGACATTAGGAACTTCTTTGTTTTTCACAGCATCATGAGCTTGCATGATTAATGAGAATTTAAATGTTTGAGGTGTTTGACCTTGATAGAGTTCTTTTCTCACTGGAATATCACTAATGGTTTCAGAATCTTCGCTCTTAACGATAGTGTCTGTTGCTTTAATAACTGTATCGACAGCCCCATAGGCTTTGCAACATTCGATATTGTCTTTAATAATTCTTGGGCTGATTAATGGACGAGCGGAGTCGTGGATAACGATAATATCATCATCTTTAGCACCGATTTCTTTACAACCTTGTAAGCCGTTATAAACGGAAATTTGTCTTGTTGCGCCACCAGCAACAACCTTGGCAACTTTTGTTAAGTCATATTGTTTAATCATTAACTTAACTTCTTCAACATATTCTTCATTTGTGGAAATAACGATTTTATCGATATTTGGATTCACATCAAAAACTTCAATGGTGTGAATCATTAAAGGTTTGTTTTGGACTAATAAGAATTGTTTTGGCTTATCAGCGTTTCCCATGCGGGAACCTGTGCCTGCTGCAAGAATTAAAGCGATATTCATAGAATGACACCTCTTTTATATTTTATGCTCTTTCATATAAGATTTATAACCCTGTGTTAATGAGAGACCTTTGTCGTGGTGGTGACCAACTTGTTTTTCAACAGGTGGTAGCTTTCTCCAATCATTAAATAACAAAGTTAAATATTGGTCATATTCTTTAGGAACGCAAACTTCGATATCTTCAAACTTCAATTTAGTAGTTTCAGCGTATATTGCCTTAGGCATAGCTTCTTTCTTTTTATTTGTGCCACACATATTGCCGACAACTTCCGCTTCCGCAAAAGGAACCTTTGTAAGAATCTTTTCTGTGTGTTTTCTACGCCAATGGCAAATATCAAATGGCCAAGTTAATATGGCAAATAGATTTATAAATAAATCTCCTAACCAAGTGCCTTTAGAAAATTTTCTTCTCATCTGTGGGAAATAAGAGATAAATGATTGTCTCCAAACTCTACTAACTAAATGGGCATATTTTTCTCTTGGCTTTCCCGCTTTATAGTCAAATCCATCAATAGGAAAAATATCAATCCAAACACCATGATTGATTTGGTGTTTCATAAAGAAGTTTTCGATATAGGTGGTGTTGCTATCTCTTAACTTGGCGTAGTTATATGTGTAATGTGGATCGCTCTTCCATGTTTGAATGAAATAACTTGTACCTTCATATTCCTTTTGAAGTTCCACATATTTATTAAAGTCTTCTCTAGGCATACCGACATCAATGTCATCATCCCATGGAATGAATCCTTGGTGTCTGGCAGCGCCTAAACATGAACCGCCAACAAGAAAATATGTGAGATGATGTTTATCGCACACTCTAATGAATTCCTTAAGAAGTTCTAATTGTTTTTTCTGTAGGTCGTTCATATCGATTATATTAGCAAAATTTTAATAATTTTGTCTAAAAAAATGATAAGCCTATTTTCTTTTACTTGATAAAGAAACAAAAGTATTAGATATTATAATTCGATTATAATAAGATAAAGTCTCAGCCAAGTTGAGGCTTAAAGGAGAAATGATATGGCAATATTAGTAACAGGTGGAACGGGTTATATCGGTTCCCATACAGTAGTCAATTTATTAGACCGCGGATACGATGTGGTCATCGTTGATAACTACTGCAACAGCAAACCTGAAGTTTTAAACAGAATTCAAAAAATCACCGGCAAAAAGCCAAGATTTTACAAATTATCAGTGCAAGATGAACCTGAATTAAGGAAAGTCTTTGAACAAGAAAATATTACTGATGTCATTCATTTCGCTGGCTTAAAGAGCGTTGCTGAATCTGTCGCTAAACCGGACTTATATGTCGCAAACAATGTGGGCAGCAGCCGTGTCCTTTTAAAACTTATGAAGGAATACGGAGTTCACAATATTGTCTTCTCATCTTCTGCAACAGTGTATGGTGTCCCAGATCATGTCCCACTTAAGGAAGAAGATAAAGTTGGTGGTTGTACAAACCCATACGGACAAACCAAACTAGATATCGAATTTATGCTTAAGGATTATGCAAAAGCTAATCCAGATGCCAACATCGCTATCTTAAGATACTTCAATCCAATCGGTGCTCACCCAAGCGGACTTATCGGTGAAGATCCAAACGGCATTCCAAATAACTTAATGCCATATATCACACAAGTCGCTGTTGGTAAGAGAGACCACCTCAATGTCTATGGTAATGACTACAAGACAATTGATGGTACCGGTGTTAGAGATTACATCCATGTTGTTGACTTAGCGTATGGTCACTTATGTGCATTAAGAAAACTCGCCTCTAAACCAGGTCTTGTTATCTATAACTTAGGAACTGGACGTGGAACAAGTGTTTTAGAACTTGTTCATGCGTTCGAAAACGTGAATAATATTAATATTCCATATGTAATATGCCCAAGACGTCCTGGCGATGTCGATGAAAACTATGCTGATGCGAGTAAGGCATATAGAGAAATGAATTTCAAAACAAGTCTTACAATCGAAGATGCTTGTAGAGATTCATGGAATTGGCAAAAGAATAATCCAAACGGATATGACAAATAGGAGGAGAACTTATGAGTGCTCAAAAAGTTACAATTCAAAGCAAAAATGGTGATACATTATTCGGCTTAGCATGGCACGTTGATAATGGCATTGCAAACGTTATCATTATGGAAGGTATGGAAGAACATGCCCGTCGTTATGATGACTTCGCACAATTCTTAAATAGCAAAGGCTTCAATGTCTACGCAGTTGACTGCTATGGTCAAGGTGAAAACGTCTTACCAGATGAAAGCAATAAAGGCATCTGGCCATCTTCTGGTTTTAGAAAACAAGTTCAAGCTGTTGACTCCTTAGTTGAGAAACTAAGAATCTCCTGTAAGCCAACATTCATCTTCTCTCACTCCATGGGTTCATTTATGTGCCAAGACTATATTCAAAGATATACTGAACACGTGAGTAAAGTTGTCTTATGTGGTAGTGGTTCTAAAAACCCAGCGGTCCCAGTTGGTTTCCAATTAGCCAAGATTATCGTCCATAGAAGAAATAGAGATAAGAAAGCCGGTTTCTTAAACAAACTTATGTTCGGTGGATTCAACAAGAAAATTAAGAATCCAAAAACAGGTTATGACTGGTTATCTCATAACGAAGAAAACGTGGAAAAATACATCGCTGATCCACTTTGCGGATTTGGTCCAACAAATGGTTTCTGCTATGAATTCTTAAAAGGTATGTCTCGTTTATATAAGAAGAAATTCTTATTAAAGATCCGTAAAGATTTAGACATCTTCATCATCTCCGGTGAAGAAGACCCAGTGACAAACTACGGTAAATCCGTTGGTAAGCTACAAGAAATGTACACCAAACTCGGTGTTAAGAATGTTGAAACCAAGATTTACAAAGGTATGCGCCACGAAATCTTAAACGAAAACAACAAACAAGAAGTCTACGAAGATATCGCCAACTTCTTCTTAAAAGATATCGAAAAGAAGAACATCATCTAGTTCTTCTAAGTGCGCCCGTAACTCAGCTGGATAGAGTACCTTCCTCCTAAGAAGGGAGTCGGACGTTCGAATCGCCTCGGGCGCGCCATTAGATATATAAGCTCCGTAACTGGGGCTTTTATTATTCCTTATATAAATAGACAAATATTTTTATATGAATTAAGATTATTTACGCTATGAAAGAATTCTCACTTATTGAAACACAAGTCGCTATTAAATATCTCAAAGATACCTTTGAAGAATTATTAGCCAAGAAACTCCACCTCGTTAGAGTGTCTGCCCCTCTCTTTGTAAAACAAAGCACTGGTCTTAATGACAACTTAAATGGCGTAGAAGAAACAGTTTCTTTTGATGTGAAAGGTGAACATATTGAAATCGTTCAATCTTTAGCTAAATGGAAAAGATATGCCTTAGGTAAATATAAATTCCCAAAAGACACTGGCTTATATACAGATATGAACGCAATTAGAAAAGATGAAGTAATGGATAATCTTCATTCTATCTATGTCGACCAATGGGATTGGGAAAAGATTATTTCCGCGGAAGATAGAAATAAGAAATATCTCTTTGAAACAGTTTCTCAAATCTATAGTGTCATCTATAAGTTAGCGACACTTTCTGAAAAGAGATGGGGCTTTAGTTATAATCTTCCTAAGAAGATATATAAAATCTCCACTAAAGAATTAGAAAAGAAGTACCCAAATAAGTCTCCTAAGGAAAGAGAATATCTAATTTGTAAAGAATATAGAGCGGTCTTTATTTATGGCATAGGATGGCCATTAAAGAACAAACTTCCTCATGATGGAAGAGCAGCGGACTATGATGATTGGAAACTCAATGGTGACATTATTCTTTTTGATGATGCAATTGATTCTCAAATTGAATTATCTTCCATGGGCATACGTGTGAATAAAGAAAGCCTTATTAAACAATTAGAATATAAAAATGAATTAAGTAAGAAAGAAAATCCATATTGCCAAGGTATCTTAAACGACAAATTACCATTAACCATCGGTGGTGGCATTGGTCAATCTCGTTTATGCATGTATTATTTACAGAAAAAACATATCGGCGAAGTGCAATCTTCTTATTGGAGTGAAGATGTCTTATTAGACGCCGAGAAAAACGGTATTAAATTGCTTTAATAAAATATTGATTTATTTTCCTTATTTATATAAAATCTATAAGCGTTATGGGTCTGTAGCTCACCTGGGAGAGCGCCTCCATGGCATGGAGGAGGTAGAGGGTTCGATCCCCTTCAGATCCACCAGAATGCTAATTATCCTTAAAGGATGAAGATATGAAAAAACCCGACTGATGTCGGGCTTTTTTTATTGCGGATTGAATGATGACTTGAGTGGGCAAGTTCTATTAAAGATTAAGTGTTCTTTAGTGGATTCCTTGTCTGTGCAGAAGTAACCGTTTCTAATGAATTGGAATCTATCTAATGGTTTGGTGTTTGCTAAGGAAGCTTCAACATAACCATATTCTTTAATCCAGGAATTTGGATTTAATCTTTCGATGAAATCTTTCCCTTTAGTTTCTTCTGTTTCATCCCACACTAATGGTTCATAGATATTGAATTGTGCTGGCAAGGCAGTACTAGCTTCCACATAGTGGATGGTACCATTTGGTTTTCTACCTTCGAATCCAGAACCTGATTTTGTGGCTGGGTCATATGTGCAGTGGAGCTCAACGATATTGCCGTTTTCATCTTTAACAACGCTTTCGCATTTAATGAAGTAAGCGTGCATTAATCTCACTTCGTCACCTAATGATAATCTCTTCCATTTACGGTTTGGTTTTTCTTCAATGAAGTCTTCTTGTTCAATATAGAGATATTTGCCAAAGGCAATTTGTCTTGTTCCTAAGGCTTCATTTTCCATATTGTTAGAAGCTTCAACATATTCAATTTGTCCTTCTGGATAGTTATCAATAACAACCTTTAATGGATGAATAACCGCCATTGGACGTGGAGCGATAAGCTTTTGTTCTTCTCTTAAGAAGTAATCTAAGTTATCAGCGTTAGTTGTGGAGTTAATACGTGATAAACCAGTATAGATAATAAAGTTCTTAATGCTATCAGCAGTGAAACCTTTTCTCTTTAAACCAACTAATGTTGGCATTCTTGGATCATCGTATCCTGTGACATAGCCACCTTCCACTAATTGACGGAGGTATCTCTTACTCATCACTGTATTTGTGATGTTAAGTCTTCCCCATTCATATTGATGTGGGATGTGTTCCATTTCACATTTTTCAACAAACCAATCGTATAAGATTCTGTGGTTATCGTATTCTAATGAACACATAGAATGTGTAACACCTTCAAAGGCATCTTGTAATGGGTGAGCAAAGTCATACATTGGATAGATGCACCATTTGTTTCCTTGACGGTGGTGGGTAACATGTAAGATACGATACATGACTGGGTCACGCATATTTATATTTGGATGAGACATATCGATTTTTGCTCTTAATGTCTTTTCTCCATTCGCGTATTTGCCTGCGCGCATTTCTTCGAATAATTTGAGGTTTTCTTCAACACTTCTATTACGGCATGGTGATTCTTTACCTGGTTCGGTTAATGTACCACGATAAGCGGTCATTTCTTCTGGTGATAAGTCATCGACATAAGCTAAGCCTTTCTTAATTAAGAGGATGGCTTTGTCATATGTCTTTTCGAAATAGTCACTTCCGAAGAATACGTTCTTTGGTTCATAACCTAACCATTTGAGGTCTGCAATGATAGCATCGACATATTCGGCACCTTCGTTAACTGGGTTAGTGTCATCGAATCTTAAGTTGGTGTAACCACCAAAGCATTTGGCGAGTTCAAAGTCATTAACAATTGCTCTTGCGTGACCAATATGTAAATAAGCATTTGGCTCTGGAGGGAAACGGGTAACAATTTCTTTGACACGACCTTCTTCAAGATCTTTCTCCATGATTGTTTTAATAAAGTTATTAATCTCTTCCATAATAGGTACCTCGGTGAATATTTTATAAAATACATTTTTATCATTCAATAAAATGATTCAAAATGTACGAAAGCAAATAAATAAATGCTATCATATTGCTGTTATGGGACTAGTATCAAGCGTCTATAAAAAGAGAATGCTTCATAGGTATGACAAGGATGGTTATACCCCTTATTTATCCAGTGAAGATTTCTCTGGATTAAATAAAGAAACACATACCTTTATTAATTCTTTAGGAGTGGAGATTTCCTATTTCTATTACTATTACGATAGCTATAATCCAAACTTTATTGTCCTTTTCCTTCATGGATTAGGACCAGGCCATACCGCATATACAAGAGAGATTCAAACTCTCGCTGAAATGGGTTATAAAGTTTTGACTTTAGATTATATGGGATGTGATTCCTCTAAAGGCGATAGAATGCCATCTCTAAATGAACCAACTAGGGATGTTGATGACTTGCTTAACTATTTGAAAATAGAAAAACCAATCGTTGTTATCGGCCATTCCTTAGGAGCATATACCACGCTTAACGTCATGAACATCCGTGATGAACTTAAGAAAGCAGTAGTGATATCTGGCTTCCTTAGACCTGACATAGTTTTAAATGCTTTATTAGGAACAAAAATGTTTTCTGCCTCTATTGCGCGATACGAGAAAAAGATTGAACCAAAGTATTATCCAATTGATAACTTTGAATATGTGAAGAACACAAATAACAAGCTTTTATTCATCCATAGCAAAGACGATCCAGTGGTCAATTATGCCGCTGCAATGAAACCAGTTTTGGAGGCGAATAATCCTAATATCCAAATCCTTACTGTAGATGGCAGAGGGCACAATCCTAACTATTCTGATAACGCCGCAAAAACGGTAACTGAAGTGTTTGGAAAATACTACAAACTCAAGAAGGATGAAGATAAGAAAAAGCTCATGGAAAATCTTGATCCATGGACAATAACAGACCAAGATCCTGAGATTTTTAAAAAGATAAAAGAGTTCATTGAAGAGTCCTAGAAAAAGGACTTTTCTTTTTAGGCAATAAGTGTAGAATATAGTTAAATCATACTAAAAAGGTAGGAAATAAATTATGCTTGTCAAAAATGTCACTGAATTAATCGGCAACACTCCACTTATGGAATTAACCAATATTGAAGAAAAATACGCATTAAAAGCCAAAATCTTCGCAAAAATCGAATATTTCAACCCAGCAGGCTCTGTAAAAGATCGTATCGCTTTGCAAATGATTTTAGATGCAGAAGAAGCAGGAAAAATCCAAAAAGGCGCCACAATTATTGAACCAACAAGCGGAAATACCGGTATCGGATTAGCCTCAATTGGCACCGCTAGAGGATATAGAGTTATCATCGTTATGCCTGAATCAATGTCCTTAGAAAGAAGAAAATTAGTTAAGGCATATGGTGCTGAATTAGTGCTCACCGAAGCCGCACTTGGAATGAAGGGCGCTATCGCAAAAGCAAATCAATTATTAGAAGAAATTGAAGGTTCAGTTATCCTTGGTCAATTTGAAAATCCAAGCAATCCAAAAGCCCATTATTTAGCAACCGGTCCTGAGATTTTTAAAGACCTCAATGGTAAGGTTGATGCCTTTGTTGCTGGTGTTGGAACTGGTGGCACAATCAGTGGTGTTGGCAAATATCTCAAAGAGCAAAATAAGAATACAAAAGTGTTCGCAGTTGAACCCGCATCATCCGCAGTTCTCTCTGGTGAAAAAGCGGGCCCACATATGATTCAAGGTATTGGCGCAGGCTTTGTTCCTAACACACTGAACACCGAAATTTATGACGAGATTATTAAAGTGGCTAATGAAGATGCATTAGAAACAGGCAAAATGATTTCTCGTACAGAAGGTATTTTAGTGGGTATCTCTTCTGGTGCTGCTTTATTCGCTGGAATCCAACTTGCCCAAAGAAAAGAATTCGAAGGCAAAAACATTGTTGTCTTATTACCAGATAATGGTGATAGATACTTAACCACAAAATTATTTGAGGAATAACTATGAAGATTTCTACAAGAGGTAGATACGGTTTAAGAATGATGATTGATATCGCCGAACATGTCGACGATGGTCCAATCTCTTTAGAAGCTATTGCTGAAAGACAAGGAATATCTTTTAAGTATGCTGAATCTATTATGAGATCACTTGTAAAAGCGAATCTTGTTAAAAGCAGTAGAGGCAAAACTGGTGGTTATTGCTTAAGCAAAAAAACAAACAAATATACTTTAGAAGAAATATTAACTGCAACAGAAGGCGACCTTTATCCTATCGATTGCCTTTCTTGCACTAAACCCGTTTGTCCAAAGCAAGATAAGTGTAAGGCTAGAAAGATGTGGGCGGATTATTACCGCATCATAAAAGACTACTTTTCTAGCATTTCACTATCTTCTTTGGTGGGCAATTCATCTTTTTATGAAGATGGACTTGGGATTTAGTGTATAGTAGTTAATATGAATATTATCAATTACGTTAGAGC
>JAEEGH010003684.1_pt1 | contig 39942 bp, 32 predicted proteins | sample 9134181 | NCBI WGS metagenome assembly JAEEGH01 (sample SAMN16246544, study PRJNA631951) | gut metagenome | biome: gut microbiome; feature: rumen; material: DP-attached | host: Bos | place: Iran: Karaj | collected 2018-10 | reverse complement strand
ATCAAAGCCCAGCCGCAGACCTACCTGATCCTTCTCCAGAACGATCGCGCAACGCCATACGGCGCATTCGTGAATGCACAGTCAACCATCCGGGCCGCCGTTAACGAAGTCCGCGATGCCTACACGATGCAGCACTACGGCAAACCCTATAGCAGCTACGAGCTGGAAGAAGAAGGCATTGAAATCCGCAAGGCCGTCCCGCTGAAAATTATGGAAAGCGATATCCAGGGCTTCAAAGTACAAGTGAGATAATTCACAACGGCCTGGAGGCTTTTTTTCCGTCAGCCAGGCGCAACACAAACGGCCTCACATGCATTGTGGGGCCGATTGTTTTGCGCCTGGGGCCGAAATCGGGGGTTGGCGCAAAGAGACCGCCGCTAAAGGGGGCCAGAAGGCCGATGGCCTTGCGCCTGTTTGGCTATCCAGCGGAATTTTCGTAAATTTGAGGATTGCTTTGGGAAATTATAACAAATCAATTCTCATATGAAAAAATCTATCCTTTTTGCAGCGGCGCTGCTGGTGACCATCAGCGCTTTTGCGGCCAAGCCGCCGCTCGACCACTCCGTGTATGACAACTGGAAGAGCGTGAGCGGACTCGCCGTCCAGAACGACGGGGACTGGGCCCGCTGGACCGTTGCCCCGCAGGAGGGCGACGTGGTGCTCCACCTTTATAATACCAAGACAGGCAAGACCTACGACATCCCGCGTGCCTCGCAGGCCAAGATCACGGAAGACGGCACGAAAGTATTCTTCCGCATCGCCCCGACTTTCCAGGAGACACGCCAGGCGAAGATCGACAAGAAGAAACCCAACGAGATGCCCAAGGACAGCATCGGCATCCTCGACCTGGCCAGCGGCAAGATCGACAAGTTCCCCATGATCAAGGGCTTCAAGACCGGCGACAAGCTGACCGGTTTCGTGGCTTTCCAGGAAGCAGAGAAACCCGCTCCGAAGCCCGACCCGAAAGAGAAGAAGGCTCCGGCAAAGCCCGGCGAAAAGCCTGAGAAGCCCGAAAAACCCGAAAAACCGGCTCCGAAGCCGACCAAGGACAACCTGTACATCCTCAATATCTATACGAACGCCATCGACACCATCGAGTGCGTGGAGTCGTACATCGTATCGAAAGAAGGCGACAAGGTCGCTTACATCACCAAGCCCGACAAGAAAGACAGCTTGCACGTGCGCGGCGTCTATGTCTACGATCCCGCCACCAAGGCCACGACCGAAGTGATCACGGGCGATAAGGCCGCGACCTTCAAGACTCTCTCGTTCAACGACAAGGCCGACCGCCTGGCCTTCTTCGGCACGCTCGACACGGCCAAGGACGCCAAGAAGACGCTCGACCTGTATCTCTATGACGGCGCGAAGGCCGTCAAGGCCGTAGCGCACGACGGCGGAAAACTGCCGAAAGGCTGGAAACTGGGCGACGCCCGCGGCGCTGAATTCCACGACAATTTCGTGACTTTCGGCACCTGCCCGATCCCCCGCGAGAAAGACACCACGCTGGTGGATTTCGAACAGCCCAAGCTCGACATCTGGGTCTGGAACGACGAATACATCCAACCCGTGCAGAAGAACAACCTCCGCCGCGAACAGGCCCGCACCTATCTGGCCAAGGTCAATTTCGACGGCAGCGGCTTCGTGCAACTGGCTGACGAAAACATTCCGGAAGTCCGTGTCGGCGACAAGAACAAACAGGACTGGGTAATCGTGACCACCGACAAGCCGTACCGCGTGCAGCGCAGCTGGAGCTACGAAGCCCACAACGACATCTACAAGATCTCGCTCAAGGACGGCAAACGCGAGCTCATCGTCAAAGATGCGCCGTACAGCAACGTGTCCTACTCGCCCGACGGTGCCTATGCCGTCGCCTTCCATCCCAAGGAGAACAACTGGTATCTCTTTACCCTGGCCAGCGGCGAGTTCAAGGAACTCACCTCGCAGCTCGGCGTCACCTTCTGGAACGAAGAAGATGACCACCCGGCCGATCCGGGTGCCTGGGGACGTGCCATCTGGTCGGAAGACAGCAAGTTCTTCTGGATCCCCGACCAGTATGACCTCTGGCAGTTCGACCCGACGGGTGCAGTGGCCCCGTTCCGCGTGACCGAAGGTGTCGGCCGTGCGACCAAGACCACCTATGCCTACACCAACCCGTATTCCGACCCGGATGCCCGCGGCCCGATGATGGGCTTCGGTGGCGGCGAAGTAAAGACCGGCAAGCCGGCCTGGTTCACGACCTTCAACCATGTCACCAAGGAGCGCGGCTATGCCATGAAAGACCTCACCAAGAAGAAGGCGAAACTCCAGAAGATGGTCGAAGGGCCCTGGAGTTTCAGCAGCCTGGCCGTTTCTGCCGGCAAGAAAGGCAACTCCTATATTTATACCCGCGGCAACTTCGAAGACGGCAACAACGTCTGGATGACGCGCGACAACTTCAAGACCCAGCAGCAGATGAGCGACGTCAACCCGCAGCAGCGCGAATACAACTGGGGTACCGTTGAGCTCGTGAACTGGACCAGCGAGGACGGCAAGCCGCTCGAAGGCCTGCTCTTCAAGCCGGAGAATTTCGATCCGGCCAAGAAGTATCCGGTGATGATCTACTTCTATGAAAAGAACTCCGAGACGCTTTACAACTCCCGCGTCCCTGCACCGAGCGCATCGACCGTCAACATCCCGTATTTCGTGAGCAACGAATACATTGTCTTCGTGCCCGACCTCGTCTATACCGACGGACATCCGGGCCAGAGCTGCCTCAAGTGCCTGATGCCGGGCGTCGACATGCTGTGCGAATACCCGTGGGTGGATGGCGACAACATGGCCATCCAGGGCCAGAGCTGGGGCGGCTACCAGGTGGCCTACCTGATCGGCCAGACGAACCGCTTCAAGGCGGCAGGTGCCGGCGCCCCGGTCAGCAACATGACCAGCGCCTACGGCGGCATCCGCTGGGAGAGCGGTATCGCACGCACGGGCCAGTATGAGGAAGGCCAGAGCCGTATCGGCAAGAACCTTTGGGATGGCTTCGATCTCTATGTGGAGAATTCGCCGCTGTTCTTCGTGCCGAACGTGACCACGCCCGTGCTGATCATGCACAACGACGCCGACGGCGCCGTGCCGTGGTGGCAGGGCATCGAGTTCTACAACGGCCTGCGCCGCATGGGCAAGCAGGCCTGGATGCTGCAGTACAACGACGAGGCGCACAACCTGCGTGAGCGCCGCAACCGCAAGGACCTGAGCATCCGTCTGAGCCAGTTCTTCGACCACTTCCTCAAAGGCGCCCCGATGCCCGTCTGGATGTCGAAAGGCGTGCCCGCTACGTTGAAAGGCATCGAACTGGGCTATGGTTATGAGGATGAGACCCCCGATCAGGTCGGGGGTGACGTTAACGAGTGACGATAACTATGAAAAACATGAAAAAAGCATTATATCTGTTATTGATCATGGCCCTTGTCAGCGCCTGCGGCGAGAAAGCGCCGAAAGAACCTGTACTCGAGAAGCACGACGTCGCCATCGTCGACGGCCACTTCACCCCTGAGATCATGCACCAGCTGGGCAAGATCAGCGACCTGCAGGTCTCGCCCGATGGCAAGAAGATACTCTACGGCGTGGCCTACACCTCGATCGAGGAGAACCGCAGCAACCGCAATCTCTTCGTGATGAACATCGACGGAACGGACAACCACCAGCTGACCCATTCGCCGAAAAGTATCAACAACGCCCGCTGGATCGAGGGCGGCAAACGCATCGCCTATCTCCAGGGCGGACAGATGTATGTGATGAACGCCGACGGCACCGGCGCCCGCTGCGTGAGCGACGTGCCCGGTGGCATGTCCGAGTTCAAGATCCATCCCGACGGCAGCTATGTGATGTATGTCAGCGATTTCAAGGTGGACAAGAAGCCGGTCGACATCTATCCGGACCTGGAGAAATCCACCGCCCGCACCATCGAAGGCCTGATGTACCGTCACTGGGACCACTTCGTGGAAAATATCCCGCATACTTACTACGCCAAATTTGACGGCAAGGTCCTCGGCCCTGGCGTTGACATCCTCGACGGCGCGCCGTTCGAACTTCCGACCGAACCGTTCGGCGGCCTCGAACAGCTCGACTTCGCCCCGAATTCCCACCAGATCGCCTACTCCTGCCGCAAACTCACGGGCCGTGACTACGCCTTCTCCACAAATACGGACATCTATGTCTATAACATGGAGGAGCAACCCGGCGTCGGCCACCCGCAGTATAACGCCTCGGCCGGCATGATGGGCTATGACACCGAGCCCGTATGGTCGCCCGACGGCACCACGATTGCCTGGCTGAGCATGGAACGCGACGGCTACGAGGCCGACAAGGTCCGCCTGTTCATCTCCCCGATCGTCAGCGGCGAGCGTATCGAGCTTTCCAAGAACTTCAAATACAACGTGGGTTCTCCCGTCTGGTCGCCCGACTCGAAAGAGATTTACTTCAACGCTGAAGTAGAAGGCGTGAAAGAAATCTGGAAGACCGACCTGCAGGGCCATTTCACCCGCGTGACCCCCGAGCACGAGTGGGCTGATTTCGGCTCGCCGATCCTTGTGGGCGACCGCATTGTCACCACCCAGACCACACTGATGCATCCGGCCGAGATCGTGTCGGTTTCACTGGCCAACGGTTCCTGGAAACAGCTTTCGCACGAAAACGACGAGATTTTCGCCAAACTCGAACAGCCCAAGGTCGAGGAACGCTGGATTCCGACCACCGACGGCAAGAAGATGCTCACCTGGGTGGTCTATCCGCCGAAATTCGATCCCGCGAAGAAGTATCCGGCCATCCTCCTTTGCCTCGGCGGCCCCCAGGGCGCCCTTACGCAGGGCTGGTCGTATCGCTGGAACTACCGCCTGATGGCCTCGCAGGGCTACATCGTGATCCTGCCGAACCGCCGCGGCACGACGGCTTTCGGCCAGGAGTGGTGCGAACAGATATCCGGTGACTACATCGGCCAGAACATGCGCGACTATTTCTCGGCGGCTGATGCGCTCAAAGCAGAGCCGTACGTCGGGAAGATGGCGGCCGTGGGCGCCAGCTACGGCGGTTACTCCGTGTATTATCTGGCGGGCATCCACCAGGGCCGTTTCTCGGCCTTCGTGGCTCACGCCGGCATCTTCAACGAAGAGTCGATGTACATGTCGACCGAAGAGATGTGGTTCCCCGACTGGGACAACGGCGGCTGCAAGACGCCCGGCGTCTACATGGCCGGTTCGCCGTGGAGCAAGACGCCCGCTTCGGTCCGCCACTATGCCAACTCGCCGCACAAGCTCGTCCAGAACTGGGATACCCCGATCCTGGTGACGCACGGCGAACTGGATTACCGCGTGCCCGTTGAGCAGGGCATGTCGGCCTTCAACGCCGCCCAGATGATGGGCGTCCCGTCGAAGATGATCCTCTTCCCCGACGAGAACCACTGGATCCTCAAGCCGCAGAACTCCATCCACTGGAACCGCGAGTTCTTCGCCTGGCTGGATCAGTACTGCAAGTAAATGCGGAATTCCCGTCCACAAAAACCCCTCAAAACGTGGACGGGAGCTTCAAAAACAACGTTCCGTCCACGAAACAGGCCGTTTTCGTGGACGGAATCGTTTTTAGGATGCCGCCGGGACCGGCTAGCAGAGCTTCAGGAACACCTCAATGGCCTGGTATTCGGCCATGCCGAGCTCGTCGTAGAGACGGGCGGTGTTCTGGGTACGCTCTTCGGCGCGCTGCCAGAACTCACGGGAGTCGTCGCCCGGGAACGGAACGATGTCTTTCTGAGACAGGTGGCGGTAGATGGCGTGGCGTTTCATGATTACCTCGTCGGGGCTCAGGGGAACGGCCATGTCCACGCGGCCGAGCTCCCATTCCATCCAGGCACCGCGGTAGAGCCAGATGTGGGTGTCGGCAATCCATTTGGCACCTTCTTCGCGCAGCTGCTCCACGGCTTCGAGCGCAGCTTCGGTGCAGACGCGGTGCGTGCCGTGCGGGTCGGCCAGGTCTCCGGCCATGAAGATCATGTGCGGCTTGAGATCGGAGATGAGTTTCTTGATGATGTCGACGTCGGCCTGGGTGCGCGGATTCTTCTTGATGCCTCCCGACTCGTAGAACGGAAGGTTGAGGAAGTGTGCGTTGGTGTTGTCGTTCAGGCCGAAGGAACGCACGGCGCCACGGGCTTCGCTGCGGCGGATGGCACCTTTGATGGCGAGCAGTTCACGCGGCTCGGGCTCGCCGGGCACCTTGCTGTCGACCAGCGCCTTGACTTCGGCGAATTTGTCGGCGAAGCCCAGCTGGAAAGCGGCGTCCATGTGCTGGAGCACCACGTCGTCGTGGACAGCCACGTTGCCGGAAGTCTCGTAGGCCACATGGACGTCGTGGCCCTGGCTGGCCAGACGGATGAAAGTGCCGCCCATCGAGATCACGTCGTCATCCGGATGGGGTGAGAAGATCAGGACGGTCTTCGGGAACGGTTTGGCTGACACGGGGCGTGTGGCATCGTCGGCGTTGGGCTTGCCACCCGGCCACCCGGTGATGGTATGCTGCAAGTCGTTGAACACGTCGATGTTGATCTTGTCGTAGGGACCGAATTTTTCGATGAGTTCGTCGAGCGAGTTGTCGAGATAGTCTTTTTCCGTAAGCTTGAGGATGGGCTTGTGGACGGTCTGGCAGAGCCATACCACGGCGCCGCGGATGAACTTGCGGGTCCAGTCGCAGGGGCCGATGAGCCAGGGGGCGACCACGCGGGTGAGCTGTGCGGCGGCGTTCTGGTCGACGAAGAAACTGATGTTTTCGTGCTGCTGGAGCAGGGAGGCCGGGCAGGCGGTGGTCGGATTTCCTTCTGCGATGGCTTTCACTGCAGCGGCTTTGTCTTCTCCCCATGCCATCAGGATGATCTGTTTGGCTGACAGCATCGTGGCGATGCCTACGGTCAGGGCCATGGTCGGGGTGGCGCTGATATCGCCGAGGAAGAAGCGTGCCTGGCGCTTGCGGGAGGCGTGGGAGAGGCGGACGGCACGGGTACGGCTCTTGGCCGTGGTGCCGGCTTCGTTGAAGCCGACCTGGCCCTGTTCGCCGATGCCGATCACCAGCAGGTCGAGGCCGCTGGCGATCTTGTCATAGGCGGCGTTGTATTCCGTGACTTTGCCCTGCGGCACGCTGCCGTCGGGGATATGGATGTTTTCTTCGAGGATGTCCACTTTGTCGAGCAGGGCTTCGTGGAGCAGGCGGTTGCGGCTCTGGCGCTCTTTCCCGGTGGAAGGATAATATTCGTCGATCGAAACGACTTCCACGTTTTTGAACGAAACCTCACCACGTTTGTAGCGGCGGGCCAGTTCGTTGTAGAGGGTGATGGGGGTTGAGCCCGTCGTCAGGCCCAGACGGAAAAGACGTCCCTGGCAGGAACGGATTCCTTCGATGATGATGTCGGCGATGACATTGGAAGCCGGACGCCCGTCTTCGAAGATGTGGGTCCAGACTTTTTCATAAGAATGAAGGATTCCTTTCGGCAGGTCTTTTTCAATGAGGCCGCCGTCATACGGAAGGGTGAAGTGCTCGCGTTTCATGACATGGTTTTTTATCTGCACAAAGATAAGAAAATATGGTTTTTGATTTGCGGGGGAAAGTTCGTAACTTTGAAAAATCTATTCAAAAACCAATCGATATGTTCGACAAATCCGTCTATATTTCCCGCCGGAAGCGCCTCCTCGAACAGGTGAAGGACGGCGTGATCCTGCTGCTGGGCAACAGCGAAGCCAGCTGCAATTACCGTGACAACCAGTATCCGTTCCGCCAGGACAGCAATTTCCTCTATTTCTTCGGTCTCGACAAGCCCGACCTGGCTGCCCTGATCGATGCTGAAACGGGTGAAGAGATCATCTTCGGCGACGACGTGGACATAGACGATATCGTCTGGATGGGTCCGCAACCCCTGATGGCCGACCAGGCTGCCGAAGTAGGCGTCGGAAAGACCGCACCCTTCGCCAAACTGGCTGACTGCCTGAAGGAAGCGCAGCAGAAGGGTCGCACCATCCATTTCCTGCCGCCCTACCGCAACCACAACAAGATCCTGTTGCACCAGTTGCTGGGAGTTGGATTCGACCAGATGAAACCGGCGGCCAGCGTCAAGCTCATCAAGGCTGTCGTTTCACTCCGCCTGATCAAGGAGCCCTGCGAAATTGCCGAGATTGACAAGGCCTGTGCCCTTGGCTATACGATGCACGTGGCTGCCATGAAGATGATGCGCCTGGGCATGAAGGAGCAGGAAGTGGTCGGCATCATGGAAGGCGTAGCCTGCAGCGGAGGTTTGATGTCCTCCTTCCCCACCATCCTCTCGCAGCACGGCGAGACGCTGCACAACCACAAGCACGACGACATCCTGACCGATGGTCGCCTCTGCGTCGTTGATGCAGGCGCGGAGATCGCTTCGCACTACTGTTCCGACAATACCCGCACCCTGCCCACGGGCGGCAAGTTCACCCAGAAGCAGAAGGACGTCTACAATATCGTGCTGGCCGCCAATGACTACGCACGTGAAGCTTCCTTCCCGGGCGTGACTTACCGCGAAGTACATCTGGGTGCTGCCAAGATCATCGTGCAGGGCCTCAAGAACCTCGGCCTGGTACACGGCGACGTCGACGAGATGGTGGCCGTGGGCGTGCAGGGACTCTTCATGCCGCACGGCCTGGGCCATAACATGGGCCTCGACGTCCACGACATGGAAGACCTGGGCGAGGACTATGTGGGCTACGATCCCGACCAGACCCGCGCCAGACAGCTCGGCCTCGGCTCGCTCCGTATGGCCCGCCGCCTGGTGGCCGGGCACGTGATTACCGACGAGCCGGGCATCTATTTCATTCCCGCCCTCATCGAAAAATGGAAAAAGGAAGGCCACAACGCCCAGTTCGTCAACTTCGACAAGCTGGAGAGCTACTACGACTTCGGTGGCATCCGCCTCGAAGACGACCTGCTCATCACGCCGAAGGGCGCCCGCATCCTCGGCCCGGCCCGCATCCCCATTACCGTTGAAGAAATCGAAAACACAATGTATTCCGACTAATATGAAAAAGACTCTCTTCTCCCTCGCCGCCCTGCTCCTTTTCGTGGCGGCCGGCGCCCAGAGCATCGGCCAGGCCGAACTCAAGGAAATCCAGGGAAGTTTCGTCAAGGACGCTTCCACCAAAGCCATCCAGAACGCCCTGACCCGCGACCGCGACATCAAGTCGTTTACCTATAATCACGAAAAAGACGGCCAGATCGACCACTTCTTCAAATATCGCTGCGACGTCAAGGGCATTACCAACCAGCTGAGCTCCGGCCGTTGCTGGATGTTCACTTCGATGAACGTGCTCCGTCCGGGTGTCATGAAGCAGCTGGACCTGCGAGAATTCGACTTTTCGCACAACTTCTGCTTCTTCTGGGACCAGTTCGAGAAAGCGAACCTCTTCCTGGAGAATGTCATCGCCACGGCCGACCGCCCCATTACCGACCGTGACGTGGAATTCTACTTCAAGTCGCCCGTGGCCGATGGCGGCGTGTGGAACCTCTTCTGGGATGTGGCCGAGAAATACGGTGTCGTGCCGCAGAGCGTGATGCCGGAAACCGAGCACTCCAACAACACCGCCCAGATGCGTGGCGTGCTCAACGAGCTGCTCCGCACGGGTGGCTGGAACCTTCGCGAAATGATAGCCGGCGGCGCCAAGAAGAAGGCCGTCGAGGCCAAGAAGATTGATATCCTGAAGGAAGTCTACCGCGTGCTGGCACTCTGCCTCGGCGAGCCTCCGACGGAATTCACCTGGCGCTACAAAGATGCCAAGGGCGAAGTCAAGACCCTCAAGACCACGCCGCTGGAATTCTACAAGAGCATCATTCCCGAAAACTACAATCCGGAGACGTACATCATGATCATGAACGATCCGACGCGTGAATACTATAAGGTATATGACATCGCTTCGTACCGCAATACCTACGAGGGCATCAACTGGCGCTACCTGAACCTTCCCAATGAGGACATCAAGCCCGCCGCCCTGGCTTCGATCAAGGACAATACCCCGCTCTATATTTCCTGCGACGTGGGCAAGCAGAGCGACCGAGCAAAAGGCATCATGGACGTGGATTACTACGACTATGCTTCGCTCTTCGGCATTACCCTCGACATGGACAAGAAGGCCCGCATCCTCACCCGCCAGAGCGGTTCGTCGCATGCCATGACGCTCATCGGCTGCGACACGGATGAGAACGATGTGCCTGTGAAGTGGGAACTCGAGAACAGCTGGGGCCCGGCTTCCGGCAACCACGGCTACGTGACCTTCACGGACAAATGGTTCGACGAGTATCTGTTCCGCATCGTCATCAATAAGAAATATCTCGGCGAAAAGGCCCTCAAGGCCCTGAACAGCAAACCCATCCAGCTCCCCGCTTGGGACTATATGTTCTAACCGTCATTCCGGGCTTGACCCGGAATCTCATGCTTGTCCTCAAGATAATCGCCGTCATCCTCGGCATCGTCGGCCTCGTGGGATGTATCCTTCCGATACTCCCGGGGCCGCCGTTGTCGTGGATAGGGCTGCTCCTGGTTTATCTTACCCACCCGGAGGGCATGACCACCGGGTTCCTGATTGCCTGGCTCGTGGTGGCCGTCGTCGTCACGATTCTCGACTATCTCGTCCCTTCCTGGATCACGCGCACGACCGGCGGCTCGAAGGCCGCGGCGCGCGGAACGCTGGTCGGCATGATCCTGGGCATCATCTTTTTTCCGCCCTGGGGCATGATCGCTGGCTCTTTCCTGGGCGCACTCGTCTCCGAAATCGTATTCAACGGCCGCGACGTGGCCGGCTCCCTCAAGCCCGCTTTCGGCTCTTTCCTCGGTTTTCTGCTGAGCACCGGCCTGAAGCTCACCGCCAGCGGCGTGATGCTCTTCTATATCATCAAATTTTTATAGATGCCCGATCAGGTCGGGCATGACGAGACAAAAAAAAGCCGCCCGAAGGCGGCTCTTTTCATGTAAGGAAGTAAGGATTAATCCCAACCCGGGTTCTGGGTGATGTGATAGTCCTTGCCGGTGGCGGTAGCCTTGTCCTTGTACTGCGAAATCACGTCGGTGCAGATCGGCTCGAGGTAGTTGCGGACAGCCACGTTGAGCGGGTCGCGGTCCTTGATGTTCTGCGGGATCAGGAAGCCTTCCATCTGGTCGGCATTGCCGGAGATGTAGACGTTCTTCTCGTCGAACTTGCCGTCGAAGAAGATGCGGTCGCCGAGGACCAGCTGGCCCTTGTCGTTGTAGCCGGCCACATGCTTGACGCTGACCACGCCGACGTTACCCTTCACAAGGAGGTTGTATTTACGTTTGGTAAGCTGCTGGCTCTTGTCGAGTTCGACCCAGCCGCCGACCAGGAGGTCGGGGTTGTTGGCGCCGAGCATCAGCTCCATCTGGCCCCAGCGGCGGATGTCAAGCACGCGGTACTGCTCCATGAAGAACTCCATGCGGCGCTCGCGGCGGATCTCCCAGAGGATCGGGCTGACGAACTTGCCGGTCACGGCGTAGGAGTGGCAGGCCTTCTGGGGGTCGGAGGTACGCTCGGGATCGAAGCTTTCGTTGACCCAGCTGAGCTGCAGCGGGGCGGTCTGCTTCACGCCCTTGGCGATGGCCTGGGCGTCGAGCGGACGGGTACGGATGGCGTTGATCGACCTGTCGAGGTCGCTCTGGGTGACGCTCGGGCCGCCGAAGTGCTCTGCGAGCTCGGCCTTGGCCTCAAGCCAGTTCAGCACGGTCTCGGAGTAGCGGACGCAGGGGTAGCCGTTCTCGTTGGTGCAGGAAGCATACTGCGGCGGGCAGGCGGGAGCGCCGTCCACGCCGTAGGTCAAACCGGTACGGTCGATGAACTTCTCGACGTAGAGGCCGGTGGCGCTGGAACGAGGCTCATCCCAGAAGGTCGACTCGAAGCGGGCGTCGCGGGTGACCACCATGTCCTGCAGTCTCCAGCTCTTGACGTTCTCGACGGTGGAAGAGGAGTAGGGCTTGCCGTCCTGGCAGATCCACGCCTTCAGGGTGGAGAGGTTGCCGGCCATCGACTGGCCCTCGCCGCCGCCGTTACCGCCGGCATACGAGGCGATGCAGTGCTGGTTGGAAGACTGGATGGTCTTGTTGTAGGTACGGTAGAGGATCACTTCCTTGGCCGTGCCGGTCAGCGTGGTGTAGAGGTGGCCGAAGAGCTCGTGGCTCGGGGTGTTGAACGAGAAGTTGCCGTTGTCCATGACATAGGCGGCGAACTTCTGTGCGGCCTCCAGGTACTTCTTGGCATGTCCGTCGATGTCGGTGACGGTCTTCATGGCGTCGTCGGTCTTGTGATAGACGTACCAGGTGCCTTCGAAGAGCATGCAGCGGGAAGCGATGGTACCTACGACGAACTTGTTGACATAGTCGGTACCGTCGTTGGTGCGGACGTTGTCAAGGGCGTAGTTGAAATCCTCGAGGCAGGCGTCCATGACCATGGAGCGCGGGTCGCGGTCCTTGTACTGGTCGTCCGGATCGTCGGTGCGGACCACGTGGTCGTAGTACGGCACGTCGCCGAAGGACTCCACGAAACGGCTGTATTCCCAGCCACGGAAGAAGCGGGCCACGCCGTACCAGTGACGGTACTGCTCGTCGTTGAGACGTCCCTCCTCCTTCATCGTGTCGAGGCGGTCCATCAGGAGGTTCCACTTGCGGATGTAGGCGAAGTTCCACGGGCCGGCGCCGCGGCGCTGCAGCCAGTAGCCGCGGTAGCCGTTCTCGGCGCGGTACCAGTTGTCAGCCGGGACGGAAATCAGGATGTTGGCCTGCGTGCCGGTGGTGGTACGGTCGTCGCTCATCTCATAGGAGTAGCAGGCCGGAGCATAGACGGAACCCCAGTTGTCGGAGTAGCCGCAGAAGTAGGAGCCGTAGGCGCCGTTGACGAACAGGCGGACGTTGTTTTCAGTAGTCCAGTAGGACCCGTCGTCCATCGAGGTCAGGGCATTGCGGTTCAGAAACTCGTTCGCGTTGCAGCTGACAAGGATCAGCGCGGCGAAAGCTATCAGAATATATGATAATCTTTTCATTGTCGTCATGTCCATTGGTTAGAAGGTAAGCTGAACACCAACCGAAGCACTCTTGAATGCCGGCGCGCCGATACCCGCGAAGCTCTGGTTGTAGTTGCTGGAGTTGAGGTAGGAATAACCTGCCATTTCCTCGACGTCGATAGGAATACCCTTCAGGTGATCGAAGGTCAGGAAGTTCTCGAGGGAGACATAGAAGCGGAGCTTGTCAATATATGCTTTGCGGGTAATCTTCTGCGGAAGGGTGTAACCGAGGGTCACGTTCTTCAGGCGCAGGTAGGCCATGTTCAGCATGTACTTGTCGTTCGGCAGCATGTTGAAGATCAGGCTGCGGCCCATGGAAGCGGCTTTCGGATAGAAGGCGTCGTAGTTGGCGTCGATGACGTTGCCGTTGGCGTCCTTGGTCTCATACCAGAAGTCCTCGCAGAAACGCTGTGCGGAACCACCGTCACCCGTGATGTTGAAGCCCGGGACAGTGAGCCAGGAGGAACCCAGCATGTCGCGCTTGCCGATGCCCTGCCAGAACATCGAGAAGTCGAAGCCCTTCCAGGCCATGTCGACGCGGAAGCTGTACTCGTAGCGCGGCGTGGTGTTGCCGATCACGTCGAGGTCACCGTGGCGGGGCAGACCCCAGCGCTCCGGATGCTTCGGGTCGTTCTCCTCGTTGTAGACGCCAATCAGCTGGTCACCGTTGTCGATGATGCCGTTGCCGTCGAGGTCCTTGTACTTCACGTCGCCAGGACCGGAGATCAACTCACCAGAGGCGATCTTGCCCTGGGTAGCGTAGTTCTTGCCCGATGCGTACACATGGTATTTGCCATATTTATCGTTGGCGCGAACCAGATTGCCGTTCTCCCAGAGGAAGTCGTCGTTCTGGAACAGGCGGTCGACGCGGTAGCCCCAGATTTCGCCGTAGGTCTTGCCGTTGTACCAGCCGTTGATGCCCTGTGCAGTACCATACTTGTCGATGGTCGTCTTGGCATCGGCGATGGCGGCGGTAGCGCTCAGGCTGAAGCCATTGTCGAACATGTGGGCATAGTTGACGGAGAGTTCCCAGCCGTCGGTGTGCAGCTGGCCGAAGTTGCCGGACGGAGCCGTCGCACCGATGTTGTAGTTCAGACCCTCCATGCCGACGATCATGTCCTTGGTCGTACGGCGGAACCAGTCGAAGGTCACGTTGATCTGGTTGAACAGCGAGAAGTCGATACCGAAGTCGAGGGTTTCGATGCGCTGCCAGGAGATGTCGGAAGCCACGAGGCCCGGGGTGCCGAATGCGTAGTCACGCACGCCGCTGTGCTGCCAATAGTCGGTGATGAGGCTCATCAACGGGATGTAGAGCGAGCTGGCCACGGACTGGTCGCCGATCGAACCCCAGGATGCGCGGAGTTTCATGCTGCTGAGCACGCCCTTGGCACCTTCCATCCAGGGTTCCTCGGTCACGCGCCAACCGGCGGAGAAGGACGGGAACCACTGCCATTTCAGGTGTTTCGGGAACTTGGAGGTACCGTCGTAGCGGAGGTTGGCCTCCAGGAGGTAACGCTCCTTGTAGTTGTAGTTGATACGGCCGAAGAAACCGAGGGTAGAGCTCCAGGAGGCGTCACCGCCGGAGGTCTGCGTACCGGTTGCCAGGGCGAACTGCGGATTGCTGATGTCGAGCAGGTCCTTGCGCTGGCCCCAGACGCCTGTGGAACGGTAGTCCACGGAGTTCATACCGAGCATGAACCGCAGGTTATGCGCGTTGGCGATGTTGAGCGTGTAGTCGGTGGTCACGTTCCAGGTCTGGCGCTGCGTCGTATAAGAATCCTGATAGATCAGGTCGTAGCTCGAGGTGTAGTCCTGCTGCTGGAGCATCTTGGCGACAAAGCTCTGCGGCAGGCCGTTGTAGGTGTACCACTCGTTGTTGGCCATCGTCGTGCCGTCCACGTTGACGGCGGCACTCCAGGTATTGCCGGCATAGTAGCGGATACCGGGATCGTGCTCCTGCGAGTTGTTGTTGGAGTAGGTATAGTCGATATCGATGTTCCAGTTCTTGAGCGGGGTGATCGTCGTACCGGCGTTCACGCTGACGTAGCTCTTCTTGATGGTCGCCTGGTTGGCGGTCTTCAGCTCATAGACACCCGTACGGACATTGTTGCCGTACTCGTCCTTGTCAACCAGCGGGAAGGTGGGCCCCCAGCGGTAGAGGTAGTACCAGATGTCGGCCGTGGTCGACGAGGTAGCGTATGCCCAGGACTTGGTGGAGTTGGTGTACATCAAGCCGGCGTGGACATTCACGAAGTCGTTGATCTGCGTGGATACGCGGACGTTGGCGTTGTAGCGCTTGTACCAGTCGTAGTCCGTGACTTTCATCATACCGCTCTGGCCGAGGTAGCCGAGGCTGATGTTGAAGTTGGTCTTGCCCTTGCTGCCGGCGATCGAGATGTTGTGGTTCTGCGTCGGAGCATTCTTCTTCACATAGTATTCATACGGGTTGTAGGTACGGACACCGATCTTGCGGTTCGAGGCGTCGACATACCAGTCACGGCCGTACACCATCGGGTCGTTGGCGCCGATGGTCTTGCCGTATTTCTCTTTCCAGGCCACGGCGGCGTTGTAGCCGGCGCGGTCGATGAGCCAGAAGGCGCCGACCGGTGTGTAGGTACCCAGACGCTCGGCAGCTTCAACCGTGTAGTGCAGACCGTCGACATCGGCGATGCCGCCCATGTTGACGAGGTTCTGGAACGACACGTTGCCGTTGTAGGTGACCCGCACGGTCTCTTTCTCCTTGGCACCCTTCTTCGAGTTGATCAGGATCACGCCGAAGGCGGCCTTCGCACCGTAGATGGAGGCGGAGGCGGCGTCCTTCAGGACGGAGATCGACTCGATGTCATCGGGGTTGATGTAGTTCAGCGAAGGGATCTCGACGTTGTCGAGCAGGATCAGCGGGGCGGCGGAACCGTTGTAGGAACCGACCTGGCCGCGGATGCGGAGGATGGCGTCGGAACCGACCTCGGTCGAACCGATACGCACGTTCAAGCCCGGAGCCGCACCCTGGAGACCACGTCCGATATCAGGGATAGGACGGCTCTCGAGTTGCTGGGATGCGTCGATCGAGGCGACGGCACCGGTCAGGTTCGCTTTCTTCTGCTTGCCGAAACCGACGACGACGGCGTTCTCGAGCAACTCTGCATCCTCTGCCAGGATGATGTCGACAACCCTGCGGCCGGATACGGCAACCTCCTGGGTCTTGTAGCCGATGCAGGTGAACTGAAGTGTACCATTGGCGGGTACGTTGATGGAATAGGCACCGTTGACATTCGTCGAGGTTCCGTTCGTCGTTCCAACAACGACCACGTAGGCACCTATGATCGGCTCGTTGTTCTTATCGACCACCTTACCGGTGACGGTAATGTTCTGAGCCAGCATCGATCCCGCTGAGAGGACCAGTGCGCACACGACCGCAAGGATGCGGCCAAGTTTTTTGGATACGAACATAGATGAAATTTTAGGTTATAAAATGGTTTGGTTGCAGTTTTTTCTTTTATCTATTCTATCGCATTTTTCCAATTAGTTAACAAATTTGCAAATAATTTTACAAATAACCAAAAGAGTTTTAAAACAACAAAAAAAGGAGCCGCCCGCAGGCAGCTCCTTTAATCAGAGAATCAACACGTTCCTACTTCTCCATATCCCACCACACAGGGATGGTCCAGACCTCGGGAGCGAGGGCCGGCAGTTCGGTGGAGAAGTTCACATAACCCTTGTACTGGTCGTAGATGGCGTTCACGTTCTTCGAGTTGTAGTTGGTCTCGTGCGTGGAGTGCATCCAGCGGCGCGGATAGTAGTTCTGCGAGGAAGGATTCGAGCTGAAGCCGTTGGCGTTGGCCGAACGGTAGATCGGGGCCTTCATCTCGGTGTAGACACCGTCGCGGAAGTAGTTGTACTTGCGCACGTCGTTGTACTTCTGGCAATCCGGACCCATGGCGATGTACTTCTGCATCATGATGTCGGAGAGCGTCAGGGCACCAGCGGACTGGACGACGGCTGCGCTCTTCATGTAGGCGTCGATCTCGGCCTGCGGCATCGGAGCATAGGCGAAGGACACGTCGAAGCCCTTGGCGGTGGTGCAGTAGCCGGCACCCTGCCATTCGGCCAGGCGGGTGTTCATCAGGTCGAAGTGGGCCTTGATACCGTTGATGTAGGCGGTGTAGGCACCGGACTTGTCACCCTTGTTGAAGAGGATCTCAGCCTTGATGAAGCACATTTCCGGATAGGTCAGGATGTAGGACGTCGAAGACGGACGGGTGTAGAAGCCGCCGGTACCGACCACGAAGCCGATCTTGCCGGCCGGACTGCGGGAACCGTGGGCACCGTTGCAGTAGTAGGTGTTCTCGTCGTTCTCTGCCAGGCCGTAGGTCTCGAAGAGAGCGTCAGCCTTCATGTTGATGTACTTGATGTCCTCGACATACAGCGGGTTGTTGTCGTTGACGTACATGGCACCCGGATGGTAGGTGATCGTCACGGCGTCGCCACCGACGGAAACGGTCACGTTGTCATCGGAATAGTACTTGTGGACAGCAGAGAGGAAGTCGTCGACGGAATTGTAGAACGACAGGATGTTGGAGTTGGTGTAGGTCTTCGTCACGTCGGCGCTGGCCAGGTTCAGGTAGTTGTTCAGGTTGCCGAAGGTCACACGGTCCTTGGTCATGAGGTCATCCTTGTTCTGGTTGTCCACGCCATGGTCACGGAGCCACTCGTAGCTGCGGATGGAACCGTCGGCGTTGAGCGTCACCTTGTACATGCCCGAAGGGATCAGCTTGTTGGCGCGCGGGTCTTCGACGCCGGTGCCCTTGAAGTTGGTCAGCAGGTTGATGTAGTAGCGGTTCAGGCGCTGTGCATTACCCCAGGCGAAGGAGTCCCAGGTGGTGTTCGGACCGTAGGCGTCACCTACGGTGAAGCAGGTACCTGCCGTAGCCACATTGTAGTGACGCATGGTAACATTCTGGGAGTTGCTGGTAGGACCCTGTTCGAGGGCTGCCAGGACGGCGTCGGCGTTGAACTCGCCAGTCTTGGTGAGGTTGTTGAGCCAGCGGGCCTTGAGGCCGTAGCACAGGCGGATCCAGGCATTCGGATCGCCGTCGCACCAGCAGTCGCCTTCGGACAGCTGCGTTGCGCCGGGCTCCTGGGTCATCTTGAAGTACGCGATGGCCTGTTCGAGATCCTCGAGGCAGCCATGGTAGATGTCGTCACCGTTGTCGTAGTACGGAGCGTAGTTGGCGCCCACGGCATCGGTATACGGCATCTCGCCGTAGAGGTCGACCATCAGGATGAAGCCCATCGACTTGAGGGCGAGGGCAGCGCCCATGTAGTGGTAGGCGCCTTCAGCCTCGGCTTTCTCGAGCAGGTCGGGAATGTTGCAGGCAGCACCCAGGAAGAAGTTCTGGTAGACGGTCGTGGCGATACCCTGTGCAGGGTTCCAGTTGGCCTGGAGGCCGATGGCCGCGGTACGCGAAGCCGTCGTCACCATCTGGGTGATGGCGCTGGTACGGGTGTTGGCGGTACCCCAGGCATACATATAATAATATTGGATCCACGGCAGGCGGTTGTAGACCGTCGCGCTCTTGTTGCTCGGGCTGTCCGGGTCGGTATTGACATCAAGCCATTGTGCGCAGGACGAAAGGCCCAGGAGCATCACCAGTGTAAGTGCAATAGAGAATATCTTTTTCATAATTACATTCATATTAAATGGTTTGCTGCTCCGTTAGAAAGTCAGGTTTACACCGAAGGAGAAAGTACGCTGGCTCGGGACGCCGCAGTACTCGATGCCCACGGAACCGGAACCGCCGGTACCGGAACCCGTCGCGGCTGCCTCGGGATCGAGACCACCCGTGTAGTTGGTCCACACGAACAGGTTGTTGGCGCTTGCGGTAGCCGTGAGGCCCTTGATGAAGTTCTGGCCCTTGATCAGGCTGGTGAAGTCATACGAGAGGTTGAGGGCGCGGAGGCGCAGCCAGTTGACCTTCTCGATGAAGTTGTAGGCGTTGTCGCAGTAGTTGCTGTAGTACTGCTGGATCATGTTGGCGCCGGAGTATTCACGACCATTGATGATGTAGGTCTGTCCTGCCTCGTAGGTGATGGTCTTCTCTTCCCAGACCGGTTCGGCGGCCGTACCGTTGTTCACGACACCGGAGAAGGTGATCTTGTCACGGTTCAGGGTGCGCATGGACTGGCCGTAGCTGGTCAGGAAGTACTGCGTGCCGTTGTACATGTCGCCGCCCAGACGGAGGTCGAGGAGGAACGACAGGCTCAGGTTCTTCCAGCGGAAGTTGTTGTTCAGACCGCCGATCATGATCGGCTCACGGTTACCGACCACGTTGGTGGTGGAACCTTTCAGCTTGTAGAGGCCGGTCTTCGGGTCGATTTCGTAACGGCCGTTCGGTTTTTCAACCTGCTTGGTCACGTCGCCTTCTTTAACGGCTTCGGTTTCGCGGAGCCAGTAGTTACCGGTGAGGCCGAGGAAGTAGCCGCCGTTCGGGATAGAAGCAGCCTTCACGCCGCCGATCTGCACGTCGGTCACGTAGAAGAAGTCGACGCCGTCGACGAAGTCACCCAGCGTACCGCGGTTGCCCGACAGGTTGAGGGTCACGTCCCAGGAGAAGTCGCGGGTCTCGACCGGGGTGCCGGTGATCATGAGCTCCATACCCTTGTTCTGCACGGAACCGGAATTGATGGTCAGGAAGATGTAACCCGTGGACTGTGCCAGACGCGGGGCAGCGATCTGGTTGCGGGTGATTGAGTTGTAGTAGGTGTAGTCGATGCCCAGACGGCCGCCGAAGAACTTGAGTTCGGTACCGACTTCCCAGGAGGTCTGGATTTCAGGCACGAGGTACGGGGAACCGCCGGTCCAGCTGTTACCGATACCGACGAAGTTGCCGTTGACCACCTGTGCATCCCAGAGGTAGGTGTTGGTGGCGTACGGACCTGCATCCTTACCGACGCGGGCCCAGGAAGCGCGCAGCTTACCGAAGGTCAGTATGTTGTTCTTGGGCATGAGTTCGGTGAACACGAACGAACCGCTCACGGAAGGATAGAAGTAGGAGTTGTTCGCTTTCGGGAGCGTCGAGGACCAGTCGTTGCGGCCGGTGACGGTCAGGTAGGCGATGTTCTTGTACGCGGCGCGGAACTCACCGTAGACGCCGACCAGGCGCTTGCGGGTGGTGCGCTCCGTGAACTTCTTGTTCTCGTCGATGATGTTGCCGAAGGAGATCGTACCTGCGGTGACGAAGTCCCAGCCCCAGCGGGTGTTGTTCACGCGCGTGGTGGACTCGGCCGTCGTACCGAGGAGGAGGTTGAAGTCGAAGTCGCCGAAGGTCTTGTGGGCGTTGGCCATCAGGTTGGAGGTCCAGTAGTCGTAGGAGACGTCGGACTTGCTCAGACGGCCGTTCTGGTAGATACTCTTCACGTTACCGCCCGGAGCGATATAGGTGTAGCCGTTGTTGTTGTAGCTGTCGATACCCATGCGGTAGGAAACGTTCAGCCAGCTGGTGAGGTCGAGGTTGGCGGTCACGGCGCCGGTGATACGTTTGTTCTTGTCGGTCAGAACGTTACGGTTGATGATCCAGTACGGGTTCTCAATCTCTTCAGACGGGTCGACGTTGGGGAACATGCGGTATTTCGTGCCGTCGTCGTTCAACCAGTGCGACATGTTCTCGCTGCGCGGCCACATGTAGAGGGCCGTCATCGTACCGTTGCCGCCGCCGTCATACAGGCCGGAGGTGGTCAGGGTCTTCTTGGTGTCGGCGATGGAGTAGGCCACGTTGGCGCCCACGGTCAGGATGCCGTATTTCTGCTCGCCGTTGAAGCGGACGGTGTTCTTCACATAGGAGGTACCGGGGACGACACCGCCCTGGGTGAAGTTCGAGGCGGAGAGGAAGAACGAGCCGTTCTTGTGGCCGCCGGAGACGCTGATGCTGTTGTCGAACACGTTGCCGCCCTTAAAGAAGTCGCGGACGTTGTCATAGCTGCGGCCCTTGAGTTTCTCACCCCAGGAGCTCATGACCTGGTCGGTCTGGAGCATGCCATTGGCATCGTACGAACCACGGGCGTAGGTGTTCTGGATCTCAGGGGCACCGCTGATGGTCGCATAGGAATACTTGCTCGAGAAGTTGACCTTCACGTGGCCGTCGGTAGCGCCCTTCTTGGTGGTGATCACCACGACGCCGTCGGCTGCGCGGGAACCGTACAGGGCGGCTGCGGCAGCACCCTTCAGCACGGACATGGTCTCGATATCCTCGGGGTTGATATCCATCACGCGGTTGGAGAAGGTGGTGGCCGTCTTGGTCACACCGTCGGTACCGGAGTTACCGCCGTTGATGGTGGAGTTATCGTAGATGATACCGTCGACGACGAAGAGCGGCTGGTTGTCGCGGCCTTCGGAAGCGGAGTTACCACCACGGATGATGATGGAGGAACCGGCACCGGCAGCACCGCCGGCCTGCGTCACGTTGACGCCCGGGACCTTGCCGGCCAGGGAGTTGATGACGTTGGTCTGCTTGTTGCGGAGCAGTTCTTCCGACTTGACTTCCGTCACGGAATAACCCAGTGCCTTGCGCTCTTTCTTGATACCGAGAGCCGTCACGACGGTCTCCTGCAGAAGTTCCGCATCGTCGGCCATGATGACGTCGACCACAGAGCGGCCGGAGACAGCCACTTCCTGGTCCTTGTAGCCGATGCAGGTAAACTTGAGGGTACCGTTGGCAGGTACGTTGATCCGGTATGCACCGTTGGCATCAGTAGATGTACCGACGGTTGTACCTACAACCACCACGTAGGCACCTATGATCGGCTCATTTCCCTTATCGACCACCTTGCCGGTGACGGTAATGTTCTGAGCCAGCATCGATCCTGCTGAGAGGACCAGTGCGCACACGACCGCAAGGATGCGGCCAAGTTTTTTGGATACGAACATAGATGAAATTTTAAGTTAAAATATAAGGTTATAATTGGTTTCTACCTACTTACGCTTTTATTTCTTGTTTCAAATTCCTCTTTTCCTATGAAAAAAACGTTCACGGGGGAACATACAAAAATACACACTTTTTGAACATAGTGAACATTTTTTGAACAATTTTTTCTCGAAAAAAGGAGGGAATGTTATATTTGTGCTGGCAAAAGAAGAAACGGATGAAAAAAAGCCTTATACTCGTCATGGCCCTTCTGGGCTTCTGCAGCGCGCTTTCCGCGCAGAATGTCATTCATCATCAGCGCGGGGAAGACCTGCAGCAGTATCTGCTCGACAGCATCAAGTTCGTCATGCCCGGCTATCAGTCGGGAATCGTGAAGTTCAAGGACGGCTCCTTCGCCCGCTCACCGATCAACATCTCTACCATCGAGCAGCGGATCTATTTCCTGAATCCTTCGAATGAAGTGCAGGTCCTCACCAACGAGGATCAGGTCGTCTATGTCTTCGTGGATGCGCGGACTTTCCTCAAAAGCCGCTACGGTTACGTGGAGAAGATCGTGCCCATCGGCGATGTGTCTCTGGGTGCAGTACGCCGTGTCTCTTTCCTGGAAACGGAGAAGAAAGGCGCGTACGGCGCCCCTACGCATACGTCTTCCGTGACGACCATCGGGTCTATCCAGGAAGGCGGTGTCATGTACACGCTGAACGTGGACCAGACCACCCCTTTCCTCTACAAGGTCATCCCTTATCTCTGCAAGGAAGACAAGATCCTGCTGTCCAACAAGAAGAACCTCATCAAGTGTTTCCCGGACAAGAAAGAAACGATCGAAAACTACCTGAAGGAAAATTCCGTCGATTTCGAATCGCTGGATGACATGCGGCAATTGTTTGAAGCGCTCCGTGAAGATCGGTAACATAGACCTGGGAGAGCGGCCGGTGCTGCTGGCGCCGATGGAAGACGTCACGGACGCTTCTTTCCGTTACATCTGCAAGCAGTTCGGGGCCGACATGATGTATACCGAGTTCATCTCGTCGGACGGCCTGATCCGCGACGCGGCCAAGACCATCGCCAAGATGCAGGTGACCGACGAGGAACGTCCCATCGGCATCCAGATCTACGGCCACATTCCCGATGCGATGGTGGAAGCCGCCGTCCGTGCCGAAGAGGCGCATCCCGACCTGATCGACATCAATTTCGGCTGTCCCGTCAACAAGATTGCCCGCCGCGGCGCCGGCAGCGGCATGATGCGTTATCCCGACCAGATGGTCGAGATTACGCGCCGCGTGGTCGAAGCCGTGAAACTCCCCGTGACCGTGAAGACGCGCCTGGGCTGGGACGAAGACAGCAAGATCATCGTGGAACTGGCCGAGCGTCTGCAGGACGCCGGCATCGCCGCTCTCACGATCCACGGCCGCACGCGTGCCCAATTATATAAAGGTGTAGCCGACTGGACCCTCATCGGGGAAGTGAAGCGTAATCCGCGCATGCATATCCCGATTATCGGCAACGGTGACATCACCACCCCCGAAGGTGCGAAGGAAGCCTTTGACCGTTACGGCGTCGACGGCATCATGATCGGCCGGGCCAGCTTCGGCCATCCCTGGATCTTCCGGGAGGTGAAGCATTATCTGGCCACGGGCGAACTGTTGCCTCCCATGAGCGTGCGCGAGCGCGTGGACCTGGCCAAGCGCCATCTGGCCAAATCGCTGGCCTGCAAGGGCGACCGGGTAGGCATCTTCGAGATGCGCCGTCACCTGAGCTGTTATTTCAAAGGACTCGAGAATTTCAAGGAAACCCGTCTCAAGCTGGTGACCTCGACCGATCCCGCCGAGCTTTATGCGACGCTCGACCATATTGCGGAGGTGTGGGGATGATACTGAGCCGCGTTTTCCTTTTTCCGTACTGGCTGGTGCTCAAGCTCCGCAACGCCCTTTGGGACAGCGGTCGCCGGAAGGCTGTGCAGCATCCTGTGCCGGTGATTTCGGTGGGCAACCTGACCGTGGGCGGCACCGGCAAGACCCCGATGGTGGAATATCTCTGCCATATACCGCGTGAAGGTGCCCGCGTGGCCGTGCTTTCACGCGGATATAAGCGCAAGAGCCGGGGCTTCCATCTGGTGGAGCCCGGCGACAAAGCTTCCCTCTGCGGCGATGAGCCCCTGCAGATCAAGCGCAAGTTTCCCGACCTGCTGGTGGCGGTCGACAAGGACCGCAACCGCGGCGTGAAACAGCTCCTGTCGCTGCCCGGAACGCAGCGTCCCGACATCATCCTGCTGGACGATGGTTTCCAGTACCGCAAGCTGAAGCCCGCGCTCAACCTGCTGCTGGTCGATTACAACCGTCCCGTGTTCGACGACCAGCTGCTGCCACTGGGCCGCCTGCGCGACCTGCCCGAGCAGATCCGCCGTGCCGACGCTGTGGTCGTCACCAAGACGCCCGGCCTGGTGGACGACTGGGACCGCGAGCAGATGCGCCAGCACCTGCGCCTGCGGCCCGACCAGCCGCTCTTCTTCACGGCGATCCGCCATGTCGCGCCGGAGCCCGTCTTCCCCGAAGAGGCCGACAAGCGCTATCTTTATTCCAAGGAAGCCTTTCTGTTTACCGGCATCGCGGACGACCGACCCCTCCGCGTGCATCTCGTCGACCAGTATGACCACATCGACCATAAGCGCTTCGGCGACCATCACCGCTTTACCTGGCTGGACCAGCGCGCCTTGCGGCGGTATGCGCACAAGCATCCCCGCACCGTGCTGCTGACCACCGAAAAAGATGCGATGCGCCTGCTTCACTGCACGCATCTGGGCCCGGAAGTCCGCACCCGCCTGTTCTGTCTCCCCATCGTCACCAGCTTCCAAAGTCCTGAGGAAGAAGCCACTTTCGCAAAATTAATTTGCCGGAGTGAAAATTATTCGTAAATTTGCAGCCCCCAAAAAAGCGGGGAATCGCAACAAATTTACAGTATTAACCTAAAAATCAACAAAGTGGACACTTTAAGCTACAAGACCATTTCCGCCAATAGCGGTACCGTCAAGAAAGAATGGTACGTTATTGATGCGACCGATCAGGTGCTTGGACGTCTCGCTTCCCGCGTTGCCCTTGTCCTCCGTGGCAAGAACAAACCGGATTTCACGCCGCACGTGGACTGTGGTGACAACGTCATCATCGTCAACGCCGACAAGATCCGCCTCACCGGCAAGAAGCTGACCGACAAAGTGTACGTCCGTCACACCGGTTATCCCGGTGGACAGCGTTTCGCTACGCCCAAGGATATGTTCGACCGCAAGCCGACCTTTGTCGTGGAGCATGCCATCAAGGGAATGCTTCCGAAGAACCGCCTCGGTGCCGAGCTGTTCCGCAACCTCTATGTCTATGCAGGACCGGAGCACCCGCACGAAGCCCAGCAACCCAAACCCCTCACGTTAAACGAAATTTAAGACAGAGTAATGGAAGTAATCAACGCCCTTGGAAGACGTAAATCAGCAGTTGCTCGCGTCTATTTGAACACCGGTTCCGGCAATATCACCATCAACGACCGTACGCTTGATGAGTATTTCAAGGAAGATACCTTGAAGTATATTGTCAACCAGCCGCTCGCCCTGACCAACACCCTCGGCCAGTTCGATCTGAAGATCAACGTCGACGGTGGCGGCATCAAGGGCCAGGCAGAGGCCATCCGCCTCGGTATCGCCCGCGCTCTGTGCAAGGTCGACGCCGAAGCCTATCGCCCCATCCTGAAGTCGAACGGCTTCATGACCCGCGACGCCCGTGAAGTCGAGCGTAAGAAACCGGGCCAGCCTGGTGCTCGCAGACGCTTCCAGTTCAGCAAACGTTAGTCAATTGACACTGATTTACATTTGCACAGCCTGAATTCAAAACGAAGGGATCCATCAAGGCTACCCGCCGTTTGTTCAGCTGCGGAAAATCCAGGAGACCGGCCTCAAAATGATATAGTGCCGCTACTCCGGATTGAAGAAAAGAGAAAAACAAAAATTAAAAAAACCAACAATGTCTAGAACCAATTTCCAAGACTTACTCGATGCAGGTGTTCACTTCGGTCACCTGAAGCGTAAATGGAATCCCAAGATGGCTCCGTATATCTTCATGGAGAAAAACGGGATCCATATCATCGACCTGCACAAAACTGTCGTCAAGATAGACGAGGCAGCGAACGTGATGAAGCAGCTTGCACATGCAGGCCGCAAGATCCTGTTCGTGGCCACCAAGAAACAGGCCAAGGATATCGTCGCGGAGTGCGCACAGAAGGTCAACATGCCGTATGTGACCGAGCGCTGGGCCGGTGGCATGCTCACCAACTTCCCCACCATCCGCAAAGCCGTCAAGAAAATGAACACCATCGACAAGATGATGACTGACGGTACCTTCGAGACCCTGGCCAAACGCGAGCGTCTCCAGATCTCGCGCCAGCGTGCGAAACTCGAGAAGAACCTCGGTTCCATCGCCGACCTCAACCGCCTTCCTTCCGCCATCTTCGTCGTGGACGTCCAGAAAGAGATCAACGCCGTCCGCGAAGCCAATCGTCTGAACATTCCCGTTATCGCAATGGTTGATACATGTTGCGACCCGACCACGATTGATTATGTGATTCCGGCCAATGACGATGCGGCTAAATCCATCCAGCTGATCACCGAGACCCTTTGCAACGCCGTTGCCGAAGGTCTGGAAGAGCGCAGGATCGAGAAGGAAAAAGAGAAAGATGAGGCTCCTGCCAAAGAAGAAGCCCCTGTCGCCCCGAAGCGCCCCCGCAAGGCTGCTCCCAAGGCTGAAGTCGCTGCAGAACCCAAGGAAGAAGAGTAAACTTTAATCGTACGTACACCATGGAAATCAAAGCACTTGATGTCGCAAAACTGCGCAAGATGACCGGTGCCGGCATGATGGATTGCAAGAAAGCCCTTGTCGAGGCTGAAGGCGATTTCGACCGCGCCCAGGAAATCATCCGTGAAAAAGGCAAGCTCGTGGCCGCCAAGCGCGCTGACCGCGAAACCACCGAAGGTGCCGTGAAGGCCCGCGTGGCCGACGGTAAAGGTATCCTCGTCTGCCTCGGCTGCGAGACCGACTTCGTGTCGCAGAACGCCGAGTTCCAGGCCCTGGCCAATGCCATCGCCGACGCTGCCATCGCTGCCTGCCCAGCCGACCTTGAAGGCCTCAAGGCCTGCAAGCTCGCCAACGGCGAAACCGTGGAAGAAGCCATCTCCCAGCAGACCGGCAAGAGCGGTGAGAAACACACCCTCGCTTTCTACGGCAAACTCGAAGCTCCCTATGTGGCTTCCTATATCCACACCACCAACGGCAAGCTCGGCGCCATCGTGGCCTTCAACAAGCCCATCGACGAGGAACTCGCCAAAGGTATCGCCATCCAGGTCGTGACCATGAATCCGGTGTCGGTCTCCGCTGAAGACTGCCCGGCAGAGGTCGTCGAGAAAGAGCGCCAGGTCGCCATCGAGAAGACCAAGGAAGAGCAGGTGCGCAAAGCTGTGGAGAACGCGCTCAAGAAGGCTGGCATCAACCCGGCTCACTGCGACAGCGAAGACCACATCGAAAGCAACACCGCCAAAGGCTGGCTTACCCCGGAAATGGCCCAGAAGGCCCGCGAGATCATCGCCAAGGTTTCGGCCGAGAAGGCTGCCAACCTGCCCGAGCAGATGATTCAGAACATCGCTGCCGGCCGCGTCCAGAAGTTCTTCAAGGAGAGCACCCTGGAGCAGCAGGAGTACCAGATGGGCGATGGCAAGACCCCTGTCAAGGACGTTCTCGCCGCCGCCGACAAGGACGCGAAGATCCTTGCCTTCTACCGCTTCTCTTTGACTGACGAGTAATCGTTGTTACACAATAAAAAAAGCCGGCTTTTTTGCCGGCTTTTTTTATTTGATCACGCCAAGTTCCTTTCCGATCTTGGTGAAGGCCTCGACGCATTTGTCGAGGTGTTCTTTTTCATGGCCGGCCGATACCTGGACGCGGATGCGGGCCTGGCCTTTCGGGACCACCGGGTAGTAGAAGCCGGTGACATAGATGCCTTCTTCCTGGAGACGGGCAGCCATCTTCTGCGAGAGCGGCGCGTCGTAGAGCATCACGGCACAGATGGCCGACTGCGTGGGCTTGATGTCGAAGCCGGCGGCTTTCATGCGGCCGATGAAGTATTCGGTATTGGCGTGCAGCTTGTCCTGGAGTTTGTTGGTGGCGCTCATCATCTCGAACATCTTGATGCCGGCGGCGGCAATCATCGGCGGAATCGAGTTGGAGAACAGGTACGGGCGCGAACGTTGGCGCAGCATGGCGATGATCTCTTTCTTGCCGGTGGTGAAACCGCCGACGGCGCCGCCGAAGCTCTTGCCCAGGGTGCCGGTGAGGATCTCGATCTTGCCGCGGAGGTTGAACTGCTCGGTGGTGCCGCGGCCCGTCTTGCCGACCACGCCGGCCGAGTGCGACTCGTCGACCATCACCATGGCGTTGTACTTGGTGGCCAGGGCGTAGATCTTGTCGAGCGGGGCGACGTTGCCGTCCATTGAGAACACGCCGTCGGTGACGATCAGGCGGTGGCGCTGGGCCTGGGCCGTCTTGAGGCAGTTCTCCAGCTCTTCCATGTTGGCGTTGGCATAGCGGTAGCGCTGAGCCTTGCACAGGCGTACGCCGTCGATGATGGAGGCGTGGTTCAGGGCGTCGGAGATGATGGCGTCGTGCTCGTCGAGCAGCGGTTCGAAGACACCGCCGTTGGCGTCGAAGCAGGAGGCGTAGAGGATGGCGTCTTCCGTGCCGAAGAACTCGGAGATCTTTTTCTCCAGCTCCTTGTGGAGGTCGCCGGTGCCGCAGATGAAGCGGACGGACGACATGCCGTAGCCGTGGGTGTCGAGGGCTTCCTTGGCGGCTTCCACGAGCTCCTTGCTGTTGGCGAGCCCGAGGTAGTTGTTGGCGCAGAAATTCAGGACATCCTTGCCGGGGGCCACCTTGATGGCTGCCTGCTGGGCGGAGGTGATGACACGCTCCTCCTTGTACAAGCCGGCTTCGCGGATGGACTGAAGCTCGGCTTCCAGATACTTTTGAAAATCGTTATACATGGTAAATTGTTTTCAGTATGACAAAATTATGAAAATTTGGGTTTTTCCGCAAAAATTACTTACTTTGCATAATATACTATAACCAAAACCGTTTTATCATGGAAGATATTGCTTCGAAAGTCATCTCGATCATCGTCTATAAATTGGGTGCTGAAGAGACGGAAGTAACGCCCAATGCCAGCTTCAAGAATGATCTTGGTGCTGATTCGCTCGACACTGTCGAGTTGATCATGGAATTCGAGAAAGAGTTCAACATCACCATTCCCGACGACGTTGCCGAGAAAATCTCGACCGTCCAGGACGCCATCGACTACATTCAGGCCAACGTTCAGTAAGACGGCGTGAAGCGGGTTGTCATCACAGGCATCGGCACGATCAATCCTCTGGGCAGAAATGTTCCAGAGTTTTTTCGCAATCTGGACCAGGGCGTCAGTGGCGCCCGGATGATCAGCCGGTTCGATACAACCAATTTCAAGACCAAATTCGCCTGTGAGATTCCGGACTTCCATTCGGAAGGGTTCCCCGATGTTTATGACCGCAAGGAAGCGCGGCGGACCGATCCGTTCACGCAATTTGCGATGATTGCCGCCGCCGAGGCGGTCAAAGACAGTCAGATCGACTTGGACAAGACCGACCTGCGGCGGATCGGCGTGGTTGTCGGGTCGGGTGTCGGCGGCCTTCAGACCTTCAACGACGAAATGCTGGATTACTTTGAAAACCAGTACCCGCGTTTCAGCCCTTTCCTCGTTCCCAAGTTCATCACGAACATCGCTTCGGGCCACATCGCCCTCAAGTTCGGCTTCCGGGGCCCTAATTTCGGCGTCTCTTCGGCTTGTGCCACTTCTGCCCATTCCATCCTGACGGCGGCGTCCCAGATCCAGCTGGGCCGGGCCGACATCATGGTTTCTGGCGGCACGGAGGCCCCGATCACCATTCCCAGTATCGGCGGTTTCAATGCGGCCCATGCCCTTTCCACCAACAACGACGAATACCGCACCGCCTCCCGTCCTTTCGACGGGACCCGTGACGGTTTCGTGATCGGTGAGGGTGCGGCCGTCCTGATCGTGGAAGAATACGAGCATGCCCTGCGGCGCGGCGCGCACATCTATTGCGAGATCGCGGGCTTCGGCATGACTTGCGACGCCTGGCATATCACGGCGCCGCGGGAGGATGGCGAAAGTGCGGGTGAGGCCATGGAACTCGCGCTCCGCGAGGCAGGCCTGACCCCGGCAGACGTCGATTACATCAATGTCCACGGCACTTCTACGCCGCTGGGCGACCTGGCCGAACTGCGGGCCATCCACCGTGTCTTCGGAGACACGGCCTACAAGGTGAATATCAGTTCCACCAAGTCGATGACCGGCCACATGATGGGTGCGGCAGGCGCTGTCGAGGCCCTGGCCTGCATCCATGCCATCCGGGACGGCGTGATTCCGCCGACCATCAATTTCCGGCACGAAGATCCGCAGATCGACTACCGGCTCAACCTCACGCTCAACGAGCGTCAGGAGCGCAGGGTCCGGGTTGCGATCAGCAACAACTTCGGCTTCGGCGGACAGAATGCCTGCCTTGCCTTCCGGGCTCTTTAGCCAATTATTATAAGAGAATGGAGTACGTCAGCTGGAGCACCGGGTGACGGGCGTCTGCCGTGCCGTTGAGCAGGCTCTGCGTATAGTAATAGTAGTCCGCGTAGTAGTAGGTCGCACCCGTGTAGGAGTTGTAGACGCCGATGACCGGCATGATCCACAGGTCGTCGTCGCTCGTGATGCTGCTGGCGTCCCGTTTGATGAGATCTTGAAGATAGAGGCTGATGTTGGCCGTATAGCACAGGTTGGAACGATCGATGTAGCCGGATTCAAGGTCTTCTTCCTCGATTTCGGCGAGGGGACCGTAGATACGGTCTCCGGAAGTCGTCTTCGCCCGTTTGCAAGGATACAGGTTGGGGGCGTAATAATCGAACTGCTTGTAGTTTCCCGTATATTCGAAGGGAAATTTGACGATGGCTTTGGCGATGAGTATCCGGTCGAGCGGAACCCCGACGGTCTCCGTTTCTGCGAAGCGTTCCAGCATGCTGCGGAGTTCAACGGCGCTGATGTGCGGCTTGATGCCGCAGTTGCCTTCCATGTAAAGCGCATCCGAGGCCAGGGACTGCTCCAGCGGGCTTGCGCCCGACGAGCAGATGTTGACGGCATATTGTTCGCCGACCAGGAAATTCTCGGACTTGGAGCGGCGGTTCCCATTCTCGTCGTCGTACTGGTAGGTGAAGTTGATGTACGATGAGGAGAGGTCGAAGGTGGTGAGGCGTCCGCCTTCGCAGCCTTCCAGCGGTTCGTCGCAGCGGATGTACAGGCCCTTGAACGCCTTCATGAAGAGTTCGGCGCTGTCGAGCGTGGCCATCGGGATTTTCAGGAGTTCTTCGCCCAGCTTCTTGTCGAGTTCCACGCTGTAGGAATCGTCGCCGGTGTAAACGACGCCGCCCAGCGAAAGGACTTCGTGGTCGTAGTCGTCTTCGGTCAGGCTGTTGTTGAAGATCATCGTGGAGTCGAGCACGACTTTCAGGCGGTGTACGTAGAGGTTTTGCGGGATATAGACTTCCTTGGGGTCGACGACCATGGTGGTGTCACGCGTCAGCATGAGTTTGACGCTGGTCACGCTGGGATTCTTTCCCCAGATAATGGAGTCGTAGGCCGCGGTCACGGCCATCGCGGCGTCGCTGCGGAAGAGTCCGTACTTGTCGGAACGGATGGCGCCGACCGTGCCCTTCTGGCTTATGGATGTCTGCAGGCTGTCGGACATCTTGAGGCCGACAGGCAGGTCGAAGGTGGCGGTGCGGATGCTGATATCCTGAACGGGGGGCACCAGTCCGGAGCCCAGGGTATAGTCTTTGGTAATGCAGGAAACGAGGCAGGACATAGCCAGCAGTGCTGCCAGTCCGAAGGAAACCCCTGTTTTTTTCATCTCTTATCGCTTGTCTTTTAACAGGTCGTCGTAAAATTGGTCGTATGCCTGGACGTAGGGTCCGCCTTCCTTGCTCACGGGAACATAGGGGAGGACGGGGAGGCCTTTCTGCCGGACGGCTTCCAGCAGGCGCGGGTCGATCTCGGGAACACCCGAGACGATGCCGTCGGCATACTGGATGGCCAGTTTCGCAAGATTTATGCCAGTGGGCTCGGCAAGGACGGCCACGTCTTCGGCCACGAGAGCGCCGGTGACCACCTTTTCGACCACGTTGTCGCTCAGGCGGGCGTCGAGATGCTCATTGTATAGCGAGAGAGCCACCTTGGCATCGGTGAAGATGGGGTCGTCGTGGTACACTTTCTTCAGGTACACGGGCAGGAAATGGGAGATCCAGCCCTGGCAGTGTACGATGTCGGGTTTCCAGCGGAGTTTCTTGACGGTCTCGAGCACGCCGCGGGCGAAAAAGATGGCCCGTTCGTCGTTGTCCTTGAAATCTTTGCCTTCTGCGTCCTGGTAGATGAATTTGCGATGGAAGTAATCTTCATTGTCGATGAAGTAGACCTGCATCCGGGCGGATGAGATGGAGGAAACCTTGATGACCAGCGGCCGGTCGGCGTTGTTGATGATGAGGTTCATGCCGGAAAGCCGGATGACTTCGTGAAGCTGGTTGCGGCGTTCGTTGATCGTGCCGTACCGCGGCATGAAGGAGCGTATCTCCTTGCCGCCCTCCTGGATCCCCTGCGGAAGATACCTTCCCAGCACAGATATGTCTGTTTCAGGCATATAGGGGAAGATCTCGGAGTTCACGAACAGTACTCTTACAGGTTCTTCCATCTTTAAAGTCGTTTTAAGGCAAATTCGACACAAAGATAACAAAAAAAATTGATTATCTTTGCAACCTGTCCTGAAAATGGTGGCTAAGGGTAAAAATATAGTACACAAGCGGTTGGTCCGTTCTTACATCACCTCGGTCATCAGCATTTCGCTGGTGTTGGTGCTGATGGCCGCAGCTGCTGTTTTCGCCGTGAACGCAGGGGGCCTGGCCCGCTGGTTCAAGGAGAACATGGCCGTGTCGGTCATGCTGAAGCAGTCCACTTCCGAGAAGGAAGGCCGTGCGCTGGCCGAGGACCTGGCGGGACGGCCCTACGTAAAGGAAAGCCGCTTCATTTCAAAGGAAGAGGGCGCCGAGGAAATGAAGAGCCTCCTGGGCGAAGATTTCCTGTCGGTGTTCAACAGTTCCCCGATCCCCATTTCAATCGACCTGAAACTCAACGGCGAATACATCACAAAAGATTCGCTCGAATGGGTGAAGGCTCAGCTGATGGAAAACCATCATGTTGAAGAGGTGGTCTACCAGGAGAACCTGGTCGAGACGCTCAATACCAACCTGCGCAGCATCAGCCTGGTACTGGGGATTGTAATCCTGCTGCTGCTGGTCATTTCCTTCGCCCTGATCAACAACACCGTGCGGCTCAACATCTATGCGCGCCGCTTTACCATCCACACCATGAGCCTGGTGGGCGCCAAGCGCTCATTCATCGCGCTTCCCTTCGTGAAGCAGGCTATCGTCCAGGGCGCCGTGGCGGGCCTGATCGCCGACGGCATCCTCTACGGCGTGATCCTTTACCTGAGCCGCGGCTCCGAAATCCTGAGCATGATCCTCGACATGCGGCTCGTGTGGGCGGTGCTGGCCGGCACTGTCCTGGCGGGCATCCTGATCTGCGTGATTTCAACCTTGCTGGTGGTAAGTCGCGTGGCATTTACCAGCAGAGACGATTTATATTATTAGCATTATACGATTATCCCATGGCAAATTTCTCCATGCCTTCCAAAAACGTGCTCCTGATCGGCATCGGCCTGCTGGTGATGGTGCTCGGTTTCGTGCTGATGCTCGGCGGCGGCTCGTCCGACCCGAACGTCTTTAATCCTGAAATGTTCAGCGGCCGTCGCATCGTGGTCGCCCCGGTTGTCATCTGCATCGGTATCGGTGTCATCGTCTGGGGCATCATGCGCAAGCCTCGTAATGAAGAAGAGCGATGAGTTGGATTGAAGCCCTCATCCTGGGCATTGTCCAGGGCCTCACGGAATTCCTCCCGGTGAGCAGCAGCGGCCATCTGGCCATCGGCAAGGCACTGTTCGGCATCGAAACGGCCGACCTGAGTTTTGAGGTAGTGGTTCACGCCGCCACGGTGCTGGCCACCATCGTCGTGTTCTGGAAAGACATCGTGAAGCTGCTGCAGGGACTCTTCAAGTTCCAGATGAATGCGGAGACCCGCTACATCCTGCTGATCGTGCTCTCGATGGTTCCCGTATTCATTGTCGGCATGTTCTTCAAGGACCGCGTCGAGGCCATCTTCGGCAGCGGACTGCTGGTGGTGGGCCTGGCGCTTATTGTCACGGCCATACTGCTTTTCCTGTCGGAAACGCTGGCTGCCCGCCGCGGTGGCGAAGGAGGCCCGGTGACCTGGAAGTCTGCGCTCTGGATGGGTGTCGCCCAGGCAGTTGCGGTGATTCCGGGCCTTTCACGAAGCGGCTCGACGATTGCCACGGGCCTGCTCTGCGGTGTCAAGAAAGAGGAAGTCACGCGTTTTTCCTTCCTCATGGTGCTGGTTCCGATTCTCGGCGAAGTCTTCCTCGATGTTGTGGGAGGCGATTTCGGCGAGAGCACGGTGGGCATGTTGCCCCTGCTGGTAGGTTTCGTGGCCGCATTCGTTTCCGGTCTCTTCGCCTGCCGCTTCATGATCGCCATGGTCCGGAAAGCGAAGCTTCACTGGTTCGCCTTCTACTGCGCCCTGGTGGGTCTGGCCTGCATCATCTCCACGGTGATCGATTGATATCGACCTATGGCCGATGCCGGAAAATACTACTTCGTGTGTGACCTGCACCTCGGCCTGCCCGATTCGGACAGGAAGCGGGAACGTTTGTTCGTGGATTTCCTGAACGGCCTGCCTGCCGATGCGAAAGGGCTTTTCCTGCTGGGAGACATCTTCGATTTCTGGGTGGACTACAAGGATGTAGTGCCCCGGGGCGGCGTGCGCGCCCTTGCGGCGATCGCCGCGGTGGCGGAACGCATGCCGGTGTGGTTTTTCCGTGGCAATCACGACTGGTGGGTCACCGATTATTTTGAAAAGGAGCTGGGCGTGCAGATCGTCCGGGAGCCGTATGTGGTGATGGAGCTCCAGGGCCAGAAGGTCTGCATCGGTCACGGCGACACGCTGGGCTGCCGTGACGCCAAGTCCTGGATCGTCTTCCACTTGTTCCGCAACCGGGCTTTGATCGCCCTGCTTCGGGCCCTGCATCCCCGCTGGGTCTTCCGTTTCGCGCACGCCTGGTCGGCCCATAGCCGGAAGCAACATGCCGACCGGGCCATCAAGGTCGACCGCCAGTCAGGCATCTACCGGTTTGCCAACGAATTCGGCAAGCATCAGCACATCGACCGCTACATCTTCGGCCACTGGCATTCCCCTGCTCACCTCGAAGTGGAAAGCGGTGGCATCCTCGACGTCATCGGCGACTGGTCGGAAGGCGAGAACTATCTTACTCTGTGAGATTCCGGGTCAAGCCCAGAGACGTGAATACCCTACTTGTATCGCTCCGGGACGATGATTTCGGGGCGGGACTTGCCGAAGATCATCCAGTAAAGGTTGTCGAATTCGCCGCGCTGCCAGATACCCACCAGTTCTTCCAGGTCCTTGTCTTCCCCGAAACAGTCATAGGGCTGCTTGAGGTTGCCCTTGAACAGTTTCGCGACACCTTGCCAGAAACTGGCTGTCGCTCCGCCCAGATAATTTTTCAGGATATAGTAGGGCGTGGTGCCGCATTCCCGGTCGATGAGCCGGATCATCATCAGCCCCTGCTTGAGCGTCAGCTTGCGGAAGACGGGATCGAAATCCTTGAGCAGCTCGTCTTTCTTCTTGTTGAGGTATTTTTCCCGCTGGCGCCTGCTGAAGTTCTCGGCGGCCAGGACGCTGTCGGTCTCGTTGATGATCTGGCTGATCATCAGCGCATAGGGATAGGCCTTGCTGAAATTGTGCACCCGCTTGTAGTATTTCGTCCAGTCACGCTTGCTCATGGTCTGGCGCGGATGGATGACGGCAGGCGGAATCTCGTCGAGGTAGATGGTGTCTTTCCCGTTGATGTAATACTCCATGACGTTCAGTTCCCGACGCTGGTCCTGGGCGGAGAGCGAAGGGAGGAACAATGCCGCGAGCAGGGCGGCTGCCAGGAGACGGGCGATGACTTTCATCGAATTTTTCGTAAATTTACGGATTAAACCGAAATAGTGATGTTCGACCTTACAAATTTCACGCCGTGGGTACTGTTCTCCGATGCGGGGATTATCTGCGGATTGCTGCTCATCGGCAAGCTGCTGCGGGTAAAAGTCCGGCTGATTCAGAAACTGTTCATTCCGCCGAGCCTCCTGGCCGGCCTTCTGGGCCTGACCTTCGGCCCCAACGGCCTGGGCTGGCTGCCGCTCTCGAACAATGTGGGTACCTATTCCGCGCTCCTGATCGCCGTGGTCTTTGCTGCGCTGCCGTTTTCTTCGCCGCGCTTCAAGATGAAGGAAGTGGCCAGCCGGGTCGGGCCGATGTGGGCCTATTCGCAGTTTGGCATGCTCTTCCAGTGGGCGGTGATGGGTCTGTTCGGCCTGTTGGTGCTGAAGATGATCTGGCCGGAACTCAATCCTGCTTTCGGTGTAATGCTTCCGACCGGCTTCTATGGCGGACACGGTACGGCGGCGGCCATTGGCTCGGCCTTCCATAACCTGGGCTGGGATGAGGCTGCGAGCCTGGGCATGACCACCGCCACCATCGGCGTGATCGTAGCTATTCTGGGCGGACTGCTCTTCATCAAGATCGCCACCCGTCGCGGGCAAACCTCCTATCTGGCCGATTTCAACGCGTTGCCTGACGAATACCGCAGCGGCCTGCTGCCCGAAGAGAAGAGGGAGCCCACTGCCATCGGCACCACGTCGCCCATCTCCATCGACTCGCATGTCTTCCACCTCTCGCTGGTGATGGTGGCGGCCTTCGGCGGCTACATGCTGAGCCGGGGCGTGAAGATGGCCTGGCCGGCACTGGAACTGCCGGTGTTCAGCTGTGCCTTCGTGGTGGGCATTCTGATCAAGAGCATTTTCAATGCTGCGGGGGCTTCGCGCTATATCGATCCGAAAACGACGGTGGGAATCAGCAGTTCGGCAACCGACCTGCTGGTGACCTGCGGCGTGGCGGCCATCAAGCTCGGCGTCGTGGTCAAATACGCGCTGCCGCTGATAGTGCTGACGCTTGTCGGCATCGCTTTGACGATTTTCACGGTGTTCTGGTTCGGACGCCGGCTCAACAAGAAAGACTGGTTCGAGAAATCGATCTTCGCCTGGGGCTGGTGGACGGGCACCATGGCCATGGGCATCGCCTTGCTGCGCATCGTCGACCCGAAGATGCAGAGCAAGGCCATGGACGACTATGCCCTGGCTTACCTGCCCTGCGCCCCGGTCGAGATCCTGCTCATCACCTTCGTCCCCATCCTCTTCGCCGCCGGCGCCGGCCTCTGGCTCATGCTCGGCTGCCTGGTCATTTCTTTGCTGCTTCTCCTTCTGGCAAAACGCCTCCACTGGTGGAGCAAACCCTGATGTTATGTTGGGGCTTGTATCTGAATATCAATGAACCATGAAACGAGTATTATCATTCCTTCCGGCTTTGCTGCTCCTGTTCGCATTGGGCTTCACGGCGCAGACCGACGACGAGGCAGCGCTGCGCAAGCGGGCGCAGAAGCTGCACGACCGTATCATTTCGATTGATACACATACCGATACAGCGCTGGAGCTGATCCGGGACAGCGTGGATTTGAAAAAGGTGCAGGCCGACTTTGCGAAATTGCGCGAGGGCAGGGTGGACTGCTGTTTCTATCCCATCTTCGTGGACCAGGGACCGCTCGACGATGCTTCGCGGCAGCAGGCGTATGAAGATACGCGCGCCAAGATGCAGGCCATCCGCGCCTATGTCGAGGCCCGTCCGAAAGAAGCCCGCATCGCCCTGACGGCCAACGACATCGTCCGCAACAAGAAACGCCATAAGCTCAGCCTGGTAATGGGCATCGAAAACGGCTATCCCATCGGCCGCGACCTGGCCAGGGTACGGGATTTCTACGATCTGGGCACCCGTATCATCACCCTCTGCCACAACTACGACAACGACATTTGCGACGCTTCGCGCTATCCCGAAAAAACCTGGGGCGGCCTCTCGCCCTTTGGCAGGGAACTCGTCAGGGAAATGAACCGCCTGGGTATCATCGTGGACTGCTCGCACGCCTCCACGCAGACGCTCTATGACTGCCTGGCCATCAGCACCGCACCTGTAATATGTTCGCACTCGTGCGTGTACGCGATCAAGGACCATCCGCGCAACCTGACGGATGACGAGATCCGCGCCATCGCAGCCAAGGGCGGCGTGATCCAGGTGACCACGGGCCGCTGGGCGCTCTCCTGGCTGCCGCACGCCCAGGTGAACGTCGGCACGTTCTGCGACCACGTGGAGTATATCCGCAACCTGGTGGGCGTGGAATATGTGGGTATCGGCACCGACTTTGACGGGGGCGGCGGCATGAACGGGCTGGAAGACGCCTCCAAAATGAAGGACATCACCGTGGAACTCCTGCGGCGCGGCTGGACCGACCGCGAGCTCGAACTCTTCTGGGGCGGCAATTTCCTCCGCGTCATGCGTGCGGTCGAAAACGCGAAGAAATAAAACCTTTTCAAGTTAGCTAACCACCTGTTAACTCAGGAAGTTAAGTACCAAAAATTTTTGTCGAAAATTTCGCAAAAGTTTTTGGTATTTGAATTTTTTGTGTACCTTTGCAACCCTGTATCTTATGCCTGAAATAGGTTAAGATATTGATAATGAGAAGTTTAAGGTATAATTAAAGTAATAAGGCTATGTTACAACCTAAGAAAACCAAGTTCAGAAGACAGCAGAAAGGTCGCATGAAAGGCATCGCCCAGCGCGGTAGCCAGCTGGCCTTCGGTTCCTTCGGCATCAAGACCATGGAGAGCTGCTGGCTCACCGGTCAGCAGATCGAAGCTGCCCGTCAGGCTGTCGTCCGTTACATGAAACGTGAAGGTAAGATCTGGATCCGCGTATTCCCGGATAAGCCCTATACCAAGAAACCGGCCGAAGTCCGTATGGGTAAGGGTAAAGGTAACCCCGAAGGTTTCGTGGCCCCCATCACCCCGGGTCGCATGATCATCGAAGCCGAAGGCGTTCCGATGGAAATCGCCAAGGAAGCGCTCCGTCTCGGTGCCCAGAAGCTCCCGATCACCACCAAGTTCGTCGTCCGTCGCGACTATGTAGAATAATCTTTTAGCAGAGCAGATTATGAAAAGAAAAGAAATCGAAGAGATGGCAGTGAAAGACCTGCGCGAACGTCTCGAGGTTGAGAAGCAGAATCTCAACAAAATGAAGATGAACCACGTGATCTCTCCGCTGGAAGACACCTCCGTCATCAAGAAAGCCAAAGCTGACGTGGCCCGCATGATGACTGTCCTCGCAGAAAAAGAGAAACAGAACTAAAATAGAAATTGTCCCATGGAAAGAAATCTTCGTAAAGAAAGAATCGGCATCGTGGTCAGCAACAAGATGGATAAGTCTATTGTAGTTGCTGTCAAGACGAAAGAGAAACATCCGATCTACGGCAAGTTCGTGAACAAGACCACGAAGTTCGTCGCCCAGGATGACAAGAACGAGTGCAGCGAAGGCGATACCGTGCGCATCATGGAAACCCGCCCGCTGAGCAAGACCAAACGCTGGAGATTAGTAGAAATCGTAGAAAAAGTCAAATAACATGATACAGCAAGAATCACGTTTGTTGGTGGCTGACAACTCGGGTGCGAAAGAGGTTCTCTGCATC
>JAEEGH010003683.1_pt1 | contig 39947 bp, 29 predicted proteins | sample 9134181 | NCBI WGS metagenome assembly JAEEGH01 (sample SAMN16246544, study PRJNA631951) | gut metagenome | biome: gut microbiome; feature: rumen; material: DP-attached | host: Bos | place: Iran: Karaj | collected 2018-10 | reverse complement strand
TCTATCCGCCCAAGGCGCATGAGCCAAGTCCATCTGCATTAATTCCGTTACCACGTCGCGGCAATGCTCTGTTATACGGCTCTGAGTCTGCTGTTCGGGCAAAGGGCTTTCCACATTCCATAAAGGGTAGAAGCAGTCATTTCCCGTCAATTTCACAGTCACACCGGGACGAAGGAAGAGAGTTAAATTGAAATTGGGACAACCATCGCCTATAAAACCGAGAAAACCTTCGGTGAGTTCCTCTACAGGTAGAGTGAAGGCGAAACGCCCAGCTTGGACGGTATCAACGACGTTTCCAATAGTTCCAGTACCAGCCAGCACCAGCGTGCCGTCTTTCAGAGCAGGTGAATAACCAGTGACAGTTGCTGTCTTCGTCTGAGCCAGCCCCGCCATTGCGACGAGGGCAAGCATCATCGTAATAATACTTTTCTTCTTCATAATCGTTTTGTTTTTTAATGATTTGTTTGACTTAATGCGATGGCAAAGTTAGGATGAATCCATGAACCGCACAAGGATTTAAACGGGAAATCGCCATCGGGGGTGTTGCAAGTTTTTTGGAGTTAAAAGTCTGATATCATGTGAGATAATAATAATCTTACAAAGAAAAAAGTGGCTGAGAGGAACGGGCAGAGGTGGTGAAAACTCGGAAAAAGACTTGCTAATATGATGGAATAGCCGTAATTTTGCAGGCAAATAATCATCGATATGAAAAGACTATTCATCATACTGACAGTCATGGCTGTCGTGTTTGGATGCACTGAACAGCAACATCCTCTACTAAGGCAGGTCTGGGGTCTGATAGAAGTAAATCCTGAATCGGCCAAAGTCGTTTTGGCGAAGGTGCATACAAACTCCCTGACGGAGCGAGACAAGGCAGAATACGGACTGCTGAAAACAATACTGATCTCCAAGACGCATGGTATATATATGGTTTATGGAATGATTGACAACGACTCGCTCATATCCGCCAGCATAGCATATTACAACCAGCACGGTGACGAATGGCACCGTGGCCACGCCTATTATTATCGTGGTGCCATCAGAATGTCGAAACTCGGCAATATGCCTGGTGCCGTCAAAGACTTCAAGGTGGCGGAAATGATATCGGAGGATGCTGACGATGAGGAATTGAAAAACCTCGTCTATAACAGCCTGCATTATGTGAACATCATCATCGATAATCAATCGCAAACCTTAAAATACGCGCATAAGTGGCTCGACAGTAGTATCGAACTCAAGGATAGTATGAAGATACTAAGAGGGCTCTTTAATTGTGCTACTGCCTATGCCGACATGGATCAGAAGGACAGTGCATACACTTACATGTCGAAATGCCTTCAACTGAAGAAATATGCAAGCCAAGACTTGCTGGCCAATATCTACAGCATCATGGCATTGATATATGAGGAGAAGGGAGAGTTTGCAAAGGCAGAGGAATACATTAAGAAGTGGGAAGAAAATGGCGGCTATGTCAATGTATATTTCCCGTCAAGCGATGGAGGATGGATGGAAACTCACAGCAATTTAGGCAACCTGACATTGGCCCGCATACGAAAAGCACAAAGGCAATATGAGAAGGCCATCATACTGGCGGAAGCAGAGGTGGGTATGGCTGGTAATGACCAGAAGACCCGCATGAAAGGCTTGGAACTTCTCTCCGAACTCTATGAACTGACAGGCAGACAGGAACAGGCATTAGAGGCCGGAAGAAAAGTGAAGGCATATAATGACTCCATGAGATATGTGAATCAGACCATGCAGATGGCAGATTGGCAGCAGAAGTTTGACGAAGTGCAGCAGACGAAGGATTTCTACCGCCGAACGTCATGGATGCAAGGACTGATAATTGCCTTGATTGCGATGGTTGCGCTGGGCATCGTAATTGGTATGTGGTGGCATCGCAGGAAGGTACGCAAGTTAAGTTTCCGACTGGACGAAGATACCAGACGTATCAGCGAACTACGCACGAATATTGAACAACTGGAAAAGAGCGGAGCCGAGAACAGTCAGGAAATGGCACGGCTGAAAGAGGAACTGGAAAACCGCATGGAGCGCATATCAGGCACATTACTGATTGGGACACAGATGTACAGCCAGTTGCAGCAGCGCCAGTGCATCGCCGAGGCCACTGCCAAGGAGCAGCAGTGCCTGGTGGACTACTTCGCCCAACTGCGTCCGAAGCGCTGGCAGGAGTGGGAGCGCAAGTACAGCGGACTCTCCACCGCGCAGTACATCTTCCTCATCATGCAGGACGACCTTCACTTCGACGACGAGGCCATTGCCACCGCCCTCAATGTGAAACGCACCTCCGTCCGCAGCATGCGCTCAAGGATCAAGGGAAGGGAGAGATAAATATACTGAAAACGACACAAAAAACCCTCGGCAAAGCCCGGAACCAAGGGTCGCTGGCCGAAGGGAAAAGCAAATCGGGTGCCGAGGGTGAAAGTCTTAAACTACTTAAAGAAAGTGGCGCTATTTTTTCGATTCGAACGTGATATCCTTGCGGATGGTGCTCAGGTAATTGGGCGTGACGCAGAGAAACGAGGCTCGCAAAACTCACGCAGCACCTGAAGGTCAATACTGTTATTGCTGAATTTCTGTTCCATTTGTATCTTTTAGCTGCAAAGATACAAAAAGTTTGTCGTAACATAATAGAAAAACAGCAAAAAGTTTTGATATATGAGATAATAGTCGTATATTTGCAACCGAAATGCAGAAATAATCAGTTTTTGATTAGTTACGCATGTAAACTGCATAATATATGGGACTATGGTTGAAGTTAATAATTTGCAAGACTGGGTTACCAGTGAGATGGTAAGAGGACGCTACATCTTCACAAAAGAAGATGTCCTAGGTCTACATCTACCAATTTCAGATCAAGCCCTGCAGAATAGTTTGAAGCGGTTGACAGATCGCGGCATTATCATGTCGCCCTGGCAAAACTTCTATGTCATCATCCCTACCGAATATAAGTTACGAGGAATCGTTCCCCCTTCGTTCTATATTGACAGGCTGATGAAGTTTTTGGGGCGTGACTATTATGTGTCATTGTTGTCCGCAGCAGAACTGAATGGTGCCACGCATCAGAAGGCAATGGTATTCCAGGTAACAGTCAACGGCAGTGCTATCCGCTCTGGTCTTAAGAACGGTACAAGACTTGAATTCACGCTCAGACAAGACCTTCCACTCGACTATACCAAGAAGGTGAAGACACAGATGGGATATATGAACGTAGCAAGTGCAGAATTGACGGCCCTTGATATCGTGGCAGAGGAACAGAAAATTGGCGGACTGAGTCGGGCGGCAGAGATTCTTCTGGAATTAAGCGAGACAATGCAATGGGATGGATCAAAGTTGCCCCTGTTGGCGTACTTCAGTAGTGCCACCATACAACGTTTGGGCTATCTGCTTGAACTGATTGGAGAGACAGAGCAGGCTGACAACCTCTATTCATTATTCAAGCAAACTGGTAAGACCATGCGCCGGACACCGTTAAAGCAGTCAATAGCCACCAGCGAGGACATGGAGATAGACAATCGGTGGAAGATAATAGTTAATTATGAAATAGATACAGACGAAATATGATTCCCCAATATTCTATACAAGAATGGCATGAGCAAGTGCCTTGGAACACAGATTCGATGGTAGAGCAGGACTTGATTATCTGTCGCGCACTAATAAGCATCTTCAGCGATGAGTTCTTGGCTTCACAATTAGCCTTCCGAGGAGGTACGGCACTACATAAACTCTATCTACAGCCACAGCCTCGATATAGTGAGGATATAGACTTGGTCCAGATTACGCCAGGCCCTATCAAACCCATCATGTTCCGATTAGGTGAAGTCTTGGACTGGCTGCCCAACAGGAGTACAGCACAGAAGAAACACAGCAATAAGATGTTCTTTCGTTTTGAATCCGAGATGCCACCTGTACAACAGTTACGTATCAAGATTGAGATTAACTGTTTCGAACATTTCAATGTAATGGGACTGACAAAGGTTCCTTTTAGGGTCGAAAACAGTTGGTTTACTGGCGAGGCAGCATTGACGACCTATCAGTTTGAGGAATTGATGGGAACAAAACTGCGTGCACTATATCAGCGCAAGAAAGGACGTGACCTCTTTGATTTGCATAAAGGACTTACGGCTCGTGAGTGTAACGTTGAAAAGATATTGGAATGTTACTATAAGTACATGGAGTTTGTCGTTGGCCGCGCTCCCTCATACAAAGAGTTTGTGCAGAATATGAATGAGAAAATGCAAGACGAAGAGTTCTTGACGGACGTAGAACCACTCATAAGACCTGAAGTGGCCTTCAACCCACAAGAGGCATGTCAATTTCTGTATGACAAAGTAATAGAAAAAATGATTGTACCCGCTACATAACCGTATTATGTGGCGGGTACCAGATCATTTCACTGCTCGTCAGTTTTGTTTGGCAAAATTTTCGCTTCGAACGTGATATCCTTGCGGTAAGACACCGCCTCACCCTCACGCTCGCAACGCTCGGCTATGCCGCTTGCTACCAACGGGACGCAAGAAAGTGCAAGCGAGCTTGACTCTGCTCTCGCTGCTCCGGATTTTCTGTTCCATAAGTCAGTCGGTCGTTTGATTAAATAATTTATATGGAGTTTAATGTAAATGCCATATTGAAATTGATCATCTGCCCGCTGTCAACATACTTTTGTTCAGATTTTCCAGGAACTCTATTTCCACAATCCGTAATTCATTCTTCGTCTCGCCGCCGTTCTTGGCCTTGAAGAGATCGAGTTCGCCGGCAGCAGGCTCGGTCACCTCGACGATACCGCCGAAGGCATCCTTATCCTTACCCGCTCCCTTCAGACGGATGGTGATCTCATCGGTTTTGACTGCCTTCACTGGCTTCAGATGGACATAGCCTAGGCTGCGCTCCGTTTCACCAGACCAAATAAGCGTCTTGCCTGCATAGACCTCAAGGGGATAACTACGCAGACGCCAGCCGGTGAGCTTCAGGCAGATATCATCGACGACAGTCTTTTTTGACAGGCGATAGGTAATCCAAGCCGTAGACTGTCGGCCGTCATTCTTCCACTCTGAGAGCTCGTTATCGTCGAAGCTGTTGGCGGCATGCTCTGAATCGTAGCCGGCCTTAGCCGAGAGGATGGGGATCTCACGGGCCTGCTCGGTATAAGAGGGAGAGAGGGGTGTCTCGCCACGGTCAAGTCTGCCCTTGAGCGTCAACTGCGACAGATCTCTTTCCGCCTTACTCTTTCCACTTTCCACCATCACATACGCAGGCTTCAGTCCTTCGGCACAGGCTGAGAGATGAATCTCGCCAGCATGGGTGGTCGTACGAACCAGCACACGGTTGACGCCACACTCAACGGGCAATACCATCGAACCGACATAGTTGTCGGATACATTCTTCGTGGCAGCGGCATCGAGCAGTCCGGCAGGACGATTCTCGTCGGGTCGCTGCATCTCCTTGTTATGACGTGTGCCAATGCCCCCAATCCATTGGGCCTCACCCCAGAGACTGAAACTGACCTGACGGTCGTCGAGCGGGCAACGACGGCCCTCCTTGTCGACAACCTCCACCTCGAAGAGCACCATATCGGCACCGTCGGCCTTTGTTCCCTCAGGATTCTCAATGGCCTTCAGTCTCAACTGAAAGGGTTCGCCCGCTGTCTCAAGTCTGTAACGGCTGCCATCAGAGCCTACAGCCTCAAGGGAGCCAGGCTCATAGGCAACATCATCGAAGGTATGGAGATAGCGATAACTCTGCCTACCCTTGCCTAACGACCGTCCATTCAGAAACAGTTCCACCTCATCTGCCGTCGACACAACGTAGACAGGCTTTTTCAATGCCTTATCATAATTCCAGTGGCCAATGATGTAGGTCTGCGGCTTCTCTGGTTCCACCCATCCGCTCCACATCACCTGATGTGCATAAAAGGCATCCTTGGGAATGCGCATGGCATCGGTGACGCCACTCATACGGTAGTTTGACTCACCGCGGTGATGGGTGTTGGTATCTGAGAACACAATCTTCACGCCGCCCGAAGAGACACGGGTGCCGGTGCCAGGACGTTCACGCCAATAGTCATACCAGCGACGCACCATCTCCACGGCAAACGCATCCATGTTGTGGTTATAGTCCGTAGCAGGCTGGCCACGATAGAGTGGCCCATCGCCCTCTGGATGGAAGGGATAACTATAAGCATCCCAATACTTGCGAAGGCCCTCGTCGCGACAATACTCCATCGCCCACATCGGGTGCTTCTTGCTCTTGTTGATGTAGAGCATCTCGCCGCCATACTCGGCCTCGTTGATATCGAGCATCTCACGACTGCCGATGGCACGGCCTCCGTAGGGGTCGTAAGTATCTCGGATCTGCTTCATCTCCAACATATGTTCACGGCTGATGCTCTCGTTGCCGCTCTCATAAAACAGAATCGAGGGATTGTTGCGGTTATAGATGATGGCATCACGCATCAGGGCCGTACGCTGCTGCCAGCGCGGACCCTCTACGTCTTTCTCTGCATCACCGGCAGGCATAGCTTGAAGGAGTCCCACCCGGTCGCAAGACTCGATGTCCTGCTTCCAAGGGGTGACATGCATCCAACGGACAAGATTGCCTCCCGACTCCACCATCAGACCATTGGAGTAGTCGCTCAGCCAGGCCGGGACACTCAGTCCTACGCCAGGCCACTCGTTGGAGGTGCGCTGGGCATAGCCATGCACCATCAGGACACGGTCGTTAAGCCAGATCTTACCTTCACCAAACCTTGTTTTCCTGAATCCAGTCCGAGTGATGACAAGATCATGATATTCAATTCTTTCACCATTTGGCACAACCTCCTTCAAACGACTCTCTACGATATATAGATACCCATAGCCCCAAGACCAGAAATGAAGGTTTGAGACCTCCGATGCGGTCTTCAGCGATACGGTCTCACCTGGTTTAATGTGGATGTATTCCTGACCCTCCTCGCGAGCGACCAGATTTCCATCAGCATCAGTCAGGGTAAACATCAGGGCAACGTCGTGGGCTTTCGTATCATCGTTCCTTACTTGCGACTCGACATGAATGACAGCCTTATGGCCAGCGATATCGAAGTCAGTAGCATAGACATACGTGCCGGTAGTACCAAGATTGGAATACAGAGGCAGTGTCTGATAAAGTTTGCCTGTCACATGAAGCCACACATTCTTGGGGATTCCCCCATAATTGGCATTGAAATTGCGGTCATTCCATTGGTAGCGGCTATCGTACTCCCGGGAACGGTAGGTCCAGCTGTTGTCGCAGCGAACGGCCAACACATTCTCTCCTATCTTAATATAAGGCGTCAGGTCGAAGCCACAGGCCATCACACCGTTCTCGCTGAGGCCAAGATGATGACCATTAAGATAGAAGTCAGCTCCCTGTCGAACGCCTTCGAACTCGATGAAGTATTTTTGTTCATCTGTAAACAGTAAACTTTCCGCTCGAGCCGAAGGGGCACTTGCTTCAGCAAGAACTGTAAACTTTTTCCTGTACCACACAATGGTGTCCGTCAGGTCTACGATATCCTTACGGAAGGCTTCATCTCCATTAAAGGCATAAGGCAGGGTCACCTGTCGCCAGCGGCTGTCATCGAAATCGGCTCTGACGGCATCAGGGAAGTCTCCCACCTGTAAACGCCACGCACTGTTGAAATTGAGTTTCTGCCGTGTCGCAACCATGTCCATAGGGACAACTGTCAACATCAGGACAGAAAGCAAAGTCAATTTTAGTAGTTTCATTTGGCTTTATTGATTTATCGGGGGCAAAGGTACTATGATTTTTGCGATATTGTCTTTGATATTTGCCAAAAGCACCTTAGTTTTTGTGATATTCGAAAAAAAACACTATCTTTGCAATCAAATCAACGAACTAACAACTGTAAGGCAATGAAGAAAATAATCCTGACGCTGATGGTCTTTCTGGCGACCATGACGGCAACAGCCCAAGAGGGGAAAGGCAACGAGGTGATGAGTACACTGCGATTAGTGAATGACTACTTCATGGCGAAGTACGCCGACCCTACCCTGCCCACGAACGTGAACCGCATCAGGCCCTCGTCACTGTGGACGCGAGCCGTGTACTACGAAGGGCTGATGGCACTATATGAGATAGATGCCAATCCACAATATACTGACTATACCGACCGCTGGGCCTCGTTCCATCAGTGGACGCCTCGCAACGGTGTGAAGACCAACGATGCCGACGATCAGTGCTGCGGACAGACCTATGTGGACCGCTATTTCCAAAGTGGTGGCGAAGAGAAGATTGCCAAGGTCATTGAGAACCTCGACAACCAGATGCAGACACCCAATCCCAAGGCTGAGAATGAGCTCTACGGTTGGTGGACATGGATCGACGCCATACAGATGGCCATGCCCCTGTATATGCAAATCTATAAGGTGACTGGTGACCGAAAATATGCAGACCATGCGATGAAGATGTACCGTTGGAGCCGTAACACGCTGGCCGGAGGACTGTTCAACGAGAAGGAAGGTCTGTGGTGGAGGGACAAGGACTATGTGGCCCCATATCAGACGCCAGACGGAAAGAACTGCTACTGGAGCCGAGGCAATGGCTGGGTGTATGCTGCACTCGTGCGCTGCATGAACCAACTCTCTCCGAAGGATAAATTTTATAAAGAACTGAAGAAGGACTTCCTCACGATGAGTGCAGCCCTGAAAGCCTGTCAGCGTCAGGAGGACGGACTATGGAATCCGAGTCTTGTTTCATACGCCGACTATGGTGGTAAGGAGATGTCAGGCACGGCTCTCTTCCTCTACGGAATGGCGTGGGGCATCAGGATGGGATTCCTCAAGGCCGCTGAATACAAGCCCGTCTGCGACAAGGCCTGGGAAGGACTTGTACGCGACTGTGTGCATCCGGACGGTTTCCTCGGCTGGGCACAGGGCACAGGCAAGGATCCCTCAGCAGGCCAGCCCCTCTCCTACACAAAGGTGCCCGACTTCGAGGACTACGGCACAGGCTGCTTCCTCCTCGGCGGAACAGAGTACTATAAACTCGTGAAGATTGAAGATTAAAGATTGAAAATTGAAAATTCTAAGGAATTTTTAAATTCCTTAGACAAAAAAAGAACAAATATGAAACGTTCATTTCTGTTGATACTATTCACTATTCACTATTCACTATTCACTATCAGTGCGCAGCGCAGTGTACAGTGTCTGAATTTCGGGTGGGAGTTTCGTCTGAATAACGAAGGCGAGTGGCGGAAGGTGGATGTGCCGCATGACTTCCAGATTGAACAGCCGTGGGTAGCACCTGCTGCCGATGAGAAACCTGACAATACCGACGTGGCAGCCAACATCAAAAGTCGTCTGTCAAGCCGCGGATTCAAGGAGATGGGCAAGGGCTACTACCGCAGGCACTACGCCCCTGCCACAGAGATGGAAGGCCAGCGGGTGCTGCTCGACTTTGAGGGCATCATGTACACTGCCGACGTGTTCGTCAACGGTCAGCACGTAGGGGGCACAGACTACGGATATGTGGGCTTTGAGACAGACGTCACAGATAACCTAAGATATGGTGAGGAGAATCTGATAGAGGTCATCGCCGACACCCGTGAGCCAGGCAACTCACGCTGGTATACTGGTGGAGGTCTGTTCCGTAACGTCAGTCTCGTCAGCACCCCTAAGGACATGTACTTTGCCCGGCATCCACTCTATATCACCACGCACGATAACAGATTCGTCAGTATCAGTGCCGAGTTTATAAACCGTAATAAGGGTGAGGCGACAAACATCGCCATACAGATCATAGATCCTGACGGTGAGACGGTGTACAACGATACCATAGCCGTCAAACGCCACAGGATGACACGCCATCAAGAGACGCCCATCACCACGGACATCGAGATTCTGAACCCGAAGGTTTGGGACATCGACACACCTTATCTATATAATGTTAAGGCTCAGTTGCTTCGTGAGGATGGTACGGTGGCAGACGAGACCTGTGAGCAGTTCGGCATCCGCACCATTGAGTTCGGTCCCGACTACGGTTTCAGGCTCAACGGCAGAAAGGTGTTGCTGAAGGGCTATGCCAACCACCACACATTAGGAGCCCTCGGTGCAGCGGCCTATCCCAAGGCTATTGAGAAGCGCATCAAGCTGATGAAGGAGTTCGGAATGAACCATATTCGTACCTCGCACAATCCATACAGCCGCGACTTCATCAGACTCTGCGACAAATACGGCATACTGGTTGTGGACGAACTGTACGACAAATGGACCCAACAGCATACAGGCGGTAAGGTGCCCTTTGAACAGCACTGGCAGTATGAGGTGCCGGAATGGGTGAAGCGCGACCGCAACTCACCATCAGTCATCCTTTGGAGTCTCGGCAATGAATTACAGCAGGATCCCAACATGCCGTTCAATGACTTCGGCGTGACGATGTATAAGTTGCAGAAGACACTATTGCAGCGCTACGACTCCACCCGACTTGTGACCGTGGCCATGCACCCACGCTACCGTAACTGGGATACCGATTCCCTGCCCCACGATCTGGCGATGATCACCGACGTACAATCTTACAACTACCGCTATATGTACTTCCCCGGCGACGGACGGAGGTTCCCCTGGATGACGTTCTACCAGAGCGAGGCCAACATGACCAACATGGGTCCGAACTTCTTTGAGATGGATCTTGACAAGGTGATAGGCCTTGCCTACTGGGGAGCCATCGACTACCTCGGCGAGAGTCAGGGATGGCCCACAAAGGGTTGGGCACAAGGCGTGTTCGATATCTCCCTTGAGCCGAAGCCTAAGGCTTTCTTCATGAAGTCGTTCATGAAACCAGAAGAACCGCTGGTACACATCGCCATCATCGACAATAAAGCTGAAGCCATCATGTGGAACGGTATCAACACTGCCAACGACGGAATGAGCGACCACTGGTGTCGCAAGCCTGGAACACAACTGTCCCTCTATACTTATACCAATGCCGAAGAGGTGGAACTGGTACTTAATGGAAAGAGTCTTGGTAGGAAGAAGAATCCCATCGGTGACGCCAAGCAGCGTAACCGTCCAAAGTGGGACAACATTGCATACGCCGACGGCTACCTTGAGGCTGTCGCCTATACGAATGGGAAAATCGTAGCCCGCCACAAAATCGAGACCACAGGTAAGGCCGTGCGCCTCGTCGCCACACCTGAGGACACCTCGTGGAGGGCTGACGGTACCGACCTCATGCACATCCGTATAGAGGCTGTGGACAGCAAAGGACGTCGTGTACCGATGGCACAGGACGAACTGAAGTTTGAGGTAGAGGGTGACGCCCGTATCGTGGCTGTCAGCAGCGGCAATCACGATAGCGAAGAACTAAACGTGACCAATCACCGTCGCCTATACAACGGTTCTGCACTGGTCATCTTACGTGCCGGGAAGACGGCCTCTTCAGTAACGCTTAAGACCTCGTCATCAGCCTTCAAGACCGTCACCACCAGGCTTCAGTTGGAGAAGCCTCGTATGTAAGCCTTTATAGGCTTGTTCGTCTGCCGAGGGATCAGTAAAGACCTCAAGGACGATGGGACGGTCAGACGCCATTGACATAAATGTGTCAATGCCCTGTTGCATCTGTTCCATGTTCTCGGCCTTCAGATAGACAACATCATTCTGACTACAGATACCTTCGGCTGATGTATGATGCTCTGCAGCAACAAACTTGTCACGGGCAGGGCTCTGCTCCAGTCCCTTCAGCATATTGAAGATACCACCACGGCCATTGTTGAGCAGCAGAATACGGAAATTACCCTTTAGGTTCTGGTTCCACAGGGCATTGCTGTCGTAGAAGAAACTCAAGTCGCCAATAACACAGAAGACCATATCGTCAGTAATGCAGGAGAAGCCTGCGGCAGTGGAAAGCGAGCCGTCGATGCCATTCACACCACGATTACACCATACCTTGTGACGGGCATAGATATTCGCCAGACGAATGGCCGTACTATTGGCGTAGTGGAAACAACACCCTTCCTCCTGTCTCCCCTCAAAATACTTCACCGCAGCCATCTCAGAATAATCTGGCTCATAAGCCATCGACGCCTCACGGACTTTCTCTAGCAACTGCTCCCACTTCTGTACGAAAGGATGGGGCTGCTGTTCCAACAGGAATCGTACCTGATCAGCCACCACCTCCCCATCGCCCTGAACCACATGGGTAAGGTTCATAAAGGTGTCGGTGACCTCACCAGTAGCGTTCACCACCCACGTCTCACGAGCCTTCCGCAAGAAATGCTTGACTCTCTTACTGACAATGGAACCACCAATATACAGCACAAAGTCAGGCACATAATGCTCATCGTCTTCCACCAATAAGACGGCCTCATCAAGATTGGGATTCATAGGTTGCCCGGCAATTAACATGGGCCGCTTTGACTGTATGAACATACGGCACACATGACTCAGAGTAGGGTTGGAGATGTCGGAGGGCAACAGTTCTATCCGTCGCTCTAAAGGCAGAGAGGCTGTCGTGAAGTCGAAGAAGGGTTCTGTGATGGGCACGTTGATATGTACAGGAGCATGGCGAACGATAAGAGCCTCGTTTACCAAACGATTGCAATACCAGTGTTCCTCTTCGTCACGAGGCTCCGGCAGAGAAACCGCCTTGGCTACAAAACGGCCTAAGGCATCTGGCTGCGGTAGCGTTTGGCCATCGAGTTGGTCTATCCATTGAGGAGGCCGGTCGGCAGAGATGACCACCAACGGGACATGCTGATAGTAAGCCTCTGCCACAGCAGGGGCAAGGTTCAACAGAGCCGTGCCGGAAGTCACACAGACTGCGACAGGTTTTCCCAATGCCTGTGACATACCTAATGCATAGAATCCTGCAGAGCGTTCATCCGTCACCGGATAACACGTGATGTCAGGACACTCGTTCAGGTTATGTGCAAGAGGTGAATTACGGCTGCCAGGACAGACAACGGCGTGACGAACACCATGCTGGACGAGCAAGGCAGTCAGGATATTAACGTTATTCTTATTGGAAAACATTTTTCGTTATGACGTTATGACGATATGACGTTATCACGATTTGACGATGTGTCGTTATGACGATATGACCCTCCGCATCGTTTCGAGTTTGGCTTCGGTCTCCTGCCACTCCAGTTCTTCCGTGCTGTCTTTAAGCAGACCTCCTCCGGCATAGAGGTAACAGCGTTTCCCCTCCATCTTCATACAACGCAACGACACATAGAGATGTGTTTCCTCCTCTCCAAGCCATCCCTGGAAGCCACTATAGTACAGACGGGGGGTATGTTCATTATGCGTGATGAAATGGAATGTCTCACGCTTTGGCAGTCCACAGACGGCAGGCGTAGGATAAAGTGCCTGTAACAGGTCGCCTAAACGCTCCTTCGAAGGCAGTGTAAACGTAAAGTCACTACGCAGATGCACCAGATTGGCAGCCCTCACGGAAGACGGTCCCTCTTCGGAGAAATCAGAGGTAAACTGCTCCAAACACTCTGCGATATAGGTGGCCACATAGCGTTGTTCCTGGATATTTTTTGTTGACCAGTTAACGGTCTCACCCTCCCCCGACAACTGTTCTCCTTCTAAACGTACGGTGCCTGCCAAAGCGATCGTACGCCAGTCGGCACCATTGCCTTCCAACAGGATCTCAGGACTGGCCGTCAACCAACAGCCGCCTTTCTCCGTACACACCAACGAGATAAACATACGTGGATACTGTTCGCAGGCCTTTAAGAAGAGGTCCATAGGCGGGATGCTTTCAGACAGTTCCTCCTCTGCACAACGTGCCAGAACAATCTTACGGAAGGTGCCTAACTCCAGTTGGGAATGGAAATTGGCAAAATCCACGGCATAATAATCCCTAAACGCCCTATCTCCCCTAATTTCCCTAATCTCCCTAATTTCCCTAAACACCCTAACCTCTGTCTCCTGTCTCCTCTCAAGTTCCACCCTCTCCACTTTGTCAGGCCGGATCAGGAGTATCGGATGACCATCGGTTATCTCGAAGGGAGCCATCACAAAGCCACACTTGCCGTTAAGTTCTGCGCAGGATAACAGTTCCGCAGGCTCACCATCCATCTGCTGAACCATTGTCGCGAACTTACCATACGGCAGACGATATACCGCAAATGCTGACATCACTTCTTATGACTTATGACGTAGTTAGTAACTCGTACGTTAGAGATGAGGTCACCCTCGCTGTCCTTGATGTCTACATTCCACACATGAAGCGTAGTACCCTTGTGCAACATACGGGCATAGGCCGTCACCGTATCACCTTCAGCAACCGCCTTCACATGACTGCCACTGACCTCTATACCCACACAGGCACAACCGGGACAGAGGGCTGATGAACCAACCCCTGCCACATTCTCTGCCAATGCCAGTGAGGCACCGCCGCTGAGGAACCCGAAGGGCTGGCGGTTACGCTCGTCGACTTTCATCCGAGCCATACACGTATCGTCCTCAGGAGTGGAGAGGAACTCCATCCCGAGGGCGGTACTCAGGTTAGGGTTTGCATTGATAATTTCGTTTATTTCTTCTACGTTCATTCTTCAATTTTTAACCTCCCTAACTTTCCAAATATCTCTAACTTCACTTAAAGAGCGAATATTCCGGCACGCTCCATGCCAATGCGCTGGCACCTAGCACATCACGCTCCCGGTCATCGAGCTTCGAGAGGAGAATATTGACCTTCCCCTTCATATTCCCGAACACATGATCCTCAAACGATTCCGACACCGGTTCCAGCAGCCAATGATCGGCATGAGAGATACCACCCGTCAGAATAATAGCTTCTGGATCAACAATCGATGCGTAATTAGCCAAGCCGATGCCAAGCATATAGCCTGTACGGCGATAGACCTCAATGGCAATCTCGTCACCCTGATCACAACACTCCTTAATCGTACGAGGAGACAGTTTCTCGAGGTCACGCATCAGCGTAGGCTTGTCGCTCTCCTCCATCAGTTCCTTGGCAGTACGTATAATACCGGCGGCTCCCACATAAGCCTCCAGACAGCCTGTGTGGCCACAACCGCACAAACGACCGCCTTCAGCTATACAGGTATGGCCGAACTCTCCGGCATAGCCAAAATGTCCCCTATGCTCTGCACCGGCACTAAAGAAACAACTGCCGATACCTACACCGAGTCCGACGATGATGAAGTTCGACATGCCGTGAGCACTACCGAAGGTGTATTCTCCAAGTGCCGAGACGTGGGCGTCATTTGACAAGGCCACGGCCAGTCCCAGACGGTCTCGCAACATGGCTGCCATGGGGATGACTCCCTTCCACGGCAGGTTGGCTGCATTCTCAATACACCCTGAGACGGAACTTGCACTCGGTGAACTCAAGCCGATAGAGCGTATCTTCTCATAACCACCATTAGCCTCAACGAGTGTAAGAATCTTCTCACTGAGGGCTGCCACGAAATTATTAACATCTAAATAGTCTGTCGTAGCAAAAGAATCTTCCGCCAGAATATTGCCACGGATATCTACTATTGCATAGGTGGTCCTTTCGTTGCTGATATCAACTCCCACCACTTTTGACTTAATGTTGCGACCTATCATGATAGTCCTATAACTTCTTTAACTTCTTTAACTTCCTTAACTTCACTTAAACAAGGAGTATTCCTTCACGTCCCAGGCCAAAGCACTGGCTCCCAACACATCACGCTCGCCCTCTTTGAGGATAGAGACGAGCAGACGAGTCTCCCCCTGGATATTATGGAACACATGTTCCTCAAATGATTTGCGCATCGGCTTCAGCAACCATTTCCCGGCCTGCATCATATCGCCGGTGAGGATGATGGCCTCAGGATTCAGGACAGATGCATAGTTGGCCAGTCCAAGTCCAAGCATAAAGCCAACACGCCGGATAGCTTCAATAGCTACTTGGTCTCCCTGATCACAATAATAGGTTACCGTCTGGACAGTGATGTTCTTGAGGTCTCTCAATGCCGATGGTGTCCCCTCTGCAAGCAGCTCTTCAACCGTCTTGACAAGACCTTTATCTGAGCAATAGGTTTCCAGACACCCTCTGCGACCACAGCCACATTGACGGCCATCGACTTCCACGCATGAATGTCCGACCTCACCAGCAAAACCATTCACACCAAGATGAGGCTTGCCGTCCATGAATATACAACTGCCCAGTCCGCCGTGACTGATGGATACAACCACAAAGTCCTTCAAGCCATGTGCACTGCCGTAAGCTTTCTCGCCAAGTGCCGTGACATGGGCATCGTTGGCAAGAGCTACGGCCAGTCCAAGACGGTCACGAAGCATAGCGGCCAATGGCACCACGCCCTTCCACGGCATATTGGCTGCGTTTTCAATGCAACCCGTCAGGAAGTTGGCACTCGGCGCACTGATACCCACTGAGCGCACCTTTTCATAGCCGCCGTTCTCTTCCACCAACACAAGTATTTTCTCACTTAAGGCACTGGCATAATCCGATATCTCAGGATAATCCATTGTATTAAAATAGTCCGTCGCGATAATCTCGCCACGTATATCTACCAGTGCATATGTAGTCTTAACCTCACGAATGTCGACACCGACGACCCGAGTTTTAATCTGATCTAACGATTCCATAATAATAAACTGTAAATCGTAAACTATAAACTGTAAGCTATATAAACAGAGAGTATTCCTTCACCTCCCAGGCCAGCACACTCGCGCCCAGGATGTTACGCTCTCCCTCGTCCAGGTCAGAAGTCAGGAATTTCACCTTACCCTGGATATTATGGAACACATGTTCCTCGAAGGCTTTCTTTGCGGGTTCCATCAGCCACTTTCCTGCCCTGGTGATTCCGCCAGTGAAGATGATGGCCTCAGGATCAATCACGGAGGCATAGTTGGCAAGTCCAAAGCCCAGATATTCACCCGTGCGACGGAATGTCTCTATGGCCATTGCGTCACCCTCTTCACACAGTTCCGCTATCGCCCTCGGTGTCAACTTCGGCAAACGACGCATCTTGGTAACCTCGCCCGACTCTGCCATCACCTCACGGGCCGTACGGATAATGCCCTTCGTGGCCGTATAGGCTTCCAGACAGCCTTTATTGCCACAGCCACACTGACGGCCGTCGTGCATCACACACGTATGACCGATCTCTCCGGCATAGCCTTCTGAGCCCAGCTTGACACCACCATCGGTAAATATACAACTGCCCAATCCAGAGCCCAGCGTGATGATGATGAAGTCACGCATGCCATGTGCACAGCCGAAAGCATGCTCTCCCAAAGCCACTACATGGGAATTGTTGGCAACGGCCACGGCGAGTCCCAGTCTGTCACGCAACAAGGCCGACAACGGGATAACCCCTTTCCAAGGGAAATTGGGAGAATTGACAATGCTACCTGTCATGAAGTTTGCACTTGGAGCACTGATACCCACAGAACGGATGGTCTCTAAAGCGCCATTGGCTTCAATCAGCTTCATAATACCATCACTCAATGCGGAAATGAAAGCCCCAATCTCTGGATAATCTTCTGTGGGGAAACTGTCCTTTGCCAATATATTACCTCTTATATCTACAATAGCATAAGAAGTTGCATCCAGACTGATATCCACACCCACAACTCTCTTCTTAACCAATCCTTGATCCATAATCAAATACTTTAGTTATTCTGCCACAAATGTAGAAAGATTTTTATAAACGACAAAACTTTTCGTAAATTTTTTGCAAATATTTACCCTATGATGTACTTTTTTCGGGATATTTTCGTATCTTTGCACCCAAATAAAGGAAAAATATTCGAATATTAAGATGAACATTTTAGAATTAAGCGAACAAGAAATCGGCAGACGACAGAGTCTGCAGGAACTGCGCAGCATGGGTATCGACCCCTATCCTGCCGCAGAATATTCCACCGACGCATTCAGTACCGACATCAAGGAAAACTTCAAGGACGACGAGGAGCGGGAGGTCTCGATAGCAGGCCGTATGATGAGCCGCCGCGTGATGGGAAAGGCCAGTTTTGCAGAGCTGCAAGACTCCAAGGGTCGCATTCAGGTCTATATCACCCGTGACGACATCTGTCCTGGCGAAGACAAAGGACTATATAATAATGTATTCAAGCGCCTGCTCGACATCGGCGACTTTATTGGTGTCAAGGGTAAGGTGTTCCGCACCCAGACGGGAGAAATCAGTGTCCACGCCAAGGAACTGACTTTGCTGAGCAAGAGCCTGAAGCCCCTGCCCATCGTGAAGTATAAGGACGGCGTGGCCTACGACAAGTTCGATGACCCTGAGCTGCGCTACCGTCAGCGATATGTCGACCTTGTGGTGAACGAGGGCGTGAAGGATACCTTCCTGCAGCGTGCAACCGTCATCCGGACGCTCCGCAAAGTGCTGGATGATGCCGGTTACACCGAAGTAGAGACCCCCACCCTTCAGATGATTGCCGGCGGTGCCACGGCCCGTCCGTTCATCACCCACTTCAATGCCTTGGATCAGGACATGTACATGCGTATCGCCACCGAGCTCTACCTGAAGCGTCTCATCGTAGGCGGTTTCGAGGGTGTCTACGAGATAGGCAAGAACTTCCGCAACGAGGGCATGGACCGCAACCACAACCCGGAGTTCACCTGTATGGAGCTCTATGTGCAGTATAAGGACTACAACTGGATGATGTCGTTCACGGAGAAACTGCTCGAGACCATCTGTATCGCCGTCAACGGCTCCACGGAGCGCGAGATCGACGGCAACATCGTTTCGTTCAAGGCCCCCTACCGCCGTCTGCCAATCCTGGATGCCATCAAGGAGAAGACGGGCTTCGACTGTGACGGCAAGACCGAGGACGAGATTCGTGCCTTCTGTCTTTCGAAGGGCATGGACATCGACGATACCATGGGCAAGGGCAAGCTCATCGACGAGCTCTTCGGAGAGTTCTGCGAGGGCACCTTCATCCAGCCCACCTTCATCACCGACTATCCTGTAGAGATGTCGCCCCTGACAAAGATGCACCGTTCAAAGCCCGGACTCACCGAACGCTTCGAGCTGATGGTCAACGGCAAGGAGCTGGCCAACGCCTATTCCGAGCTCAACGATCCCATCGACCAGGAGGAGCGTTTCATTGAACAGATGAAATTAGCTGACAAGGGTGACGACGAGGCTATGATCATTGATCAGGACTTCCTCCGTGCCCTGCAGTACGGCATGCCTCCCACCTCAGGTATCGGCATCGGTATCGACCGTCTGGTGATGCTCATGACGGGCAAGACCTTCATCCAGGAAGTGCTCTTCTTCCCACAGATGAAGCCAGAGAAGAAGATTCCGCAGTCCACGCCCGCCGAATGGGCTGCCGTCGGGGTCTCCGAAGACTGGGTGCCCGTACTCCGCAAAGCCGGTTTCAACCTTGTCTCTAACATCAAAGACGAGAAGCCGCAAGGACTCCAGCAGAAGATTGGCGACATCGTGAAGAAGTACAAGCTCGGCCTCCAGAAGCCTTCTGTCGACGAGGTCCAGCAGTGGATAGACAAAAGTAACGAATAGTTTTTGTACAGAAGATCTTTTTAGACAGAAGAACATAAGAACATAATAATAACGGCAATATGCTAAATCAAAATTATCATATGGGAACCATTAAAATATGTCCTTATGTTCTTATGTCAAAAAAAAGAAAGTTCTTATGTCAAAAAAAGAAAGATCATATGTCAAATATATAATATGTTCATATGTATGACTGTGGTAAGATAGCGATTATCGGTGGAGGCAGCTGGGCAACAGCCATAGCCAAGATCGTGGTGAGTCACACTCACCACATCGGATGGTATATGCGCCGTGACGACCGTATCGACGACTTCCGCCGCATGGGACATAACCCCGCCTATCTCACCAGCGTACATTTCAATATTGACGAGATCCATTTCGACAGCGATCTGAACCGCATCGCCCAGCAGTACAACACACTGGTCTTCGTCACGCCGTCACCCTATCTGAAGAGTCACCTGAAGAAGCTCAAGACGCGTCTCCGTGACAAATTCGTCATCACCGCCATCAAGGGAATCGTGCCCGACGAGAACCTCGTCTGCTCGGAATACTTCCATCAGGTGTTTGACGTGCCTTACGACAACCTGGCCTGTATCGGAGGTCCTTCCCATGCTGAGGAGGTGGCGCTCGAACGCCTCTCCTACCTCACCGTGGGCTGTGCCGACCGTGAGAAGGCACAGGCTTTCTGTGACGTGCTCTCCAGCGATTTCATCAAGACGAAGACCTCTTCCGACGTGGTGGGTATCGAGTACTCGTCTGTGCTGAAGAACGTCTATGCCATTGCCGCCGGCATCTGCAGCGGTCTGAAATACGGCGACAATTTCCAGGCAGTGCTCATGGCCAATGCCGTACAGGAGATGAACCGTTTCCTCACTGCCGTCTATCCCTTGGACCGCAACATCTACGACAGTGTCTATCTCGGTGACCTGCTCGTCACTGGCTACTCGAATTTCTCGCGTAACCGCACCTTCGGCACGATGATCGGCAAGGGCTATAGCGTGAAGTCCGCACAGATTGAGATGGAGATGATTGCCGAGGGCTACTTCGGCACGAAGTGCATGAAGGAGATCAACCGCCACTGTCACGTCAACATGCCCATCCTCGATGCCGTATATAATATATTGTACGAGCGCATCAGCCCGCAGATTGAGATTAAACTATTAACAGATTCGTTCAGATAAAAAACAAACAGATTCTATGAGCAACATCAAATTAGACATCACAAAGGCTGCTTGCTTCCTGGAGGCAGGCGCAGTAGAGGCTTTTGAGCCGAAAGTAAAAGCCGCCCAGCAGGCACTTGAGGACGGTACTTGTCCCGGTAATGATTTCCTCGGATGGCTCCATCTGCCATCAAGTATCACGCCTCAGTTCCTCGATGAGCTACAGGCATGTGCCGATACCCTGAGAGCCAACTGCGAGGCCATCGTCGTGGCCGGCATCGGTGGAAGCTATCTCGGTGCCCGTGCGGTGATTGAGGCCCTGAGCAACTCGTTCGCATGGCTCGTGGCTGATAAGAAGAACCCCACCATCCTCTTCGCAGGCAACAATATCGGTGAGGATTACCTCTTTGAACTCACCGAGTACCTGAAGGACAAGAAGTTCGGTGTGATCAATATCTCGAAGTCGGGTACCACCACCGAGACCGCCCTGACGTTCCGTCTGCTGAAGAAGCAGTGCGAGGCCCAGCGTGGCAAGGAGGAGGCCAAGAAGGTGATCGTGGCCATTACCGATGCCAAGCGCGGTGCTGCACGCACCTGTGCCGACAAGGAAGGCTACACTTCATTCATCATCCCCGATAACGTTGGCGGACGCTTCTCAGTGCTCACACCGGTAGGTCTGCTGCCCATCGCCTGTGCCGGCTTCGACATCAAGGAACTCGTAGGCGGTGCCCAGGATATGGAGAAGGCCTGCGCACCCGGCGTGCCCTTCGCGGAGAACCCCGCAGCCCAGTATGCTGCCGTACGCAACGGCCTCTACCAGAGCGGCAAGAAGATTGAGATCATGGTGAACTTCCAGCCGAAGCTCCACTTCATGAGCGAGTGGTGGAAGCAGCTCTACGGTGAGTCAGAGGGTAAGGACAAGAAGGGTATCTTCCCCGCCTCTGTCGACTTCACCACCGACCTCCACTCCATGGGACAGTGGATCCAGGATGGCGAGCGCACCATCTTCGAGACTGTCATCAGCGTGGAGGAGCCCGAGAAGAAGCTGCTGTTCCCCGAGGACGAAGAGAACCTCGACGGTCTGAACTTCCTCGCCGGCAAGCGCGTGGACGAGGTGAACAAGATGGCAGAGCTCGGTACCCGTCTGGCTCATGTCGACGGTGGCGTGCCCAACATCCGCATCACCATGCCGCGCCTCAACGAGCGCTACCTCGGACAGCTCATCTACTTCTTCGAGATCGGCTGTGGCATCAGCGGTAACGTGCTCGGTGTGAACCCCTTCAACCAGCCCGGTGTGGAGGCTTACAAGAAGAACATGTTCGCCCTGCTCGACAAGCCCGGCTACGAGGCAGACTCGAAGGCGATCAAAGAGCGCCTGGCTAAGGAATCCTAGTAAACTAGTTCAACTAGTTCGACTAGCATAACTAGTATCACTAGTATGTACACCATCGCCGTAAAGAAATACCTAGAAGAACACGGCTTTGAGGCATTGTGCCCCAAGGCCGTGCTCTTTGACATGGACGGCATACTCTACGACTCCATGCCCAACCACGCCATCGCCTGGCAGGAGTCGATGGCGAGATTCGGTATTCAGATGTCAGCCGACGATGCCTACGCCACTGAGGGAGCACGCGGCGTGGACACCATCCGTCTGATGGTCAGACAGCAGCAGCACCGCGATATCGACGAAGCAGAAGCACAGAAAATGTATGATGTGAAGTCGCAGATCTTCCACTCACTGCCCGAAGCGCCCATCATGCCAGGCGTGCTGGAGCTGATGGGGAAGATACGGAAGGGAGGCATGATGTGCTGTGTGGTCACGGGCAGTGGGCAGCTTCCGCTCATCAAACGCATCCTCAAGGACTTCGGCGATTTCGTCAGCGAGGATCATATCACGACGGCCTACGATGTCAAACGGGGGAAGCCCAACCCCGACCCCTACCTTATGGGCCTCCAGAAAGCAGGAGACCTCAAGCCCTGGGAGGCCATCGTCGTGGAAAACGCACCACTCGGCATACGTTCAGGCTATGCCGCTAAGATTTTCACTGTTGCTGTGAACACAGGTCCTCTGCCCGACGAGGAACTGCTCCTTGCAGGAGCCAACCTGACTTTCCCGACCATGCAGGAATTCAGCGACCACTGGTATAACCGGATTATTCCTGAATTATAGCTTCCGATTCATTACCGCTGGTGTCGAGGTCGGTATCACGACGGATATCCACCTCACCCATATTGTCAACGGTGATAATGAATGGGATATACTCATCATCCGTCTGGGGATGACTCACGCTGCCGGCGAAGAGCACCTGATAACCATCCACACGGTCGAAGACGACACCCTCCAGGATACCCGTCTGGCGATAGTCATCGTCAAGGAGTTCATCGAAGGTGGCCTTGGTGAATGTACGTTCGAAGAATATGCTGCCGTCAGCTCGTATGATGCGCAGAGTGATACGGTTATCCACATACTTCTGTCCAAACTCGTCTTTCACCATACGGAGACTGTCGTCGGGAGTGCGGCTGATATTCACCTGATAGTCCCTGTCCAGCCACTTGAAGTCCTTCTCCTGATTATACGGTTCCATACGGATAGGAGCCTGCGGCTTAGGGGTTTCAGTCTTGTGGACGATGATGTCTTCTGTCTGTTTCTTCTGTTTACAGCCGGTCAGCAGTCCCAAAGCCAGGACAGCCGTCAGCATTAATGAGAGTCGTTTCATTACTCAATATTTTATTGGTTTGTCGGATGCAAAGGTACGAATAAGCGAGGAGAAAACCAAATTTTATATGAGTTTTCTCGAGCAAGAGTACCTTCGACGAAGTCAAAGGTACGAATAAGCGAGGAGAAAACCAAATTTTATTTGAGTTTTCTCGAGCGAGAGTACCTTCGACGAAGTCAGAGGTACGAATAAGCGAGGAGAAAACCAAATTTTTTGGGATTCACTTTTCTTTTTTCGGTTTTATTTCGTACCTTTGCCCGTGAATTCTGAAGATTATGGAGTGGATAAATGGTTTTCTGACTGAGTTAAGCAACCTGTTATGGGGATGGCCGATGATCATCCTGCTGTTGGGCACACATGTGTTCCTGACCATACGCCTGCGTTTCCCGCAGCGTCACATCTTCAAGGCCATCCGTCTGTCGGTGAAGCGCGACCCTGACGCTACGGGCGACGTGTCGCAGTTCGGCTCGCTGGCCACAGCCCTCGCCGCCACCATCGGCACGGGCAACATCATCGGTGTGGCCACCGCCATCGCCCTGGGAGGTCCCGGTGCGGTGCTGTGGTGTTGGCTGACGGGTGTCTTCGGCATCTCTACGAAGTATGCGGAGGGACTGCTGGCCATCAAATACCGTGAGAAGACCGCCAACGGGAAGATGCTCGGAGGTCCGATGTACGCCCTGGAGAAAGGGTTGGGCTGGAAGTGGCTCGCCGTACTGTTCGCTCTGTTCACCGCCATCGCCTCCTTCGGCATCGGCAACACCGTACAGGCCAACGCCATCGCCACCGTTGCCAGTGAGTCGTACGGCATCTCACCCTACCTCTCCGGCATCTTCATCTGTCTGATGACAGGGGCCGTGGTACTGGGCGGCGTCAAGAGCATCGCCCGTGTGTGCTCCATGCTCGTACCCTTCATGGCTGTGCTCTACGTGCTGGGGTGCATCTATATCCTTATCGTCAATGCCCCATACATCTGGCCGGCTCTCTGCCTGATTGTCAAGGCAGCCTTCAGCCCTGAGGCGGCAGGCGGCGGCTTCGTAGGCTCCACGGTGATGATGGCAGCCCGCTTCGGTATCGCCCGCGGACTCTTCTCCAACGAGTCGGGTATGGGTTCGGCCCCCATTGTGGCGGCAGCGGCCCAGACGCGCAACCCCGTGCGCCAGGCACTCGTCTCCTCCAGCGGCACGTTCTGGGACACGGTGGTCATCTGCGCCCTCACCGGACTGGTCATCGTCAGCAGTGTCATCGCCTACCCGGAGATCGACTTCTCCAACGGCGCCACCCTGACAAAGGACGCCTTCTCAAAGATACCCGTCATCGGACGGCCGTTGCTCACCTTCGGACTGCTCACCTTCGCTTTCTCCACCATTCTCGGATGGTGCTACTATGGTGAGCGGGCCGTGGAATATTTAAAAGGAAAACGCTGGGTGACGGGTTACCGCATCCTGTACATCGCAGCCGTCTTTGCTGGCAGCGTGATGAACCTCGCAGTGGTATGGAACCTGGCCGACTGCATGAACGCGCTGATGGCCATACCGAACCTCCTGTCGCTGCTCTTCCTCAACGGCATCATCGTCCATGAGACACGCAAATATCTCTGGCGCAACAGACTCGACAAAGAGATGTAGCTAATGAGTGGCTACGACCGTGAGTACCCTGCCGGAAACCTTAAACCGGATGTCCAGATCCAGGAACGGCATGCCGTAGACACGTTCCGGATCATCGTGGAAAGCAGGGCGCGGATCCTGTGATAGTATCGCACGCAGGGCAGCCAGATGTTCGACAGGAATAGCCGCCGCCACTTCCTCGGGAATAATCACCTCCAACGGTTCCCAGTCCGTCTGGTCCACGAAGCCGCTACGGGCCTCCGGACGCGCATCGGCATAAACCACGTATGGCTTGATATCGAAGATAGGCGTACCGTCCATCAGGTCGGCACCCCTCACATAGATGACCGGTCCCAACTGCGGATCCTCCTCCACACGGTCCAGTCTGACGCAAGAGAGTCCCAACGGATTCGGACGGAAGGGAGAGCGCGTGGCAAACACGCCCATACGGCGGTTACCACCCAGACGGGGAGGCCGCACTGTGAGACTTTGAACTTTGAACTTTGCGCTCGGCTTTGCCGCTTCGCTTTGCGAAGAACTTTGAGCATTGAGCTTTGAGCTTTGAGCTTTATGAATACCTGAAAACGCCCAGATGAGCCAGAGATAATCGAAGTCCTCCATGCCTCGGACGGCTTCGGACTGACGGAAAGGCTTCTCGAACACGATGCGACCCGTCAGTTCATCCACCAGTCCGCTCTGTCGCGGAATACCGAACTTCGACGTCAATGGCGACTCAAAATGGGCTATAGGCTGTATATCCATGCGGCAAAGATACAATATTTAGACGATTACACCAATTTTTTTCTAAAAAATTTCGTCATTTACGAAAACTTTCGTACATTTGCAAAATGAAAAATGATAGAACCAGACGCGTATGGTAAGATCTCTACTATTAGCCCTGACACTGACGGTCTGCCTCAACACGGCCGCACAGGCCGATGATTATAAGCAGAAGCCAGAGTACCTGGCTCTGCGCGACTCCATGCGCCATGCCTTCAACGACGGCGACAGCGTACGTTTCTTCCCAGCCCTGAAAGCCCTGCAGGACTATCTGCTCGAGCAGGGAGACCTTCATGAGTACTACACCCAGCGGTGCAACGAGATCATCTTCGATATGAACCGCCGCAAGATCTTCGAAGCCTATTTGCTGGGACGGAAACTCTCCATGGAGTTAACCGAGAAAGGCCTCGAGGACGAGATGTACATGGCTTACAACATGCTGGGGCATATCAATCGCATCTGCGGCAATAAGATTGCTGCCAAGAGAAATTTCCGCAGGGTCATCGATATGATGGAGAAGCAGGGCTATTACGAGAGCATGCCCCCCATTTATATGAACATCGTGAACGTGGAGATGGGCGACGACCCGCAGGAGGCTATGGAACTGCTTACCAAGGCCGAGGAGATCGCCCGGAAATACGCCCCCGAGCGCGTGTTCGATATTGTGACGCGACGCACCCTCAGCTACTACAATTCCGGCGACCTACCCAAGTTCCTCGAAGGCTACAAGGAATACAAGAAGGGCGTGGCAGAAGGCAAGAGCTCCGTCCACGGCAGGACGATGGAGGTTTACTACCTCGCTACGCAGGGAGAGACCGACAAGGCCGTGGCACTGGCCAGAAAGGAACTCGGCGACGATGGTGACGAGATCATCACCAACATCTACGAGAAGGCCGGTCGCTGGAAGGAGGCCTACGACGCCCTGCGCAAAGCCCACGCCGCCACCGATTCCGTGAACAATGTCGCCCTGGCCAACAGCATGATGGGCATCCGCGACCAGCTGGCCATCAACGACATGCAGGAGAAGTCAACTCGCAACCGCATCATCGCCCTCTCCGTAAGTATCCTGCTGCTGGGACTGCTGGTCATGGCCCTGGTCTATATCGTGCTCTCGCACCGCCGTCACATGAAGCAGCTGAGCAAAGCCTACAACAGGGCCCTGGAGTCGGAGAAGATGAAGAGTGCGTTCATCCAGAACGTCAGCCATGAGGTACGCACACCGCTCAACATCATCAGCGGCTTCTCACAGGTCATCGCCGACCCCGAGCTGACCGAAACCGTGGAGGAACGCCAGCACATGGCCGAGATGATGCAGAAGAGCGCCAACCAGATCACCAACCTCATCGACGAGATCATCGGCCTGTCGCTCATAGAGACCACGGACAAGATCCACAAGGATGACACGATCAAGGTGAACAGCGTGCTGCGTGAAGTGTTCAATGAATTCCAGGACAAGGCCAACGGTGAGACAGAACTGATAATGGACAGCCAGCTGCATGACGATTTCACCTATCTGACCAACAAGAACATGTTTGCACGCATCATCAGCGCCCTGTTGGACAATGCCGTCAAATACACCGAGGAAGGCTACATCGCCCTGAAGGCCGCTTCCGACGGCAAGAACCTGAACATATCCGTTGAGGACACCGGCATCGGCATCCCCCAGCAAGAAGCCGAGCACGTCTTCGAGCGCTTCGTCAAGCTCGACTCCTTCAAGGAGGGCATCGGCCTGGGTCTGCACTTGAGCCGCAAACTCGCTGAACAGCTCGGAGGAACCCTAACACTCGACACCTCCTACACTACCGGCGCACGATTCATCATAACATTACCATTATTAAATAAATGAAAAGACTGTTTTGTTGCCTGGCCGCCATCGGAATGATGACGCTGGGAGTGAAGGCCGCACAGAAGGTGGATGAATTCACCACCAAGAACGGCAAGAAAGTGACCATCACGTGCATCAAGCACGCCAGTATGCAAATCAACTACAACGGCATCGAGATCGAGGTAGACCCTGTCGGCATGTGGCTCAAGCCCGAGACCGACTACGCCACCTTCCCCAAGGCCAACATCATCCTCGTCACCCACGAGCACAAGGACCACTTCGACCGTGCCGCCATCCACGAGATCCGCACGCCGGCCACGAGCATCTACGTGAACCAGGCTGTCTACGGGCACTTCCGCAACGGACTCGTGATGCAGAACGGCGAGACCCGCAAATATGCCGCCGACATCACCATCGAGGCCGTACCCGCCTACAACACCACCCCTGGACGTGAGGAGTTCCACCCCAAGGGCCGTGACAACGGCTACGTGCTCACCCTTGACGGCCTGCGCATCTACATCGCCGGCGACACTGAGGATATCCCTGAGATGGCCGACCTGAAGGACATCGACATCGCCTTCCTGCCCTGCAACCAGCCCTACACGATGACCGTCGAGCAGGTGGTCAACGCTGCCAAGATCATCAAGCCCAAGGTGCTCTTCCCCTATCACTACAACGACACACCTGTTCACAAGATCTCCATGCAACTCGCCGGCAGCGGCATCGATGTCCGCATCCGCGACTACAAATGATTGAATAATCCATTCTCAACCATACAAATCAAGGGGGGCAACAGCATTGGCTGTCGCCCCCCTTGTAAAATTTAGGGACTTCATGCAATAATCTCAGGATTTATTTGTATCCTGAAATCCGCAAATTCTATGGCATAGAGTAAATGACCAAACGAAACTCACGAGAAATAAAACCAAAGCCATCAGTAAGGAGGGCTGACACTTCAAATGCCAGTCCTCCTCTCTCGTTAGTTACTGTTCACTCTAGAACGGTCCCCGACCCATGCAGCTCGTTGTGGTGAGAGCCGTGAGGAACGCTGTGAGCGCGGCTACTACCACCTTCACCGCCAGCTCAATCACACGCTTCTTCGTCATACGTTACGGGATTAATCGTTCTCACCAGTGTCATCGTCACTCTTGGTGAAGGTCTTCGAGGCAACCTCGCTGCTCTGACCGTTCTTGATGGCGATGGCCTTCACGGTAGCTGTGTCACTCAGGGTGAACGCTGCGCTGTAGAGCGAGCTCTCAGCCGTTGGAGTGCCACCGTCGGTGGTGTAGCGGATCTCCGCACCCTGCTCAGCCTGGATGCTCACCGAGGTAGTCTCGGCAAACGGAGTCGTTCCGCTGATCTGCGGTGCACTCACAGCCTGTGACTGACTGCCGCCGTTCTGGCTGGAACCGCCGCCGTTGGAGCCGCCGCCACTGCCGCCGTCAGCCGCAGGCGCGAGCACGTAGCTCAGCGGCGTCTTGTTCTGGAAGCGGCGCTCCTTGCCGTTCACGGTGCGCTTGATGCTCTCCACGAGGTAGCCGAAGGTGAAGATACACTCCTGCTTCAGTGCCTTCGAGGTGAGCTTCTCACCCTTCGTGTTCTCGGGCACGAACACGATCTTGATACCGTTGATCAGGTTCTCTGCGCCGGCAGCCACAGCCGCCTCCACAGTTGCCTGGCCATTGCCCTGGCCATCCACTGACGGCGAGAACGTGCCGAAGCCGTCCAGCTTCACGGGCTGACCCTCCTTCAGGAGGTGCACCAGACACTTCACCATCTCACCCAGCACCAGCACGATCATCTCGTACGTGCTCACCTTGTTGTGTTCTGCCATGTGGGCCGCGAGGCCCTTCAGGTTCAGAGGCTCCTTAGAGTCCACCTCTGGGAAATACTTTCCGTAGGCGCTGCTCTCGTCGTTCCTGTTCTGACGGAGGTTAATCACCATGGGAATTTCAGATCTTGCCATTTTCTTTTGTTCCTTTCTTTTTTAATTAAACTTAGACTTTAAATACTCTCTTTGCAATCCTTCCGAGCCTCCCGCCTGCGCACTGCGATCCTCTCTTCCGAAAAGCGGCTGCAATTGTGGTGCAAGGCGAATGCAGAGGCAAGCTTGCTTGGCCTTTGCTGAGCCGCCGCCCACAATCGCAATGCATCTCAAAATGCAGTGCAAAGATAATTAGAAATTTTGACATGTGCAAATATTTTTAATCCCCCATTCATGTTCTTTCTACTTCTTTCAACTTCTTTCTACTTATACGGTCGCAAGGCCGTAAAAAGTTGTCTAAGTTGTCAAAGTTGTCGTTAAAATATCTCTTTGTTTTCCATCTTAAAAAAGATCTATTTTTCTTTACTATTTCTTTGGTGTTTTCCAAACTTTTTTGTACCTTTGCACCATTAATCAATGTTTAACTTAATCCAAACCAAATGTCAAATTCAACCATTCAAAGTCAGGGCCGAGCAGAGCTCGCCTTGAAGTATTTCCCCTACATCCAGCCACAGTCCGCTTGGCTTAAGATGAAGTCCCTACTGCTGGAAGATCCGGCCCTTCAGCACCTCGCGACACTCCGGCGTCGCACATTTCTCCCCGCAGAAGTAAACATTATTTACCAATACTTAGGGCAGCCGTAACTGCCCTTTATTCATGCTTTTCAGGCCCTCAGAGTTTCAAGCCTGCAAACTCCGACTTTCAAGCCTTGAAACTCCGACTCCTAAGCCTGCAAAATCCAGCTTTCCTTACGGCTTTTTCATATAAACTACTCATCACTTAAATATGTAAAGATTTATCATAGCAACAAACGCTAAACACTTTCACTTTCAAACTTTCAAATGGTTTTTCATTAATAATCATCAAAACAGATTTTCAATACTATATATTTAATATTATATTAATAATATTATAATATTATTAATATAATATTAAATTTAAAATGAATATTTACCACTTTTCATTTTCAATTTGAAAGTTTGAAAGTGAAAGTAAGAAGACACATGGCAGGTGTCTTCAAGGACAGCATCAAGCACGATTTCCGCAGTCCCTGCTACACCACCCGCTGGAGCGATATCCCCGAGGCGGAATAGACTATTCACAAAAATATTCTAGGAATATTTGCAAGATTGCAGATTATTGCTTATCTTTGCACTTAATTATAACCTAAACATAATAAATGGAATCAAATCATAATCAAATAGTATCTCTCATCTGGAATATTGCAGATGATGTATTACGAGACGTATTTCTTCGCGGACAGTATCGCGATGTGATACTGCCCATGGTGGTGTTACGTCGCTTGGATGCATTACTGGAACCTACGAAGGAGGCTGTAGAACAGGAGTTGAAGGAACAGAAGGAGATGGAACTTGAAGAGATCGACGAGGATGCTCTGAAAGATATTACCCATCTCAGCTACTTCAATACCAGCCGTTGGACGCTGAATCGTCTGAAGTCACAGGCATCAGATAATAATGATATACTTTGCGACAACTTCGTGGAGTATCTGAATGGTTACAGCGAGAATGTGCGCGATGTGCTGAAGAACTTCGATTATTACAACAAAGCCCGCAAGTTGGCAGATAATGATCGCCTGCTCTCTATCATTGAGCGAGTAACTGATCCCAGGATTAACTTGACGGATAAAGATCAAAAAGACCCTGATGGATTGATCCTGCCAGCCCTTACCAATCATGACATGGGAACAGTCTTCGAAGAGTTGCTTCGTAGATTCAATGAAGAGAATAACGAGGAGGCTGGAGAACACTTTACGCCTCGAGATGCCATCCGTTTGTTGGCGAGATTGATCTTTGAACCTATCAAGGACAATCTGCCAAAGACCATCTCTATGCATGATCCTGCTGAAGGTAGTGGTGGTATGCTGACAGAGGGACGCGACTATCTGCTCAGTATGGGTATGCGCGATAGTGCCATACTGCTTTCTGGTACTGAAATCAACCCAGAAACTTACGCTATCTGTAAGTCTGACCTTATTATCAAGGGTGTTGATCCCAGTGGCATGCACCTTGGCAACACGATTACAGAAGATCATTTCCAGGGGCAGACGTTTGGTTATCAGATAACGAATCCGCCTTATGGCAAGTCATGGAAAACGGATAAAGAGAAGATATATCACGAAAAAACTTTGCTGGATTCCAGATACGAACTGCCACTCACTAACTTCGCTGGCATATCGGAAGTAATAGACTGTACACCTCGCACTTCTGACGGACAATTGCTGTTTATGCTCGAAATGGTGGATAAGATGAAACCACTGGATCAGCAACCACAGGGCGCACGCATTGCCTCAATTCATAATGGTTCGAGCCTGTTTACTGGCGATGCCGGCAGTGGCGAGAGCAACATCCGTCGCTATGTGATAGAGCATGATTTGGTAGATGCTATTATCCAGTTGCCCAACAACATCTTCTATAACACAGGAATCACCACCTATATCTGGGTGCTTACCAATAAGAAGCCAGAGAATCGCCAAGGCAAGGTGCAATTGATTGATGCCTCGCAGGCTTTCGAGAAACTGCGTAAAAACCAAGGCTCGCGCAACTGTACTATAACGCCCGAATATCAGGACCTTATCCTGAAAACCTATATGGACTTTACAGACCAGGATGGTGATAAAGTAAGCTCAAAGATCTTCGACAACGACGATTTCCGCTATTATAATGTAACGATTGAGCGACCGTTACGTCTACAATGCCAGTTTAATGCCCTGAAGATTGACGAATTACTCTTCGACAAGGGTGAACTCGACATGTCGAAGTGGCTCTATGAGACCTATCGTGACAGGGTGTTTGAGGGCCTCGATGATGAGATACCCGCTATCAAGGAATATCTCAACGACAACGAGATCAAGATGACGGATAAAAAACTCACAAAACTCATTAGTACCAAAGAGTGGAAAGCCCGTCGAGACTTGATGGATACTGCCAAAAAACTGATGCATGAGATGGGCTCATATCCCTTTATTTCATACAATGAATTTGAATCTTTCATCAACGATGCTGCCAAGAAACTAAAGCTATCGGCGACTGCAGCACAACTAAAGGTGATAGCTCGGGCCATGAGTGAAACCAATCCCCAAGCATTTCCTGTCATTAAGAAGGCCCATAAGGTTGGCAGCAAAAATATAGAGGAGTTAATGGATACGTACGGCATATCTGAAGAGCGTCTTGGTGATTATGGCCTCCACAAATCAGGTCCAAGCTACTATATAGAGTATGAAGCAGACAGCGACTTGCGTGATACGGAAAAGATACCTGTCAAGGAAGATATCTATGATTACTTTCAGCGCGAGGTGCGCCCCTACGTCGATGATGCCTGGATCAATCTGCCTCCTACTAAAATAGGTTGTGAGATATCCTTCAACAAGTATTTCTACAAGCCAACGCCCCTGCGCACTCTCGAAGAAAACGAGCGCGACATCCGAGAGCTCGATGCCCAAAGCCAAGGTTTTATTCAGTCACTCTTTGATATCATGTAACATGAGCGAGATAAAACACATAGAACCCCAGCAAGAAAAGACGCTATTTTCAGATATGTGCCAAATTATAGATGGCGCACGTAGTAGGATGGCAACTTATGCTAACACAGAAGCCTGTCTTACAAACTGGTATGTCAGACATTGTGTACGCACTGCGTACACTTTCTCAGAAGAAGACATTCTCTCCGCAACGCAGAGACAATTAACATGGACGCATTTTCAGAAAAGATAAGGAGGAGTAAGCCCTATGGAAAGATACGATTCATATAAAAACAGTGGGATTTATTTTCTTCCCAAGCTCCCTTCTAATTGGGAAATTAGAAAGGGTAAATACTTATTTAAGGAAGAGAACAGGCCCGTTAGGTCTGATGATGAAATTGTGACTTGTTTTAGAGATGGTCAGGTAACTTTAAGAAAAAATAGGAGAACAGAAGGTTTTACTAATTCTCTAAAGGAAATAGGCTATCAGGGGGTTAGAAGAGGTGATCTAGTTATTCATAATATGGATGCTTTTGCAGGTGCAATAGGTATTTCAGATTCTGATGGAAAAGCAACTCCTGTTTATGCATGTTGCACACCCAAATCTGAAGAGGTTAGCCAATATTATTATTGCTATCTTCTTCGTTATTTGGCAAGAAATGGCTTCATATTGTCTTTAGCTAAAGGTATTAGAGAAAGATCTACGGATTTCAGGTTTAATGATTTTAAAGAACTGTACCTACCTGTCCCAACTCGAAAAGAACAGGATGCTATAGTTGCATACCTTGATTCCGCCACATCAAAGATAGACGAAGCGATAGCCCAGCAACAAAAGATGATAGACTTGCTGAATGAGCGCAAGCAAATCATCATCAACAATGCCGTCACCAAAGGTCTCGATCCCAACGTCAAAATGAAACCCAGTGGCATCGACTGGATAGGTGATATACCAGAACATTGGGAAATAATACAGTATCGTCATCTATTCTATAATTTAGATAAACTTAGAATGCCGATTTCTGCAGACCAAAGACCCCGTAATAATCCCCAGTATGATTATTACGGCGCCTCAGGTGCTATTGACAAAATTGACTATTACAATGTAGAAGATAAAGTCTTGTTAATTGGTGAAGATGGAGCGAATTTACTTCTTAGAAATCTTCCTTTAATATATAAGGCTGAAGGACGATTTTGGGTTAACAATCATGCACATATATTAAAACCGATAAGGGATGATTATGACTTTATGGCTTATGTGATGGAGTCAGCAGATTACACTTTATTTATTACAGGCTCAGCTCAGCCAAAATTAAGTCAGGCAAACTTGAATAGTGTAAAACTTCCAATTCCTCCTGTCAACGAGCAAAAAGAAATTGTTAATTATCTTTCTATGCGAGCAGGTAAAATAGATAAAACTATAAATGAATCAGAGAAAATGATTTCTCTCCTCCAGGAGCGTAAGCAGATTATCATCAACGATGTAGTAACAGGTAAAGTGAAAGTAGTATAGCATTATGGACGAAAAAGAGCAATATATCAACTTCGACGAGTATATCCGTCAGGGTGAGCCTCAGAAACGGGAGCGTGCTGAAGCCTGGCGGGTGGCCATAGGCTTGCAGGCTGTGGATGGACTGAAAACCTCAGAATATCTGCAAGAAACGGCACGCAGAAATATCGAGGGAGAAATCACCATCGATGAGGCACGTGAGTTGGTGAAGCAGTACTACATAAAAAAGACGGCTCATGACGCTGGCGACGAAGACAAAGAGGAGGCAGACCGTGTTTCGGGCAACATATCGAAACTTTTGCTGACGGATGCTTTTACCTATAGTGTAGCTGGTCTCGCAGCTATTCATCGTGCCATCTTTGAAGGCGTATTCAAGCATGCAGGCCGTTTCCGCGACTACGACATCTCGAAGAAAGAGTGGGTGCTGCAAAATGACTCTGTGCTCTATGGTCGCTGGCAGGATCTGCGCATGACGATAGAATACGATCTGGAACAAGAACGACAGTTCGACTATACTGCCTTGAACAAAGACCAGATGATAGAGCATCTTGCCAAGTTTGTGGCAGGCTTGTGGCAGATTCATCCCTTTAGAGAGGGTAATACGCGCACTATAGCCATCTTTACCATTAAGTATTTGCGTTCATTGGGGTTCAGCACTAACAACGATTTGTTTAATATCTACTCATGGTACTTCCGCAATGCACTGGTACGCGCCAACTATCGCAACGTGCAGAAAGGCATCAATGCAGAACCGCTATTTCTGGTACGGTTCTTCCGTAACCTGCTGCTTGGCGAAACCAATGAGTTGAAGAACCGTTATATGCTTATAAACGGGCCTGAGGAATGGAAAATGCCAGTAAACGAACAAGCACCGAACAAGCACCGAACAAGTACCGAACAAGTTACCGAACTGCTCGACCATAGGTCGCTTGTTACCCAAGGAACGCAAGAGGTTCTGAATCTTGTCATGGCAGTAGGAAAAGACCAGTTGACGTTGAAACAGATGATGGAAAGAATGAAGCTGAAACATCGCCCGAATTTTATCGACAATTATCTTAACCCTGCCATCACAGATGGTTATATCCATCTGCTTTATCCCGACAAACCGCATCACCCGCGTCAGAAATATCTGCTGACGGTAAAGGGTCTTGCACTGTATAATGACATCAAATAATGAATAACTACGAATTGATATGACTTTGAGTAAGACGAACGAACAGGCTTTTGAGTGGCTGATAGAGCGGGCACTCGTAGGTTCAACTAAGGAAGAGCGCGAGGCAGCAGGGCTGACGGATGTGGATGCCCAGCAGCCTGATGCCCAACAGTATTATTGGGGCTTACCCAAGGATCTGGACAAGAAGTGGGCTGTGGATATGCGCAGGCTCTGGTCGTTTCTCGAAACCACCCAGAAAGAGGAGCTGGAGAAATATACTGGCTCTGACATCAAGACGGAGGTGACAAAACTACTCTCAAAGGAGATTGAAACGTTTGGTGTGATAAAGGTGCTAAGAGAAGGCTTTGAGGTGAATAATATGAAGCTGAAACTCTTTTTCCCCAAGCCATCAGCTGCTGACAGCACGCTTTCGCATGTAAAGTACAGCCAGAACCAGTTCTCGCTCACACGCCAACAGACTTATTCGATTTTGAAGCCTGGGGAGGAGATTGATATGGTGCTCTATGTGAACGGCATTCCTCTCTTTACTTTTGAACTGAAGAACCCATGGACTGGGCAAACTGCCAAATACAATGGAAAGAAGCAGTACGAAAAAGACAGGAATCCAAAAGATACGCTGTTGAGCTTTGGCAGATGTCTGGCTCACTTTGCAGTAGATAAGAATGAAGTGCTCTTTACCACGAAGCTGGCACTCGACAAGACCTATTTCATGCCCTTTAATAAGGGACTGCCCAACGGACAAGGTGCAGGAAACCCTGTGAATCCTGATGGTGGTTATAAGACGTCGTATCTTTGGGAACATGTGCTGCAGAAAGATACGGTGGCGGATATCATCATGAACTATGTGCTCTTTGATTATGGGGAAGCTAAGACCCAGAAGAAGGTGCCCCACATCATGAAGAATGCCAAGAAACTGATATTCCCTCGTTATCATCAGCTGGATGTAGTGACCAAGTTGGAGGATGATGTGGCAGAGGTTGGCGTTGGCAAGACCTATCTGATAGAACACTCTGCTGGCTCTGGTAAGTCGAACTCGCTGACATGGTTGGCTTTTAAGCTGATCAAGACCTGTCCTAAGTCGATGGATGCCCTGAGGGCTAAGGCTACGAACCTGGCACTGTTTGATTCTGTGATTGTGGTAACGGATCGCAAGCTGCTTGATAAACAGATTACGGATAACATCAAGGCTTTCGGACAAAGCGACAAGATTATTGCCCACGCTGATTGTGCAGATTCTGGAAGCAATACCAATAAGACAGGACTGAAACAGGCTATCGAGCAGGGAAAACGTATTATTATCACCACGATACAGAAGTTCCCGTTTATGTGTAATGCCATCAGTGATGTGAGTGATAAGAACTTTGCCATCATTATTGATGAAGCACATAGTTCTCAAAGTGGTATCGCTGCAGACAGTGTGAATAAGGCAACTCAGAAGAATGATGATGAAATTGAGGATACTGACGACCTGATCTACAAGTTGATGAAGGAAAGAAAGATGAGCACAAACTGCTCGTACTTCGCCTTTACAGCAACCCCAAAGAAAGAGACTTTGGAACGATTTGGTACCCAGCATAGCGATGGGAAATACTACCCTTACCACCTGTATAGTATGAAGCAGGCCATAGAGGAAGGCTTTATCCTGAATGTGCTATCCAACTACACCACCTATAAGAGTTATTATGAGCTCACAAAGAGTATTGAGGAAAATCCACAATACAACAACGAGAAGGCTCAGAAGATGCTGCGTAGGGTGGTGGAACGTGATCCCAAGACCATCAGGGCAAAGGCAGAGGTGATGTTGGATCATTTTGATGCAAAGATCTTCCGCAACCACAAACTTCTGGGGCAGGCTAAGGCGATGGTGGTGACGAAGGATATAGAATGTGCCATCACCTATTATCAGGCTTTGCAGGATATTGCCAAGGAAAAGAAACTGCCTTATGGCATTCTGATAGCGTTCTCTGGTTCAAAGACCATCAACGGAAGGGACTATACGGAGTCTGACATGAATGGCTTCCCAGAGTCGAAGACTGCTGAGGAATTTGAAAAAGACGAGAACCGTATCCTGGTTGTGGCCAATAAATATCTGACAGGTTTCGATCAGCCAAAGCTTTGCGCGATGTATATAGACAAACCTCTGGATGGCGTTTTGGCTGTGCAGGCTTTATCACGCCTGAACCGTTCTGCGCCAGAGCTGAAAAAGGTGAGTGAAGACCTCTTCATCATGGACTTCTATAATTCCACCGATGGTATCAAGGAAGCCTTTGATCCCTTCTTTACTGAGACAACGCTTGCTGGCCCAACGGATGTGAATATTCTCCACCAGTTGAAAACAACGCTCTTACAGTTTGGTGTGTTCGATATGGAAGAGGTGTATGAGTTCTCAGCACTATATATCCAAGGCGCAGAGGCAGACCAATGGGCTCCTATTCTGGATACTGCTGTAGAGAGATTCGACCATGAGATAGAGTGGCCAGAGAATGGCAAGGCAGATTTCAAGATGAAGTGTAAGCAGTTTGTGAGGGTATACTCTCGCGTGGCTGCCATCATCGATTATGAGGTCTTGGATTGGGAAAAGCTGTTCTGGTATTTGCGCTATTTGATTCCAGACTTGCATGTAGACAGTAAGGGTGAAGAGATAAAGGATTTGCTCGACAATATTGACTTGAATACTTATGGATTGCGTCGCACAGCACTGAATGAAACTATCGGCTTGGATGCTGGGGAGGCTACTCTGAATCCCAATAAGCCAGTGATGGTGAATGCTGGTGATGATGACGACGACAAAGACCCTTTGGACAAAATCTTGGCTGAATTCAATGAAAGATGGTTCAAAGGATGGGAAGCCACGCCTGAAGACCAGAAGACGAAGTTGCTGAGTATTTCGAAAGCTGTGACAGAAAATGAGGATTATCAGAATCTTGTAGTTGGTAATCCAGACCAGCAGGCTGTGGATGACTTAATGGCAAAGATCATCGATGGCATTATTCGCCAAAAGCGCAAGGGCGATATGTCGCTTTATAAGGAATATCAGCAGAATGAGGGCTTCAAGGTAAATTTCCGCGACCTCATTATCAGGATGGTAAGTGATACGACAGGAGCTTTGGCTATTCAGTTGCGTAAATTGCAAAGCGTGGAGGATGACAGAGAAGTTAGGGATCTTGTATATAACCGTATGCTTATGGACAAGGAGATTTCCAATTATGAGCTGCAACGAGAGATCATGGAATTATTCGGAGAACGTTATGGAGGTATGAAGCCTAGAGACTGGGAGCGCATTATTAATGAGTATACCCAAAAAGCAAGAAACAACAAATCTGTAAACGAAGATACCCCATCAATGGATATACCTTTGGATTTCTCTAAGGCCGCAGAACCATTATCGCCACCAGATCCAGATTAAAAATGATTAGCTATAGCAATGGAAAAGCCGCTGACATTCACATGCCAGCGGTTTGGACTTAACAAAAATTAGCGGAAAATCGTTCGTCTTTTCTTTCTGAGGATAGATGATTTTTATTATCTTTGCAGGCTGAAAGGAAGAGACCTAAATCTGACTTTTTAATCACCATTAAATCCTACTTAAGACGTATGGAAATTGACATCAACTGCATTCGGGGCAAGAGTCCTGACGGTGGCACAGACGGCCTCTGCCAGAAGACTCAGGCAGTGGCGTTGGTGGAAGGAATGGTGCGCTCGTGCAAGGCTGTATCGAATTATGAAACGGCTTCTCTGCAGGAAGGCATCTGTCATGGGATTGCCCGGAAGGAACCCTGCGTGCCGCGTTCAGGGATAATTCTTATTTGAAGTTGCCTGTAGACAAGTGGCGAGATAACGGTGTTCCTGACAGAGTAATCAAGTTATTGGATAGATTTGAGGAGCAGATGACCTAAGTCTTTCACAATTACTTTCACAGTTTCACATATAGTTTCACAACCCTCGGAGACTCCTTCGAGGGTTAATTTTTTGTGATTAATTTTGTCCTCCGTAAGCCGCAAGTAGGGGAAAGTCCGGACCCCCGAACGCTGGCAAAAACGTTCAAAATTAAACAAACAAAATGAAAAGGAAATTTCTCACTAAGAGAATCGCACGTAACGTGCAAATGGACAACACGGACCTGAGCGAGTACTACGACGTGGACGAGTGCGCCAGAAAGGTCATGGAGTCTTTTTCAAAGGAGGTCAGCCCGCAGCTCTACGGCATGC
>JAEEGH010003682.1_pt1 | contig 39949 bp, 48 predicted proteins | sample 9134181 | NCBI WGS metagenome assembly JAEEGH01 (sample SAMN16246544, study PRJNA631951) | gut metagenome | biome: gut microbiome; feature: rumen; material: DP-attached | host: Bos | place: Iran: Karaj | collected 2018-10 | reverse complement strand
TGGACGATCCGGACCTTCTCGAATTGGTTGAAGAAGAAGTTCGCGACGTTCTTGAATCTTACGGTTATCCACGTGATACACCAATCATCAAAGGTTCAGCATTCAAGGCTATGGCTGACGGTGCTACAGCTGATGATACAAAGTGCATCGACGAATTGCTCGAAGTAATGGATACATATTTTGATGATCCGGTACGCGACAGTGATAAACCATTCTTGATGCCAATCGAAGACGTATTTACAATTTCTGGCCGCGGTACAGTAGTTACTGGCCGTATCGAGCGCGGTGTTGTAAACATGAACGATGAAGTTGAAATCATCGGTATCAAACCAACACAGAAAACTGTTGTAACAGGTATCGAAATGTTCCAGAAGACACTCGATCAGGGTATCGCTGGTGATAACGTTGGTATTCTTCTCCGTGGTATTGAAAAGAAAGACGTTGAACGCGGCCAGGTTCTTGCTAAACCGGGTTCAATTCACCCGCACACAAAGTTCGAAGGTCAGATTTACGTTCTTACTCAGGAAGAAGGCGGACGCCACAGCCCATTCTTCACAGGTTACCGTCCACAGTTCTATTTCAGAACAACAGACATCACAGGTTCTATCACTCTTCCAGAGGGCACTGACATGATTAAACCTGGTGACAATGCTAAGATTATCGGTGAATTGATTCACCCGGTTGCTATGGACAAGGGTCTTAAGTTCGCTATCCGTGAGGGTGGACGCACTATCGCTTCTGGTCAGGTAACAGATATTAAAGAGTAAATAAGATTTTGGGTCTGAAATCAGGTCATTGACCTGGTTTCAACCCTGGAGGAAACATGGCGACCGAAAAGATTCGTGTCAGACTTCGTGCTTTTGATGTAGAGTTAATCGATCAGAGTGCAAAAGCTATAGTGCAGACTGTACAGAAAGCAGGTGCAAAGGTTTCAGGCCCTATCCCGCTTCCTACAAGAATCAATAAGGTAACTGTTTTGCGTTCTCCTCACGTAAACAAAAAGTCACGTGAACAGTTTGAAATGAGAACACATAAACGTCTTATTGACATCATTGAACCTTCAGCAGATGTTATGGATTCATTGATGAAGCTTGAATTGCCTGCCGGCGTTGATGTAGAAATTAAACAATAGGCACTTTGTGCTGAATTGAAAAAAAACAGTACGGTCCCCAGGATCAGGGGATGGCGGCTGAAAAACGGGAACGGCGAAAGCCATTCTCAAGGAGAAATGTCAGAATGAAAGGTCTGATTGCAAAAAAAGTGGGTATGACCCAGGTTTTTGACGAAGACGGTAACTTGACACCTGTTACCGTGATCCACGTCGAGCCTAATACGGTTGTAGCACTTAAAGACAAGAAAACTTTTGGTTATGACGCAGTAGTTTTGGGTCTTGGTGACAAGAAAAAGTCACAGATCAAGAAACCATATGCTGGTCAGTTTCCGGAAGGAATTGCACCAAAACAGCAGCTTAAAGAATTCCGTGATTTTGAAGGCGAAGTAAAAGTTGGTGATCAAGTTGGTGTTGAACTTTTTGAATCAGTTCGTTACCTCGATGTAACTGCAACTTCAAAAGGAAAAGGCTTCCAGGGCGTTATGAAACGCTGGGGATTCCATGGTGGACGTGCTACACATGGTTCAAAGTTTCATCGCGAGCCGGGTGGTACCGGACAGTGTACTTCACCAGGAAGATGTTTTAAGAACATTAAGATGCCTGGCCGTATGGGCCGTGAGCGTGTAACTGTTCAGAATCTTAAGATCGTTAAGATTGATCCTGAAATGAAAGTAATGATGGTTCGCGGGTCTGTGCCCGGGAATAAAGACTGTGCGCTGATCATCAAGTCTGCGGTTAAGAAATCCTAACGACAGGAGAAGACAATGGAAAAGAAAGTCTATTCAGTCGATGGCAAAGAACTTAGAACGATTAATCTTGATGATACCGTGTTCGGCCTTCCGGTCAATGAAGATGTTATCTATTATGCCATCAATAATGAATTAGCCAACAAACGTGTTGGTACTGCATGTACAAAAGGACGTGCAGAGGTTCATGGCAGCAATGCTAAACCATACAAACAGAAGGGTACAGGTAATGCCCGCCGTGGTGATAAGAAATCACCTCTTGTAAGAGGCGGTGGTGTTATTTTTGGACCGAAACCAAGAGATTTTAGCTTTGCATTACCTAAAAAGGTAAAGCGTCTGGCAATGAAATCTATATTGAGCCTTAAAGCTCAGTCAGACAGACTTACAATCGTAGAAGATTTTACTGTTGCAAGTGGAAAGACAAAAGACCTCGTAAAGATTTTAAGCAACTTCGGAAAAGATGAACGTACTGTAATCGTTCTCAAAGACGATGATGCAAAAATCAAGCAGGCCGGACGTAATATTCCGACTGTTTCGTTCCTTTCATTTAACAGACTTCGTGCACACGATTTGTTCTATGGAAAGAAGATTGTTATGCTTGAAACAGCTGCAAAGAATCTTGGTGATTTTTACAAGGCAGAAGAAGGAGCTGAATAATGAATTACGAAGATGTCCTTATTGAGCCTGTAATGACAGAGAAAGCAACTTTGCTTCGCGAAGAAGGCAAGTACGTATTCAAAGTACATCCTGATGCAAGCAAAATTGAAATTAAAGAAGCAGTTCGCCGTCTTTTTAATGTTAAAGTGGTTGATTGCACAGTGATGAATGTTGACGGAAAGGTTAAGCGTGTCCGCTATAGACCTGGTAAAACATCAAGCTGGAAAAAAGCAATCGTCAAATTGGCAAAAGGCGAATCAATTAAAGTGTTCGAGGGTGTATAACCTCGACGTAGTAAAAGGGGAACCTAGATGGCTCTAAAAGTATATAAGCCGGTAACTGCAGGAACTCGAACACGAATCGATCTTCGCAGAGATGAAATAACCTGTGACAAACCAGAGAAAAGTTTGACATATGGTTTGCGTTCAAATGGTGGACGCGGTGCTGGTGGACGTCTTTCAGTTCGTCACCAGGGCGGCGGACATAAACGCAAGTACCGTGAGATAGATTTTAAGAGAGATAAGCACGGAATTCCTGGAACAGTTCGTTCAATTGAATATGATCCAAACAGAAGTGCAAATATCGCTCTGATTTTCTATGCAGACGGTGAAAAACGTTACATCATTGCACCGAAAGGTTTGCAAGTTGGACAGAAAATTCTTTCAGGTGAAAATGCAACTCCTGAAATCGGAAATGCCTTGCCGTTAGAGGTAATTCCTGTAGGTTTTACTGTTCATAATATTGAATTGACACTGGGACGTGGCGGTCAGCTTGTCCGTTCGGCCGGCGCCAGTGCACAAGTTCAGGGTAAAGAAGGTGAATATGTAATTATTCGTCTTCCTTCAGGTGAATTGCGCAAGGTTCACAAAAAGTGCTATGCAACTATTGGTATCGTTGGCAATGAAGACCACATGAACACCAGTCTTGGAAAAGCTGGTCGTGCAAGATGGAGAGGTATCAGACCTACCGTTCGCGGTATGGCTATGAACCCTGTAGATCATCCGCTCGGTGGTGGTGAAGGCGCTGGTAAAGGCCGTAACCCGGTTACTCCGTGGGGACAGCCTTGTCGTGGATACAAGACACGCAACAAGCGCAAGGTTTCTGACAAGTTTATTGTCTCGAGACGTAAGAAATAGTTGTAGGAGTTAACCGTGTCAAGATCTGTAAAAAAAGGTCCTTTCATTGAAAAGAGCCTTCTTAAAAAGGTTAATGAAATGAACAAGGTGAGCGACAAGAAAATGATTAAGACATATTCGCGTTGCTCAACAATTATACCTGATATGGTTGGAAACACCATTTCTGTGTATAACGGCAAGTCATGGGTGCCTGTATACGTTACGGAAAACCTCGTCGGCCACAAGCTCGGCGAATTTGCTCCTACACGTACTTTCCGCGGCCATGGCGGTTCAGACAAAAAGGCTGGTAAATAGGTGGATATGATGGCTGATACAAATAACTATAAAGCCACAACAAAATTCCTTATTGCATCACCTACAAAGGTTCGTCCAGTAGCTAATGTAATTAAACGGAAGACCTGTTCAGAGGCTATGGCAATTCTTGAGAATATGCCGCAGAAAGGTGCTGGCTTGATTCATCAGACAATGAAATCAGCTATGGCAAATGCTCTTTATGCAAATAAAAAGCTTGATGAAGATATGCTGTACGTAAAGGAAATTCGCATTGACGAAGGTCCGCGTCTTAAGAGAGTTTGGTGCCGCGCCCGCGGCAGAGCAGACATGCTCATCAGACGTATGTGCCATATTACAGTCGTAGTAGCTGAAAAGGCAGGTAAATAACGTGGGACAGAAAGTAAATCCGATTGGACTGCGGCTTGGAATTAACAAAACTTGGCAGTCACGCTGGTATGCTGACCCGCGTGAATATGCTGATTTGCTTCACGAAGATCTGAAAATCAGAAAGCTCGTAAGCGAATTGCCGGAATGCAAAAATGCTGATATTGCTGAAGTTGAAATCGTAAGACATCCTCAGCGTATCACAATTGTAATTCACACAGCACGTCCTGGTGTAATTATTGGTGTTAAGGGTGCTACAATCGAAAAGATTGGTGCTGAGATTCAGAAAAGCCTGACTAAAAAGGTTCAGATTAAGATTAAAGAAATCAAAAGAGCCGAAGTCAAAGCTTCTCTTATTGCGCAGAATATTGCACGTCAGCTCGCTGGCCGCAGTTCTTTCCGCAAGTGCCTCAAACAGGCTTCTAGCAGTGCTATGAAAGCCGGAGCACAGGGCATCAAGATTCGTTTGAGCGGCCGTCTCGGCGGTGCTGAAATGACCCGTTCAGAAGAGCACAAAGAGGGACGCGTTCCTCTTCACACACTTCGTGCTGATATTGATTATGGATTCGTTGAATCTCTTACAACATTCGGAAAAATCGGTGTTAAGGTTTGGGTTTTCAACGGAATGAATTATGGTCGCGACTTAAATGAGGATGCTGGACAGCTTCTGAAAAAACGCCGCGAACGCACTGATAAAGCTGATTCTGCTAAAGGTGATAAGCCTGCTGCTGAAAAGTCTGAGCGTAAAGAACGCGCACCACGTGCTGCTAAATCTTCAAGGAGCTAGTAGATGCCACTTAGTCCTAAAAGAGTAATTCACCGAAAGGTACAGCGCGGCAGAATCCATGGCAATGCTACACGCGGAAACGAATTGGATTTCGGTGACGTAGCACTTGTTGCAATGGAACCATTTTGGTTGACAAACCGTCAGCTGGAAGCTGCTCGTGTTGCCCTTAACCGTTATATGAATCGTCGCGGACAAGTATGGATTCGTATTTTCCCTGACAAGCCATATACAAAGAAACCTGCTGATACTCGTATGGGTAAAGGTAAGGGTGCTCCGGAATACTGGGTTGCAGTAATTAAACCGGGTCAGATTATTTTTGAAGTAGGCGGTGTTGACCGTGCAATAGCTGCAAGCGCTATGGAACTTGCAGGAAGCAAATTGCCGATTAAAACAAAAATCGCTTACAGTAATGATGTGCAATAAGGAGGAATAGCATGGCTAACAAAAAACAGAAAGAAATGTCTTATTCCGAATTGGTTGCTCAGCGTAATGAGCTGAAGAAGAAGTATATGGATCTTCGTTTCCAGATGGTTATCGGACACGTTGATAATCCAATGCAGAAGCGTACAATGCGCAGACAGATTGCGACATTGAATACGCTCATCCGGCAGAAAGAAATTGCCGGACAGGATAAGTAGGAGCTGACCCGTGGCAGAACAAGAAGTTCGTAAGGCAGTAAAACGTGAATTTGTTGGTAAAGTAACAAGTGACAAAATGGAAAAAACCATTGTTGTAGCTGTTACAACCAAAAAATTGCACAGACTGTATAAAAAATATGTAACGCGCGTCAAGAAGTATAAGGCACATGATGAAAAGAATGATGCACATATTGGCGATACAGTTCGTATTGTTGAATGTCGTCCTCTTTCAAAAGACAAGTGCTGGCGACTTACTGAAATTATCGAGCGGGCTAAATAAGCATAAGGAGAAGAAGCTATGATTCAGATGCAGACGTATTTGAACGTCGCCGATAACTCCGGCGCAAAACAAGTCCAGTGTATTAAGGTAATCGGTGGTTCACACCGCCGTTATGCTAGTATTGGCGACGTTATCGTTGTTGCTGTAAAGGATGCAATTCCGACATCAACAATCAAGAAGGGTACAGTTGAAAAAGCTGTTATCGTTCGCATTTCAAAGGAATATCGCCGTCCTGACGGTACTTATGTTCGTTTTGATGACAACGCTTGCGTAATCATCGACAACAACAAGAACCCGAAAGGAAAGCGTATATTTGGCCCTGTGGCTCGTGAACTTCGTGATATGGATTACATGAAGATTGTTTCACTTGCACCAGAAGTTCTGTAAGGAGAATAAACAATGGAAAAGAAGTTTAAGATCCGCAAGGACGATATGGTTGAAATCATTGCAGGCAAAGACAAGGGAAAGCGTGGTAATGTAATCCGCGTTGTCCGCGACAAGGACAGAGTTATTGTTGCAGGCGCAAACCTTGTTAAAAAGGCAATGAAGAAACGCAGCCAGCAGGATCGCGGCGGAATTGTAGAAGTTGAAGCTCCGCTGCACATTTCAAATGTTATGATCGTATGTAAAAAATGCGGTCCTACCAGAATCGGATATAAGCTCGACGGCGACAAGAAAATTCGTGTTTGCCGTAAATGTGGAGACACACTGTAATGAGTAATTACGAACCTCGGCTTAAGAAAGTCTATAAAGACACAATCGCCCCAGAGCTCTTCAAAGAGCTCGGTTATAAGTCAGCCATGCAGATTCCTGCAATCAAAAAAATTGTAGTCAGCATGGGTGTTGGCGAAGCTCTTGCAAATAAGAAACTCCTTGATGCCGCAGTTACTGATATAACGGCAATTACCGGTCAGAAAGCTGTAAAAACCAAGGCTAAGAAATCTATTGCAAACTTCAAGCTTCGTCAGGGAAATGAAGTTGGTGTAATGGTAACATTGCGCGGCGCCCGTATGTACGAGTTCCTCGACCGTCTTATCAATGTTGCATTACCACGTGTTAAGGATTTCCGCGGAATCAAAGCAACAGGCTTTGACGGCCACGGCAATTATTCTCTTGGTATTACAGAACAAATTATTTTTCCGGAAATCGACTTTGATAAAATCGAAAGAGTTGCCGGCTTGAATATTAATATCGTAACAAGTGCAACAACTGACAACGATGCCCGTGTTCTTCTTACCAAATTTGGCATGCCCTTCAGAAAGTAAGTGAGGAGTTCATGGCTAAGAAATGTTTGATTATTAAATCGAATGCGGAACCAAAATACAGCACAAGAAAATACAACCGCTGTAAAGTTTGTGGCCGCCCCCGTGGATATTTGCGCAAGTTCAAAATGTGTCGTGTTTGCTTCCGCAAATTAGCAAGTGAAGGCCTGTTGCCAGGCGTTACAAAGTCTAGCTGGTAGGAGAATAGAATGAGCGTTTCAGATCCGATTGCAGATATGCTGACAAAGGTAAGAAATGCGGCTCAGGCCGGACACGAAAGTGTTGACATTTCTACTTCAAAATTAAAGCTGGAAATTGTTAAGATCTTGAAGAACGAAGGTTATATCAAGAACTTCAAAAAAGTTACCCAGGACGGTTTGAACATTATCCGTGTTTCTTTGAAATATGATGATGAAAACAAATCAGTTATTCATGGCATTCAGAAGATTTCTACTCCTGGCCGCCGTGTATATTCTGGCTATAAAGATATGCCGCGTGTTTTCAATGGCTATGGTACCGTTATCGTTTCAACATCTATCGGTGTAACAACCGGTAAAAAAGCTGTTGAAAAGCTCGTTGGCGGTGAATTGCTCTGTAAAGTTTGGTAATAGGAGGAAGTATGTCAAGACTTGGTAAACTTCCGGTGTCTATTCCAGCGGGAGTAAAAATTAGCGTTAATGACAATGTTGTTACTGTTGAAGGACCGAAAGGAAAACTTTCTCAGAAATTTGACAACGTTGATATTAAGGTTAACGGTTCAGACATAGAAGTTGCCCGCAAGGATGACTCACGTGCTGCAAGAGCTGCACATGGTTTGTACCGCAACCTTATTAAGAATATGGTTACCGGTGTTTCAACAGGTTTCACAAAATCATTGATTATTAATGGTGTTGGTTATCGTGCTGAAGTACAGGGAAAAACGATTGTAATGAATCTTGGTTTTTCTACAGATTTTATTGCACTCATTCCGGAAGGTCTTACTGTTACTGCTGATGCTCAGGGAAAAGTTACAATTACCGGCATTGACAAACAGTTAGTTGGTGAATTTGCTGCTGAGATTCGTAGTCTGCGCAAACCTGAACCTTACAAGGGAAAGGGTATCCGCTATGAAAACGAATACATCAGAAGAAAAGTCGGTAAATCCGGCGTTAAATAAGGGTAATGCGATATGTTTAAGAAACTTAATGATAAAGATAGAAAACGCCTTAAGAGAAAGATTCATATCCGCAAGAACCTTCGCGGTACAGCAGCTCGCCCAAGAATGACCGTTACACGCAGCAATGCGAATTTGTATGTTCAGGTTATTGATGACGACACTGGAAAAACATTGGCTTCTATTTCAACTCTTGAAAAAGAATTTGCATCACTTAAGCCTAATACTGAAGGTGCTGCAAAACTCGGTGAAGCTATGGGTGCTCGCTTAAAGGAAAAGAAAATTACAACAGTAGTTTTCGACAGAAATGGCTATCTCTACCATGGTGTAGTAAAAGCTCTTGCTGACGGAACCCGTGCAGCCGGTATTGTATTTTAGGAGTTGGCTATGGAACACCAGAAAAATTATGATAAAGACCAGCCAAAGGAATTCATTGAGAAGCTTGTAAAGCTTAACCGTACTTCTAAAACTGTAAAAGGTGGACGAAGAATGTCTTTCTCTGCTCTTACTGTAGTAGGAGATCAGAAAGGACGCGTTGGTTATGGTTTCGGCAAGGCTAACGATGTTTCTGAAGCTATTAGAAAGAGTATCGATAAAGCCAAGAAGAATTTGGTAACTGTTCCTCTTAAAAACGGAACAATTCCACATGATATTCAGGCTGAATACAAGAGCTCGTCAGTGCTTCTTAGACCGGCTTGTTCTGGTACTGGTATTATTGCCGGTGGTGCAGTTCGTGCTGTTATGGAAGCTGTAGGTGTTACAGATGTTTTGTCTAAATCACTTGGATCAAACTCTTCTGTAAACGTAGTACGTGCTACTTTTGAAGCAATCAATTCTTTGATGGATGCTAAGGTAGTTGCTAAAAACAGAGGTAAATCTCTGGAAGATTTGTGGGGTTAATCATGGCAAAGACAAAAAAGCTTAAGATTACACTTGTAAGAAGTGCCATCTCACAGAAACCTGCTGTTGTAGCAACTGTAAAAAGCCTCGGCTTAAGAAAAATTAATTCATCAGTTGAGCAAAATGCTACTCCGGATATTCTTGGAAAAATTAAAGCAGTTTCTCATCTTGTTGAAGTAGAGGAGATGAAATAATGTCTGATTTCAATCTGAGCGCACCTGTAGGCGCAAACAAGAAGAAGCGGATTGTTGGTCGCGGTTCATCTTCTGGTCGCGGTACAACTGCTGGTAAAGGAAACAAGGGTCAGCAGTCTCGTTCTGGCGGCAAAGTATACGTTGGTTTTGAAGGCGGTCAGATGCCTCTTTACCGCCGTATTGCACAGCGTGGTTTCTCTAACTACTGGTTCAAGAAAGAATATGCAATCTTCAATCTTTCTCAGCTTGAAGCAAAATATGCAGACGGTGAAACAGTAGATAAAGAATCATTAATAAAGAAAGGTTTGCTTAGCAAAGCAAATGTGTTGGTAAAAGTTCTTGGTGATGGAGATTTGACCAAAAAACTTACTGTTGCTGTAGACAAGGTTTCTGCTTCTGCAAAGGAGAAAATCGAAAAACTCGGCGGAACAGTATCTGTTACTAACGAATAAACGGAGCAAGTGGAAAAATGGCAAACAATCCAATAGTTAATATGCTAAAGGTTAAGGAACTGCGCGAGCGCATTTTCTTTACCTTCGTCATGCTTGCAGTTTTCCGCTTGGGAAGTGTTCTCACTATTCCGGGAATCAGTGCCCAGGCTTTAACTGCTTACTTTAAGTCACTTACTCATGGCAATGCGTTTGTTGATTACATGGACTTTTTCGCAGGCGGTGCCTTCTCGAATTTCTCTGTGTTTATGCTTGGTGTTATGCCTTATATTTCTACTCAGATTATCATGCAGCTTGCACTGATAATCCTGCCGTCACTCAAGAAGATCGTTCAAGATGATGGCGGACAGAAGAAATTTAATGCCTGGACAAGATTTGGTACAGTTATTGTATGTTTGATTCAGTCAGGAATCGTTGTTGCTTATGCTTCAAGCATTCCGGGCGCAATCATCATTAGTAACCGTATTATGTTTACTGCAATTGTTCTGATTACTGTTACAACAGGTTCAATGATTACTGTTTGGATGGGTGACCAGATTACTGCACGTGGTATCGGTAACGGAATCTCAATGTTGATTTTCGCCGGTATCGTTGCACGCTGGCCTTCTGCCGTTTGGGAACTTATCCGTTTGGTAAGAAACGGTGATATTCTTTTTGTATTTGTTGTAGTTGTTTTCATTATGTTTGTAGCCATAATCGGCTTAGTAATTATGGAACAGCAGGGAGAACGCAAAATACCTATTCACTATGCTAAACGTGTTGTAGGACGCAAAATGTATGGCGGTCAGAGCACATACATTCCGTTCAAAATCAATCCGTCTGGTGTTATCCCGGTAATTTTTGCTTCAACATTCCTGACTTTCCCGTTACAGATTATTAACGGTCTTGCAGCATCAAACCGTTTCTTGAACAAAGTTGCTGCATTCCTTAATCCGGCCGGTTTGTGGTATAACATTATACTGATTTTGTTGATTGTTTTCTTTGCTTACTTCTACACTCAGGTAACACTGAACCCCACTGAAATAGCAAAGCAGATTCGGGAAAACGGCGGCTCGATTCCTGGAATCAGAACAGACAAAACAGAAGACTATATGCAGAAAGTACTGAACAGACTTATTCTGCCAGGTTCGTTGTATCTTGCTGTAATTGCAGTTATTCCAACTGTAATTCAGAATGCGTTCCATTTCCCGCAGTCAATTTCAATGCTTATGGGCGGTACATCTTTGTTGATCGTCGTAGGTGTTGACTTGGATACAATGAGTCAGGTTGAAGCCTTGCTGAAAATGCATCACCATGATGGATTAGTAAAAAAAGGCAAGTTAAGATCAAGAAATCTGTAGTTTTTTAATCTAACCTGTAGATTAAGTTTGGAATTTAGTGTTTAATACAAAGATGCCGGTGCTGCCATTGAGGCGTGTGAATCCGGCATCTCTTTGACACAAAATCCAAGGGGGATTTTATGAAAGTACGAACCAGCGTAAAGCCCATCTGTGATAAGTGCAAGGTTATCAAGAGAAACGGAATTGTCCGCATTATCTGTAGTAATCCAAAACACAAGCAGCGCCAGGGCTGAGGAGTAAATTAGATGGCTCGAATTGCGGGAGTTGACCTCCCAAATAAACATGTAAATGTTTCGTTGACCTATATTTACGGTATTGGACGTTCATCAGCAGAGACTATTTGCAAAAGAGCAAAAGTTGACCCGAACAAAATGATGAACGATTTGTCTTTAGATGAAGTTAACGAACTTCGCAAACTGATTGAATCAGAATATAAGGTAGAAGGACGTCTCCGTTCTGAAATCGGTTTGAACATCAAGCGTTTGATGGATATCGGTAGCTATCGTGGTCTTCGTCATAGAAAAGGTTTGCCAGTTCGCGGTCAGCGGACTCGTACAAATTCTCGCACACGCAAGGGTAAGAAAAAGACCGTTGCTGCAAAGAAGAAGTAATAGCTAACCGGAGGTAGATCAAGTGGCAACCGTAAAAAAACGGAAAGAGAAAAAGAGCGTTTATGAAGGTAATGTTTACATTCAGGCAACGTTCAACAATACAATCGTAACAATCACTGACTTGAACGGAAATGCACTTTCTTGGGCATCTTCTGGCGGACTTGGTTTCCGTGGTGCTAAGAAATCAACACCTTTCGCAGCTCAGTCTGTTGCAGAAACAGCTGTACAGAAAGCAGCTAGTTATGGTTTGCGTGAAGTACATGTGTTCGTAAAAGGACCAGGCGTTGGTCGTGAATCTGCTGTCCGCTCTTTGGGAGCATTGGGATTAAAAGTTAAATCTATCAGCGATATAACTCCTATTCCACACAATGGCTGTAGACCAAGAAAAACACGCCGCATGTAATCAAGGAGAACGTGAATAATGGGAAAAAGCACACAACCGTTATTAAAACGCTGTAAAGCCTTGGGAATTAATCCTATTGTAATGGGTTACGGAAAGGTTTCTAAGAGAAACCAGAAAGAAACCCGCAGAAAGATTTCTGAATATGGCCTTCAGCTTAAAGAAAAACAGAAAGTAAAATTCATTTACGGCATCATGGAAAAACAGTTCCACCGCTATTATGTTATGGCAACTAAAAAACATGGTGTTGCAGGTGAAATGCTTCTTCAGCTTTTGGAAAGCCGTATCGACAATGTAATCTTCAGAATGGGTTTCTCTAAGACCCGCGATGAAGCACGTCAGATGGTAAGCCATGGACACATTCTTGTTAATGGCAAGAAAGTTGATATTCCGTCATACCTTGTAAAAGTAGGCGATGTAATTTCTATCAAGGAAAAAAGCAAATCTTTGTCAGGAATTAAACTGATCCTTGCTAAGAATGGTGACAGAGCTGTTCCAGGTTGGCTTGAAGTTGATAGAGATAACTATACCGGCAAAGTAGTTGCTTTGGCTACAAAAGCTGATATCGATTATTCTGTACAAGAAAACCTCATTGTTGAGTTTTACTCTAGATAAGGAGCATAAATGGCCCGCAAAAATCTGCTTAAAGGATTTAAGAAACCTAAAGGCGTTACATTTGAACATATTGAATCAAATCCTGATTATGGAAAGTTCATTGCATACCCGTTTGAAACTGGTTTCGGATCAACCGTAGGTAACACCCTGCGCAGAGTATTGTTATCATCAATTCAGGGCTATGCAATAACCTCTGTTCGTATTACATCATACGACGCTGATGGCGTTGCACATGTAATTTCGAGTGAGTTTGAAACCATACCGAATGTTGTTGAAGATACACTTGAAGTAATCAACAATCTTAAGCAGCTTCGTGTACGGCTTCCTGCTGACGTTGAACAGGATACTTTGGAATTTGAATTCAAGGGACCGGGAACTGTTGTAAGCGATATGCTTAACAAAGAAGGTGCTCTTGAAATTTTAAAGCCAAAGGATTTTACCCTTTTCACAATGATGGAAAATGCAAATTTGCTTTTCGAAATTCAGGTTGATTTGGGAAGAGGATATGTTCCTGCGGAAGTGAATGAGAATTACATCGATATCGTTGGAACTATTCCAATGGATGCAATTTTCACTCCAATTCCAAAAGTAAACTATTCAATTGAGCCTTGTCGTGTTGGACAGCGTAGCGATTACGATAAGCTGGTTATTGAAATTTGGACAGACGGTACTATTGCTCCAGATGATGCTTTGGCAGAAGCTGCAAAAATTGCGAAAGATCATTTCTCAGTTTTTGTTAACTTTAATGATACAGAGCAGAGTCGCAATGATGAACTTGATGACGGCGATGACCGCATCAAACAATTGCTTAATACACCGGTAGAAGAACTCGAACTGTCCGTTCGTTCTTCTAATTGTCTGAAGAACGCAAATATTCGTACTATTGGCGAATTGACCCGCAAGACAGAAGATGATATTGCCAAGACAAGAAACTTTGGTAAGAAGAGTCTTCTTGAGATTAAAGAGAAGTTGCTTGAATGGAACCTTAATCTCGGCATGACAGACTATTCACATCTTAAAAATGCGGTAAATTTACCAAAGCAGAAGGAAGAATCTGATGAATCATAAAAACGGTTTTAATCCGCTTTCACGGACTACGGCTCATCGCCGTGCAATGTCTCGGAATATGGTGACTTCACTTTTCAGATATGAACGCATTACCACTACAAAGGCAAAAGCTCTTGAAGTGCGCAAGGCAGCTGAAAAATTAATCACACGCAGCAAGGTTGATTCTGTTCACAACCGCCGTCAGGCTGCTCGCTATATTCAGGACGATATCGTTTTGGCAAAATTGTTCAATGAAATTGGACCAAGAATGAAGGATCGCGCTGGTGGTTACACACGCATCCTGAAAATCGGTTTTCGCCAGGGCGATGCTGCTGACATGGTTATTCTTGAGCTTGTTGACTACAAACTTGATGTAGAAGGCAAGAAAGAAAAGAAAGAATCTAAGCCAGCAAAGAAAGATGCTGAAAAGGCTGAGACTAAAAAGCCAGCTGAAAAAGGCAAGAAAAAGGCTTCTGCAAAAAAAGCAGATGCAGAACCCGCATCGTCAAAGAGCGATGAATAATTTAGTATAGGAGAAAAACTATGTCAAAATCTCATCGCGGAAAAGGTCTTCTTGACAAACCAGCTCATGGTCGCGGTACTTGCGCACGTTGCAAGAAAGACGGAATTAAAGTTCTTTACGAACAGGAAATTGATGGAACAAAAACTCAGATTTGCAAATACTGCAAAGCTGCCATCAAAAACGGAAAATCTGTCTGATAACTAAGCATGTTTCTACACATGCAAAAAGAAAGCTGTCCTGTATAGAGGGCAGCTTTTTCTTTTTTAAAGACTTGAAATGTTATGTCCTTTGAGCGTCTTCCGCCAGTGCCAGTCGAAAGCAGTTTCCGTCTAAAAAAAGAGGCTTAACACTAAAAAGTGCTAAGCCTTTTTTTGAGGGAAAAATCTTTTTCTGTATTATACAGACCGGATGTTCTTTCTCTGCTCAACAAGACGCTGAATTTCGTTAATGTTCTTAACTGTAATATAGTTTTCCATAACTTCAATGCGGCGCTTTTCAACATAGCGGTTGATTTCATCGCGGGTTTCATCTAAAGACAAGCCTGCCCAGTGTGAAATATCCTGAATTGAAACATCGAATCTTCTCATCGGGCTTGATGTCGGCATCTGCTGTGGCTGTGTTTCATCTAGCATGAGGAATACATCACCGATACGGGCTGTAATATCAGAAATTACGAGAATTCTTAATCTGCGTTTCTGCTCGTTAATGCGGCGGCAGAACATTTTCAAAAGAATCAATGCAATTGCAGGGTTATTTGCAATCAGCAGTTCAAAGTTAGCTTTATTGAATTCAAGAACTTCTACAGTGTTTACTGCAACACATGTTGCTGAACGCGGTGTATTTTCAAGAATTGCCATTTCACCTAAGAATTCAGATGGACCAAGAATGTCGATATTCTTGTTGATTCCGTTCATTGCCTTTGAAAGCTGAACACGGCCAGATTTAACTAAATAGAAGCAGTCGCCCGGTTCAAATTCAGCGATAAGAACTTCACCAGGCTTGTATGTTTTTGCAAAGCGGCTGAATGCAGGAAGAGAAAACTGTTTCATTGTTGAATTTTCATTTGCGGCAGCTGCATCTTCTTCGGCAGTTTCCTCAAAAGTTGGTTTTCTTCCCGGGCGGTTCATTTCAATTTCGTTTTTGCGCTTAGCATCTGCCATGTATTTTGCGATTTCCATCTTGTGACTAGTGTTTGGAAATTTTGTAAGATAGCGTTTGCACAAATCGAAAGTTGTTACGTAGTTTTCGTCATCATAGAAACTTTTAACAACGTCAAGAATTCCGTCGTCTATGCTTTCTTCTGCACTATTAAGGATTGATTTGATTTTATGATGAATTGTTCTAAGTTGTCCGGAGAAAACCTGAAGCATTTTCATAATAATGGCTTTATTACCACTGAATAACTTCTCAAATTCAGGTACAGTCATAGCAACAGCTATGGAATCTGTCAAAACGCGAACAGTTTCCTCTCGTACAAAATGTCCTAATGCAGATTTAACACCAAAAAATTCACCTTCACGAACTTGCTCGGCGACTTCTTTTCCGGTCTCGACATCTATAGAACTTAAAATCATTGTACCTTTTTGAAGAATAAAAATTCTGTCGTCTTTATCACCTTCAAAATATACAACAGAACCTTTTGAATATTGCATCACCTTTGGCATTTATGTACATCCTTGAATCTATGATACCACATTTTTTCAATTTGTGCTATTGTTTTTTTATGGTAGATTTGCATACTCATTCTAATATATCGGACGGAATTCTAAATCCTATAGGCTTAATTTCTTATGCTGTAGAGCAAAATTTGTCTGCAATTGCTTTGACTGATCATGATTCAACAGACGGAATAAATGCGGCTGCAAAACAGGCCGAATTAAAAGGAATCGATTTTATTCCAGGGGTTGAGCTTACTATTTCCTGGCCAACCGGCGAGTTTCATCTGCTTGGGCTTGGCATTAAGCGGGTTTCAGCACGCCTTGCAGAGATAACTGAAATTCTGCAAAAAAACAGAATTGAAAGAAATAAACAGATAATTCTTAAAATGCAGGAAAAAGGTTTTGATGTTTCTTATGAGGAACTTGAAGCTTCGGTTGAGACCAAATGTATAGGGCGTCCGCATTTTGCAGAATATCTTGTCAAAAAAAAGCTTGTCAAAAACAGGCAGGATGCTTTCAACAAATATATTGCTAAAGGCAGACCATATTACGTAGAGAAAACTGGCTGTAATCTTGATGAAGCGGTTACGGCTATAGTTGAAAGTGGCGCAGTTCCAGTACTTGCGCATCCTTTATCGCTTTATGTTTCATGGGGAAAAATGAAGAATGTTCTTGAAGAACTTAAAGAGCGGGGTATTGCCGGAATAGAAGCTTTTCATCCGGGTGCAAGGCTTAATGACTGCCTGCGTCTTGAAGAATTAGGTAAAAAACTTGGATTCTGTATTACTGCCGGAAGCGACTATCATGGAGAAGCTGTAAGAAGCGACCGTCATTTAGGATATACTGCCGGCGATAGAAAAATAGAAGACAGGTTTTATTACGAAGAATTAAAACCGCTTATCGATAAAGCCGTGCTGATGTAAAAAATTGGGGATGTCTAATAAATTCGTTGTATAGCGTCATTCCGAATTTGTTTCGGAATCTCTGTACTATATGTAGTGCAGATGTTGAACCTAGTCCAGCATGACGACTCTTTTTAGACATTCCCTTTATAATGCGAACATTTAAGAAAAAGCCAACTCTCGGACTTGAACCGAGTACCTGCACGTTACGAGGGTGCTGCTCTACCGGGTGAGCTAAGTTGGCAAATATAGAGCTAATATACCAGAATAAATATGGTCGGTCAACTGAAGAAATTAAAGATGTGCTTGCAAAGTATTAATCTTGAACTTTGCTATTAAATTATTCAGTGTTTACTTAGATTTGTCTTTTGAAGAATTTATCTTTATGTTATTATGTAATAACCAGATGAAAAATAGTACAACCAAGATGATATCTTTTATTTTCTCAATGATGCTTGTCTTTGTGGTCATTCTTGTGATCTTTTCGGCAAACATTTTGAACAAGCAGGAAAGCTATGTTGCTTTGCCGGCAGAGGGATATAAAAATCATATTCTGGTTGTCGGCACACATACAGATGCAGCTTTTCTGCAGGAAGTCTACGAGGGTGCCGCTTCTGTAGCAGATGATTATGACGCGGTTGTAGAGCTGCTCCTGCCAGATTCTCATGCGGATGATGTTTCAATTTCTTCCTGGCTTGAATATGCAGAATATATCGGGGCTTCTGGTGTTATTGCTTATATAGACGACGAAAAAGAAATTGTTAATTCCCCTGTAGACATTACTGGCAAGAAAATTCCATTGGTGACATTAGGAAACGACAATCCGAACTCAAGCCACATTTCATACATCGGTACTAGCAAATATGAACTTGGAAAGCAGCTGGCAAAGCTGGTTAATTCTATAAAGCCACAGAATGCACAATTGCTGGTTGTAGCAGATACAAATTACAACAGCGAAGCAACAAACATTATGGTAGCGGCTTTTTCAGAAAGCCTCGGGTCTTCATCAAATTTGAGCTGGCATTTGCTGGAAACCGGTAGAAACAAAAATGTAAGTTCTGATGAGATAATAAGGCAGACTTTTTTGAAAAGACCGGAAATAAATATGGTTATCTGTCTTTCGCTTGAAGATACTCTGCGTGTAACACAAAGCGTAATTGATTTGAATAAGACCGGAGACATAAAGATAATCGGTTTTCATGAAAGCGAAAAAACGCTGGAGTATCTAAGTAAGGGAATTTTATCTGCTATAATATCGTTCAATCCTGAAAAAATCGGGAAAACTGCAATGAAGGAAATCTTTGATTACAAGCAGAACGGCTATGCAAACGGATATATCGTAAGTGATATCAACATTATTACAAAACAGACACTGGCACGGCGGGAACATCTTAAATGAATCTGATACTTGCTGTAAGAAAATGGTTTTTGAACACAACAATACGCAAAAAACTCCTTTTATCGTTCATTGTTTCAAGTTCCATTATGTGTTTTGTTGTTATATACATAATTTTCATTTTCAGTTCAGTCGTAAATTCTGTAGCTATTGCATACAGAAGCAATGCAAAACTCGACGAGTATTCAATAAAGCTGTCTGAAATGGAAGCTTCGCTTGAGCAGTACATAAAGCTCGGTTCGTTTGACAGCATTGACAGCTATTACCGCCTTAAAGGCAAGATTGAAGGTGAAACTGCATCTATCTTTGCAACAAAACCCCAGAAGAATGAAATAATTTTGCGTGAGTATTCACTTACAAAACTTGTTGAGTCTTTCATTTTTTATGCTGATGCAGCGGTGGCTGCGCGGCGGGCAAATAATATTGGTGTCTCTGACATGTGGTATACAAAAGCGGGCAGGGGCTACAAGCTGATTAACGCAAACATTCTTGAGTTGAGTAACCTCTATTTTCAGCGGAATATCCGTGAATATAAAAAAGCACTTGAAAATTTACGGAGTGTTTCGTTTTTCTGCATTTTGATTGTTATTCTGATGGCACTGCTCGACCTGCTCTTTGTATATATGCTCGTAAACAACATTACGCAGCCGCTGGAAAGAATCTCGAATGTGGCGAATAAACTTGCTGACCGGGAATTTGATATTCCATTATTGCAGTCAAACACAAATGATGAGGTGGGCAATATCTGCCGCGCCTTCAACGGCATGATAATCAGCATAAGGGAATACATCGACACAATTTGGGAGAAAGCCGTAAAAGAGAATGAGCTCCGCAAAAAAGAAATGGAGATGGCTTCGCTCTACAAAGACGCGCAGCTAAAGGCTTTGCAGTCTCAGATTAATCCGCATTTTTTGTTCAATACGCTGAACACGGGCGCGCAGCTTGCCATGCTTGAAGACGCGGATAAGACTTCGTACTTTATAACGCAGGTTGCAGACTTTTTCCGCCACAATATTCAGCAGAACAGCATAGAAACCACACTTGAAAATGAGCTAAGCCTTATCGATAATTATGTTTATATTATGAAAATGCGCTTCGGTTCAAAGCTGTCTTTTGAAAAGACTATTGACTGCGCGTCACTGAGCTGGTGCATACCGACAATGGTGCTGCAGCCTATAGTCGAAAACTGCATAAGGCATGGGCTTAAGAACATTGAAAAAGGCGGCATCGTCAAGCTTACCGTAACAGAAACTGAAAAAAGCATAGAGATTCGGGTGTCTGACAATGGTTCGGGTGTTCCGCCCGAAATAAGGGCGCAGCTGCTTGATGAAAATGCCGCGCCTCTTAGAAAAAAAGAAGAATCTGCGCCTTCTGAGCATGGCGTGGGCTTGTTCAATGTAATTTCGCGGCTCAGGCTGTTTTATTCAGATTCTTCGGTGTTTGATATTCTTCAGAATGAAGGCGGCGGCGCATGTTTTGTGCTGAGGCTGCCAAAAGTAAAATAGAATTTCATAAATTTGAAGGTGGGGGTAAAAATGAAGATTAAACTAGCTGCGTTATTTGTGAGCTGTCTGTTTTTGTTTGCCGGATGCTCAAAAAAAGAAATAAACAAATCTGCTGAAAACCAGGACAAGAAAAATCTTACAATCGGCTTTTCTATAGACAGCTTTGTAATTGAACGGTGGCGGCGTGACTGTGACATTTTTATAGCTGCCGCAAAAGAATACGGTGCATCTGTAATCGTGCAGAACGCCGGCAACAGTATTGACGAGCAGATAAAGCAGATAAAGTATCTTATAGATCAGAACATTGATGTTCTGGTAATTGTGCCGAAGAATGCTTCGTCTTTAACAGATGTTATACAAAAAGCACATGCAAAAAATATTCCGGTTATTTCTTATGACAGGCTTATTTTGGACGCGCCGATTGATTTGTATGTGACGATTGACACCAAAAAAGTTGGAACTCTTATGGCGGAGGAACTCTGCAAGATTAAACCGAAAGGCAACTGGTTCTGCATTTATGGTGCAGATGAAGACTATAATATGCAGATGCTCAAAGAAGGTGTTTTGTCTGCCGTAAAGCTTATAAATGCAAGAGCACACAATGATATAAAAATCGATATGGAATATTTTACAGCCGGCTGGAATTATGATTTGTCTTATAAAAAGATGAACGAAATGCTTGAAGCCAAAAGGATACCGGAAGCTGTTATTTGCGGAAACGATGCAATTGCTGAAAATATTCTGCGTGCACTGTCTGAACACCGCATAAACAATGTGGCTGTTTCCGGGCAGGATGCCGACATTGCGGCATGTCAGCGCATTGTAGAAAACAAGCAGACGATTACCGTTTATAAGCCGATTACACAGCTTGCAAAATGCGCCGCTGAATGTGCCTGCATTTTGGCACGCGGCAAGCCAAATATTTCGATTATTACCGGCAACAATAAGATAAACAACGGCTTTGCAGATGTTCCTGTTTTGTGGCTTGATCCGCAGGTTGTAACAAAAGAAAATATTGAAGACGTAATCATCAAGAACGGCTTTCACACCAGAGAAGAAGTTTACAGAAACATTGATATTGAAGAGGAGAATTTATGAGAAAGTGCATTTTAATTGCGGTTTGTTTTTGTCTTGCTGCATTGTGTTTTTCAGTTTCAAGAGACCGCTCAATTATAACTTATAACCTTGAGTATTTTTCAAACGGCGCGCAAAAAGAGCTGGAATTTTATATTACTGATTCAAGTGCTGTGGTAAATAATTTTGACAAGACCGTTTTAAATGCAAAGAAAACTTTTGCAAGTGACAAAAAGCTGTATGAAGACTTGTCTAGCGATTTTAATTACAGATTCAGAATTGATTTTTATTACGATATCAACACAAAAAAGTCATATTATGTAAAAAAAGGTTTTAATGTCTATGACTGCAAGAATAAGGTTTCTCTTGAACTTGATAATCTAATAAAAGATGTTTATGGAAACTTTTCAACTTATGCAGTTGAACATTTTTATAAAGAAGGAACTTTGAGACCGGATAAGCTTTCTGGAACAAAGAGAGTCTGCTTTTATCTTGATTCAAGACCGTTTGCAATGGAATCAACCGGCGAAATCTGCGACCGTGGCAATATTGCGTTTTTTGACTGTGATTTGCGGACTGCTCCAAAAATTGTGAATCTGGTAAAAAACTCAAGGCGCATTCCAAACGGTTTTGCCATTAAAGAAGCTTTAATTGAAGGCTCTTACATTATGGTGATTTATCACGGCGATAAAGTAGACAAAACTTTCAGAATCGTGAATTCAAAAAATGCTTATGATGATTCAGACAATTTGCGAAAAGTTGCTGTCGCCGACGAGCTTCTAACAATGTCTGTTGAGTTTATGATTGCAAACTGGCTTTAGCTATTCAAAATATCATCTAGAATATATTCAATATGTTCTGCTTGTTTTGCGGTTAGTTTTTGAATCTTTTTCAGCAGTGCATCGTCTTTATATGCGGTGTTTTTAATTTGTTCATCAAAAAAATCTGAAGGTGAAACATTCAGATAATCACATATTTTGAAAAAAGAAGACATTGAAACTGTCCTCTGTTTGTTTTCGATTTTATTGATATATGTTTCGTTTTGCCCAAGCGCAAGGCTCATTTCTCTAGCGGAAATATCTCTTTCGTTCCGTAAAAGCCTCAAGCGGTCGCCAAAAAAATTTTCGTCCATAATCAAAATCCATGAACTATTATAAACTTTAAAAGGCAGTATTTTCTTGACATATTGCCTGTGTGGCTTTACCTTTTTAGATATAGGGCTGAAAGGCAGTATAAAGTCAATTCTACAGCCTTAAACAGAAGGAGTTGTTATGAAGAAAATTATTGCATTGGTTTTATTGTTTGCCGTGGTAACTTGTCTTTTTGCGGCAAAGAGTAAAGAAGCGCCCAAAGTTGAAGTTTCTATGCCGTTTTCTAAAGGCGTAAATTTATCATACTGGCTTGAACCAGAATGGTTTGGAAATGACGGCACGTGCTATTATAATAAACAGGATTTTGAAGACATAAAAAGCATCGGTGCAGATATTGTCCGCATTCCTACTCATTTTGAGTCATGGAGTTCCGGTGCGCCAGATTACATTGTAGAAGACTGGGTTTGGGAATATTTGGACAAAGCGGTTGACTGGTGTAATGAGCTTAAGCTTTATGTGATTATAGACTTTCATAATGACTGCCATGGAAAATCAAGCACAAGCCCGGATATAGAAAAAGTGCTTAAGAAAATCTGGCCGCAGATTGCAGGGCATTTTAAAAATTCCGGTGAATATGTGCTTTATGAGCTTTTTAATGAACCTCACATGAGAAGCGGAAATGTTGCGGCTGATGTTGCTAAATGGAACAAGATTCAGGGCAATATTCTAAAGCTTATCCGCACAATCGACACTACTCACACCGTAATTGTCGGTGCGGAAGATTGGAATTCAGTTATACAGCTTTTGAAACTGCCGGACTACAAAGACGATAATTTAATTTACAATTTCCATGATTATAATCCTTATATGTTTACATATCAGGGTATACCTGGTTTTGATGTAGAACGTTTCAAACATGTTCCGTTTCCTTATGATAAAGAGAGAATGCCGCCTCTGCCACAAAATCCTACAGATGCAGAAAAATGGTTTTATGAAAACTATTCACAGGCAGCAAATGAAGCAAATCTTGTAAAGCCGCTTGACGACGCTGTTAAATTTGCAAACAAGCGCAAGGTTGCCTTAATGTGCAATGAATACGGCTGTAATATGACGTACGCTGATCCAGCAGAACGCCTGAACTGGTACCGTCTTAAAGCAAAATGGATGGACGAACGCAACATAATCCGCGTGTCATGGAATTACCGTGATGCCAACGGTTTATTCAATTATAATATAAAAGACCTTACATGGTTTGAGCAGAATATGGCTTATAAGGTAAGATTCCCTGAAGATTTGAATAAAGATCTGCTTGAAGCGATGGGCTATACTGTTCCGTCTGTGCCGCCAAAACAATATCATACATGGCTGGACGCCGCAAAAAAGAAAGGCGATTATACGATTTATAAAAACGGTTTCGCTGAAAACACATATGTCTATGGTCTGACAGCTAAAGAGCATGACATGAAATATACCCCAAGCAGAATCAACAAAAAAGATTCTCCAGATGAACCTTCATACATCTATATGGCTGATATGAAAGCAAAATCTTATGATTATTGGGGCGTTGATTTTTGCGGCGGCTGCGATTTTAGTTCTTTTGTAAACGAAGGCAAGGCGCTTGAATTTGAAGTGCGTACTAATCAGAAATTCTTGAAATTTGAATGCCAGTTTAAGCAACTGGCAAATTACAGCGAGGGCAAGGCTGGCTTTCCATGGAAAGCAGGTCAAATTATAAAAGTTTCTGGAAACGGTGAATGGCAGGAAATAAGCATTCCGCTCAAAGAGTTTTATGAAATCGGCGGATGGAATACGGTGGAAGAAAAGTGGTACGACCCCGAAGGGCTTTTCAACTGGAAAAAAGTGCAAGCTCTTGAGTTTGTCGTCACCCAAGATCTGAAAGAAGGCGTGTCAATCCGCAACATAGCCATACGCTAAACAAGCTGATGCCCCCGTGCGCGCTTCTTGGGCGTGTGCACACGGGCGCGCTTCTTGGCTGGTATACACTGGGCGCGCTGCTGGTGTACAACGGCGCGAGGGCGGAAAGCAGTGACTTGCGAACGCGGACTGCCTCATGGCTTGCCATGCGAGCAGTCCGACGGACGCAAAGGAACGGATTTCCGCCGGGTTTGCGTTTAGGCTTAGTCTACGAAATAAGTTTTGTTGGCAAACCCTGCCAGTTTTGCTCCGCAAAACTGGTAACGAGTGTACAACAGCACGCCGTTTAGGTGGTATATAGGGGTGAGAGTGTGGTTTTTCAATTGATACGCGCCAACTCTTCAATTTTTTCAAGCGGTAACCCTGTATATTCTGCTATTTCTTTCAGCGTAAGCTTGTTCTTTGAGAGCATGTTCCGTGCCGCTTCAAGCTTGGCTCGTTTTTCACCGCGTTCTTCACCGATAGCGATGCCCTCTTTTCTGCCTTGCTGAATTCCTTCGCGGCGCACATCGCTGTCGTGCAAGCTCCATGAAAGATATGTCTTTTTCAGTTCTTCTACTTTCTTCTGTGCCTCTACCATTTTATCAAGCCTCCGTGTAAAGTCAGATTCAGCCTTGTTTGTTTGCACAAATTTCAGAAAAGCTTATTGCAAAACTGCCTTGTCCTTCAGTTCTTTTTCGAGTTGCTCCACAGTTTCAAGAGAAAGACCTGTACAATCAGCTATATCTTCTAAATCAAGCTTATTTTTTATGATAAGATTCCGTGCTGTTTCAAGCTTGCCTTCTTTTATGCCCTCACGGCGCACGTCGCTGTCGTGCAAGCTCCACGAAAGATATGTCTTTTTCAGTTCTTCTACTTTCTTCTGAGTCTCTACCATTTTATCAAGCCTCCGCGTAAAATCTGATTCAGCCTTATTCGTCTGCACAAATTTAAGGAATTTTCTTAGGCTTTCGTTCTTGACTTTTTCATATGCCGTGCAATTGAAAATCTGTACGACAGCCGCATCATCAACAAAAACAGACGAATCTTCTTTACACGTTCTCTGTACAGTATAGCACGGAATGTCTTTTTTGAAAGGGTCGAAGCGGCACAAAAAGATTACGATGCTTTCTTTCAGCTCGCTGTAGTCTTCACCCTTCAAAAGCGAATCAACGTCCATCATGCCTTGGTAATAACGCGTGCGCCTGCCAATGTCCTGCTCATCCTTATTCTGAATTTCCACATCGTAAATGCGGTTACCGTCTTTGACGTACACATCTAGGCGGATAGCATGCGCTGTGTACAGCGGCGCTACGGTCCGCTGCGGCTCAGAATATTCGATGTGGTCAATCTTGAAACCGAGCATACACTCAAGAGCTTCCTTGCAAAGCTCCTTGTTCTGCATCACAACACCGAACATGAAATCATCATAAAAACATAACTCTTCAAAAGGTTTTATATAACTCATATAACCTAACCTCCGTCTTAATATCTATTGCGTTTTGTTTTTTTTTGTGCTTTTTCGTAAAAAAAATTGAAGATTTTACAAAACTCATCATCATCGGCCATGACCCGATTGCTCGCGATGTTGAGAATTCGCATTTTTGACGATAATTAAAAGATCATGCAAAAATTTCTAAATCTGCTTTTATGTTTATATATATGCATTGCAATAACTTCATGTGTTTCAGATAAAGATTCGTCGGTAGAAGCCTTCCCGGAAACCGAAGATGCTTCGGAAGAGAAACAGCTTTCCAGAAAAGAAATAATTGCGCTGATTGAAAGCAGCATAACTGATGCAGAAGCAGAAGCTGCCGAAAAAGGCATTATTCAGATAGAAGAAAAAGACGCGGAAGAAACCCAGAAAGAAAAGGCCGAAAAAGCTCTCAATTTTGCATTACCTGAAGTGACAGGCACGCAGCAGATAGCAGATTTTATCGAAAAGCATTACGAAGAGCGGCACACGATTCCTTTTGAAGCTTATTCTGGCCAGCTTGAGCTGCCTGACAGAGATTTGCTGCCGTTCGGCGCAATCGTGCTTGAATCATACAGGCTTGCGTACCCGGATAAAAAGATGAAAATCTACGAAAAAGAGGGCGACTGGTGCATAGAGCTTGACGGCATGATTTTTGCCTGGGCAGACGGCAGGCTTTTGCCATTCAGTAAGCGCGTAGAAGCCGAAAACTACGGCAAGCAGATAATCTACCCGAACACCGGCAAGCCGCGCAACCCGAAATCTTATTCTCAAGATGACATTGCGGAACTTATGAAGAAAGGCACAAAAGCCGCTCTTGCGGCCGAAAAGCCTGTTGACAATACTTTCACGCAGTTTCTGCTTAAGACGAATGACCGCATTGTAACTGAACGGAACATACGCTCGATGAATTTTCTTGGGCGAAGACTTAACGCCCACAAAATGGTTATTCCTTTTTTTGAAAAAATTGACAGCGAAATTAAGGCGGCCGCAAAAACTAACAAAGAGGTTGCCAAATTTATTGCCGACATTTCAGAAATAGGCTGCTACAACTGGCGCACCATTGACGGCACTGCCGGCAGAAGAAGCTATCACAGTTACGGTCTTGCTATAGACATTGCTGTAAAAGGCAACAAGAAACCGACTTATTGGGAATGGGTGCGCACTTGGAACAGCAAATGGATGCTCGTGCCGCAGACAAGCTTGTGGCTGCCGCCTGAGCCGGTAATCAAAATCTTTGAAAAATACGGCTTTGTCTGGGGCGGCACTTGGGACGAGTACGATACCATGCATTTTGAGTACCGTCCTGAGCTTGCAGTGCTGGCTTATCTTTCTCTGGCAGACGAAGAATAACTTACTAAATTAAGATTTACATAAAATTTTTAAAAAAAAATCAAAAATTTCCTCCGAAACACACAAAAAAAATAACTTTTTTCTGATATTAAAGGCATGAACATATTTAGTTTTTCACCCTTTGGGTACGAAGGGGCTATGGTTAATGTCGAAGTTGATTTACGCCGGGGCATTCCGTCTGTTGATGTCGTGGGACTTGCAGACGGTGCTGTCAAAGAATCACGCGAAAGAATGCGGACAGCTATCCGTAACTGCGGGTTTGATTTTCCGCAGGACAGGGTGCTTATAAGCCTTTCGCCTGCCGACGTAAAAAAAGAAGGTGCAGGCTTTGATCTTGCAATTGCACTGGCGGTTCTTGCTGCTAAAAACAGTTTTGACGGCGGCGAAGATTGTCTTGTGATGGGAGAGCTTGATCTTTCCGGAAATGTGCGCCCTGTCAGGGGAATAAATGCTGCTGTTTCTACCGCCCGTGAGCAGGGCATAAAATGGTGCATTATTCCCTCTGAGAACGAAAGGGAAGCTTTAAATTGCGGGCTTGGAGTTTGTGCTGTTGAAAATTTGTCAAAAGCATTTGAATGCCTTGCTTCTGCGGTGAAAGGCGAAAAACCATATTCTGAAGCCGGCAGTTCTGATGCTTTTGTACATGAAACAGAGGAAGTTACTTTTGCACCGTTAGATCCAAGCATGGATTTTTCTTCAGTAAAGAATCAGGGAAAGCTTGTGCGCGCCTTGCAGATAGCCGCAGCCGGCGGACATAATCTTATAGCTTATGGTCCGCCCGGCTGTGGGAAAACTTTATCTATTCAGCGCATACCGTCGATTTTGCCGTGTCTTTCACTTGAAGAATCGCGTACCGTTACAAGAATCTACAGCCTTGCAGGACTAATTCCGCCGGGCGGCGAGCCGATAAAAGCGCATCCTTTCAGAGCTCCGCATCAAAGTGCAACACTCGAAGGCATGGCTGGTGGCGGCAATAATTGCCGGCCGGGCGAAATTTCGCTTGCACATAACGGCGTGCTTTTTCTTGATGAAGCGGCAGAATTCCGCACAAGCGTGCTTCAAAGTCTGCGTATACCGCTTGAATTAGGCAGCATAACTTTGAGCAGGGCGGGCAGGCACACTGTCTTTCCTGCAAGGTTTCAGCTTTTTATGGCAGCAAACCCATGCCCATGCGGTAATTACGGCTCTGAAAACAGAATCTGCGTTTGCAGCCCGCATGCCGTCGAAACTTATTGGAAGAAGCTTTCAGGTCCTTTGCTGGATAGAATCGATATAAGAGTGCCGTTATTCGATTCATACTCTGAAAATTTTGAAGTAAGCGGAGATTCTCTGCTTGAAGACAAATTCGCATATTACAATAGTGTTTCGTCTGCAAAATTAAGACCTTCCATAGCCCTTGCGGTTCACATGCAGCGTCGCCGGCAGGGAAAAAATAATGCCTCACTGACTCCCGAGGAGATAAGCACAAAAATTGTTCTTGAAGAAGATGCAGAAAACACGTTTGAAGAATTGACGGTCAGTTCTAATTTTTCAGGACGCGCAGAACACAGCATTTTAAAGCTTTCAAGAACGATTGCGGATTTAGAGGGCTGTGAGAAGGTTAACTCGAATCATATTATTGAAGCCTATGAATTCAGAAAAAATGAGGGCGGACTTGATATCTGTTTTTAGTTTTTGTGTTAAGTACCTCATAAACGTGATATTAGGTTCCTCACATTCATATTGCTTTTTCCGCAGAATGAATTAAGCTTTGCACTGTGAGGTTTTTATGAAGAAATATCTTTTTGCTATTTTATTTGCTTTGGCGGCTTTTTGTTTTGCTGAAAACAAGCCTGGCCTTTCGCCTTCTCAGTGCGGGCAGTTTGACGTTTATCTTAGCGAAATTGTAGAAGCTTATCATATTCCGGGAATGGCGTTTTTTGTCACCACGCCGGAAGAGACAATCTTTGAAAGAAACTACGGCCAGTGCACAAGCTTAGACCAGCAGTTTTTCATCGGCTCAATGAGTAAGTCTTATACGGCGCTCTGCGTGATGCAGCTTGTAGAAAAAGGACTAGTTAATCTTGATGAAGATATTTCAACTTATTTGCCGGATTATAAATTCCCCAAAAAGATTAGCGTGCTTTCGCTTTTGAACCACACAAGCGGTTTTGACACACATGCCAAGCTGTTCAATGCAAAGAGTACCAGTTCTTATGGAAGATATGAATATGCCAATGTCAATTATGACTTGCTCGGGAAAATTATTGAAACTGTAAGCGGCAAATCTTATGAAGACTATATTCAGCAGAATGTTTTTAGCCCGCTCGGCATGGCTGATTCAAAGGCTAAGGCGCAGGCACTTAAAGAAAGCCCGAAATTCTTAAACGGCAACCGGAATTATTTCGGCTTTTTTAAGCAGGGCAAGCCATCTTACCCGACAGCAAAATCATGGTTTCACGAGCCGGCAGGTTATATTGCAAGTACACCGCACGATCATGCAAAGTATCTGCGCATGTATCTTAACGGCGGACTTTCAGAACAGGGTGAAAGACTCATCAAAAAAGTAACGGTTGATTCCATGTGGTACACGAATGTTCCGTATGATGAAGACAGTGCTGTTTTTTATGGCAAGGGCTGGAACTATACAGAAATGAACGGCCTTAAGCTTGTTTTTCATGGCGGCCAGGTTGAAACTGGAATTACTTACATGTTTATTCTGCCTGAAGAACAGCTTGCAGTCTGCTTTATGCTGAACGGAAATGACGAATTCGTAACGAACTCGCTTATGGATAATGCAATTTGGAACAGCCTTGCAATTATAAAAGGTGAGCCTACAAAAGAGATAAGCCATTCTGCTTATATTGTCCGTCATGTTGTTTACAACGCATTGTATTTACTGGTATTTGCCTTTTCTCTTTTTATTCTGATTAAAGCTATAAAAACAAAAGACGGAACTAAACCGGCTGGCACTGCTAAGGTAAAAGCTGTTATATTCAATGCTGCTGCCTATGTTTTGTGGCCGCTGCTGCTTTTGAGCTTTACAAAGCTTTTTGTTGATACGCCGCTTTGGGTTGTGCGTCAGTTTGTGCCTGATTTGTACTTTGTGATTCTTTTAAGCGCGGCAATGGCTTTCACTGGTGGAATTTTCAGAATAATCAGCGCTGTACGTTGCAGGGATTGAATCATCTGCTATTTTTGGAAAACAATCTTTGCATTCGCATAAATTGAAAGAAAGCCGATGCGGTCGCCCGTCTCAAGAAGATGATAAAGCTTGTTGAGACGGTTCTGCACCGTGCCGAGCGTTAACTCAAAATCAATTGCGATTGCTTCATATTTAACGCCCTGCTGAACAAGCGTAAGCCATTCGGCATCGCGTTTTGTGGTTTCAGCATAATCGGCGAGATTCAGCACCTTGTCTGTAGCGGTCTGCGCCCGCATATACTCATAAAGAATAAAGAAAATGCAGAAAGTAATCAGAATAATCTGAACAATGTCAAAAAGCTGCGCGGCGAAAAACTTCCACCCGGAGCGCAAGCCGAAAAGAAGCGGAATTATGTAGACAAGGACAAGCGCGAGAATTTTCAGCGTCTTGTGCGTCTTAAAAAAGCCCCTGACCCAAAGCAGTAGGGCGGCCAGCTCCAAAAAGATAATCGGAAAAGCCGGGTTAGAGTTTCCTATAGAATTTGAAATTGAAAAGAACACAAGCGAAGGAACGAACAGCGCAAGTTTTTCCGGGTTGAACATCACAAAAACAAGAATGACAAGGCTGACCGGGCCAAAAAAAAGCCCGAAAAGGCAAGAATAATCGTGCAAAAAAAATACATCATAAAAAGCATGGCCGGTCAGATAAAACAGAATCATAACAAAGAAAACGGAAACAATCCTGATAAAAAGCAAAAACGACTTTGAATAAAAGGCTTTTGGTCTCATAATTCAATTATATAATAAAAATGAGTTTTCGCCTATTTTTGTAAAAAGGCTTATAATGAATTCATTCACATGAATAAGCAAAATGGAGGAAAGCATGTTTGATTTTTCGTATTTTACACCGACAAAGGTTTTGTTTGGAAAGAACACAGAAGACAAGGTTGCCGAACTTATCAAAGAGTTTGGCGGTAAAAAGGTGCTGATTCATTACGGCGGTGGCAGCGTTATCCGCTCCGGGCTGATGCAGAAAGTAACAGACTGTCTCGACAAAGCCGGAATTCCTTATGTTAAGCTTGGCGGTGCAGTTCCAAATCCTCACCTTAGTCTGGTTTATGAAGGAATTGAACTTTGCAAAAAAGAAAGTGTCGATTTTCTGCTTGCTGTTGGCGGTGGCAGTGCTATTGATTCTGCAAAGGCAATCGGCTACGGCGTAATGAACGCCGGTGATGTCTGGGATTTATATGACTATAAAAAGCAGGCAAAAGCCTGTCTGCCGCTCGGTGTAATTCTTACTCTTGCGGCTACCGGAAGCGAAATGAGCGATTCTTCTGTAATTACAAAAGAGGAGGGCTGCATTAAGCGCGGTTATTCAAGTAACTTATGCCGCCCGCGTTTTGCGATTATGAACCCTGAACTCACAATGACACTGCCTGATTACCAGACCGCCTGCGGCTGCACCGACATTATGATGCACACAATGGAGCGCTATTTTACTAACGGCGGAAACATGGAACTTACAGATTCTATTGCAGAAGCTCTTTTGCGGACCGTAAAGGAAAACGCGAAAATTCTTGTGAAAGACCCAAAAAATTATGACGCACGTGCTGAGATTATGTGGGCAGGGAGTCTCTCCCATAACGGGCTGACCGGCTGCGGAAACGACGGCGGCGACTGGATGACACACAAGCTTGAACATGAGCTTGGCGGTCTTTATGATGTTGCGCATGGTGCAGGTCTTGCCGCAGTCTGGGGAAGTTGGGCACGCTATGTCTATAAGAACTGTCTGCCGCGCTTTAAGCGCTATGCGGTCAATGTCATGGGTGTTCAGGCTTCAGGCACTGATGAAGAAATTGCCGTTAAGGGAATTGAAGCAACAGAGGCTTTCTTCCGTGAGATTAAGATGCCGACAAATTTGCGGGAACTTGGTGTTAACGCAAGTGACGGAGACTTAAAGCTGATGGCACACAAATGTGCTGTCGGTGTAAACGGCGCAAAAGGTTCTGCAAAGCTGCTCCGCGAAGAAGATATGCTTGAAATCTACAGAATGAGCCGGTAAGCCGTTCTGCCGGTTTTGTTCCGCTGAATGCTACGATAAGTAGCATGAATTTTTGCTTTTGTAATGCAAAGTTTCTGTTATAATTGAAAGCGCGGCTTTATGATTCGGATCAGCTGTTGCGAAGTCATGCTGAATTTGTCAGCCTTCGGCGGCTTTCAGCTCAGCATCTGCTGTGACAGCTGAATCTAATCTTGAATGGAGTTGTTATGAACTTTGCAGAAAAACTTAAGGAACTTAGAAAGCAGAAAGGCATTTCGCAGGAACAGCTTGCAGAAAAGATTCATGTAAGCCGCCAGGCCATTACAAAGTGGGAAAGCGGTTCAGGAATTCCCGATATTGAAAATCTTATCGCGATTTCTTCGCTGTTCAACGAATCTCTCGATTCGCTTTTGAGCGAAGAGAAAAGCCTTATTTCAAAGCGCGAATTCCTCTATGAAAGCCGCACCGAATATGACCTCGACAGCCCGAAAAAGATTGACTTGAGGTTCGGCGTCGCTCACGAAGTGATAATCGAAAAGACCAAAGACGAAAAGATTCAGGTTATTGCCGCTTCAAACAAGCTTCCGTATCTTGCGCAGCAGGTCAAGGTGAAAATCGAAGAAAGCAAGCGGCGCATGGATGTGCTTGTAAAGCATTCTTCAGATTTGTCTGACATTGCCGCGGGCGAGAACCTCTTTATACTTGTGCGCATTCCAGAAAAGTTTGTGGCAGACATTGAAGTTAATTCAGAGCTTGAAAACATGAAAATCCGTGACATTACATTTGATGCCGTTGAATTCGACGGAAAGGCAAAAAATGTGTATGTTTCAAATGCGTCAGGGCATATTGAGCTGAACACGAACTCAAATCTCTGCATTGAGCTTAACGGCGCAAAAGGAAAGATTGACCTGAATCAGTTTCACGCAGTCTCAAAGCTTGAAATTAAAGGCAGCCGGAGCTTTTACCTTAAAAATGCCGGCCGCTTCACGCATTTCGTAGATTCAGACTCAAAGATTATTTGCGGAAAACGCGAAACAGAAGACCCTTCTGAGCCGGTCGATTTGATAATCGAGCTCAACGGCTGGAAAGCAGAAGCTCAGATTTTTCAGGCAGAGTAGGGGGCAGCGCATGTACATATACAGACCGAAGCGGTTTTATGTTACAGCCTTTGCATTCACATGGGCTTTCTGGCTTTTGGGCATTTTTTGCAATAATGAAATGCTCCGTGTAACCGGGATGATTCTCGGGCTTATAAGCCCGGCAACTGTTGCGGTAATTACTGTTTTTGCTTCAAAAAGCGATGCCTTGAAAAAAGACTTTAAGCGCAAGATTTTCAATTTCTGGAAGCTGAAGCCGCTGTGCATTTTTGCAGCAGTTTTAGCCTTTTCTGCGATTGTAGCAAGCTCAATCCTGCTTTCAACGCTTTTCGGCCAGACGCTCGAACAGTTTTCGCTTACAAAAGATTTTTCGTTTTCCGGCATCGGCGTCTGCTCGGCTTTTGTTTCGATTCTGCTTGCTTCTGTGCTTGAAGAGGTGGGCTGGCGCGGCTACGGCGAAGATTCAATCGCGCAATATTGCTCGTGGTTCACAGAGTCAATCATTTTCGGCTTTGTCTGGGCGCTGTGGCATTTTCCGCTGTTCTTCATTCCAGGGACATATCATTTTGAGATAAGGCAGATGAACGTGCTTTATATGATTAACTTTTTCGTGTCGGTCTTGCCGTTCGGGTTTATCACAACTTGGGTTTACGTGAAGAACGGCAGAAGTATGCTTTCAAGCATAATCTTTCACCTTTTCGTAAATTTCATGCAGGAAAAGATTGCGATGACGCAGACAACAAAATGCGTTGAAACGCTGATGGTTTTTGTTGCCGCCGCAATCATTGTGCTGACAAACCGCGACATGTTCTTTGAAAAACGCCACATCGGCCATATTCTGGAATAGTTTCTTGACAAGTTTACTTGGCAGTGCTATAAAATAATAGCTGCACAGTTTACTTGGCAAGGAACTGCTTAAGCGGCGGTTCTTTCAGGAGGCTTTTATGAAATTACAGACATTCCGCCGGTTTCTTATTACTTTTTCGATGCTGCTTTTTCCGGTTACGATTTACTATTTCTCGCCGTACCTCATAATTATGGCGGCGTTTCAGCATGTGATTAACGGAAGCTTTATTGTTTTTACACTTATGTTTGTGCTCGGCATGTTTTTCGGGCGGCTGTGGTGCGGCTTCCTGTGTCCTACAGGTGGAATGAGCGAATGCTTTGAGCGCTTTTCTCCGAAAAGTCCTAAGCAGGGCTGGCGGAATTATCTGAAGTACGGAATTTGGGCAGTGTGGCTTTCTGGCGTAATTGTGTGCCATGTGCTTGGCAAGGGCAGCTACACAATTCAGCCGTTTTTTATGACCGACCACGGCATTTCAATTGCAAATATTTATAGCTACGTAATTTACTACGGAATTGTGTTTCTGTTTTTGATTCCGGCGGTTGTTCACGGTAAGCGCGCCAACTGCCACTATATCTGCTGGATGGCACCGTTCATGATTATGGGCTATAAATTCGGCCGTCTGCTTTATCTGCCTCAGCTGAAAATCAAAACACAGCGCGAGTCCTGTATCGGCTGCGGTGCCTGCAGCAAGGCCTGCCCGATGAGTGTTGATGTAAAGAAACTCGTGGCAGACAGTGCCGGCGAAAACAGCCGGATTGGAGAACTCCGCACAGCTGAATGCATTCTCTGCGGTGAATGTATTTCAGCTTGCCCGAAGAAAGTTCTGAACTATAAGATGGGGATAAAATAAGCCTGAATCTATATTGAAAATAAGCAGTCTGAATGTTAAAGTTCAGGCTGCTTAATTTTTTGGGAGTATGAGAATATGCGGAAATTAATCTATAGTTTGTGTCTGCTGTGCATTTTCTGTCTGGCGTTTACGTCATGCGTAAGTATAGAGCCTGATTATTTAATAAAAGCAAAAAGTGATAACGGTTTTATTACTGCTTATCAGGCGCATTTCGCAATAGAGGGCAATTCCATCACTGAAATTTCAGCACACCAATATGAAGATTTAACACTTGGCTCAGATTCAAATTATAAAATGATTAGTGTCGATACATATTCATTCGATATAAAGGCTTCAGGCGGCAACCCGGCAGAATGGGAATATGTGCAGAACGAATATGACAGGACAAGCTATGATGTGCAGTCTCTCATTGAAGATTTAAAACTGATGAAAATTGCATATACCGGAAAGATTTATGTGCTTATTACCACATTTGACGGATACAAGATTATTGAAGCTGCAAATCTTGACGGTAATACACTTATTGATGATTCCTATGCAATATTTAAAAACAATATAAAGCTGGAAAATTCTGATGCCGTTAAACTGAAGCAACTTAGCAGATTCTATAAACACAAATAAGCAGTACACATTGAGCGGCCTAATACGGCAAATTCTGCCTTAGGAATTTGTCCCATAGTAATTTTCTCTTATTAATTAAACGATTAACTTAATTTATATTGGATATATGCAGGAAAACAAGCTTATTTTATCAGGAAAAACATCGAGAAAAATTACGCCGGACATGGTCGGGCTTTTTTTTGAAGACATAAACTTTGCCGCAGACGGCGGCCTTTATGCAGAGCTTATCGAGAACCGCTCGTTTGAAGCCGTAAAAAGCAAGGGCGAAAACCACAATTATGTGCTGAAAGAAGACAATCTTTATGCGTGGCGTTCAATCAACGGCGACGATGACAGCCTTGAGATTTCTTTCAATCAGCCGGTAAGTGAAAACAACCCGCATTATCTGCGTTTCACCGCAAAGCATGATGGCGACGGCTTTGAGAATAAAGCTTATGACGGCATTTCGCTCAAAAAAGGCATGAGCTATAAGCTTTCGTTTTATGCGCGCGAAGTAAAATACCCGGAAGGAAACATAACAGCGTCTGTTGTCAAAGACGGAAAAACATTTGCAAAGGCTGAAGTAGCTTTTGACAACGGGAAAAATCCGCCGAAAGAATGGATGGACACGATTCACGTTGTCTGCGACACGCTTGAATGGAAGAAATACGAAGCAGTGCTTAAAGCCGAAGCCGACGTGCAGGGCGCAAAATTCCAGATTAAGCTTTCAAAGGCCGGTTCTGTAGAATTTGACCTTATCTCGCTTATGCCGGAAGATGCAGTAGCCGGAGTTTTCCGCAAAGACCTTTTTGAAGCACTCAAAGATTTGCACCCTGCTTTCCTGCGCTTTCCGGGCGGTTGTATTGTAGAAGGCACAAGCCTTATGCGCCGCTACCAGTGGAAAAAGACTGTGGGCGCTCTGAAAGACCGCAAGATTATGACGAGCCTTTGGGCTGTGCAGGGCGGCAACACAATCGCCGAATGGGAGATGCAGGACTGCCACTATATGCAGAGCTACGGCATCGGCTTTTACGAGTATTTCCTCTTGTGCGAGCTGCTTTCAAGCGAAAAGCGCAAGTGCAAGCCGGTTCCTGTCGTGAATATCGGCGTTGCGTGCCAGTTCCGCTCTTATGAAACAGTACCAGTTGATTCAGACGATTTTCAGCAGTATGTGCAAGATGCGCTCGATTTAATCGAATTTGCGAACGGGCCTGTAACTTCAAAGTGGGGCAAGCTCCGCGCCGAGATGGGGCACCCTGAAAGCTTCAACCTTGAAATGATTGCCATCGGCAACGAGCAGTGGGAAAGCGGCGCAGTTGATTTAGCGCCGCGCTATCTTGCATTTGAAAAAGCCATTCACGAAAAATTCCCGGAAATCAAGACCCTCGGCACAGCCGGGCCGTTCATCAAAAATGAAATGCATGCGCAGGCTTGGAATTTCTATCATGAAAACGCAAAATCTAACAAGAAGATTGCTTATGTCGTAGACGAGCATTACTACGTAGCGCCGCAGTGGCTTTACGACAATGTGGCGCTTTACGATGATTATCCGCGCGACATTGCAGTTTTTGCAGGCGAATACGCCGCCCACGACGACAATCTTTCTAATTCAGTTGAAGCGGCAGTGGCGGAAGCCGCCATGATGACGGGCATGGAGCGCAACGGCGATTTGGTGAAGCTTGCGTCTTATGCGCCGCTCTTTAACCGCATCGGCCATTCGCAGTGGACGCCAGACATGATTTGGTTTGACGCGGACAAGGTTGTGCTCACGCCGACTTATTACGTGCAGAAGCTTTTCTCTGATTATTCGGGCGTTGAAGCGCTTGAGCTTGACGGGCAGGAAAAGACTTTGCGCGGAAACAAGCTCTATGTTTCAGCAGTAAAAGCCGCTGACGGCAAAAAAATCGTCAAAATTGCAAACGGCAGCGACGAAGCGCAGGCTCTTTCACTTGTTGACAAGAAAGGCGCAGCGATTAAGTGCAGTGCAGAACTTGCAAGTCTTACTGCAAAATCAGGCAAAGCCAAGAAAGTTGTGCCTACAGACGCTGTTGACCTTTCAGCCGGAAACAAAGTGCTTAAAGGCGGAATTATGAGCAATCTTGAGATATGCCAGAAGCGCGCCCCGGAAGAAGTTGCCTTTAAGACCGAAAAAATCTCTTTCGACGGCACTGTCACAATCCCGGCTAAAGCTTTCGTTGTTATCAGCTTTTAGGCAATAGTCAGAAGAAACGGAGAAACTATGAAAACACAATTTGTGCTGCCTTTGATAGGCTTTGGAACTTATAAAGCAACTGAAACAGACGGAAAAGCAAACATTTTGCGCGCGCTTGAAGCCGGTTACCGCTACCTTGATACGGCCGCCTTTTACTTTAACGAAGAAGAAATCGGGCAGGCTGTAAAAGAAAGCGGTATCGCAAGAGAAGAGCTTTTTATTGCAAGCAAAGTCTGGCGCACCGAGCTTGGCTTTGAGAAAACCTTGAAGTCTTGCGAAGAAAGTTTGAAAAAACTAGGCACAGATTATCTTGACCTGTTTCTTGTGCACTGGCCGCGCGCAGACCAAAATTCAGAGTGGAAAGAGCCTTTGATTCAGACTTGGAAAGCGATGGAGCAGCTTTGCGAAGAAGGCAAGGTCAAAGCAATCGGTGTGAGCAACTTTTTGCCGCACCATCTTGAAGTGATTAAACCTATATGGAAGATAAAGCCTGCCGTTGACCAGCTTGAACTTCATGTGGGCTATATGCAGGAAACAGCCTGCCGCTATTGCCGCGAGAACGGCATTCTGCTTCAGGCCTGGAGTCCTCTTGGAAGAGGGCGCGTGATGAATGAGCCGGTTATTGTGGAAATGGCGGATAAGTACAAAGTCTCACCTGCAAAGCTTCTGCTTCAGTTTCTTGTTCAGCAGAACATTTCGGTTATTCCGAAAGCTTCAAGCCTTGAGCGCATGAAGGAGAACCTCGACATTTCAAGCTTTGAAATTGCTGAGAGCGACATGTACTTTTTAAGCTGTCTTCCGCAAATGGGCTGGTCAGGCGAACACCCGGACTTCGTCTTTTCTCAATAGCGTTTTGCTGAAGCCTAATCTACAGATTGGGTATCATCTGGCAAAACGGCGCAGTTTTCATACGAAAACTGCAAGGCGCGTCTTTGTGAACCAGCCTGTTGGGTGAGGCTGGTGCGGCTGTTTAGCGTATGGCTATGTTGCGGATTGACACTTCGTTTTGGAGGCCTTTTTCGCCGAAGTCAAACTCTAGTCGGTAGACTTTTGACCAACTGAACAAACCCTCTGCGTTATACCATTTCTGCTCTCTGTTGCTATATGCACCGTCCTGCATAAAGTCTTTCAGAGGAATACTAATCTTGTGCCATTTGCCGTCAGCAGGAATAGTGTTCTCGTTTTTTGTACATGACCATGGAAGACCAGCTTTGCCAGCTTCAGGAATTTCTGGATTTTTGAAATGGAGCAATAAATTTAAGTTTTTCTGATTAGAACGGACTTCAAATTCCAGCGATTTTCCGCTCTTTACAAGAGAAGTAAAGTCACATTCTTCACCAAATACACACTTGATATATGCAAAACTATCTGCCTTAGGAGCATGTATAAAAGATTCTCCATCAACAGAATCTTTTTTATCGATTCTAAATCTTGTTATATTCCAGCCCTCTGTACTAAGCCCTTTTGCAAAACCGTTTTTGTAGATTGTATAATCACCTGTCTTTTTAGCATTTTCAAACCAGGTAAGATGAGTTTGAGGTTTTAAAGAAGTGTTATAACCCATTGCATTTATAATGTCGGTATTTAAATCTTCAGGAAATTTCGCTTCTATTGCAAGAAGGCTTGGATTATTATAAATTCCAAAAGATTCTCTGTAAGAATGGCTTAGGCGAATAATATTGCGTTCATCCATCCACTTTACCTTAAGACGGTACCAGTTTATACGCTCATCAGGATCTGCATATTCCATACGTACACCATATTCATTACACATAAGAGCCACTCCGCGCTTATTTGCAAATTTAACGGCTTCGTCCAATGGCGTTACAAGAGTTGCTTCGCTGGAATCATTTTTATAACTGTTATATGAATTTTTTACCCAAGTCATTACATTCTGGGGTAACTTCGGCATTTTTTCTTTTGAATACGGAAAAGGAATGTGTCTAACTTCACCCAAGTCGCAATAGTCTGCGCCCTGTGTTGTAAACAAGAATGGTGAATAATCGTGAAAAATCAGGATAATATTATTGTCCTTGTAGTCAGGAAGCTTTAAAAGCTGTGTAACAGAATTCATGTCTTCCGCTCCTACAATCACCGTATGCGTTTTATCAATTTCGCGGATTTTTTTCAAAACATTGCCCTGAATTTTACCCCATTTTGCAACATCGGCTGCGATATTTCCGCTGCTCATATGAGGCTCATTATAAATTTCATATAGAACATATTTGCCGGAATCTTTATAACGCTCCGCAATCTGCGGCCATATTTTCAAAAGAACCTTTTCTATGTCAGGTCTTGTTTTGGTA
>JAEEGH010003681.1_pt1 | contig 39952 bp, 19 predicted proteins | sample 9134181 | NCBI WGS metagenome assembly JAEEGH01 (sample SAMN16246544, study PRJNA631951) | gut metagenome | biome: gut microbiome; feature: rumen; material: DP-attached | host: Bos | place: Iran: Karaj | collected 2018-10 | reverse complement strand
AGGTTCGAGATACCGGCATCCTCGCTCGGGGTGGCCTCGGAATCACGGACCGTCTTCGTGAATATCGCCTTCTTGCCGCCATCGTACAGCGAGTACGTGAGTTCACGCGTAAGTCCGGGCTTGATCTGCTTCGTGGGTACCTGGAAGTACACGTAGCCGCCCTTCGGCACCTTGCGCAGGCTGTCCTTGATTTCTTCTTCGGTAGCGAAATCCGCCTCCATCGCCATACGCACGTTCTTCTTTACCTTGTCCGGGCTCTCGTACAGCACGGAAACTTCAAAGCGGGCGTCCTTCGGCACGGCAGATTCGCGCACGTCGCGAATGTTCGCATTGTTCTGGTAGTATTCCCAGCGGCCGTTGTCGTGCAGAATCACGGTCGAGCCGTTCGAGGTCTTCGCGACGATATCTTCTGCAAAGGAGAACACCGTGCAGGCCGCCAGTGCGACGACTGCAATCCTAAAAGCGCGCATAAAATTCATTTGCATTACCCAAAATCCTGTTTGCGGGCACAAACGCCCTCACGCTCTGAATATAAATAAAAAATGCGGATTTAGCGCCGGATTTAGCGCCGTAAAAGCACAAAAAAGTAAAAATTGGGGATTAAACGGCCCTTTTTCACCCCATTCAACCCCCATTTTGTTACTTTGTACGCAACATATACGTGAAAAAAGCCCGCACAGTGGGGATAAAAAGCCTCATTTTAGGCGCATTCAATCCCCAATTTCGCCCAAAACAGCACTTATCACCCCCTAAAACCGCCACATTTGTTACATTTCCACGCATGGAAGGAAAAATACGATTTGCGCCGAGCCCCACGGGCTACCTGCACGAAGGCCACCTGCTTTCGGCGCTCTATGTGTGGGCGGCGGCACGCAAATGGGGCCTGCAAATACACCTGCGCATCGAAGACCACGACCATGGTCGCGCCCGCCCCGAATACATCAAGAGCATTTACGAAGACCTGGAATGGTTTGGATTCCGGTGGGATTCCCAGAGCATCCAGAGCGCGCGAACAGCCCTCTACGAAGCCGCGCTCGAAGGCCTGCAGAAAAAGGGACTCGTGTACCCGTGCTACTGCAGCCGCAAACAGCTGGAAGCAGAAAACCCCAAGAGCGAGACCGGCGAAATCGTTTATCGCGGGAAGTGTTTCCTGCGTCATACCGAAGCCTTGCACAGCAAGGCAAGAACCTCCATGGACACACTTGTCGCTTCGCGGCTGCGGTGTAACGAGCAACCGCACAACCTGCGCATCGTAATTCCTGACAAAGTAATACACTGGCACGACATGCGCCTCGGCGACTTCAATGAGAATCCGAAACTGCAATGCGGCGACTTCCCTATCCGTGACCGCGAGGGGCAATGGACATACCAGTTCGCCGTATGCGTCGACGATATTGAGGAAGGAATCACCCACATCGTGCGCGGCGAGGACATTCGCAGTTCAACCGCAAGGCAAATCGCCCTCATGCGCCTGCTCGGGCGCGAGACTCCCCCGCTATACCTGCACCACCCGCTTATCGTGGACCCCGCAGGCAAAAAACTTTCCAAGCGGGAACGCGCCCACAGCCTGCGGCAGGACCGCGATGCGGGCGTTACCGCCGGGGAAATCCTGGGCAGGGTATGCCACAAGGCGGGTTTTCTGGGGAACATCACCCCGCTGAGCCTTGAAAATGCCATTTCGATTGTAGAACAATCCCTGTAAACTTGCCTAAACAGCAAAAAATCTTATATTCTTAATATGCCGCAAGCAACACAAGTGTCTACCGTGAAGAAGATATGCGAAGAAGCCGCCCTTTTCGAAAACAAGGACAGGCTGTTGCATTTTTCTATCAAGAACGAATTCCAGACACCCCTGCTGCTTGAAGCCGGAGACGCCTTCTACGACAGGTGGCTCCATTCCGGCACGCCTATCCCGCTGGATACGTTCCTTCCCGAATCGCAGACATTCACCGCGAAGCAGAAACAGGAACGCGAGCAAATCCTTTCCACCGTGTTCCGAGAAAAGCGCCAGGATTTCGGGAAGTCCGACCTCTACCTGCTCCTCGGGTTCCTCAAGTGGGACGGCAACGCGCTCGCACCGAGCCTGCTCGTCCCTATCGACGTGGATGCCAAAGGCAAGTCGCTCACGCTTTCCAAGACGCTCCCGATGGAAAACATCGTGTTGCGCGAACGCATGCCCGACATCGGGCTTCCGAGCGCCGAAGACGCGATAGTCAACGGGCAGTTCAGCATATCGCTCTACTTTTCGCTTTTTGAAAAGGCCGTCTCGACCGAGCGCAACTGGAAATTCACCCGCCACGGCATCTGCCTTGCCTTCCTCAACTCGAGCAGGCTTAGGCTCAAGAAATGCATGGAGGATTTCCACAGCGAAAAACGCATTGCGGCGAACTCCTTCCTGAATTCCCTCCTCGACGACGAAGGGTTCCAGATCAAGGAATCCGTATTCGACGATGCAGATTTTGACCAGATATTCAACCCGACCGAGCACCACTTCCTCTACACGACGGATTCGCATACCACGAAGGTAACGATAGACGCCCTGCAAGAAAGCACGCTCGGCTATGCCATACAGACGCTGCCCGGCACGCAAAAGATGCGAGTCGCCGCGAACATCGTCGCCGAGACACTCGCCCAGGGCAAAAGCACGCTGGTCGTTACCCGCCGCAACCTGAGCAGGCAGGCATTCTTGCAGGAATGGGACCCGCAGTTCCGCCAGTTCAGCGGACCCGAACGCGACACGCTGGTCGAACAGGTGAACGAGGCGAGGAACTATTTCCGCTCTTACTACAAGTCCATCAACCAGGTTGTCGAGCCCAGCAATACGAGCCTCACGAACGTGCTCAAGGAATTCGCCTTCACGCCGAAAGTGCGGGCCAAGTTCGTGGATTCCATATTCCAGGAATCGAGCGCGCTCGACTACGAACGCTTCAACCAGTTGCGCAACACGCTTGAACAGATTGTCGCCCTGTACTTCAGCCAGAACGGCATCACCGCGCGCAAGACTTTTGAAAACGTGAAGGTCGCAGACCTCACTCCCGAAAAGAAGGCCGAGATCGAAGCCATACTCCAGACTGCCGAAGAGAAGGCACGCGCGCTCAGCCCGCTGATTGAACTTTTCGAGAAAGAAAAATTCTTCCCCACGGGCGTCTACCTCAACGTTCTTGCCGATGTCATCGAACTCATCCGCAACAACTTCGACGCGCAGACTCCCGAATTTGAAGACTGGGACCTCAAGTCCTCCAGCTGGAGCGCCTACCAGGATACTCTCCGCGCGCTCCCCGAAGCAGGTGACAGCTGGGTGCGCTACCACAGGCAGACATCCGACATCTACACCGAAGATGCCATCGACGAGAACATCCTCTCGTTCCGCGACGAATTTGCAGAAAGCCTGAAGACAACGCTCAAGGGGCTTTCGGACCGTTACCGCAGTTCCAGAAGGCGCCTCATGAAGGTGCTCAAGAACCCGAAAGAAGTCACGTCGGACGCGCACCTGCTCGACCTTATCGACACGCTCCTCGAGCTGCAAGACAACAAGCGCGCCTACAAGGACACGGCGGTCCTCGGGAACCATCTGCTCGGCAAAGACTGGCTCTACGAGAAATCGAACTGGGTAAGCCTGAACAAGAAGATTACCTACCTCTACGAATTCCGGGAAAAATTCAAGGATGCACCGCAGTTCGACCTGATGCTCACCGTTCTCGGGCACTGGCACAAGATCAAGGCGATTCTCCCGCAATTAGACGAATACGGGAACACCCTCCAGGAACTGCTTTCTACAACGCGTTCGCTTTCGCAGGCATTGAACCTCACGACACCGCTCGAGAGCCTCACCTTCGAAAAATGGCTTGCGCAGATTGCCACCTGGCGCGAAAACTGGAACAGCATCGATTCTCACATTGAACTTTCCGTACTGTTCCAGAAGGTCGCAGAACTCGGGTGCACGAGCCTCGTACGCTACCTGCAGAACCCGGGCGCCATCAACGAAGAAATCGTGAAGGCCTGCACCTACAACTGGGCAGGCACGCAGATACAGAAGATTGGCAAGGCGAACCCAGAACTGTTCGCGAAATCGCCCAAGGCCCATTCCCAGCTGAGCAAGCAGTACCGCACACTGCTCGACCAGTTCTGCAACGCGAACTTCCGTGAAGTCCATGCCATTGCCGACACGGGCAAGCTCGCCATACTCAGTATCGACGAGGCGTTCTCGCTCAGCAAGGACAGGCAGTTCGATACCGTGATTCTGCTCGATGCGGACTGCATCTCGGTCGCAGAGGCAATCCCGCTCGTGCTTCTTGCAAAAAAGACCATCCTGGTCGGGAACCCGCACGTGCCCACCATCGAGCAGCACGCCTACGACGCGTTCCTCGACGTGGCTCCCCCGCACACGACGTTCTTTATGGAAAATATCATGACGGCTACGCTCCGTCGCGGTATTCCCACGCGCGAACTCTGGCACTCGGAATTCTACACAAACCCCACGCTCTTCCAGTTCGCGAACTCGCATATCTACAACGGCGGCATCAAGCAGTTCCCGCTCCCGTTCAAGAGCAAGGCCAAGAACTGCCAACTGAAAGTTATTGCAGACAAGGTTCTCGATATCGCGAAGGCAGCCGTCCAGCATGCCGAAAAGCACCCGGGCCAGACCCTTGGAATCATCGCATTCAGCGAGGACCGCTGCCACGAAATCGAAACGGCAATCAGCACGCTCGCTGAAAAGTCCGCAAAGAAATCGTTCTTCGTGCAGTCGGAGATGCCCATCAGTTTCTACGTGAAGACTCCCGACCGCGCCGTAGACCGCTACCGCGACGTGATATTCATTTGCGCCGAAAACGAGGGCATAGACAAGATTACGGCAGACCGCAAGTTCGCCGTATGCACGACGCTTGCGCGCAACGAGACGGTTACCTTCATCACGAAGCAAGACCTCGCCATGCAAAAAACGGCAAAGCCCTCGATTTTCTGGGACTGGATCAGCTACCTGCAGGGCAAATCGGATGACGCACCCGCCGAATCGCACATCGCAGATTCAGAACTCCGCGAACAGGTCATGGACTTGCTGAAGCGCGAGAACATCAATGCGGAGGAAAGTTTCTCCGAAGGCGGCATCCCGGTCGGGCCCGTCGTGGTGGACGCGAACAACGCAAACCGCTTCCTCGCCGTCATCGAGGACGACTGTACCAGCGAGCGGTTCCGCGAATCCGTGGAAGACCGCGAATACATCCGCCCGATAATACTCCGCCAGCTGGGCTGGAAGGTTATTTCTATCTGGACTCCATTCTGGTACCTCTCGTACAACGACGAGACAAGCCACATCGTAACGACCATCGCGATTGAGCAGAGCGTGGCCCCGCCGCCACCCGAAGAATCCGAAACGGGCGATGCGACAAACGACGGCAACGAGCCCGAGGTAACGGCAGTCCCGTACCAGGCCGTTCACCCGAAAATCGAGGGAACGACGCACGACAAGCCGATTGCCGAACTTGACTGCATTGCGCTTATTGTGCAGATGAAGTTCTACGTGGACCACGAGGCGCCTATTCACGAAGAGATGCTGCTTTCCCGCCTGCTGGAGCTACACCACGTGGACCGCGCAGGCCCGAAGATTCTGCAGGCATTGAACGACGCCATCAAGCAGGGTTGCCAGAGGCACAAGTTCATCAAGACCGGCAAGTTCTTCTATTCTACGAAGAACCTGCCCGTAGTGCTACGCGACAGGAGCATGCGCCCCGATAGCGAGCGCAGGTTCACCTACGTCTCGCCCGAAGAACGCGCCCTCATACCGACGAACCTGGACGACTTCGCCGTAAAGCAGTTACTAGGATTACTGTAAAGACAACTCGTCACACGGAAAAGCCGAAGGCCATCCCTCGTCACACCGAAAAGCCGAAGGCCATCCATCGTCACACCGAAGTGCCGAAGGCACAAGTGTGTCCACAAGCCTTGCGCATGGACGCCCTTGTCAAATGAGTGCAATGGACACACTTGCCTTGCTACGCAAGGCTGCGGTGTGACGGCTGGTCTTGCTGCGCAAGGCTGCGGTGTGACGCAGTATGAGATGAAAAAATGACCGATTTGGCTTATTTTCGCGTTTTCGGCGTATTATATATAGGAGGTCCCAATGGGCAAAAAAGCGTACAACTATATACTTTTCAGTCGAAAAAACGGTACTCTCTACATAGGAGTTACAACAAACCTAAAAAAACGGATTTCGCAGCACAAGGAAGGAATTCACGAAGGTTTTACCAAAAAATACAACGTAACAAAGCTTGGATACTTTGAAGAACATCAAAGCATCATCGAGGCTATTCAGCGAGAAAAATTTCTGAAGAAATTTTCACGGAAAAGGAAAATCAACCTGATTGAAAAAATGAACCCCAACTGGGACGATCTATTCTATCAACTTTAAACCACATCCCTCGTCACACCGAAGTGCCGAAGGCCATCCGTCGTCACACCGAAGTGCCGAAGGCACAAGTGTGTCCACTAGATTTACGCATGAATGCTCTTGTTGAATGAGTGCAATGGACACACTTGCCTTGCTACGCAAGGCCGCGGTGTGACGGCTGGTCTTGCTGCGCAAGGCCGCGACTAACGAAAGCAATTTACCTTAGTTTAACTACGAGCGCGTTGATGTTATAAACGGAAAGTTCGCGAGCCTTGTCGTCGGCGGCCTTCTTCGTGGTCCAGCCACCGCCACGCAGCTTGTAGAACGGGGCATCGAACACCACGTTGATGTTGTAGCCGGTCGCGGCAGAAATCTGCGCCCTGCGGCGCTGAGCGGCATCAAAGTCACCCACGGCTTCGAACTGGAGCACGTAGAGCCCATTGCCCTTCGAATCCTTCGAGTCCTTCTTGCCCGGAACCGCCGAATTCACGTTGGTCGTATCGCGGAGCGATGCGCTGAGTTCGGGCTTGTATTCCTTGCCACGGAAGAGGGAATCGATATCGGTAGGTTCGCCCGCCCACACGAGGGTCGAGAGAGCGCACACAAACAGGCTAATTGCAATCTTTCGCATACCCATAATTTAGAAAAAAAGAGCCCCGCCCAAAGGCGGGGAATTCATAATGGGTCGCAGTGATGTGGCGACGTGGCTATTTCACCACGCCCTTGCCGCGTTTAACACCCCAGACCTCGGTCAGTTCCTTCTTGGCCTTCTTGCCCTTGTCGCCAAGCTTCACGTAAGACGAGTACTTGGTGATGTAGGCGCCGGTACCCACCAGACGGCGGTTTTCCGAAAGCATGTTCCAGGCAATGAAGAAGTTACGCGGGTTCTTCACGCAGTCGCCCATGCCATCCGGAGTGGTACTCGGGTCCGGCGAGAAGAACTTGTCGTTACAGCTGATCCTACCACTCTGGCGGGCAACAAAGTTACCCAGGTTGGTGAAGTACTCCACTTCGTAGTTGAAGAACACCTCGCTCTTGTCGAGAGCGGCATACTCGTCGCTAGACCCGATAATGGAGCCCATATCGGACTGCACAAAGTGACCGAGCGTACCCGGATGGTCCGCCTTTACCTTATCCATGTTCTCGCTCGTCTTCACCGGGAACACCTGGCCAACCGGCATATCAGGCGTTACCCTAGACGGGTCTGCAATGTTGTACGAAATCGTGGTCACGTCAATCTTTGCGTCACCCACGACCTGCACCCACGGCGACGGCAGGCGGTTTATCGCATTGTAGTTCGTCGGAGAGTTCCAGGCCCAGGTGGCATCGTCTGCAGAGCGGAGGGTGTCTGCACCCGGAGCGGCGCCGTTCGAGGTATCGGCCCAAATCAGCTTGTCGGCACGGAAGCGGATGTAGTCGCCCACGTGCGGAGTCGGGTTGGCAGGGTCAGCGTTGTAGTAACGGATATTGAGCGTATCCTTCTTGTTCTGCGGAATACCCTGCGACGTCACATGGAGGTAACGAGCAGATTCGCTCGCGATATCGATAGCGGAATTCAGGTAGTAGCTGAACGCCTGCGAAGCGCTCGTCGCATCCAGCACAGACACCGGCTCAGAAATAATAATCCTCACCTGGTCATAAACGCCACCGTCCGTTTCGGTAGAAGCGCGTGCCGAAAGGATAACCGGAGCCATGCGGTCGGTAAGGCCCTTCTCGAAGAAGGTCTTCACCGGCCTACCCTTCCATTCGTATTCAGTGAACGAGGCAATCTTGTTGTCCGGATTCACGAGCGTCTTCACATCCTTGGTAAACGCATCGTCTACGGCAAACACGAGCGTACGGCCACCATCGGGGCTGCGGTCAAAAGCGTTCTTGACTGTAGCCGCATCAAACTGCGACGAACAGAACATCTCGGTATCGCGCGAGTTGTTCGAAATGCCCATCTCGTACGGGTTAATCTTTTCAAGATTGTTCTCGTCGAAGCTCAAGCAGATGTACTTCGGAATAGAATCCGGGTGGATTGCACGGTCATAGATAATAGCCATCGAATCGGCCTTACCGTCAAGGTAAACGGTCGATGCGTTATGGAATTCAGACGGAATATTCATCTCGCCAATCGGAGCACCCTTCACGTCGAACATATCAACGATAAGCGGCATCGGTGCAGGCGGCTTATAGAAGTGCATGTTACCATAGGGAGCAGCAATTGCGTTATTGTCGATCGCGCCCACAATCATGGAGGCTGCCGTGGTCGAGTACTCGACACTGCTACGGATACGTATAAGCGCCACGCCATCGATAAACTGGCTCACCTGCGCCGCAATACCGGAGGACGCATCGATGACATCGACAGGGAACGTGCATTCCGTGCAGAGGCTGTTAGTTATCGGGTTCATCGCGATAACATAGAAGTCTACGTCGGAACTTACCCAGTGGAAGTATTCATCGCCATCCTCGTCCACATCGGGATCCTGCACAATCGGATTCCAGGTAAGCACATTGCCCAGAGAATCCTTCGTGGCAGGTTCAGCAAACGTGATCGTCGGGGCATAGAACGTGAGTTTTGCGGAGGTATTGCCCACAGAGGCGGTCACTTCCTGCGTACCGCTTGAAAGGCCAGCCAGCGGCACCTCGACCCACAGGGTGTCGATACCCGTAGAATTCACGGTACCCAGATACGGATTACCCAGCGGAGTCACATCGGCAGGGTCATTCGACGCATAGAGTGTTGCGCCTGCCGTAAGTGCGAGCGAGTAGTTCTGGCCCGGAGCCGAAATCAAGTCTACGCCGCCCTGGTCATCGGGTGCAGAAACGTACACCGGAATGCGGGTGCCCGCCATGGCCTTATCAATAAACTTCCACTTGGTTCCGGTATTGTACGCAGCCGCTTCCTTATCGACGTTATCGAACACCACGTCACGGGAAACAATACCGAGGTTACCCTTGATACGGAAGCTGTAGTAAGTCTTCTTGCCTTCAACTTCAATAACCAAGCGGTAAGAGCCCGGAGCGAGACCGGTAATCTTGTCGGGGTACACGACCGGGACCTTCGGGTTGGTAAGGTCAATGCCGCCATGAACCACAGTGCCATAACCAAGAGCGGCACAATCGGCGCAATTCGCGGGAGTCTCGCCCTTACGGGTTGTTATAGAATAGCTTATCTGCGTCGAAATATCGTTGCCGCATTCGCGCGTGACTTCCTGGGTCGAATTACCAGCTGTACCCAAGGCAACGGAGGCGCAGTCGCCACCGCCGGACTTTTCGAAGCAGATGTTCATCTTGAGGCCACCATCAGTCGTCTTCGTTGCATCGAAGTCAAGACCCGTGGACTGCTTGATGTACATGTTCGTCTTGATAATCACGTTCGTCATGGTCCTGCGGCGGTCGCAGAAGAAGATGTCGATATCGTAATCCTGGCCAGGAATGAGGAAGTTCGCGCCATACTTGGTATTTAGGTTCTTGAGCACCACGTGGCCCGGAGCGGCAAGGTGGGCACCGCCGTTATCCACAGCAAGCTTCTTATTGATAAACACCCAGATGTCGTCGTCACCGCGGAAGGTGAATTCCTGCGTCTCATTGTAGGTAAAGGTCGCATGCGACTGGAAGCAGTACTGCTGGTTACGCAGCAACTTCTTGTTGCCGTTCATCTTCTGCCAGTCTTCGCGGACACCCCAGTTCCAAACCGGAGGTGCAGAACCTTCATGGAATTCATGCGTAGCACCGCAATCGATGCCGCCGGACCAGCCCGCAGTATTGCAGTAATGGTCGAAAGCCTTGACCGTATCGTAGAGCGGCACCGGGGCGGCAGCTTCTCTCTTCGTTCTTGCTGCCGGAGTCGGGCCCATCCTGACACCATCAATCACGACAACGCCGGCATCACCGAAGGCGCCACTGGTAACCGTAGCGGCCTCGGTGCCATACGTGTACGAGGCATAGTCTTCAGGCCATTCCAGCGGGTAGAAACCGCCGGAGAATGCACAGCTCGTGGAGTCGGCATTGCACCCGCTCTTCGACAGCGGGTTACCGGCCAAGTCGTAGTGCGTAGAATCGGAATCGAAGCCCCAGCGGGTATCCTTGCCGTAATGACGGAAAGGCATGTCGTAGCACTGCATCTCGTTCTTGCCAGCAACATAGTTGAACATCGCATGGAAGTTCGCCTCGGCCTCGGCAGCAGTGTTACCAAAGCACATCTGGGCATCGGGAGAACCGGAATAGACAGGCTTGCCGTCGGCACCCAGGTCTTCCTTGACCAAGCCCGTGAATACGCCCACACACTGGCCCGGGCCCACAGGGTTTCCGTCAGAGGTAAAGGCGCTGTTCAGGGATTCATCGGTATCGTAGATAATAGCCGCAAGCGTAAACGAGCAGGTACCCTCCACATCGGGGTACTCGGTGTACCAGCCGCCGGAACCGTCATCGGGCCACACGGCGTCGTCCGGGATAAAGAAAACCGTCGTGGTAGAATAGATATCGTACAGCATCGAAAGGTCGATCGGGTCCGCGTCGGCATCGTCATCCCACATGCCGTTCATGCCCAACTGGACATCCGGTGCATTCTTCAGGTAAAGGACAACATCGGAAGGAGCCGTATCAAACACCATGTAGTGCCAGCCGCAGTAGTCCGGCGAGGGAATCATGGCCGTATCCTTCCTGACTCCGTTCTTGGTATACGAAATCATCAGGTCATCGGACTGCCATTCCTTCTCTTCGGGGAGCAGCACGTAAAAGAACTTCGCATCGGGAGCCGTACTGCCGACATAAGTCTTGCCAGGGTTCAGGACATCTTCCGTTATATAGACCAGGCCATCATCGGAAGTCGGGCACGGAAGAGTCGTCAGGTTGGCACGTGCATTGGCATCGTAGGGGTTTTGGACCATCCACGTCGTGTCGGTCACGATAAAACTGGTCATGCCCGAAGACATGCTGTTCGTGATACTAAACTTGGAGGCATAGTCCGGAGCGCCAATAGTCGACAGATCCACCTCGAAAAAGCCCTCGGCATTCCTCTCGGTAATCGTCTTTGCACCCGCGGCATTGTTCTGCCCCGTAAATATCGCCTGAGTCCAGTCGCTAGGAGCCCTAAAAAGCGCCGTACCCATGCAACCGGCAAAAGCCCCCTGCACCCCTGCAAGGAGCATCGTAATACCCAATACAAGCCCTATGTTATAGGTTCTATGCTTCATATTCTACATCCATGTTGGTATGGTATATTTGGTTCAAATTTACTTTTTTTCAGGGCACAAAAAAAGCCCCCTTTTCAAGGGGCTTAAGTATTATCACGCAATTTTAGCGATGTAAGTTTTTCGTGAGATTCCAGGGCTACTTGATAACGCCCTTGCCGCGTTTCACGCCCCAGACCTCGGTCAATTCCTTCTTCGCCTTCTTGCCCTTTTCGCCAAGCTTCACGTAAGACGTGTACTTGGTGATGTAGGCACCAGTACCCACCAGACGGTGCTTATCCGAAAGCATGTTCCAGGCGATGTAGAAGTTGCGCGGATTCTTCACGCAGTCACCCATGCCATCCGGAGTGGTGCTCGGGTCGGCAGAGAAGAACTTGTCGTTGCAGTAAAGCTTGCCGCTCTGACGGGCAACGAACGCACCCAAGTTGGTGAAGTAGTCCACTTCATAGTAGAAGTACACCGTTGACTTGTCGAGTGCCGCATACTCATCGCTAGACCCGATGATGGAACCCATATCGGACTGCACGAAGTGGCCAAGCGTACCCGGATGGTCGGCCTTCACCTTTTCCATGTTGTCGTTCGTCTTCACGGGGAACACCTCGCCAATGGGGGTTTCCGGCGTCACCTTGGAGGGGTCGGCAATCTGGTAGGCAACCGTGTTCACGTCAATCTTAGCATCACCCACGACCTGCACCCACGGAGACGGCAGACGGTCCGTAGCATTGTAGTTCGTCGGAGAGTTCCAGTGCCAATCAGGGTCAGTCGCCTGACGGAGCGTATCCATACCCGGAGCGACTCCGTTCGAGGTATCCGCCCATACCACCTTGTCGGCACGGAAGCGGATGTAGTCACCCACGTGCGGAGTCGGATTGTTCGGGTCGGCGTTGTAGTAACGAATGCTCAGGGTATCCTTCTTGGGCTGCGGCACACCCTGCGCCGTCACGTGAATGTAACGTGCAGATTCGCTCGCGATATCGATAGCGGAGTTCAGGTAGTAGCTGAACGCCTGCGTACCGACAGAAGCATCAAGCATCGACACCGGTTCGGAAATCACGATCTTCACCTGGTCGTACACACCACCATCAGTTTCGGTAGAGGCGCGTGCCGAGAGAATAATCGGAGCAATGCGGTCGGTAAGGCCCTTCTCGAAGAAGGTCTTCACCTTTTTCCTCTTCCATTCGTATTCCGTGAACGAGGCAATCTTGTTGTCCGGGTTCACGACCGTCTTCACTTCCTTACTGAACGGTTCATCCACGGCGAACACGAGGGTACGGCCACCGTCCGGGCTCCTGTTGTAAGCCTGGCGAACCGTAGCGGAGTCGAACTGCGAAGAGCAGTACATTTCCTTGTCCTTCTGGTTATTGGAAATGCCCATCTCGTACGGGTTGATCTTCTTGAGGTTACGGTCGTCGAAGTTCAAGCAGATGAACGTCGGCACAGAGTCCGAATGAATCTGGCGGTCATAGATAATCGCCATGGAGTCAGCCTTACCGTCAAGGTACTTTGCCGTCTCGTTGTGGAATTCAGCCGGGACGTTCATTTCGCCAAGCGCTTCGCCCTTCACGTCAAACATGTCGACAATGAGCGGCATCGGTGCAGGCGGCTTGAAGAAGTGCATGTTGCCGTAAGGAGCCGCAATTGCATTGTTTTCAATGGAACCGACAACCATCGAGGCGGCATTGACTTCGTACTCGACGTTACTGCGGATACGTACCATACCCACGCCATCGACAAACTGGGCAATGTCACCCACGATACCATTCGAGGCATCAATGATGTCGATGGGGAAATTACATTCCGTGCAGAGTGCGCCGGTAACCGGGTTCATCACGATAACATAGAAGTCCACATCGGAACCCACCCAGTGGAAGTATTCCGTGACGCCATCTTCTTCGAAGTCCGGATCCTGCAGGATCGGATTCCAGGTGAGCACATTGCCCAGAGAATCCTTCGTGGCAGGTTCAGCAAAGGTGACCGTCGGAGAATGGAACGTGATGTTAGCCGTGGTGTTGCCCACAGATGCCGTTACCGGGAAGTCCGAGGCAGTAAGGCCAGCCAGCGGGACCTCGAGCCAGATAGTATCGATACCTGTCGCATTCACGACACCCGAATAAGGCGACGGAAGCGGAGTCACATCGGCAGGATCGTTAGACGCATAGAGCGCCACACCCGCAGAAACATTGAGCACATAGGACTGTCCCGGAGCGGAGAGAAGGTCAACTCCACCATAGTCATCGGGTGCAGAGATGTAGACCGGAACACGCGTCCCCGCCATGCCATCACCCACAAACTTCCACTTGGTGCCAGAATTGTAAGCGGCGGCTTCTTCGTCGACGTTCACGAATTCGACATCCCTAGTGACAATGCCCAGGTTACCCTTCACGCGGAACTGGAAGTAGTTCTTCTTGCCGTTGACTTCGACATACAGACGGTAGGAACCAGGAGCAAGACCGGTAATCTTGTCGGGGTTGACGATAGGAACACGCGGGTTAGCAAGGTTGATACCACCGTGCACGACACCGTTTATACCGGCAGTCGGGCCATACGGAAGCGCAGCACAGTCACCACAGCCTGCCGGGGTTTCACCCTTACGCGTCGTAATGGAATAGGTGATATTCTGGTCAATTTCATCACCGCATTTTCTGGTCTTTTCCTGACCGGTACCGCCACCGAGAGCGACAGCAGCACAGTCACCACCACCAGAAGTTTCCACGCAGATATCAAGCTTGAGGCCGCCATCCGGATTCTTTTCGGTCTGGAGGTCGACACCCGTAGACTGCTTGATGTACATGTTCGTCTTGATAATCACGTTACTCATCGTAGTACGACGGTCACAGAAGAAGATGTCAATCGGATAGTCCTGGCCCGGAACAAGGAACCCTGCACCGTAAGTAGTATTGAGGTTCCTCAGCACAACGTGGCCCGGAGCAGCAAGGTGAGCACCACCGTTATCCACGGCAATCTTCCTGTTGATGAACACCCAGATGTCGTCGTCACCACGGAACGTGAATTCCTGAGACTCGTTATAGGTAAACGTTGCGTGAGATTCGAAGCAGAAGTGCTGGTTACGCACTTCACCCGGCTTGAGTGTACCATCCAGACCCCAACGCTGGAATCCAGGCTGGCAATAATCACCCCAGCACCAAAGGTCGGGGCTAGTGAACTCGCTACCGTCAGCAAACAGGCCCTGGCATTCCTTACCCGTCGGCCAACCCGGAGTCTTGCAGTAATAGTCAAGTTCCACACCGAGCGCTTCAACGGCATTGTTCGGCACGGGGCCAGCAGCCTCGCGCTTCGTTCTTGCTATGGCAAGCGGGCCAGCAAGCGTCGGAACACCGTTGATATTCAAGGTAACCACGCCAGCATCGGTAGAATTTTCAAGCGGAGAGAAACCGCCGACAAGGCCATTCGTAACAGCGGAGTCAGAATCGTAACCCCAGCGGGTATCGTTACCGTAGTGGCGGAACGGCATGTCGTAGCACTGCACTTCGTTCATGCCGGGCACATAGTTGAACAAGGCCAAGAAGTTCGTCGCAGCCACAGTTGCACCACCGAAGCAAGCTGTAGCAGCAGCAGAACCGGAGAAAACGGGCTTGTTATCGGGGCCAAGGTCTTCCAGAACCAGGCCATGCTGGACACCCACGCAGGCTTCAACGCCGGCGGGAGACTGTCCCTTGGCGGAACCACAGCAGTCAGAGAACGCCGTGTTCAAGCTCATGTCGGTATCGTAGATAACGGCAGCGAGGCTGAACGAGCAACGGCTATTGTCACCTGCTTCAGGAATACCGGGGTCGGAATCCCACCAACCGGCATGGTCTTCGTCGGGCCAGTCGTTATCGTCGGGGATAAAGTACAGGTTGTTGCCATACATACCGAAAAGCAAGGACAAGTCAATCGGGTCGGCCACATCGTCGTCATCCCACAGGCCGTTCATACCCAGCTGCTTGGTCGGGTCGTTCTTCAGGTACATGTAGGCATCGGAAGGAGGCTGGTTGAACACCATACCGAACCATCCGCACATATTCTTCATCGGAGTCAGGGCGGTATCCTTCTCGACGCCCCTCGCATTGGTGTAATGGATCATCAGGTCGTCGGACTGCCACTGCTTTTCTTCGGGAACAAGCACATAGAAGTACTTTGCATCGGGGGCGTAGCTGCCCGTGTAGGTAAAGCCGGAGCGGCGCGGGTCTTCGGCCACGTAGACAACGTTGCCTTCACCGGGGCAATCAAGGGTGGCATTGTTCGTGGGCCAGTTGGTGTCGCTGGTGTTTGTCGCATTAAAGGCAAACTTGGAACCATTGATAATCTGAAGGCCAACACCCGAAGCCTTGTTACCTATGGCAAAACCCGGACTCTGGTTGTCCGTAATCCCAAGGTTGGCAAGGTTGTATTGGAAATAGCCTTCGTCATTCAATGTCATTGTCTTAACGGTATTGACGTTTTTACCGCCAATAACGGCACTTGTCCAGTCATCGGGAGCCTTCAAGTAGACTATACCCTTACATGTGTTAGACTGCGCCATTACCCCCTGCACCCCTGCAAGGAGCATCGTGAAACCCAATACAAGCCCTGTATGAGAGGTCTTATGTTTTTTCATAGCTTTTTCTTCCATTTTGGTTCTCCAGCCAAAGCATAGCAAAAAGACAGCGGCCTCTTGCGATGCCACACCGCCTTGAAATTTATCCTTTTTTTTGAAAAAAGGCAAATTTTTTTTGAAATATTTAATATCACAAAGGGGCATTATGGGCATTTTTGCGTGATTTAAGCCCCATTTTGTGTAATTTTTAGATTACAATGGGGCCGGATCGACAAAAAGGGCCCCTCTACGGCCACTTTAGGGTCTATTTGTTCACTATTTTTCTATAATGTGGATGTTGGCACATGCCGCAAATTTGAGACTATATTTATAGTAGGCCGTACGGAGATTTTTATGCAGGATTTGGACCAGACTATCGTTACCCCGGGCAAGACCATCAAGTTCGAAAAAATCGAACTGCGTCCGCACCTCATAATCCTGTACCCCCAGACCCAGTTCAAGCAGATTCCCCTCCCGAAAGGGACGATTACCCTCGGGCGCGGGCAGGATGTAGACATCCGCCTCGACGACGAACTCGTGAGCCGCAGGCACTGTTCCATCACCTTCGACGGGATCCGCGTGACCGTGCGCGACCTCGGGAGCACGAACGGCACGTTCGTGGATGGGGAGTTTGTGAGCGAGAAGGAACTCGATTCCGACAACCGCCTGCAACTCGGCAAGATGGTGATGAAGGTGGAATTCAAGGACAAGAGCGAAGAAGCGATTGACAAGGCACTCTACGAGGCAGCCACAATAGACCCGCTCACCAAGATCAGCAACCGCAGGAACTTTTTTGACCGGAGCCTCGGCGAACTCGCACTTGCCCGCAGGAACGGTTACTTTGTACATACCATCATGGTGGATGCCGACCACTTTAAGCGCGTGAACGACACCTGGGGCCACCAGTGCGGCGACATGGTGCTTAAGGAAATCGCACGAATCCTGAACGAGGAAAAACGCGAATGCGACCTGCTCGCCCGCTACGGCGGCGAGGAATTCCTGCTTTTGCTCGCGGGGATTAGCCCCGAAGACGCAAAGAAGAGTGCGGAACGCCTCCGCAAGGCAGTCGAGGCACACAAGTTCTCGTGGAAGGACACGGTTATCCCGGTAACGATTTCGCTCGGGCTGTGCAGCCGCGAGGGCGAGGCTATCGGGAAAATCGAGGAACTGATTGCCGAGTGCGACCGCCTGCTGTATGTCGCCAAAGAGGGCGGCAGGAACCAGGTAGCCTCGTAAGCAACCTTTTATTTTACTAAATTTGCGTAAACGCATATAGCTCGGCTCGGCAATGCCAACGCAAGCGTTGTCGCTGCTCTCGCCTTTTGCTATATTTGGGCGCCGAAATGACGAAAGTTTATTCCGAGCGCCTCAATTCCTTCGGCACCGCGAGCATCCCGAAACTGGTCTTGCAGTTCTCGGTCCCCTCCATCATCAGCATGATGGTGAACGCCCTATATAATATAGTGGACCGCTTCTTCGTGGGTCAGGGCGTCGGGAGTCTCGGCATCGCGGGCATCACGCTCTGCTTCCCCATCTGCCTGTTCATCATGGCCATGTCGATGATGATTGGCGTGGGCGGCAACACGCTGTTCGCCATACGCCTCGGGCAAAAGAAGTACATTCAGGCAAGCATCATCCTGAACAATTCGTTCTCGCTGCTGTTGCTGATGGCTGCAAGCACGTTTACCCTCGGCGAAATATTCATGGAGCCCCTGCTCAAGCTGTTCGGTGCCAGCGACCAGACGCTCCCCGTGGCAAGCAGCTATATGCGTATATTGCTTTGCGGCGCATTCTTCCAGACGGTCGCCCCCGGCATGAACCATTTTATCCGTAGCATGGGCCACCCGAAAACCGCGATGTTCCGCGAAGTCATCGGTGCCGTCACGAACATCATTCTTGACTGGCTATTCATCATGAAGTTCCACTGGGGCATCGAGGGCGCCGCATGGGCGACCATCTGCTCGCAGCTGGTTTCGGCATCGCTCATCACGCAGTTCTTCGTGAAGAAAGAGACGCCTATCCGTATACGCTGGCGACACATGAAACTCAAGTTCGCCTACGTGCGGAAGATTATCATCCTCGGCATTCCGCCTTCAATTATGCAGGTATGCAACAGCCTGATGAACGCCATCCTCGCCTGGAGCCTCACCACCTACGGGAACATCAGCCTGCACGACACGGGTGCGCTCTCCGGCGGCGACATGGCAATCTCCGCCTTCGGTATCGTGAACAGCATCGCATCGTTCATATTGCTCCCGCTGCTCGGTTTTGTGCATGGTACGCAACCGATTATCGGGTACAACTACGGCGCACGCCTCAATACCCGCGTGAAGGCGACCCTCAAGTTCACGTTCATCTATGCGTTCAGCGTAATGCTCGTGGCATGGGCCATCATGATGTGGCAGGCAGAATCGCTCGTGGCCCCGTTCGCCCCGAACGACATGAAACTGCAGGAGACCGCAGCATGGGCCATGAGGCTCTTTGGTGCAGGTTTCTTCATGATTCCGCTCGGGCTCGTGTCCGGGAGCTTTTTCCAGGGTACAGGAAAGGCGCTCAGGTCTATGTTCCTGAACGCCTGCCGTCAAGTTATCTTGCTGATTCCCTTCTTGCTCGTGCTCCCGCGCTTCTTTGAACTGAAGGGAGTGTTCCTCGCGCAGCCCATCTCCGATGTCGGCGCGGCCATCATCGGGGTGTGCATGCTCGCGCACGAGTTGAAGAAGTTGAAATAATTAGCGGACGTTCACGCGGCGGTAGCCGAGGCCGACCTTCACGATGTAAGAGCCCTTGCTAAGAAGCGGAACCGCAGTTTCCTTTGCAGCAATTACACCCTGACGCACGACACGGCCCTGCAAATCCATAACCGTAAACTTGCTCGCCTTCGACGAAATCTCCTCGTCCATCACGATGGTAAACTGGAACGGGCCAGTCATCTTGATGCGGAAGGAGGGCTTTGCAAACTCAATATCGGGATTATCGGGATTAACTTTCTCCGAGTCGCCCTTTATCTGGACCCAAGGAGACGGCAGCCTATCTATCGAGTTATAGTTCGTCGGGAAGTTCCAGAACATATCTGCATCGGATGCCGGGCGGAGGGTGTCGCATCCAGGAGCATAGCCATTCGTAGCATCAGCCCACATATATGTATCAGAACGGAAACGGATGTAATCACCCACATGCGGAGGCGGATTTTCATCATCAGTCAAATCATAACGAAGTACAAGCGTATCCTTGCCATTCCCAGGTCGATTCAATGATTTAACGTGCCTATAGCGTTCCGCTCCGGGCAACTGAGTTGCAGAATTCAGGTAGAAACTAAATGCCGTATTTGCAAAAGTCGAATCAACATCACCCTTAGCCCAAACCGATTCGGAGTCCCCCATATTCCAGACCGATTCGACATTTTCCCTAACCCAAACCGGTTCGGAAGTTACAATCGTTAACTGACTAAACGATCCACCATCCGTTTCGGTAGAAGCGTGTGCAGAGAGGATAATCGGGGCCATGCGGTCGGTAAGGCTCTTCTCGTAGAACGTACGCACCTCCTTACCTTTCCATATGTATTTCGTAAACGAGACAATCTTGTTTTCCGGATTCACGGAAGTCTTCACATTGGCAGAGAACGGTTCGTCAACTGAGAAAACGAGAGTCCGGCCGCCGTCCGGGCTGCGGTCATACGCCTTCTTGACATCATCCGCATCAAACTGCGTGGAGCAGTACATTTCCTTGTCCTTCTGGTTGTTGGAAATACCCTTCTCGTACGGATTTATCGTTTTTAGATTCTTCTCGTCGAAATTCAGGCAGATGAATGTCGGGATAGAATCCTCATGGATTTTCCTATCGTAAATAATCGCCAGAGAGTCGGCGCGACCATCGAGATAATCCGCAGTTTCACTATAGAATTCAGACGGAATATTCATCTGACCCAGCGGTTTACCCTTCACGTCGAAGATATCGACCACAACCGGTATCGGCGAAGTCGGCGTATAGAAACGCATGTTGCCATAGGGGGCGGTAATCGTATTGTTTTCGATAGAACCGACAGTTACCGAAGCCGCTTCATCTACATACTCGCTATTGCTACGGATACGGACAAGCGCAACGCCGTCATCGAATTGCGAAACATCCCCCACAATACCGTTCGAGGCATCGAGAACGTCAATAGGGAAATTACATTCTCTGCAGAGATCGCCCGTAGCCGGGTTCACCACGACTACATAGAGGTCTACATCGGCGCCCACCCAGTGGTAGTATTCCGACGAGCCATCCTCCTTATAGTCCGGATCTTTTAGAACCGGGTTCCAGGTGAGCACGTTCCCCTCAGAATCCTTCGTGGCAGGTTCCGCGAAAGTGAGTGCCGGCGCATAGAATGTAATCGTTGCCGACGTGTTACCCACAGAAGCAGTCACCGTCTGTGAACTGCCGACAATGCCTGCAAGCGGGACTTCCACCCAAAAGGTGTCGATACCGGTCTCATTCACGACACCTGCATAGGGTGTCACAACCGGCGTATTGTAGTCCGAGCTATTCGGATCGTTCGTCCTGTAGAGCGTAGCACCGGCGGAGAGCGAGAGCGTGTAGCTCTGTCCCGAAGCCGTTAGAAGGTCAACGCCACCAATATCATCGGGACTAGAGATGTATATCGGGACACGCGTCCCTGCCATACCCGAGCTAGCAAATTTCCACTGGGTCCCGGAAGGGTATGCAGAAACCTCATTGTCGATATTTTCAAACACGACATCCTGACTGACAATACCGAGGTTACCCCTCACACGGAACTGGAAGTAGTTCTTTTTACCACCAATCTCGATGTACAAGCGGTAGTCACCAGGAGCAAGGCCTGTAATTCTGTCGGGATAAATAATGGGGACTTTCGGATTTGTCAGATCTATACCGCTATGCGAGATTTGCCCCAACGCGAGAGCGGAACAATCAGGACAGCCTGTCGGAATATCACCCTTGCGGGTCGTGATAGAATAATTGATAGTACTAGAAATGTCTTCACCACACTTAATTTCATTATCACCAAGTGCAACTGCGGCGCAGTCACCACCGCCAGAATTTTCAACGCAGAAATCCATCACAAGACCACCTGCAGAATTCCGCGATGTTGCAAGGTCAATACCCGTGGTCTGCTTGAGGTAAATATTAGTCTTGATATTCAAGTTGCTCATCGGCGTGCGACGGTCGCAGACGAATATGTCAATCGGATAAACCATGCCCGGAACAAGGAACCCTGCACCGTAAGTAGTATTGAGGTTCCTCAGCACCACGTGGCCCGGAGCCGGCAAATGCGCACCGCCGTTATCTATTGCAAGTTTCCTGTTGATGAACACCCAGATATCGTCATCACCGATAACTGTAAATTCCTGATTCTCGTTATAGGTAAATGTCGCATGGGATTGCATGCAGAAGTGCTGGTTACGCTTTTCCGTCGGCTTGATGTCACCATCAAGTCCCCAGCGGGTAAAGCCAGGCTCACAATAATCTCCCCAGCACCAGAGATCTGGGCTAGTAAACTCGCTACCGTCAGCAAACAGTCCCTGACATTCCTTTCCCGTCGGCCAGCCTGGAGTCTTGCAGTAATAGTCCAGTTCCACACCGAGAGCTTCCTTGGCATGGTTCGGAATGGGGCCAGACGCCTCACGCGCTGTTCTCGCACCAGGAAGTGGGCCAGCAAGCGTCGAAACGCCACTGACATTCAAGGTAACCACGCCGGCATCCGTAGAATTCTCAAGCGGGAAGAATCCACCAACAAGGCCGTTCGTGACAACGGAATCCGAAAGGAAACTCCAGCGAGAATCATTGCCGTAGTGGCGGAACGGTATATCGTAGCACTGCACCTCGTTCATGCCGGAAACATAGTTGAACAGGGCTTTGAAATTCGTCGCGGCCCCAGAGCCGCCGAAGCAAGCATCAGCAGTAGCAGTACCGGAGAAAACAGGCTTGTTATCGGGGCCCAGGTCTTCCAGAACCAGGCCATGCTGTACACCTACACAGTTTTCAACACCAGCGGGCGCATGTCCCTTATCAGCACCAACGGCATCGGAAAAAGCCGCATTCACGAGCATATCGGTATCGTAGATAACGCTGGCGAGGCTGAACGTGCAACGGCTATTGTCGCCAGCTTCAGGAATACCAGGATCAGTGACAAACCAGCCAGCGCTTCCTTCGACAGGCCAGTCGGAATCGTCGGGAATAAAATAGAGTTTGTCGGTGCCATACGTTTCGTAAAGCAGGTTCAAGTCAATCGGGTCAGCCAAGTCGGTGCCGCCCCACAGGCCGTTCATGCCCAGTTGCATGTCAGGAGAGTTTTTCAAGTACATATAAACATCGGAAGGAGGCTGGCTGAACGCCATTCCAACCCATCCGCACAAATCCTTCACTGGAGCCAAGATAGTATCCTTCTTGTCTCCCTTCGAATCGGTGAAATGGATCATCATGTCGTCAAACTGCCATTCCTTCTCTTCGGGTACTAGCACATAGAAATACTTGAAATTCGGCTCCGTGTAAGAAACTAAAGTCTGGCCGGGATTCTTGGGATTTTCCATGACCCAGACATCTGTCGTACCCTTGGAATTCGGGCATGCGATGTCTCGATTGTTATTCGGAACATTCGGATCGTACAAGGAACGTCCGTTCCACTGGGCGGCAAGGACATAATCAACCGGAGTTGTTTTCGAGTTCGCCAAGCCGAAATCCGTTTCCTGATATTCACTTCCCATCTTCGACAGGTCATAATCGTAATAACCCGTCGCAGCATTCTTGCTTGTCGCAGGTACCAAGGTCGAGACGTTATTTGACGTCACATAGAAAGTGTTCGGCCATTCATCGGGTTTCTTGAAGTGCAGTGTACCCGTACATGTAGCAAAGGCTCCGTACATTCCCGCAAAAAACAAAGCCGCCATCGTTATTTTTAAAGACTTCATCTTTGCACCTCCACTACAAGAACCAATAGGTTACGTTAAACTGCCCCTGCCACGTTTTCGGGGAATCATCGGAATCGTTCAGCGGGGTAATTCCCAGCACGAACCGCAGGTTGAAATCGAGCATAGACTTTCCGACAGGGCGCATGGTGCCAAGTCCAAATGCCACGTCAAATTCAAACAAGTTCATGTCGCCCTCGTCCTCGAACTCCTGCGACCCGTAAATATCCGAGATATCCGACTTGCTCTTGGAATAAAGATTGAACGATGCCATCGGACCTGCCTCCACGTACATCACGTCCGGCACCATCACGCGCAACAGTACCGGCACATCGATATTCAGCTGCTTCTCGGAATACTCTATTTCCAAATCGGACTTTTCGGGGCTGCGTGTTTCATCGTTCCAGAACAGCTTAACCGTCACGTCGGACTTACCCTTGCCCTTCCTGAAGGCGACGCCCACATCGGCACGAAGCCCGACATACTGCGAGAACAGGAACAGCCCGCTGAAACCGGCATTCACGCCGATTCCCCAGTAGTTGCCCAACAGGTCATCGGCACCATCGACCTTAAGCGAGTACTCATCCGAAGAGCCGATATTGTTCAGGCCAAACTTGGTCCCGTAAAAATCGTTGTAGGTCGCACCCGCAAAGACGCCTCCCCAGAATCGCTTCTGTGGTGCAGGCTCCTCGGCAGGCTCACTTGCAGGCTCGCTTGCCGGAGCAGCCTTTACCACGGTATCCTTGCCTTCCAATTCCGCATATGCCGTTTCTGCCTTCGCACGGGTTTCCTCGACCGGGACAAAGGCGGTTTCCCTCAACGTGTAACTTGTCTTGACCACCTCGTGCCACTTGAGTTCCACCGGCACCATCTGCCTATCGTCGCCAACGGTAATCTGCGCACAGACTGGCACCTCCCCCGCAAACGGAGTGCTGCCGACATCCTTGCCATCAACATAGACCGGCACAATCACCGGCTCGCCATTCTTTTCTACATCAAGTTCAATTCCGCCAACACCCGGCTTCAGCGAATCCGCAAAGGTTTCCGTCTTGCCTTTCTGCACGGCGACCTTGAATTCCACGGGGTCGTAGCACGGATGGCTCATCTGGACGGAGTGCACGCCCGGAAGGAGTTCGTTCTTCCCGGATTTAGCCTTTTCTCCATCGATGGTAACCGAGAGCGGATACTTCTGCTTCCACGCATCCGACATCGCAGGGGAAAACACGACATACCCTACATTCGGAATCATGACCAAGTCAATTTTCTGGTTATTGGACGTGATATTTACAAGCGTATCAAGATCATCAAAGCGTTCCCTTGAAACCACCAAGCGGTGTTCACCCGCCTCGAGCTGGACCTTGCACGGCGTACTCGTGCACTTGGGAATCGCCTTGCCATCTACTGTCGGGATTGCGCCCTTCGGAGTCGTCTCGATTTCGACAATAAACTTCTGCGAGCCCGCAAACGAGAACGAGCCGCTGGAACCGAAATCGCCAAAGCCGCTCGCACCCGCCCAGGAATCGCCACGGACCTTCTTGAAGAACGGCGCTGCCTGCTCCTTGATGATTTTTTCAAGGTCATCCACCGATTCTCCACGGCCCGCAAAGCTTGCCACCAGCTTGTTGCCCGCAGTCTCGTACAGTTCCGCACTTATCGCAAGAGAATTTCCGAATTTTGATATACGAGCCTGGGCCACAAAGTCAGCCGCAATGTTCTTGCCGGTTTCGGCAAGGCAACTGCCCTCGCAATCCTCGATGGACTTACCCGGTGGCAACATCACGTTGATGTTCTCGCGGGTCATGATAGTCCAGTTCTGCTCCGCCGGAAGGACCTTTACCGCCTGGCCACGCAAGATATCGGTCAGGTACTGGCGTTCCTGCAAGGTAAGCAGGTCCTTGTCAGAAATGGTTTCCAAGACGGCGACATACTTTGCCAAGGATGCCACCGGCAAAAGGAGCAGCGTAAAGAGAACAGCGAGGAGTTTTTTCATACACTATCCCATCGAAAAAATGTTTGAGCGGCGATACCGCCCTAATGGCTAGAATAGCTTCTTGGCGTCGGTCAGCTGGCCATCCTTCTCGTGGAACAGGATGACGGAGCCACCTTCGAGGGTCTTGAACACTTCGACCAGGCGGTTTACGGTCTTCGCCTCATCAAAGCCAATCTCGTTCTTCGCACCCTCGTTCACCACGATGCCGAAGTTCACGGCGTTCGGGGCTGCACGACGCAGGTAGGTAATGAAGTCGGCACCAGAGGCAATCACGTCGGTACGGCCCTTCACGTCGATATTCATCGGGTCACGGACGCTAGCCGAAAGCGGGAACAGGTCCTCGTTCACGGTCTGCTTCGCATTCAGGAAGAACATGTTGCCCACGTAGAGGCTGATGGTGTCGTCGAGCACCTTGCCCACTTCGATGGACACGTCGCAGGCAGACGACATTTCCTGGATTTCAAGCTTGGAGGGGCCGCAGGCAATGAGTGCAGCGGAAGCGAGGATGGCAAAAGCAGCCAGAATCTTTTTCATAAAGGACTCCTATGGATTTGTATGGTAATATATAATTAAAAAGGGCGAAGTGTAACTATTTGTTTAAGATTCCTAGGGCCTTCTCTATCAAATCGGGTGAAAGACCGAAAATTTCGCTCAATTTTCCTACCCTTTCGGGTTCGGCAATGCGCTCCATGCGGCTCCCGTTCGCATCGCGGGTCACTAGGTTGCCCTTCTGGTAATAATACTGCACGCCGCGCTCGCGGTCGAGGCGGTTCAGCACCGGGTAGGTCATCATCTCACGGTAGAAACTTTCGGACCAGTGCTGCTTGAATTCCTCGACACTCACGCCTGCCACCGGGTACTCGAACCTCAACTTCATGGGCGAAGAAAGCGAGCCGTCCCCGCGAACGGCACCTCCGGTCCAGAGTTCCATGGAATCCATGTCGGTCCGCACGAGACGCACGCTGTTCGGCACGAGCGGGAAAAGAGCTTCTCCGGTGCCGAATGGCTGCGGGAGCGGAATCGGCAGCGGGTCAAAAATGAGGTAGCCGGGATCGAAGAGGAATTCCTTGGACGAGAGGGAATCATGATCGGGCAATATCAGTGCGCAGTGGATGTTCCGTTCCTTGCGCTTGTGGCCCATCACGAGCCGCGGGTTCAACCCCATGTCACGCAGGCTCTGGTACAAGTGCCACGTCATGCTGAAACACGTACCGCCGCCCATCCAGGTATCGACATCGTTCTGGTCGCTATCGTCGAGGTTGCGTGCCGCAGTGGCGCTGCCCGTAGATTCAAGGCGTATGATTTTCGTGAGGTTCTCGTACGTGACGTGCGAGAGCCTGTTACACAGGTCGAGAATCTTTTGCCAGGTCGCGGGTTCCATGAGAGGAAAGATAGAAATTGCTATATTATACGCATGCTCGGAATTGAACAGAAGAAAGGTGACGACGAAAAACTTTGCGGCAGGATGATTGCCTACGCAAGGATTTTGCCCACGCCCGAAAAAGACGAAAGCGATACACCGTTCGACGAAATGATCAAGAACGGGCTTTTGACGCTCGAGGGCGACTTCCGCAAGTTCAACCCGACCGTACCGTCGCGCCAGAAACGTAACCAGGTAATGGACGAGCGCCTGAACGAACTGCTCGAGACCATGGAAGAAAACGGCGTAGAACTGCCGGAAAACCTGGACGTAGAAACCGTGCGCGACCGCCTGCACGAACTTTCGAACATGGAAGTCATTCCCATCCCGGCGCGTATCGGGAACTTCTCGCGCGAAGAGGACATCCTCAAGGAAGATGCCGACATCTACTACGTGGGTGAATTCATCGGCGCGAACCAGGCCCACTTCTGCCTCACGACGCTCCCCATCTACTACCAGGCGCGTTACCGCGAGCAGACAAAAAAACACGAGATGGAAATCCTGAACGACATGCTGTCGCAGTTCGAGAACGGCCAGTTCCTGGACAACGACGACATCATGAAGGATACCGTCGAGCTGTTCCCCGAGGGGGCTTCGCTCACCACGTTCGTGGGCGACCTGATGAACCTATTGAACGCGAAGGTAATCCCGTTTCTGCTCGCCTGCGAGACCGACGAGGAATACGACGAGCAGGTGAAACTACTCTACAACTTCATGAAGAGCTACCCCGAGCAGCTGGACGTGAAGCGCATCGACGCATCGCTACGCATGCTGCGCGAAGATGGCAACAACAGGCTTGCCCGCAAGGTACTCGAACTCAGTTGCAAAAAGATAAACGCCCTCTATAACGAGGACGCTAAGGCTGCAGAAAGGTTCGAGAACGAAATTACATCTTTGAAAGTGTAAGGAGCACCGCTCCAATCAATATGACAATGGTCGAAAGCGCAAGCTTTATGCGACCGTGACGGTTAGCATATTCGCCGAACACGAACACGCCCCACATCTGGTTCACCACGAGGTTAAGCTGCAATAGCGGGTAACCCACCGCATAGCCGAACATACCGTCATCGGCGATAGCCCAGAATATGGCGAGGGTACCGAGCATCCAGAGGACGCCGGAACCGAATGCGAAAATGGTCGGAATTTTCGGATAACCGAAACTCTTTTTGCGCTTGAGTGTCATGATGGCAACAAGCAATACGCTACCGACGCAGACGCCCACCGAGAACGGGAACAGGAATTCCATATCGGAGAGGGCACTGAACTTGTACGGAATCAGGTACGTACCGAAAATCGCACCCGAAAGGAGCGAGCGCCAGTTTTTCCACACAGACTTGGTCTTGCTTGCAGGGATCCAGATGCCGATAATCATGCAGGCAATGGCCGGGATGGAGAAGTTCAGCGCCGTAGGTTCCTGGAATACCACGACCCCGCTGAAGAAGGAGAGCAGGATGCTCACACTCATGGACCGGAGTCCGGTACCCGCAAGGTCCTGCTCGGCCTGCACCGCCCAGAAGCATAGCGCGCCGCCGATAACCCAGAGGAGCCCGCAGAGCACGCCGACCGGCGCCAGGTTGAACTGGCCGGTTACACCTGCGATAATGGCGGAGCAGAAGAGCGCACCGACCGCCATGACGGCAAGGAATGACCACGAAGAATAGTTCGGGTATTTTTTCAGGGGAACCATGTAGGTTCCGAAGGCGAAAATCCCGATAAGGACACCGATGATGCTGAGCGTGCTACTTGCCAATGCAGAACCCCGCGAAAATAGATTGTAGAATGTCTTCGGACGAAATTTCGCCCGTTATGCTCTGGAGTGCGCGACGCACCAGTTGCATTTCAAAAGCCAAGAGTTCGACCGCCGGATTCTTACGGATAAGGTCAAGCGCGCGGTCGATACCCGCAAGCGCATCCTCGAGGCAAGCCTTCTCGCGTTCGCTCGTAATCCAGAAGTCCTCGGAGTTGCCAACCTCCTTGAAGAGGTGGCCGTTTATCGCCATACGGAGATCATCGAGACCCTCACCTGTCTTGGACGAAACTTGGAGGGACGTTTGTTTCTGGCTACAGGATGCGTTTTTCGCGTCGAGAATTGTTTTTTGCGGGCCAAGGGATGCGCGCAGGTCGGACTTGGAATAAACGATAAAATCCGGTTTGGGATCGGAGGCGGGCGCACCGCTTTCAGAAATATGCGCGCCGTCCAGCACGAGAATCTTCATGTCGGCTTCTTCGAGAATCTCCCTGCTCTTCTGCATGCTGAGGGCATCGAGCCTGTCGGTCGCCTGCGCCGCAATGCCCGCGGTATCGACAAGCCGGACTTCTCCACCCGGGAGGAAGAGACGCACTTCCACAAAGTCACGTGTAGTGCCCGGGATGTCGCTCACCAGAATGCGGTCTTCGCCCAGGAGCGCGTTCACGAGGCTCGACTTGCCCGCATTCGGCGCTCCGTACAAGACCGCCAGCGGGAGGCGACGCACCGAGCCGCCCCTGAAACTTTCCAGCAGGGCGGTGACGCTCCCGCGGATAGTCTCAATCTTCTTGCCCCAGGTGGCGTAATCCGGGTCGGCCTCTTCCTCAGCGAAATCCACATCAAGTTCAAGACGCGCGGAGATATCCTTCACCTGTTCGGCCAGCGTTGCCACTTTTTTCGAGAGGGCGCCCCCCAGAAGGCGGTGTGCATTCTCGAGTTCTGCACGGTTCGCGCTGTGGATCACATCGGCGACCGATTCCGCCTGAGCCAGGTCCATCTTGCCGTTCAGGAAGGCGCGACGCGTGAACTCCCCGGGTTCGGCAAGACGCACGCCATCGAGCCCGCGAATCGACTGCAAAAGTTCGCGCACTATCAGCGGGTTCCCGTGCGGGTAGAGTTCCAGCACGTCTTCGCCGGTGTAAGAATTCGGGCCTTCGAAAAACAGGTACAGTAGGCTATCGATCACCTTGCCTGTCTGCGGGTCGCGCGCAGTCCCGAGACTTGCCTTGCGCGGCTCAAGTGCAGAAGCATGCTTGTCGCCGAACAGGCGCCGAACCACGTCACGGACGCGGGTGCCGCTCACGCGGAGCGCGGCAACGGCACTGACGCCCGCAGGCGTCATCGGCGCAACAATCGTCTGGGAATCCATGGTCACAAAGATAGTAAACGCGCATCCCGCGTCACGCCCATTTTGCTATCTTGATTGCCATGAGCAACTTCTCGATTATTTCCCGCCCTATCGGCACGGTTCAAAACTACGTCCTCCAGCGCAATGACGGCGCCGAATTCGAAATCCTCTCGGGCTACGGCGGCGGCCTCAACGCCTGGCGCGTCCCCGTGAGCAACAAGCCCCTCGACCTCCTCTTCGGCTACCGCGAAGGCGACGACATTTTCAAGATGGGCCCCGACACGAACGCAGGTTGCCGACTCACGCCGTACCCCGGCCGTACCGCCTATGCGCAGTTCACCTGGAACGGTAGTACATACAAACTAATCAACAACGTAAGCTGGGCCCCGCACGCCCTGCACGGTTTCCTGCAGAACCAGGAATGGAAATTCGAGAGTTTCGAAAGCAATAGCGAAAGCTGCACCGCCGTTTTCACCTGCGACTGGCCCGGCGCATTCGCGGGCTTCCCGTTCCCCTTCCGCGCGACGAACACCATCATCTTTACCGGCGAAACCGTCACCGTGACCTCTAGCGTCAAGAACACCGGCAAAAACGACATGCCGTATTCCGAAGGCTGGCACCCGTACTTTATGCTCGGCGAAAAAATCGACGGACTCACCCTCACGCTCCCCAAGACGAACCTCGCCCTTTTGGACAGCGCCGACCTCCCCACCGGCAACTTCAAGGAAGACGCGCGCTTCGTAGGTGGCCGCAAAATCGGTGACGAGTTCATCAACGACTGTTTCTGCCTCGCCGAGCAGAGCGGAGAAGCTCACGTACAGCTCGAAAGCGACCGTTTCGCCCTCGACATCTGGCAAAAAACCGGCAACGAGCAGTACAACGCCATCCAGATGTACACCCCGCCCAACCGCATGAGCATCGCCATCGAGCCCATGACATCCGAGCCCGACGCGCTGAACCATCACCGCGGCCTCATCGTCATCCCTCCTGGTGCCGAAAAAACGTTCACTTTCGGGTTTAAGTTCCGGGTGAAGTAGTTTTTTATTTCTTCCCTACTCTTTTCAAGCGTTCTTTCTTCAACAATTTCGCACTTTTTTCTGGAGTGGGGAGATTTTCGGGCATCGTTCCGCCAAGTTCGGCAATCGTCTGGCGGACTTTTTTGCCGACCGCAAAATGAGTTTCGTTCGCCTTTTCCTTGCCCTTGATGTTTTCTCGACGAAGTTTGTCATCCGTTTGCGTAATGCGAAACAGATTCGCAGCAAGTTCCGTAGCGCCCATGTGGTCCAGAATCTGTTCATTCTTCTTGAGCCCCTTGCGCTTGTGGATATCTTTCATTCCCAAGCCGTTGTAAAGCCCCTGATAGCCGCGATTTTGGAACACGGCGTAACCCACTGGCGTTACGACCCCGGCGGCCTTTGCTGAACTAGCGAGAAATTTATTACGGATAGTAACTTCGTCACGGATTGCCAGACGCTTATCGTCTTCCGAAAGCTGCGCAAGATCATCCGCAATTTCTTGCTGACGGGTCTTTACAGCGAAATACGTTTGGCCGAGGGCGATCACCTCTTTACGAGGGTCACCATTCATTACAATCAAGTAGCAAGCGTAACGGGATAGCTTGATATCGGCAATTTCGCGTTGGGCACCTTTGGCAAGGTCTATCATTTTGCCAACGTCGGCAAAATGATTCATAACATTCAACCCACTAGCTTCGCAAGCGATTTTCGCCCGTTCAACAGATTCCTGGAACCGACGCCATTGGGCGTATTCTAGAGCAATCTGCAGTTCGCGAGCAAGCCAGAATTCGGCTCCGTTTTCATCGATGTGCTTGATGCTCTCAAAAGTCTGCTGAGAGTAGGCGGTTACTTCTTTTTTGGTCATATAGCCTCCAAGTGGTCAAAAATTTTGACCGGTTGATGTTAGAGGCGTCTTTTAATTCCGTAATCTCAGAATAAAAAAAGACGCATTTCTCCATTTAGACGGAGAAACGCGTCGGGCATTAATGTACCTAATATCTAGAAAGTTGGCAAGGTGCCAAAGGAAATTTTACAAAGGGCGTTCCCCGGCTCGCCGGGTCGGGCTATACTCGCTTCGCTCACGGAGCCTTGCTTATGCAAGTCTCCGCCCTTACGGGTAACTATCCCTAACGCAGAACATTTTTAAGACTTTACGAATTCTACCTTAAATAACGGGACCCAAATTTCTTGCCCAAAGTCATCTTGCCAACGACATACTTGCTTTAGTTCTGCTTTTTGGGGTTTAAAGAAATTCTTTTGAAGATTTTTGAGATAATCTTTAATAAAATTGCTAGAAAATGCTGCTACAAACCGCCCGTTAAAATTTGTGTTGTAACATTGGAATTCTTGACTGAATCCAATATCGATTGCAGACCCTAACGGAAGCCTCTCCAATTTTTCCTGCAAATACCTCGTTCTATTTCTGTTTTTTTCGTTTACAAGAATGTTCCCTAATTTTAGATCGCTTAATCCTGTTTCAATATGAATTTTTGAGGGAATAGAACACCCAGGAATTTGTCCGTTATTTTTAAAGTTTCTTATCCATGATTTCGGAAGGTTCGCTTCTGCACCCAGTACGGTAAGGCTTTTCCTTGCACGAGTTGCGGCCACATAGAGTAATCGGAGTTGTTCTTGAGTCTCCGGCTTCCATTCGCCAAGGTTCAGAATTATATGGTCCCACTCAAGTCCCTTAGAACTGTGCATGGTGCCAACATTTACCTGCAAATCTTTCTTGTTTAAATCTGCATAAGAGACTTCATTCAAATATTCTTCGAACCCGCCTAGAGTTACCTCATCCTCACAATCTACAAAATCGTTCACAACTGCATCAAGTAGTTCAAAAGTGCTTTCTCCTTTATGTTGTTGCTTGTATTGTTCCGCAATCTGTTTGAATTGCTCTACCGTCCATGGCTTTTTAGTAATATCATTGTCAGCTTCAACAATCTGTTTGAAGCCAATGATTTCGCGAACTGAATCAACAGGGCATTTCTCTTTATCTTGCCCTTTTATGATGCGGCAGTCTACTCCAAGTTCTTCTAGTTTCGCCACTGCTAAAAAGGCTTCTGCATTCTCGGGACTTAGAATACATGCGGAGCCACCATTCTTTTTGCATTTGTCCGCAAGAATTTGCGCAGAAGCGAAAGCGCCACGCATTCTATCATGTTCTTCATAAAAGTCAAGATCTCCTATGTTTAGATTTACAGCAACTTGTCTTTTTCCATTCTTGACTCGATAATCCAAATAGGTCAGCAGTTCTTCATTTGCGCGAACAAGATTTACTGCAGAGCGGTAGTTGTTTGTTAAATAAAACTCCTTAGTATTGGAAAATTCTGTAGTAAATTTTCTAAAAAATTCCGCTGAACTTCCCCGAAATTCAAATATGCTTTGATCATCATCACCAACGGCAATGAGTCTCGCTGGTTTATCTCCATAGCCATAAATGGCTTTGAGCATTTTGTATTCCGATTTGGAAAGGTCTTGAAATTCATCAACAAGGATGACACCTGGAGCCCCAATGCCAACATCCTCTCCAGACATGATGACTTCAGCAGCCTTGTCTATAATATCTTCACCGCTATTACCATCATCATTCTTTTTAAAGTCTTTTTTAGAACCTTGTACTCCAAGAATCGAAAAGGCAAGTGCATGGAATGTTGTAATGGTAACGCCGTGAGCAAGGCCCATTGCCAATGTATTGAGACGTTTACGAAGTTCTCGACATGCTGAGCGAGTAAATGTCAATATGAGCAACGAATTAGGTTGTGTTTCTTCTAGCCACAATAAAGATGCCGCCTTATGAACCAGCATGTGTGTCTTGCCAGAACCTGGGCCCGCACCAACAAGAATATGTTTCGCATTGCTTTTTATAATCGCATTCTGTTCCTTATTAACGTCACCAATACGTTCGCGTAAATTAATGGAAACAGCACCCTTCTCATCGGGAGTCATCATGTATTTTTGCCGAAAACTTTGAATATTTAATGTAAAATAGTCATTAAGCAGTTCTTGTGCAGCCTGTTTGTTATGAATCATCATTTCGGCATATCTGCCTACAATATGAATTGCTTCAGCCTTATTTTCATAGAAATCGTGTAATTTTTTGAAATCACTTTCATGGAATGGCTTAGACCTATTTTCTGAACTTATATCTAAAACAAGTCCGGTATAGAATACCATCAAACCACTTTCTAAGTGAATAGCCCCAATTAAGTGTAAAAAGAGCAACGCAAATTCAAATTGAGTCTGTCTTGCAAGGTCTTCAACATCTTTTTCGCCATAGATTCTTAAGATAAGATTATCAATAGAAAACCAAATGGTATCATCTACCAAATCTTCATTTCTTTTTTCTTGTTCTTTTTGTAAAATAAGTAAAGTATCAATAATTTTTTCAAAGCATTCCCAGTTTTTTTGGAGATTTTCTCGAATTGACTCAGGTTCTTTTAAAAATTCAATCCGATATAACTGATGACCGGCTTCAACAAGATGAATTTCGGCAATACTTTCGTGGGCCCAATATCGCAGCATCCCACGCATAATCTGCAAACACTTTCTTGATTCGGTGCCCGATTCTGCTATCCCTCTAGCGGCATTGACCTTTGTTAGATTTATCAAGAAGTTTTCGTCTACACCATGACCTTCGCAACTTTTCAAAAGAATTTCTTGCAAATCTTTTGCGCGTGCCAACATGCGTTTGCTATTGAATGTGCCTAATCGTTGTACTTTGGCACTCCAGTCGTTGCGCTGATCCAAAAGGTGCTTACTACGTAGTAATCTCAGAGCTTCATTAGCATCTTTTCGTTCAATGCCTAAATTTACCGTAATATCGTCAAGTGCACATTCAGGATTTTTCGTCCATCGTTTGGTAATGATGTGTCGCATTATCCTAAATGCGATATTTTCTGTTGTGTTTAATTTATCAATATTTGGACAATCAAGAATACTGCGTACTTGTGAAACTGTTTCTATGGCAATAGAGGAACCAAAAACTTGCGTTTGATTTCGATTTCTTTTGAGAAACCCCTGGTCTTCTAGCAACATAATGGCATGTTTCACCTTTGTTTCTAGCCCGCCAATATTTTCTGTTTGCTCCGTCCAACCACATTTGTCTGCGATTTCCAATGCAGACATCACTATGCGTTCGCGCTTTTCGCTCTGCTTTCTGAGAACTCGCCAAATATCGCCAATTTCTTTTTCAGACAATTTAGATTGCTGCAATATTTGAAAATTAGTATCCAAATCCTTAGAATTGTAAAGAGCAACACAAAAAGCTTGCATGTCAGGCTTTCTTCCCGCTCGACCAGCTTCTTGCACATAGTTTTCAAGTGTACTCGATATTTCGTAGTGGGCAACTAATTTAACATCATCTTTATCAACGCCCATTCCAAAAGCAGTTGTCGCAACAATTGTGTCAATATCACCATCTTTTTTTTGAAACTCCTCTTGTACCTCCATCTTGATATCGGCATCCATTTGCCCATTATAACAACCGCTCTTAAATCCATATTCATGCAACCCCTCAGCGAGTCGTTCCGTAGTTTTGACAGTAGATGCGTAAACAATTTTTGGTCCATTGTATTGTTTTAATAAATTGACCAACTCTTTACTTCTTTCATGGGTGTCCCTGGATGCCGGAATTACTGAATACTCTAAATTCGTACGTGTTGCAGTACTCACAAGTTTTATCAAATCAAGATTCATTCTCTTTTTGAAATAACTGCAAATGTCGCTAACAACATCTTGTTTAGCTGTTGCCGTAAAGCAACTAATTGGAATGTGTGTCTCCAATTTTTTTTCTCTTTCGAGATCTTTGATAAAATTAGCAAGATAAAGATAGTCAACTCGGAAATCTTGCCCCCATGCACTGAAACAGTGAGCTTCGTCAATAACGAATCGGTTGATGCGACGATACTTCAACAACTTAAATATGGTGTTGGAACGAAGTGATTCTGGTGAGATGTATAGAATGTCTTTCTCGTTTTCAAGAACAGCCTTAATTGTATTTTTACGTTCTAGCGGGGATAGATTTGAATTTATGTACGCAGCACGGTCTATTCCGAATCGCTTCGTTAGCACATCCACCTGATCTTTCATCAAGGCTACGATAGGGGAAATGACAACCGTCAATGCGCCCACCTGGCTACCCGCAATCAAGGCGGGCAATTGGAACGTCATGGACTTTCCTCCACCCGTCGGGAAAACGGCCAACAAGGACTCGCCCCGCATCGCAGATTCAACAACCTGCTGCTGCAGAGGAATCTTTTCTTCTTCACTGAAAGAACGGAACCCGGGGAATCCGAACCATTTTTTCAACTGTTTCGTTGAACTCAACTGTTCCGTGCAATAAGGGCACTGCGGATTTCCACAAGGCACAAGACGCCTACGATGCAAAATGCTTTCGAGATGCGGATATTGATAGCGAACCCAATGAGGCACATAGTCACTCGGTCCTTCTTCATGAAATAAAGTCAGAAGAAAACACCATTCAGCACGGTAAGCCGCCCACTCGTTTTCAAAATCTTGATGAAGGCAAATTAATGATTCGTATTGATTCCTGAACCATTTTTGGATTTCAGGAAGTTTAGAACGTAACTCGTTCTGTTCCGGTGCGTCAACAATATAGAAGAATGGAGCAAACCCCGGTTCGTTCTTTAAGAACTGGAATAATAAATAGCGGAGCTGCCAAGGATATTCTTCCCATTTCTTGATGCAGTCTTCCAATAGATTCTTGCAAAGTTCAGCATCTTTCAGCGGATCTGAAGGCTCGTCTTCGTTATGCAGGTATTCTTTGCGAAGTTTGTGGTATGGTTTGCGGGGAAATAGTAGAGAAGAAAGCATCAAGGTGTCTAGGGCCTTGATGTTCGGAAAATCAATAGAAAAATATTGTTTAAGGATCGGCGCGTCGTGCCGTAGCACATTATGGCCCACTATAAATTCGGCTTTTTCAGACGCTATTTCCAATTTAATGGGGTCTTTCGCTCGAACTCGTTCTTCGCCCAAGATATACCCATACTCCCGAACTTTTTTCTGTTCGGGATTATATTCCAGGTCAAAAAACAAGTATTTGCTAAAATCAGGCATCTGATACAAATATATACTAGAAAAAGTGCCAAATTTACCCTTATTTGCAAAATAATGCGGTTTTTCAAAGAATTGCAATTGTCAAGAATTTCTCGACAACCGCCAAATCAATCCGTTGCCGACTAGATTTTTTTTGGAGGGAATCCAGGATGACACTAGAGCAAGGCTGCAGCCAGGGGGATTCTTCCCCCACCACCCGCCCCTGCAAGTTTTTTGTAGCATTTTCGGGCCTGAATTGCCGTTTTTGCGCTAAAAACGCCATCCGTTTTGTTGTGATTTACCCAACATTTTGTACAATAGGGGCAACTTTTTTCTTTGAAATCGCCCTATATTAACCTATTTTCAAAGAAAAATACAGGAGTGTGTATGAAAATTGCAAAATATGCATTGATGTTTGGGCTAGCCGCGGCAACTACCTTTGCCGCACAGTACGAAGCCGAAGACGCAACCCTTTCTGGCGATGCCGCAACTGCCACGGACGCATCCGTTTCCGGCGGCAAGTATGTCAAGATGAACGGTGGTGACATCACCTTCGCTGGCGTAACCGTCGAATCGGCCGGCCAGTACACCGTCGTCATCCACTACATGAACAACTACGGGGGCGACAAGATCAACAACGTCGGAGTCGGCGGAGCCTCGTCCCAGGTTTCCTTCCCTGTCACCGACAAGAACACGTTTGTTGATGTCGAAACCGTCCTCGCCTTCGCTGCGGGCACGAACACCGTCGCCATCACCAATAGCTGGGGTTGGATCGACGTGGACTACATCGAGGTCAAGCCCTACGAAGCCAAGGCGTTTACCCTTTGTAACGCTCCCGTCACAGCAAACGCGACAGCATCCGCCAAGAAACTCTACAACTTCCTCGTGAACAACTTCGGCAAGAAGACCATCTCCGGCGTGATGACCGGCAACATGGACGCCTACACCATGGGCGATGCCACCCAGCACGAAGACGTGCAGGCCGTTTACAAGGCCGGCGGCAAGTACCCCGCACTCGTCGGCGTCGACCTGATGAACGCTACCGGCGCACACAAGGACGAATCCTGGTACAAGCAGTACACAGAAAAATCCGTCGATATCGCAAAGTCCATCTGGAAGAAGGGCGGCATTCCCGCCATCACGTGGCACTGGCGCCCGGGTGAAGAAGAAAACTTCTACGTGAAGGGCGCAAACACAAACTACACCGAATTCGACTTCACCGAAGCCTTCGTGAAGGGCACCACCAGCTGGGACACGCTCTCCACCGCATTCAAGGCCCTGGCCGGTGACATCGACCACGTCGCTGAAATCTTCCTTGACCTCCAGCAGGAAGGCGTTGCCGCCATCTTCCGCCCGCTTCACGAATCCGGTGGAAACTGGTTCTGGTGGAGCACGCATACCGGCAAGCAGTTCGCAGCCCTCTACCAGCTGGTTTACGAACGCTTGGTATTCAAGAACGGCGTGAATAACCTCATCTGGGACTTCAACCCGCAGGACGCATCCAAGATTTCCTGGACTCCGGGCGAAACCTACTACGACGTGCTGAGCGTGGACATCTACAACAACGCAAACGACCACCAGAGCAACAGTGCTGCGTTTGTAGACTTTGCGAACAAGGGCGGCACGAACAAGATCATCTCGCTCAGCGAGAACGGCCCGATTCCCGACGTTGACAAGATGTACGATGAAGGCGCTACCTGGAGCTGGTGGATGCCGTGGTATGAATCCCCGAGCTGGAACGGCGGTTTTGTAAGCCAGACCGCAGCAAGCGTGTGGCAGAAGAACCTCGCCGACGAACGCATCATCACCCTCGACAAGATGCCCGGCTGGGATAACTACACCGAAGCGGCAGCCTCTACGAAGGTCTGCCCGACATCTACCGAAGGCGGCAGCTTCGGTGCCGATACCACCAACAAGGAAGACGTAAAGAACTTGATGATGGCCGTGACCTACACCGCACTGAACGATAGCGGCGCGAACATCGAATTCCAGAAGGTTCCGAACCTCACCGGTGCAACGACCGTTTCTCTCAAGATTACGAACAACGGTTCGGGCGGTGAAGACGGTGGCATCTGGGTTGGCCTTGCCTTCGTGCGCAACGGCATGGAAGACGATGGCTGGACCTGGGAAATGTCCACCTCGACCGGCTGCTGGATTAACGACGGAGCCTCCTCCACTTGCGAATTCGACATCACCAAGTACGAAGACCCCGACGGCGTCGAGCATCCCATCGACCTTGACAACCTCTTCTCTGTTACCTTGATGGTTGCGGCCGTCGGTTTCGAGGGCACGGTCATCTTTGACGACCTCGTTGCAGACAACGGAAAGGTTATCTCCGCATTCGACAAGAAGACGGAACTGTTCAAGACCGCCGACCAGAGCAAGGGTCACGTGAGCAAGATTGAACTTGTCGACGATACCGGTGCACCGGCCGCCATCAAGCGCACGCATGCAATTGCCGCATCCAAGCTCGGCGTAAATGGCAATTCCATCTCGCTTACCACTGCGAAGGCAGGCAACGTGAGCGTGGATGTGTTCGGCTTGAACGGCAAGCGCATCGCCACCCTCTACAGGGGCAACATCGCTGCCGGCAGCTACAGTTTCAGCCTTGAGAATATGTCCAAGGGCAGCTACATCGTGCGCGTGAAGGGTGCAGGAATCGCGGCAACGCAGCCCGTGCTTGTAAAATAGTTTCTCCTTATGGTCCATGCCCTGCAGGTTTTGCGCCTGCAGGGCTTTTTTGTGTTTGAAAATCGCGGGTTTTGGCGTTTCTCGCGTGCCCGGTGTGGACAAAAAACGGGTTGTATGTCAACACCCCGGGGCGAAAAATGTCCTTTTTGCGCTCCGGATTTATAATTTTCAGGTAAACGCCTCCGGAGGGGCGTTTTGAGGAGTTATATGAAAAAAATGAGTTTTGCGGCTCTTTGCGGGGCCTTTTTGCTCGGCGGGAGCGCCTTTGCGGCCCCGGGCCTCACGGTGAGCGGCACCGACCTGCTCTATAACGGCAAGAAAATCTTCTTTTCGGGCACAAACCTTGCCTGGAGCGACTACAATTCCGACGTGGGCGCTTCCCCGCTGAACGAGAATGCCTGGCGCAAGGCCGTGGAAGGCACGCGCGCTGCGGGCGGTAACGCTATCCGCTGGTGGCTTTTCAACAACATGAGCCAGAGCCCCGAAATCGACCAGACGACGCACCTGGTTTCGGGCCTCAAGGAAAACACCATCAACAACATGAAGAAGGCCCTGGATATCGCCGAGGAATACGGCGTGATGGTCTCGATGTGCCTCTTCAGCCACAACCTGATGGAAC